>JGI12053J15887_10001106_pt1 | contig 12102 bp, 13 predicted proteins | sample MedBloCAOM1_O3_FD_15887 | JGI IMG/M metagenome (IMG submission 15887)
AGGAGTTAGCTGCTTTGAGCGTTTTACTTGGGCGCCTGTCCGGGCGGGTTCTCACTTGTCGGCGGCACAATCCCCTTGAGTCGCAAATAGGTCACCATGTTCCCATAGTGCTCATCAGTGTGCGCCGTATTGAGCGAGAACAACGTTAGCTTCGCTAAATCGAAGTTGAAGAATTTCACCATCTGGCTGCCTTTTGCATCGGTCATGCTGTCGAACGCCTTGTTGCAGTACTCGACTCCGTCCTTGAGCGCGGCCACGAGAGCGGCCTTTGAGGTCTTGGTTTTTTCGATGTCCTTCGCTGGGTTTGCTTCACCTATGGCTTGCGAGCAGAACATGTACGAAGCGTCGGCCACATGGCCTACGAGCTGGCCAAAACTGCGAACCTCCGGTGTCGGTTTGAAGGGGTAGTTTTCTTCTGGCATTTTCTGCGCCGCACCGACGACCGCGTTGCTCACAAACGAGTAGAAACCTTTTTCGCTCGCAGTAATCGGGTTCGCGGGCGGAGCGGCCTGCGCTTGTGACTTCTCCTGTCCGAATACAGCAACGGGAACCGCCAGCAATGCAGCAAAAACAAAACAGAGTCTTTTGTTCACGAGACACCCTCCGAGGAATCATGCCACCTTACAGGCCATGAATATAGATAACCGGACATTTGGCGTAGCAGTTTTTGCACGATTAGGCTCGCGAACTTCGCCAAAACCATCACCACCCATAAGGAACTCCCTTCCGAACGCCCGCAATCTACTATACGAATGAAGCGTCAAATTGTTTCGAGATATCTGCGATTCGTTCACGGGGATGTCCGGTAAATGCGTCATTCATGAGGGTGCTCTTTGTAGGTGATGATGCAAACGATCAAAACCTACTCCAAAGGTGGACCTGGCGTCGCTCGCTGGACGGACGCGAAAGTCACGGTGTAGCCGACGGCTTGCTCGTGCCTGGTGGCTCTGGTAATGTCTGACAGCTTTTAAAGCGTCAAGAACGGCTTCCAGGGGAGCCATTTTATGACAGGAGTATTACANCGGNTGTTGCCGCGTGAGGAGGGGTTTTATCACCTCTTCGTGAAGCAGGCGGATAATATTTTTGTGGGAGCCAANGCGCTCCTGGAGATGCTTTCGCACTACACGGGAGTCCCGGAGCAGGTACAAAGCATCAAGGCTATCGAGCATCATGGCGACGACATCACGCACAACATCCTGACCAAGCTGAACCAGACGTTCATCACGCCGTTTGACCGGGAAGATATCCACGAGCTGTGCAGCCAACTGGATGACATCATCGATTTGATCGACGCGGCAGCAAGCCGCTTTGTGTTGTATCGCGTGGAGGTGGTGCGCCCGGGGACCATCGAGCTGGTTAAGGTGCTGGTGTCCACCACCGCGGAGGTTGCAGCGGCGGTGCGGGATCTGGAGTCGCCGGAAAAGGCGCTGAAACATTGCATCGATATCAATCGCTATGAAAATGAAAGTGACCGGTTGTGCCGCACGTTGATTGCGCAATTGTTTGATGAAGAACGGGACCCGGTGCAGATCATCAAGTGGAAAGAAATCTTTGAAGTCATCGAGACCGCTGTCGATAAGTGTGAAGACGTCGCGAACGTGATCGAAGGCGTGATCCTCAAAAGCGCGTAACCCACCCGATGGAATTTTTAGTAATGTGCGTTGATAACGTGAATGGGTGTAGTGACGGGCCGGGCTATGGGCATGCCAAGTCGCTTAATCGCGTGACGAAGAGTCTTATCTGTGGATAGCTTTAACCTGCTGCTGGTGGTCGTAGGGCTCACCTTAATCTTTGAATTTTCCAATGGCTGGCATGACGCTGCGAATTCCATCGCGACGGTGGTCTCGACGCGCGTGCTGACGCCCTTTCGTGCGGTAGCGTGGGCGGCTTTCTGGAATTTTGTGGCGGCCTTTGTCTTTGGCACGGCGGTGGCGAAGACGATCGGCAAAGGGATGGTCCACATTGAGATGGTGGACGAGAAGGTGCTTTTAGCCGGGCTTCTTGGGGCGATCTCGTGGAACTTCCTCACACTCGTACTCGGACTACCGACAAGTTCTTCGCACGCGTTGATGGGAGGTTACGGCGGTGCGGCGGTGGCAAAATCGGGTTTTGGAGCCTTGATTTTGAGCGGCTGGACGAAACCGTTGATTTTTATATTTTTGGCTCCCGTGATCGGGCTTTTTGTAGGTGCGGCGGTAACGATCGTGACCAGTTGGATTGTGCGTAAGCAGCGTCCGCGGCGCGTAGATAAATGGTTCCGGCGATTACAACTGCTTTCCGCAGCCGGCTATAGCCTAGGGCACGGAACGAATGACGCGCAGAAAGGTATGGGGATTATTACTACCGCCTTGGTGGCGGGCGGGGCGCTGAGCACTTACGATGTGCCTTATTGGGTTATTCTTTGCTGCCATCTGGCCATGGCCGGCGGTACCATGGCGGGGGGCTGGCGCATCATTAAGACCATGGGGCAGCGCATTACCAAGCTGACTCCGTTTGGCGGATTTGCCGCGGAATCAGCAGGGGCACTGACGTTGGTCGGTACGGCACACTTCGGCATTCCGGTGAGCACGACGCATACGATCACTGGTGCCATCGTAGGTGTCGGCGCGACGCGAAGGCTTTCGGCGGTCCGCTGGGGGGTCACGAGACGGATTGTCACCGCGTGGGTTCTAACCATACCCGGCGCCGCAATAGTGGGGGCGGCGGTATTCCACGGTATACAGCTTTGGTTTACGTGAACCTTACGGCTATAAATCGAAATCCGCCAAAAACCACTAGTCCCGTAGCGCAACTTATTAGTCAAGCCTTATCGATCGTACGCCGCACCTTATTGCACTTCGAAAATTTGCAACGCCAATTTTGCGTCAGGCTTTCCCTTGCCCGAATCGGCGACGTACAGGCGTTTTAGTTCGGGTACAAAAATCGAGGACTTGGCGCGGTAGGCGGTCGGAACCTCCGCGATGTGCTCATAATGGTCCGCATCGCGCTGCTCGATAACCGTCGCGGTCTCACTTCCCGTGACATAAATTCGTTTATGAGCGACATCGAGTGACATGTCGCTGTTTACACCTACGCACGGCAGAGTGGACACGACTTTCCCGGTGTCGATGTCGAACACGATGAACAATGCGGGTTTGCGTGTCGCGGTGAACAGCCGATGATGCGGTTCGTCAAGGGCTATCGCATGCGCAAGGTGCGCATCTGCTGGCAACGGCCAGCGGGCCGCGAGTTGACGAGTGGCGAGGTCAATGACTCCAACCTCATCCGAGCCCGTAAGGTTTACGTAAAGTTTTTTCCCCGCGTGGTCAATGACCATGCCCTCGTTGGAATCTCCAGGAAGTCCCGCAACCTCGCCGACCGGTTTAAAAGAGGTAGTGTCAATAATCGTGAGCACGTGAGTTTTCGACCCCGGGCCGCCGCCATTTTCGACGTAAAAGTTCTTGTCTATGGGGCTGTATACGCCGTGGTCCACGCCGGGGCCAAGTTTGAGAGTGTCAATGATCTTGTATTCTTTACAGTCAACTAGTTGAACCGCATCCGTATCCCCTCCGTCGGTGACGATGAGCCGGTCGGAGTCAGCTAGATAAGCCATCGTAAGAGGTTGGCCAAAGCCTATGATACTGTGCGTCCGCTTTCCCGTTCGAAGATCGAACACTTCCACCGTCTTTTGATCCTCAGACGCAAGAAACAATCGGCCGCCCTGAAAATCGACGCCAAAATGATCCAAATCACCGGTAAAACCTGGCAGTGGCGTGCTCGCAATTAATTTTAGTGGTAGCTTCTCCTGGGCACTCAGCGCTGGCGCGAACAAACCGAACGTTAGAACGCAAATCATCAAAGATGCCCGCAATTTATCCTCCTGGGGTGGTCATCGGGCGTAAAGAATGACATTGAAGCTGAGCGCGATACTTGCGCCAATTGGCCCCTATATCACTTTTCCCCGCTCTGTGACCTAACCCGTCAACGCGGGTATGGGTTGACTAATAGGACGCGAAAAAGTGATACACCCGCAGCGGGCGTCGATTGTCTCCGCTATTTTCTGTCCACCGGCACGTGTCGAAACGGATCGCCGGTGGGAGCAGGGCGAAGATCCAAGCCTAGTAGATTTCCACGCTTCGAAGGCTATGAATCAGGTCCTCCATCCGAAAATTCCTGGCATTGAATTTACGGATCGTGAGGGTGACCCCGGTCAAGCCGCAAGGCGGGGATCACTGCGGCGACGCGCTCGATCTAGCGTCCGTAAACGAGAACGCGAAAGTTTCCCGGCTTGGGTTTCGGTTGCGGATGTGGTTGCTTTTCCGTTGGAGCGGCTGGGGGATTAAAATCCGATGTACTCAGAAAAAGCTTGTGGGTTTTTGGATCAACCTGAATAGTTTTGGCCCCGTATTCAGTCTTGACTGTCTCAACCTCGCTGAGTTTGTCGGGCGAATCTTCGTGGTAAATGTGAATCATGCCTGCTTTTGTCGATACGAAGAGCAGGCCCGTTTCGGGCTCAAAGGCGTTGGCATCCACTCCGGCAGAAATAGGAAACGACTGAATGACCTTTCCGTTGTCGGCATCCATCATCTCGACGATCTGAGGATCGCGACCTGCGGAGAATAGCCGCCGGTTCTTTTGGTCTATCGCCATGGCGACCGGCTGTCCTTCCGGGGCGGTCGGCCACCGCGCTTTAACCGTGTTCGTGCGGGCGTCGATAGCTAGAACTTCATTTTTTTCCTGACAATTGTCATAGACCATCCCCTTGCCATCAACCGCGGGGAACTGTATGGCACCGCCCAGCTCGATGTTCGTTATAACGGTTTCTTTCGCCGCGTCGATAACGGTGGTGTTGTGGCTATCTCCATTGAAGGAGAAGATGTGCTTTGTGACCGGCTCGTAGATGATTGCATCCGTATCGACTTGATTGGTTTTGATTTCGCCGGTCACTTTTAAGGTCTTCAAATCGAAAACCACTACCTTCTGGACTTCCGCGGCACTATGGGAGTCACCGTCAGTGACGAATCCTTTGCCAAGCTCTGGGACGACAGCAATTCCGTGAGAACGAGTCAGGCCGCTAATTCTGCCCACCACAGAGTCATCATCGGCATTCAGGACCACCACCTCCGTCCCGTGCGAGACGTATACGCGGCGTGCGTCAGCATCGATCGTAATGTAGTCGAAATATTCATCGCCGCCGGGCGCCGGGGGCAAAGAAATCTTCTTAATCAGGTGGTAACCTCCAGCCGACGATTTTTGTTGAGCATACGTGCTCAACGGAGAGCCAACAATGAATAATCCAAAGAACAGAACTATGGCAAAACGACCACGGGCCCGACGCTTCATCGACTCGCTCCTTTTAATTGGCCTGCTGACAGGGTCATAAGCACGAACAAAAGTCGCCGCTGTCGCCGCGTGGCAGACTACCATCTTTCTCACTTCCGCCGGAATACTTTTTCGAAAACATTCACCGCCGACCTCTCTCTGCTCCAAATCTCAGGATTTTTGACGCCTACTTTCTCGCGGGCCGTGCTAGCGTATCTGCCATTACGTCAACTCACTTGGGGGTTCCTCGACATGCCGCAATGGAATTTGATTGGCAAAATATTTTTGTGCGCTTTAGTTTTCCAGGCCGCGCCGGCGCAAGCGCCCAAAACCCTCCTCGATAATGACCGCGTCGTCGTCCGCGACGTCACCGGCCCCGCTACCGCTGAGCCGCTCGATTCCGTAGTTGTGTCTTTATCCGGCACCACGTCTGGTACTGCCATGTTCGTCTCCAAAGGCACGACACCGGACATCACGGGTCGTTATATCGTGGTCGGATTGAAAGATCACGCGACTGTTCCAGTAGCAAACACGAGCGGATACCCGCTCGCATTTCCACGGCTCGGCGCGAAAAAGATTCTTGAGAACGAAAAGGTGATCGTATGGGACAACACTTGGACTCCCGGAGTAACCGTCCCCATGCATTTTCACGATAAAGACACCATTGCCGTTTTCCTTGAAGACGGTGACGTGAAATCCACCTCTCTCGACGGCACCGTTGTCGTCACTCCGCACACCGCCGGCACCGCAAGCTACAATCGCGCTAATCGCACCCACACCGAAATGCTGGCCAGTGGAAAACAACGCGCTATTATTGCCGAGATGAAGTAGAAAAACTGGAGTGGCGGGCTCCGAGGTGAAATGCCAGCGCGGTTCCCCAGTCGTGCGCTATCACGAATGCTGACGAGATTCCTGCGTTAGCGAGGAACGCATCGAGGTAGCGAACATGATCAGCAAACCGATACTCGATGTCAGGTTTTCCTGATTGGCCTAACCCGATGAGATCCGGTGCGATGCAATGCGCCGTCGGCGCAACCAGCGGAATGATATTCCGCCATATGTACGACGAGGTGGGGTTCCCGTGCAGAAAAAGCGCGACCGCCGCTTCGGGATTTCCCGCCTCCCGGTAAGCCATAGTGGAACCCAGTACATTGAGTTGGGGAAGTACAACATCATACGGCACTTTCATTTTTGCTCTCCTTGAAGATGGTTTGGAAAACGATGTTCTTGAAACGGTCGAGCGCGGCAGGGCCGCGTTCGACCTTCATACGGAGAATTGCGCCCTCCCAGGAAGCCAGAAGAAATTCGGCGAGATCCACCGGATCGAACGTTGAATCGATTTCACCGGTGCTTTGAGCCTCGGCGATACACGAGGCAAACGGAGCACGCCATTCCTGGAATATGGCCTCCAACCTGTCGCGCAAGAGTTTGCTATGAGCGGTCGTCTCAAGACTGAAATCGCCGATCAGGCAACCGCGATTCCATTTGGCGCCTGCTAATACGTCGCTGATAATGTCCAGATAGCGCTTCAGTCGCTGCCGGGGAGTGAGGGACTTGTCGTCCAAAGCCTTTTTTACTGACTCCTTGAGGTTTGCAAAATAGCGGTCTAGTACTTCCTGGGCAAACGCTTCTTTGGACCGGAAGTGATTGGTGAAGGACCCCTGCGGAACACCAGCGGCTGCACAGATATCGCGAACACTCGCCCCCTGATACCCCGATCGAAACATTACCTTAAGTCCGGCGCTGAGAATGGCTTCGCGATGTGAAGGTTTGCTCATTGTAAAATAATACGTACGTACGTATTGATCGGTCAAGCTCGTTTTCACACTCGCCGGTTGGAACGGAAACTAGATCCACGGACCTTCCTTCTTGAAGCTTTTTAGAAAAGTACGAACGGTTTCCTTCAGGACCTATCAACTGCTCTCATCCACCGATGGTGATGTCGCCATCAGGCACTCGATTGGGCGGGGAAAAGTGATACATCCCCGCGACGCGGCACGTGGCCACGCCCCGTGACTTCCTCAATTAGCCCATGTGCGATTTGTAAATAATTTGTAACGGCCAGGATAGATCAACCATTGCTTGCTCTAGAACAATGACGCAACTGGCCTAGCAGCTTACTCTCCGGCTGTCCCGCAAAACCCATCTGTGAACGTCGCACGTTGTTATGCGGCGATCTAGATCATTCATGGAGGTGAAGCTGTGCGGCGTCAGGTTAATGTGGTTTCTTTATCCAACGAATTAGCGGTTACACAGCGTCTTTCGCTCGTGACTGTTTTGGCTACGATAGTTTGTCTCGCGCTGCTTCTTGCCGGATCGCGCCGACCCGTCCATGCTGCCGCAGCGGCACCCGCTGATGCGGCAAAGAGTGTTGTGACCGGGCATGTTAAATACGAAGGCATTTTGCCGAAGGCAAAGCCGCTGGACATGTCCAAGGAACCGAACTGTGCAAAGCAGTACAACACGCCACCAACGACAGAGACCGCAGTGGGAGGCCCGGCCAACGCATTGGCCAATGTAGTGGTGTACATTTCCGCTGGAGCTCCTGATGAAACCTCTAGTGGCCACGTATCGCTCACGCAATACGGCTGTCGCTATTTTCCACATGTGCTGGCTTTGCAGGCGAAACAAGAAGTCTGGGTTCGCAACGAGGATGCCGTCAGTCACACCGTTCATCTGATGACCAGGACGAATCCGGAGTTGAACAGGATCCAGGGGCCGAATGCTCCTGAATTTGCCATCATGAACGATAAGCCGGAATTCATTAAGGTAAAATGCGAACTTCATCCGTGGATGAGAGGCGTTATCGCGGTGTTGAAAAATTCTCACTTTGCCGTGACGGATGCCGAAGGCTCTTTCACACTGCCCGACCTGCCTCCTGGCAAGTACACCATCACGATATGGCATGAGAGCTTTGGAACTGAATCGCAGCAAATTGTAGTGGGCGGCAGCGACACTAAGGACCTGAATTTCATTCTTAAAGTGAAAGCTAACTGACCTGGCGATTTTCCCTTTTTGCACGTCAACGATATAAGTTGGCACATTCTGAACTGCGCTAAGGCGGCGCGGCGCTCCCATGGATATCCGGCAGGTAAACNCCCATTAATTCTTTGTCTATCGCCACCTTACCTTACTCTAGCCAGCAATCGTTGACTTCNCNTCTCCGAACGACGTGGAAATCGTTGGCCACAAGCCTGGCGTTAAACTGTAATCTTGATTGCCGTGAGGCGCCCTAGNAGATTGCGTGGTTACTTACTGTTCCTGGCAATCCTGCTCGCGATGGCAGGAATTCGAATATACGCTCGACCGNCCGTGGCCACCGGTAGCGTCGAGAACCCCACCTGCGAGCAAATCGGCCCGAACACGTACCGGATTGAATTTCAGCCAACGGCGAACACAGGAGCCGTTGAGGTGTTCGCCAGCTCCCGGCCGGATCGCATCGATTCCGAAAAGCCGGTAGGTATCCTGCGCAACGCTACCGGGAATATTTCCGTGCCCGATCGTTCGGGCCGTGTTTATTTCCACCTGAGATCATCGAACGGCGCCATTAGGGTTGTTTCCGTTAGAAGGCTTCCGCTGGAAGGTGCGAACAATTTTCGCGACCTCGGAGGCTATCGCACGGCCGATGGCCATTATGTTCGCTGGGGCTTGGTATACAGATCGGGTTATCTCGTCAATCTGACGCCTAAAGATTCCGCGTATCTCAATACTCTGGGAATTCGTCTGGTGTGCGATGTGCGTGCCGATGGGGAGCGCATGCGTGCCCCCGATCCTGACCAGTGGACTGGAAACGCTCCTGAACTTCTATCCGTTCCGATAGGTCCTAATCGCGATGGAACGCTCTCGGCAGAAGATCTTAAGAAAAGAGTGGCGAAAATAAACGCCGAAAGTAAAGACTCTATTCGAGGATACGATTACGCGATCACCGACGCTACTCAGTACGGAAAGATTCTTCATCGAATTGCGTCGGGCGATCTACCTGCGGTCGAGCACTGCACTTCCGGCAAGGACCGAACGGGAGTCTTCAGCGCGATTCTTCTGACCGCACTGCGCGTTCCTCGCGAAACGGTGATTCAGGATTACCTTCTGACCACACAGTACATGCTTGCTCCTGACAGCATCGAGAGAACAACCGCGGACCTGCAGAAAATTTTTGGTCTCTCGGAACCTCCCGACGCCGCTACCGTAAAAGCAATCATGACCACCAGGCCGGAAACACTACAGGCTACCTTCGATAGCATTAACAAAACCTACGGTTCTTTCGACAATTATCTGCGTGACAGTTTAAAAATCTCTGATTCCGATTTGGCCAGGCTTCGCGACGAACTCCTCGAACCTTAACGAAAACTGTATAAAAGTAGCCATTGGCGATTTGGTAGTGCGCGTACGATCCGCAACTTCGACAGCAAGCGATGTGGTGGTTAAATCGTGTAACGCGGCGGGGGCACGCCGAAACGGAGGATTGTAATGCGATTCAGAACACGCGTTCGGAACCGAGCAGTTTACGGAATGGCTGCGTTGGCGATGTTCATGCTGTATTCCACTCTGCTGAGCATGAAGATTGGCGCGCAGGATGAAGGAGCTGGTGGCTGGAGGATCATGCGGGCTCAGTACGGGTGGCGGGATCGCCAGACAGATGTTACGGACTTGTTGCAAGATTTGATCGCGCGCGGCGGGGTGAATGGACGAGTAGTGGTGAACAACCAGACCATGGGAGGAGATCCGGCGGTATCCCGGGACAAAACGCTGCGAATTGTTGCGCGAAATGGAGGCAATCAGGAACGGGACTTTTACTTCAAGGAGGGCGCTGCGATAGACGTGGGAATGTTCGCGGTGCCACGCGACGAATTTGACGATCGACCCCGCGGGGACAGCCGACGCGATGACCGTCGAGATGAGCGTCGAGGGGTGTCAATTTTGCGGGCATATTGGGGAGTGCAAGGGCGAACCGCAAACGTAACAGATTTGTTGCGCAGCATGCAGCGTGAGAATGGATTGCAGGTGATGGCTAATAATCGCTCGCTTGGTGGAGACCCCGCGCCGGGAGCGGACAAGGTGCTCATTGTGATTTACCGCGTACAGGGACGCGAGACGGCGGCGGCGGTGCGCGAAGGAAATACCCTGACGATTCCGTAACAAGCGTATTGACGAGGCTTCCTGCAGCGTCAACGCGAGTATGGGCGCGTTACCGGAGAGGTTTTCGCGTCACACTTGTGGCCTAGCGCGTAATCAGAAACTTGCCATACTGAAACGCTAACTTGCGCCTCACAAACCGGGCAGGTTCGTGTCAACGCAAAGTAGAAATGTCCGCTTTTTCGCAATATAGAAATGTCCGGTTCCACGGTTTCCTCCAGGGGTGCTGGGCAGGCACATGGTATTTGGGTTTGATTTTGTTTTTGAGTCTCGGTCGTTCCGCGAGTCCTGGAGGCCGTAGGCCGCAAGGACTTGCGGAAGGTTGCAGGGGTGCTGGGCAATGGCGCAGGCGGAGATAGCGGCCGCGGAAGCGTATCCAATGCGAGCCATCCAATCGTCGCTCGATTTCCACTTGCGCACCGCGAAGACCCGTACAAACTTCTTCGCGTGGCACGCCCCAGTGATTTCCATCCCAGCTGACGGTGTGATCGTCGGCTACCGTGCGGCCCACGCGTACGCTGAGGATTTCTTCCAGCCGCTGTTGTGGATCCAACCGTCGATGCGCATTGCGCGGGTTGCGAGGTACTACGCTGAAACGTCCTTCCCACCGCGGAATAAAGCGCGTCTCCAAAAAGTGATTCGCGGCTGCTAGGCTGGCGATCCCCGCCAGGCGCATTTCTTTTACCAGGCGGTCCTGTAGCGTGGCGAACAGTCGCTCAATGCGCCCTTTGGCCTGCGGACTGTGGGCCGCGATCCATTCGATCCCTAGCTCGTGGAGTGCTCGTCCGAAATGCGAGCGGGCTTTTTCTCCCCGCAACTGTTCTCGCAGCAGCATGGCATCAGACCTGCGAAAGATGCTGTTCTTATCGGTGTAATGGGCTACCGGGCGTCCGTAGCGCTGCAACCAGGCCCCGAAAGTCCGTAAATTCTCTTCCGTGGTGTCGTGTTCTGTGAAACGCGCATAGAAACGGCTGGTGGCATCATCGATCACCGCAATCAACTGACAAGCCGGCCCGCGCTCCTCCAACCAACGAAATGGAGAGCTATCTTGCATCACCAACTCTCCGAAACTGGCGCGCCGCTCGCGCCACACATGGATGGTCTTTATGCGTTGCGCGCGGGGGCACCATAAGCTGGCCTTCACCATCCACTTGCGCAGCGTCTCGCGGCTCACCGGCAAGCCCTCCTGAGCCAAGTGCTCGGCGGCCAGTGTGGGTCCAAAGTCCGCGTAGCGTTGGCGCACGCGGCGCAAAATCTTCAGCTCCAAGCGCGCTGCTAATCTGCGGTTCGAGGGCCGTCCGCGTAAGCCATGGAGCACTGCTCGGTCACCTAGCTTCCTCAGACCAACCAGCAATCGACGGATGTGCCGGTCGCTGATCTTCAGTCGGCGGGCCGCTTCCCTCTGGGTGATCTGCTTCTGCCTTATCTCGTGTAGCACACCTAGCCGGTCCCGTTCTCGTTGGCTCAAGGCAATTCGCTCCGTCTCCATAGCGCCCTCGGCCACCTATGAAAGCGGACATTTCTACTTTGCTCAAACCGGACATTCTCATTTTGCAGCGACATACGGAACGGTTGCATTGGCCGAGTTGCGGCAGCAATGATAGGATTACGCGAACTTATGCGCATCGTAGAAAAGTCTCAGCTCATGTCGGCGTCTGAAATCGATCG
>JGI12053J15887_10001107_pt1 | contig 12093 bp, 12 predicted proteins | sample MedBloCAOM1_O3_FD_15887 | JGI IMG/M metagenome (IMG submission 15887)
ATCCATGACCACCGAGAGCAAGGACAAACTCCCATGCCGGACGACACACAAAAACACGAAGACAACAAGCGCATCGTTACCGAATTCTACAAGACGGCGCTGTTTGAAGGGGACGTCGACAAGGCCATTCGCCTTTATGGCGGCGAGACCTACACGCAACATACTCCGTTCGCTGCGAATGGGTTCGACGGCCTTAAGAATTACGTGAAGTGGATCGTCGATAAATATCCGAACACGCGCGGTGAGATCAAGCGGGTCTTTGCAGAAGGCGACCACGTCATTCTGCATTGTCACTACACCGGATTCTTCGGCAAGAACGGCGACGCCATCATCGACATTTTCAGGGTGGATGCCGGCAAGGTCGTCGAGCATTGGGACGTGATCCAGGCAATTCCCGACAGCTCATTGAACGACAATACGATGTTTTGACAGAGCCATGATCAATCGCACCAGCGAAGAATAGAGCACCTTGCGACGATCTTAAAGGACGCCGTTTGCCCGTCCTGCCACAACAACAAGGTATCCGCAGAGTAGTCAAAGGCATGGGCGAATCTGCGTTGCCCGGCGCGCCCAGTTGGAATTGTGATCGGAGCTGCTCCGATCCTGAAACCGGAACGAATTTAATCGCCACGGAATCGAGTCGCTATCTATTGGCCAATATTTCTTATCAGGGACGACGCATTCATCGATTCGCTGCCGTCATAGTTCAGAAGTCGTGCGCGATGCCTCTACTTTCCCAATCACCATAACGCGTGGGTTCCGGTCCCTTCGGACCATTGAATTCCTTGGGCCACGGATAAGCGTCGCCATCGCGAGCCCTCCTTCGCGCGTCAGCCTCGGCCAGCGCGCGCCGTGCCGCCGGCGACAGGTTCCGGGGTTCTGAGTCAGACGCAGCAGCTTCGCGCCGAGCAAAAACGTAATTCATAACACGCCTCCTTCGCTTTAAAGGTAGTGCCCCGATACGTGACGCCTCGATACGGAAACAAGAAGGCTCGGGGACGCTAAGGCTTCCATTACTCGCCTTAGCGTCCTGAAGTTGGGCTAGATCTGCAGCGCGAACATATCGGCCTGATGGTTCTTCAGAGCTTCTTCGATGAAGACCGGAAAGACGTTCCGGAAAGTGCCTTCGCTCGCGGGCACGACATCGATCATCCTGCCGATCATTTCGCTCGGATCCAGGCGACCGTCGGCGTTCCCGATCAGATCGGAGACGATCTTGTGCATCGCATCGCGCTTGGTGAAGTTGACGGTATCGTCAAGCCAGCGAAACGCGTTGGCCGCCATCGCCTCGTTGAAACCGGTCAAATAGGCGCCCGGATTGATGGTCTGCACCTGGATGCCGAACGGCTTCAGCTCGCCTTGCATGGCTTCGGCGATCGCCTCGATCGCATGTTTGGTTGCAGCGTAGGCCGCAAAGCCTGGAGGGCTGAACAAGCCGCCCATCGACGAGGTAAACACGATCTTGCCGCGCGTCTTGGAGGCGATCCACTTCTTGACCACCTGCTGCGTCAGGGCAAGCGGCGCGAACACGTTGGTCTCGAAGTTCTTCCTGACCAGATCGAGCGGGATCTCGGCGATGGGGCCGCCCTCGCCGATCCCGGCATTGTTAAGCAGAATGTCAAAATCCCATTGCGTGGCCTGTTTGACATCGTAGGGATCGAGCACGTCGAGCTTCTCGACCCGAAGGGATGCCAGCTCGAGCTTCTCGGCTTTTGCACGCAGCGCGGTGACCTGCGGCCATGTCTGCGCCGTGGCGATGACTTGATGGCCTTTGCGGGCCAGGCCGACGGCCGTCCCTTCGCCGAGCCCGGATCCGGCGCCGGTGATCAGTATCTTCCTCGTCATTGTTTGCTCCTGCCGTGATTGGTTAAAGGTGGACCTACCTGGCGCAAGCCGTCGATCCTGCGGTTGCTATTTCGGAATCCTGCGAAACCTGGCCGCCCGACACCCCGATCGAACCGAGCAACTCGCCGCCCGGCGTTTTCAGCGGAATGCCACCAGCAAAGGTCACCAGTCCGTCGTTGGTGAGTTCGAGCCCGTGCGCCTGAGCGCCCGGTTTGCAGACCTCCCAGATGTCTTGTGTCTTCATCTCGAACAGGACCGATGTCTTTGCCTTCTTCATCGCGACATCGATCGAGCCAAGCCACGCGCCGTCCATGCGGGAAAACGCCTTGAGATGTCCGGCGGCGTCGAGCACCACGACCGAGGCGGCAATGCCGATCTCCTTCGCTTTCGCCGTTGCCGCCTGCAGGACCGCCTGCCCCTGTTCAAGTGTAAGCGCCATGACTTGTCTCCATCCGGGTTGTCGTTGAAGGAAGCGGGATCAGGCCTTCTTGGCGATCACGTCGGCGAGCCCGTTCGGATAGATCGCCTCTGCCGCGACGACGACGTCGATCGCTTCACGCAGGCGCTTGATCTTGCCGTCGGCGGCTTCTAGGTGGCCGAAGAACTGTTGCCGCACCTCTTTGCCGGTGATCCCCGACTTGTTGTTGATGAAGTATTCCGCGAACACCTGNTCCGGCGTCTCGAGATGGATCTTGACGTTCTCGAACTTGAAGCCCGGATAGAGCGTGTCGTGGAGGAAACCCAGGAATTTGCCGACTTCGGCCGCACCCGTCGAGACGGGCGGAATGCCGATCGACGCCATATAGGGAAGCTCGAGCGTTCCCCGGTCCCCGAACAACGCCCCGGACTGCTCCGCGGTGCCGGCGATGTAGGTGAGCATAAGATCTTTTGCGGTCTTCATGACAATCTCCGTCATCTGATGGTTGACGCCTGCGAGCGGCGTTAAGCCAACGTTGTCACGGAGAACTGTTTCAAACCATTAGATCAGCGTCTGGCGATACCTATACAAGGAGTTGGGATGCTACGTGGACCCTGGCAGTAAACACGTGCCATCGCCGCGGGCCGCCTGCCGCTATTTCGGTCCTCGAGTTCTATGCGCGCACATCAATGATCGGCCGCAACGATGGACGGGGATAGTGTTGGCGTCCGGTCCCTGGAGTCAAAACTATTGTGAAGCCGCTCCGTGCGTGGGCAACAGGATCGAGAACCGTGCGCCGTTCCCGCTGGCCCGATTGTTCACAGAAATCTGTCCCCCATGCGATTCGATGATCGAACGACAGATCGGCAGTCCCATTCCCATGCCGGTGGACTTCGTCGTGAAAAAGCTCTCGAACAAATGCTGCAGCGCCTCTTTCGAGATGCCGGGTCCCGTATCCTCTACTTCAATCGTGACGCTCCGGTTATCGGCGGTAACGGCTGTCGTCAGATAAACCTCGCGTGGACTGCTGTTCCCCTGCGCCATTGCCTGCATGGCGTTAACGGCGAGGTTGACGATCACCTGCTGCAGTTGAACGCGATCGGCGAGGATGGTTGGAATATCGGTGGCAAGGTCAAGGGAAGTCTTCACTTCGTTGCGTTCAAATTCGTGCCGCAGAAACAGCATCGCTTCCCGTATGACCGTGTTGACTTCGATGTCTTCGTGTTCGGGGGCGGCNCGGAGCGCCATCGACCTGACGCGATGAATGATGTCTGCGGCTCGCTGCACTTCCGCAGCGGTCTGTATCGACAACTCGCGGACCTCCTCGATATTCGGGGGTGAGTGGCTTAACCAGGTCAGGCTCGCTTCCGTATTCGATTCGATTGCCGTGAGCGGTTGGGCTACCTCATGGGCTATTGAAGCAGTCAATTCGCCCAGCACAGAAACGCGCGCCGCGTGAGCCATTTCGCCCTGGACCCGCGCCAGCATTTCCTGCGCTTTGACCCGGTCGCTCACGTCTATCAGCCCAACCAGGCTGATGTTCTCCGCACCGGTAACGGGCCCGTAGGCCGAAAAAAACAGCATGTCCAACACCGTACCGTCATGCGCGGTCATCTTGGTGAGACATTCGAAGCCGGGCTTGCCGGAATAACGCGCCGCGATGACATCGCGGAAATCGTCCATCGATTCCGTCCAGTATCTTGTCACCGAACCGTTGAATTCCCCGGCCGACCCGCCGCGAAGCATCTCCACGGTACGCTGGTTGACCTCGACGACTTTCAGTCCATCCATCAGCCTGATCTGCAGCTCCGGCCGCTCTTTAAGGTACTGCGCGAAGTCCACGACGCCCTCGGCCCGGGCCGATTTGAATATCTCGATCACTGCCGTGCCTTCGAGCCGCAGCAATGGCACCGGGAGAAAATGAAACAGGTCACGGTAGCGGCGCTCGCTTGCCTCCTGCTCGGCCTTCGCCTTCTTGGCTTGCGTCAGATCGACGATGCCGACCAGAAACCGACCGTATTGCAGAAGGTGCGGCGGGAACGAAACCGTGAAGAGCGTTTCAAGATGCCGGCCGTCGAGCGACCGAAAGACGGTTTCCGCGGAATAATGCGGCTTTTTCTCAAGGGAAGCGAGAACGCTTTCTGCATATACGCCCAGGCTTTCCTCGGGCCAAAAGGCGTCAAGACGATTCTGCAGCAGCTCCTCCCGGTTGCCGTTTCCGAACATCGCCAGGGTGATGTCATTGACATCAACGATCCCCGTCGCCCGGATCATTTGCCTGACATAATCCGGATGCTCGGAAAAATACTTTCGGAAGTCCTTGACCCCGCTGTCCCTCAGATCTTTCAGCATCTTTCCCACCGCGGAGAACTCCAACTCCCAGAAGGATGCGGCCGAGGCGTGGAAAAGGTTCTGATAATGATGCTGGGCCCGCTCGAGAGCCTCTTCGGTTTGCCTGGCGTCAGTTACGTCCCGGCTGGTCTCAACGATATCGACGATCTCGCCGTTGCGGCTGCGCCGAAGCGACCACTTTGCCTTAACGGTGACGGTCTTTCCTTGTTTCGTCGTCCGTGAGAATTCACCACGCCACAATCCGGTCTCCTGCACCTTGGCCAGGATCACCTTCAATGGTTCATTGGGCGAGCATTTGACCGCGGCCTGTATTTTTCCGCCGATGACTTCCTCACGCTTCCAGCCATAGAGCCGTTCGGCTTCCGCATTCCACGCCCTGACGTGCATGTCGAGCCCCATCACGATGACGCTCTCGTCCAACAGGTCGATGATGTCCGTATCGGTTTGGCCGTCGGGACCGGGGGACTCGGCCGCGGAAGGTGACAGAATGGTCATCAGCGAACTCCGGCTCGGATTCTGGCTCAATATCGGTTCAACCCGCAAGCGCCCGCTCAACGCACTCCATCAAGGCATGCGACTTGAAGGGCTTTCGAAGCAGGCAAAAAGCCCCACTTTCCAGAGCCAGATCATGGAGACGTTTTTCCGCACGCGCTGTGATCATGATGACCGGTATAGTGCATTTGCCGCTGTTGAGCCGTTGCTTGAGTTCGATGCCGCTGAGGCCGGGCATTTGAATGTCGGTGATGATGCACCGGGAAGTTTCCAGCGCTCCGGCCTGCAGAAAGTCTTCGGCAGATTTATATACCTTGGCGTCGAAACCCTTCGCGCGCATGAGCGCGGCCAACGCTAACCGCGTGGCCACATCATCGTCAATAATCGATATTTGCGCGTGTTTCAAAACCGTCGTCCTTTGCCGCGGACCTGCCAGGACCGTGGAAGCAGATTCGCATGCTCACTCGTCGCCGCAAACCATACAGAGGTTCTAACAACACTGTATCTGCGATAGGCGCAGTCAAAGCGCAAAACGTGACTACGTTCCCGCACGGGACGGTTTGCCGGCGCGCCGCAGCACCTCCGCCTTCTTAACCAGGTCCGCGACTGTCCGGACGCCCATTTTCTTCATCATGGATCCCCGATGAAGTTTGACGGTGATCTCACTGAGCTTGAGTTCGCCGGCCATCTGCTTGTTCATCTGGCCGGACGTCACAAGGGCGAACACCTGGGTCTCCCGAGGCGTCAGTGTTGCGTACTCGGCCCGCACTGCTGAGATCTCGGCGCCCTCTTTAAGTCGCTCGCTATCGCGGGACAGAGCCGCGGCGACTGCCACCAGGACATCCTGGTGCCGCAGGGGCTTGGTCAGAAAGTCGATGGCGCCTGCCTTCATTCCCTGCACCGACATTTGGATGTCGCCGTATCCGGTCATGAGGATGACCGATATCTCGATGCCCTGATTTTGAAGCAGGACCTGGAAATCAAGGCCATTGCTGCCGGGCATTCGAACGTCCAGGAGAAGGCACGAAGGAACCGCCGGGATCTCGCTTTGCAGGAATTCGCTCGTGGATTCATACACACGCACCTCGTTGCCGACGGAGCGGATAAGGCTCGAGAGCGCCTTTCGCACGCCGGCGTCATCGTCGATGATGTGGACAAGACCAACTTCGCTCATTGCGCCATCGTACCGATCGGGAGTTCGCGCAGCAATACCGGAGCGCCGTCGCTCGACTTCGGATGTATTGGTGTTCATGCGGCACCCCTTCTCCAGCAGACTTTGGACAGGACGGAGGCTCGTTCTTCCAGTTTAGCACGGGCGTTTGTCCGGCTCCGACTCTTAATTTACTGCATCAGCCAGACAACCGAACAGGTGTCTCTTGGACCCCATACCCCTGTATGGTTGCTTATTGGATGGAGGCTGCAGAAGGCCAGGCGTTTGTCGCGAGAAATTCCCATCCCGGATGAATTGCGTCACCCGTCNTTCGCCCTAGCCTGACGTATAGGGCGGGCCAGCCACCTTTCTAATGGTTCGGAAAATCGACGGCGACTAGCCTCTCTCCGAACGCACAGTCTTACGTGCGCGCACCCGAAACCCGATCCATAGAGAGGCCTCCCATGAAAGTCTTATTCATCATCTCGAGCTCCGAAACCGCTTTCTGGCTGTCGGAGGTCACGCACCCCTACTGGCACCTGACCGAGCGCGGTGTCGAAGTCGACTTCGCCAGTCCTGCCGGCGGAAAGGTTGTTTATGATCCCTATAGCGATCCGTATTTCGCGAATACGACCGAGGGCGAAGATCTCGTCAGCAAGGGATTTCTCTCGGACAAGCAACTGGTCGCAAAGCTCGACACGACCATGAAGCTGAAGGACGTCGATCTCGACAAGTACGACGCTGTCCACGTGGCGGGCGGCCGCGGCGCGACCTTCGATCTTTATCCTAGCGAAGACGTCGGCAAGGTCCTCGAGCATTTCTGGGCCAAGGACAAGGTCGTGGGCGCGATCTGCCACGGCGCGATCGCGCTCGGCAACATCCCCGAGCGCGTTCGGGGACGCCGGACCACCGGTTACACCCTTGAGGGTGACAAGGAACTGCAGCGCATGTTCGGCAGCAGTTTCCTCATTCCTCACTATCCCCAGACCGTGCTTGAGGAAGTCGGATCCAAGTATGCCCGCGTCGGCGCCAACGATCCCTACGTCATCAGGGACGGCAAGCTGGTGACGGGTCAGAACCAGCAGTCGGCATCGGAATATGCGCTGGTCCTGTTGCATACGATGACCGGCCAAAGCCCGGTTTCGGGCGCCTGATCAAAGAGCGGCGGCGCTTACGGTCGTCCCCGAACTGGGATCGTTGCGAAAGCGCGCAGCGATCCTGTCGCCTCAAACATCATTTCCCCGAACAACGAGAGGAAACATCATGCTGTTTCACGTCAAGATCAACGTCCGGATGCCGCACGATATCGATCCCGAAAAGGTCAAGAAACTCGGCGCCAAGGAGCACGAACGCGCGGCGGAGCTTCAGCGGGATGGCAAGTGGCTCCATCTGTGGCGCGTCGCCGGCCAATGGGCCAACATCAGCATCTTCAAGGTCGAAAGCCCGGCCGAGCTGCACTCGATTCTGGAGTCGCTGCCGCTCCACCCGTTCATGGACATCGAGGTCGCTGCACTTTGTCGGCATCCCGGCTCGATCGCGGTCGACGAATAACCTCGCCGCCATCCTGAACAACGCTAAAGAACCAAGATGATTGACTATTTCGCGAATGACCGCCCCGCGCCAGAAGCGGCCGTTAATCGCTCATTCCGCGACTTCGAGACAACGTCGCCTGTACTCTTGAGCGGACATAACCTCCATCATTTCGCCTGAGAGCAATTCGAGCCCGGTGAAAGGCAAAAGGCGGAGGCCGCGCAAATGCTGTTACAGCGCGGCAACGTCCAGCCGACGCGCTCAAGCACCTAGTTGATCATGTATCCCCGGCGACCACATTCGAACCAGCCAACGCTTCCGCGAGCGCAATTTCGAGATCTTTCGCTTGAAAAGGCTTCTGCAGCACCGGGCGATCTCGGTACTCTGGGCGCATGCCTATCGATCCGTACCCGGTCGCAAAGATGAACGGCACGGTCTTCTGGCGTAGCGCGTCGGCTATCGCGTAAGTGTCCTTGCCATCCAAATTCAGGTCGAGGACCGCTACATCCACCTGTTCCTTGCCGATGAGTTCGAGCGCGCGCGGAACATTTGTGGCCGGTCCGACCAGCTTGCAACCGAGTTCGTCGAGCATGTCCTCGATCAGCATCGCAATCATCATCTCGTCTTCAACCACGAGGACCTTGCGATTCGATAATTCCCGCTTACTCAAATACTTCTCCTCCGCATATCCGGACACTATGAAAGAATGTCCGGCACACTTCCCGTAATAGTGCCCAAAGGCGCCAAGATCCGGCAAACGACGCCGGTCTCGCGATAATCGATCACCGCTTCTCCGCCCAGTTGAGCCGCCAGGCCCCGCTCGATGAGACGCGAACCGAAACCCTTGCTGCGGGGCGCGACGACCTTGGGGCCGCCCGTTTCAGTCCAGACGATCTGCAGATGCTCCTCATCGGCAATCGTCCAGTGCACGGATATGCGACCCGAACCGTTCGACAGCGCGCCGTACTTGGCCGCATTCGTCGCGAGTTCATGAACCGCCATGGCTACGGCAAGTGCTGACTTCGGAAGCAGCCTAATGACGGGGCCATCGACATCGAATTCCCGCCTGGGCGCCGTGAAGGGCGACAGCGCCTTTTCCACGATGTTGCGCAGGTCCGCGCCTTCCCAGTTCTGCTGGGTCAACACGTCGTGGGCACCGGCCATCGAGAGCAGACGGGATTCGAGCGCGCTCTTGACAGTCACCGGGACGGTCGTTCCCTTCAACGTCTGGGCCGCGATGGACTGAACCGTCGCAAGCGTGTTCTTGACCCGATGGTTGAGCTCGTTGATCAAAAGTTCACGCTGCTGACGGGCCCGGACCTGGGCGGAGATGTCCCTGAAATAACAGACCACGCCGAAGCGGCCCTCGGGGAGCGGAATGCGGTTGATCCGCCACTCGTAATATTCCCTGACCTTCCGGTCCCGCCGTTCCTCGATGTGCTCGGGCGTCATGTACGGCTCACCGGTTTCGAGCGTATTCCGGAACAGGTGCACGAGTTCGTCGGCATAGTCCTCGGGCCAAAGGATGCGGACAACCTCACCGAAATCCCGTCCGACGAGGTTTGGAATATCCCCGAACACCGGCAACGCCGTAGGATTGACCGCCTGAATCTTGAAGTTGGCATCGACAAGATACACCCCTAGCGGCGCTTCATTCAGCAGCGTCTCGAACTGAGTAGTCCGTCGTCGCAGGGCTTCCTCGCTTGCGCGAAGATCGCGCGCGGCTTCGCTTCTGACGCGCGCGAGCGTCAGGTTCGCGTTGACTTGCGCAACAAGTTCGCGGGCGGAAAACGGTTTCGTCAGGTAGTAGTCGGCACCGGCTTCCAGGCCTTCGATGCGGGCCTCCTCGCCGGCCCGCGCCGATAGCATGATGACGGGCAGGTCGCGCAGCCCCGGATCGTTCCGGATCGCGGCGAGCAAACCAAACCCGTCAAGCCCGGGCATCATCGCGTCAGTGACGACGAGATCGGGCGGGTTTTTCCGGATCGCCTCGATCGCCGCTTTGCCGTCTTCCGCAGTAGCTACATCCCAATGGGCGCCGAGCAACCGTCCGATATAGGCGCGCATGTCTGCATTATCGTCGGCGACCAGGATGCGGCCATGAAGCGTTTTCCCTCCCACATCCGGGCCGGCGACTTCCCGCTGCGACACAGCAAGTTTCGTCGTGGAGTCCTGCGGCAGCCAACTCAATGCCTCTTCGACATAGGCTTCGGCGCGTGAAGCCGCGGGCACGCCGGCGGGTTCGGAATCAAGATTATCGGCCGCACGCTGATCCGAAGCGAAGGGGATGCAGACCTTGAACGACGATCCCCTCCCGACTTCGCTCTCGGCAACCAGCGAACCGCCGTGAAGCTTGACGAGCTCCTGCACCAATGCAAGACCGATGCCGGATCCCTCGAACGACCGGCCCTTCTGGTTTTCAACGCGATGAAAACGTTCAAAGAGCCTCGGCAATTCGTGCGGTGGTATGCCGACTCCGGTATCCTGTATGACCAACTCGGCCCCATCATCGGCCGCGCGCATTCGAATAGAGATGCTTCCTTCGAAAGTGAATTTGAAGGCGTTCGACAGAAGGTTGAAGACGATCTTTTCCCACATGTCGCGGTCGACCGGCACGCGCTGCGGCAGTGGTTCGCATTCGATTTCAAGCTTCAGCCCGGCCTTCTCCGTGGCGGAATGAAAATTGGACGCGAGTTCGCCCGTGAAATCCGACAAGTCGGTCGGCTGAAAATTGGCATTCGCCCGTCCGGCTTCGATGCGGGAGAAATCAAGCAGCGTATTCACCAGCTTGAGCAACCGCAGTGAATTCCGCTGGGCGACGTCGAGACGCTGGCGTTGGACGGGATCGAGGGCGGAAGCGGAAGAATCGTTCAGCGCGTCCTGGACCGGCCCGAGCATCAACGTTAACGGCGTGCGGAATTCGTGACTGACGTTTGAGAAGAACAGCGTCTTCGCCCGGTCGATTTCCGCCAACGCATCGGCGCGCCGGCGCTCTTCCTCGAAAGCGCGCGCGCCGGCGAGGCTGGCGGAGATCTGACCCGCCAGAAGTTCGACGAAGCTGGAATAGCCCTCATCGTATTTCCGGTACGGGTTGAGTCCGCAAATAAAGCAGCCGACCGGCTTTTCCTGTCCCTTGACCACGATCGGAAGAATGACGGCCTGGGTGGGTGATTTGTCCCAGAACCCGCGCGGCAGAGCAGCTTCCACGGCAGCGGACAGATCGTTCGCCATCAGGCTTCCCGAGTCCGGGATATCGTGGGGCCACGGACCGCCCGGGAGGATCACCGCCGGCGAAGCCGGATGACCGCTTTCGATGCCGGACGCGCGCGCGAGCCGCAAGGCACCTTGATCATCGTAAAGGTATAGCAGAGAGAATGGCACGTCCTTGTCGGCCGCTTCCATGCCTTCCGTGATCGCGTCCAACACTTCCGACTCGGCCCGGGCCGATGCCAGTCGGCCGGCAAACTCGCTCAGCGCGGCGAGGCGCCGCTCGCCTACGACACGCTCCGTCACTTCCGTCACGACGCACAGCATACCGCTGATCCGGCCATTATCGTCGGCCAGCGGGCTGTAGGAAAAAGTGTGATAGGTCTCTTCGGGAAAGCCTAGGCGCTCAAGGAACAGAAGCAACCCTTCGTCCCAGGTCGCCTCGCCGGTGTTCAGCACCCGCTCGATGCGCGGCCCGATGTCCGGCCAGATCTCCTCCCAGACCTTGTCCGATCTCGAACCAAGAACCCAGTCCCGCTTGATGCCGACCGTCGGGAGATACGCATCGTTGCAGAAGAATCTGAGGTTCGGACCCCAGGCCATCCACATCGCATACCGGGACGTCAACACGATCCGTACGACCGTCTTGAGGCTTTGAGGCCATGATCCGGGCGGACCGAGGTCGGTCGATGCCCAGTCGAAATCCCGCATCATCGACGCCATTTCGCCCGACCCCGCCAGGAAATCGGGAGCGCCGCGTTTGTCGACCGCTGGGTGTGGGGTTTCGAGCATCCAAAATGGCGGTTACAAAGATTCCAAAAGATTAAAGTTCCCAGGTTCCAATCACGAGTTCCCTAACCCTGTGTCGATGGTTTCGTTCCCGCTTTCTCGAATATTTTGGGTCGGCATGCGGGATAAGGGAAAACGAAAAGACGCTGTATCACTGATGTAATGTGGCCCACCGTACGAAAGGCCGTGTTCGGCTCGCATCGTCGCTCTGGATTCGCTCGGCGGCAACGACCCAGGCAGCTTTCCCGCCCGATTTATGGGATGAGCCGCTCTCCTTAGAGAAAGCGCCGCCGCGACCTCATCGAGAAAT
>JGI12053J15887_10001108_pt1 | contig 12093 bp, 15 predicted proteins | sample MedBloCAOM1_O3_FD_15887 | JGI IMG/M metagenome (IMG submission 15887)
ACCCCCGCCGAACAATCGCGACTCGCGCGGTCGATCTGCCGTGATCATCTGTTTTGCATGGTTAGCATGTCGGCGTTTCTCGTCGTGTGGATCGCGTTGGCGTAACCGCGGATAGTCAGCTTTGCGTCGGCCTCTAGGACTGTACCGCTCGGTTATGTAAGGTGACATACATAGCCGGGTCGGACGAAGGGATCCAGACTGATGCCCAGCCCCCGCGAGCGGATGGTGATCTCTGCCGCGCTTCTGATCAGGGAGCGCGGCGCGCACCCGACCGCGATTGCCGACGTTCTCGAGCACAGCGGCGCCCCGCGGGGGTCCGCCTATCACTACTTCCCCGGCGGCCGCACTCAATTGCTCTGTGAAGCAGTCGATTACGCCGGCGAATACATCGCGGCGCGCATCGCCGATGCAGAGAGCGGTATCGGCGTTCTCGACGACCTCATCGGCCACTACCGCAGGCAACTTGTCCGCTCGGGATACCGCGCGGGTTGTCCCGTCGTCGCCGTGGCGGTGGAAGCCGGCGATCCCGACAAGCAGGACCAGGCAACGCCGGTCATCGACCGGGCGGCGGGGGTCTTCGCGCGCTGGACGGACCTGATCGCTGCGCGACTGGTGACAGACGGCGTATCCGCGACCCGCGCCGAAGAGCTCGCGATGTTGTCCACCACCGCGATAGAGGGGGCGATCGTCGTCGCCCGCGCCTCCCGCGATCTGAAGCCCCTAGACCTTGTCCACGGCCAGTTGCGCGAACTGCTGCAGGCCGAGCTGTCCGAAAGGAAATCCCGTCATGGCTCGAAATGATGGCGCCGCCATGGCGGCTCCGGAAGATTGGCAATCCACCGCCTGCATCCTGTGCGAGTGCAACTGCGGCATCGTCGTCCAACTCGACGGCCGCAATCTCGCCAAGATCCGCGGCGACAAGGAGCATCCCGCCTCGCAGGGCTACACCTGCAACAAGGCGCTGCGACTCGACCACTACCAGAACAACGGCAACCGGCTGACCTCCCCCATGCGCAGGCGTCCCGATGGCAGTTACGAGGAAATCGACTGGGACACCGCGATTTCCGAGATCGCCGCCGGGTTCAAGCGGATCGCCGACACCCACGGCGGGGACAAGATCTTTTACTACGGAGGCGGCGGGCAGGGCAACCATCTCGGCGGCGCATACAGCGGCGCCTTCCTCAAGGTGCTTGGTTCGCACTACCGCTCGAACGCGCTCGCCCAGGAGAAGACCGGCGAGGCATGGGTCGACGCCCACCTCTACGGCGGTCACACCCGCGGCGAGTTCGAACACGCCGAGGTCTCTGTATTCGTCGGCAAGAACCCGTGGATGTCGCAGAGCTTCCCGCGCGCCCGCACCGTGCTGAACGAGATCGCCAAGGATCCCGGCCGCTCGATGATCGTCATCGACCCGGTGATCACCGACACCGCGAAGATGGCCGACATCCATCTCCGCGTTCGGCCCGGCACCGACGCCTGGTGCCTGGCTGCGCTCGCCGCCGTTCTCGTGCAGGAAGACCTGTGCAATGAGGCGTTTCTCGCCGAGCACGTCACCGGCGTCGAGCCAGTGCGCGACGCATTGCGCGACGTCCCGGTCGGCGAGTACGCGCAACGATGCGGCGTCGATGAGGAACTGATCCGCACCGCGGCACGGCGCATCGCCTGCGCCGAGAGCGTCGCGGTGTTCGAAGACCTCGGGGTCCAACAAGCGCCCAACAGCACGCTGTGCTCGTACCTGAACAAGCTGCTGTGGATCCTGACCGGCAACTTCGCCAAACGTGGCGGGCAGCACCTGCATTCATCGTTGGGGCCGCTTTTCCGCCATGTGACCGCGGTCGGGCGCACGCCGGTCACCGGTGCGCCAGTGGTCGGCGGGCTGATACCGAGCAACGCGGTGCCCGAGGAGATCCTGACCGACCATCCCGACCGTTTCCGCGCGATGATCGTCGAGAGCAGCAATCCCGCCCATTCCCTCGCCGATTCCGCGGCATGCCGGGCGGCCTTCGAGTCACTCGAGCTGATGGTGGTCNTCGACGTCGCGATGACGGAGACGGCCCGGCTGGCCACGTACGTGTTGCCAGCGGCGAGTCAGTACGAGAAGCCGGAGTCGACATTCTTCAATCTCGAGTTCCCGCACAACACATTTCACCTGCGGCATCCGTTGCTCGAGCCGCTCGACGGCACGCTGCCCGAGCCCGAGATCTGGGCGCGGCTGACGCGTGCGCTCGGGGTGATCGACGACGCCGAGCTGCGGCCGCTGCGCGACGCGGCCGAGCAGGGTCTGGCCGCGTACGCGCAAGCGTTCCTCACAGCGGTCGGCACCAATCCGATGTTCACCAAGGCGCTGCCGTTCGTGTTGTACGAAACCCTGGGACCGACACTTCCCGACGGGCTCGCCGGTGCCGCGGCGCTGTGGGGCCTGGCGCAAAAGGCCGCCATGACGTATCCGGATGCCGTGCGCCGGGCGGGCCACGCCGACGGCAACGCGCTGTTCGAGGCGATCCTTGCGAGCCGGTCGGGTGTGACGTTCACCGTTCACGAGTACGAGGACGACTGGCAGCTGGTTACCCATGCCGACCACAAGATCGCCCTGCACATGCAGGAGATGCTCGACGACATCCGCGCGTTGGCCGATGCGCCTACGGGGTTGACGACGCCCGAGTTTCCGATCGTGTTGTCGGCCGGTGAGCGGCGCGCCTACACCGCCAACGACATCTTCCGCGATCCGTCCTGGCGCAAACGCGACGCGGACGGAGCGCTGCGCGTCAGCATCGAGGACGCCGATGCGCTTGGCCTTACCGACGGCGGTCGCGCGCGGATTACCACCGCGGCAGGCAGCGCCGAAGCCAGCGTGGAGGTCAGCGAGGTGATGCTGCCGGGGCATGCGTCGTTGCCGAACGGTTTCGGCCTCGACTACGTCGACACCGACGGTAGCGCGAAGGTCCCTGGCGTAGCGCCCAATTCGCTCACCTCGACTCAGTGGCGCGACGCGTACGCGGGCACACCGTGGCATAAGCACGTCCCCGCCCGAATCGAGCCGGTGGCCGTGGCCCTCGGCACGGCCTGAGTCACGGAATCGGTTCACCGATCCCGAGCAGGTTTCCTTCGCTGTCGTGGAACCAGGCCGCCCTCTCGGCGGATCCCTTGCTGGGATAATTGCCATCCACGTGGGCGATGCCGTCGACCGTTTTCAGTCCGGGCAGATCGACTTCCTCGAAAACGACTCCCCGCCTGCGTAACTCGGTGACAACGGCGGCGACGTCGTCTACCTCGAACGCCATCTGGGTGAATGATCCTGGCGATGCGCCTGCGGATTGGAACAGCGCGAACTCGCCGGTCGCGCCCCGGTAGCGAAGCCCGCCCGGCCGTTCCTCGATGGGTTCGAGCCCGAGCTTGTCGGAGTAGAAAGTCCGAGCCCGGTCCAGGTCTTGCGCGGGGAGCCGGGTTGAGATTCGGCCGGAGTTCAGCATCTTCATCCTTTCGTCAGGATTGACTGGCTTCGACGGCTGCGAGTAGCCCGGCGAACTCGGCTGAACGACTCGGATCCCTGAGGGTGCCAGCCGCATACGCGTGTGACGCCGGTCCCGACTGGCTGGCCGGTGGCGGATTGTCGGCGACGATCAACTCGTCAAGCGCCGCCGCGGCCTCGTCCGGTTCCTGCGGCGCCGGACCGGCCGAGCTAACCCATGCGTACAGGTCGTCGCTGAGGTGTGGCCGCGGGTCGCCGCCGTCGGGCGTGCGATCTCCCCACACTCGTTCGAGTTCTGTCATCACCGGGCCGGGCTGGAAGCACGAGACCCGCACACCGGACGGCGCGGCCTCGACGCCGGTGCTGTAAAACAGCGTCTCCAACGCTGCCTTGGCGGCCAGGTAGTAGCCCATCCCCATCACCGGCAGGCCCGCGACAAAACACGATGACACCAGGATCAGATGACCGTTGCCCTGGGCGCGCAGCACAGGCAGGGCCTCCTGAACGAGCGCCATGGTCCCCCACACGTTGGTCTCAAAGCTGGTCCGCGCGACATCGAGTGACACCTGCTCGACGCCACCGATCACCCCGTAGCCGGCGTTGTTGACGACCGCATCGACGCGACCTTCCGCGCCAACGATGTCGTCGAGCAATGGCCGCATGGCGGACCGATCAAGCAGATCGAGCCGTCGAACCTCTATGCGGCCGGGCCCGGTATCCGCGGCGAGGTCGGCGGCGGTGGCCAGGTCGCGCATCGTCGCGTACACAACATGTCCCCCTGCGGCGAGCCGCCGCGCCGTGGCGTATCCGATTCCTCGGGGCGACGATGCCCCCGTGATCAGCACGACTCGCCGCTGCATGCATCTCCCCGTTCGTCGTTATGCGGTGCTGGACAACGTGATTGGTGGTAGTTCACCTTGTTCGGGCACCAGCGTGGTGAATTTCTGCTCGCCGTGCTCGAGATGGACCCGCCAGTGGGTGCCGGGCCGCGAAGTGCCGTCCGGCTGCTGAAGTGCGCGTTGAGTGCTTCGGAGGTGGAGCCGGGTCCAAGTGTGATCAATGGGCCGATCGTAACGCCGCGGGCTACCCCAATAGGCGATGCGTCGCCCGCTCGAGCACTTGCCTGCGACTACGTCCGTTGTGATCGGCAGCGATGAAATGGTTGCCGATGGCGAGCGCAAAGGCGAGCATGCCGCGAGCCTCGACGTCCTCCGGGTCATCGGTGAACTCGCCGATCAACAAGCGCAGGTATTCCATGCGGCGGTTGTCGACGCGTCGGAGGCGCTTGGAAACCGACGTGTCGCGCCGGGCCCAGTCCCGGACCGCGAGGTCGATCGGAAGCAGCTCTTTGGAGAAGGTGAGCTTGCCGGCCCGGCGGACCTTGTTCCGTGCGTCGCCGCCTTCCTGCTCGACCCGTTCGAGCACCTCTTCAGTGCTCCGGTGCTCCCAGGTGTCGAGCATCTCGTCGAGAAACGCCTGTCTGCTGGGAAAGTGCCAGTAGAACCCGCCTCGGGTGACATCGAGAGCCTTCGCGAGCAGCTCCACCCGCACCGCGCCGGGCCCTCCCGCGGCGAGGGCTTGCAACCCGGCATCGATCCAGGTGCTCCGCGGTGTGCGGGTCTGGGCGACCATCACATCTCCTTAGTTGGCTGCGGGTCTTGACTCAGGTTCGTCGCCAAGCATACAGTACTGTATGTTTGATTCAGCATCACTCGACAGGACCCAACACACGTCGCGGTCGTGGCGAATCCACGAGATCGCCAAGGATTTTCGGCTACTCGACGTGTGGGCGCTGCCGACACCCGGCGGCCCCGATGACTTCCCGGAGCTGGTCCGATTGATGGCCACGTTCGACCCCGGTGAGACCTCTCCCGTGGTGCGTGCCCTGTTCGCGATCCGGTGGACGATTGGACGCATGGTGGGCGTCGATCGCCAGGAAACCGGGCTTGGCGCCCGCGTTCGGAGCCTCCGTGAACGACTACCCGCCGACTTGGCCGACACCCCAAGCGATTTCGACGCGCATCTTTTCACGCCGCTGTACGTCACCGACAACGAGTTCGCGCTGGAGATCGCCAACCAGACCGTGCACGGCGTCATGCACGTCGGCTGGGTGCCGGACGGTACGGGCGGTTATCGCGGCCAGATGGCCGTCCTGGTGAAGCCGAACGGCGTGCTCGGAGTGGCCTACCTTGCTGCGATCGCGCCGTTCCGCCACCTCGTGGTGTATCCGCTGATGATGCGCGGCATCGGACGGGCATGGCGGCAATCGGCTGCCGGAGCACGCCCGTGAGCGCCGAGGTGCGCCAGGTGGATCTTCCGTCGTCGGCGCGAGCGCTGAGCACACTGGCCCGCGTCGACTACTGCGACGCGTTTCTCTTCGATGTGGGTGCGCCCCATGACGAGAGCGCCGAGGAGCTGATTCGCGAAATCCTGGAAGGCGCTCCGCTCGCCGTCAGAACCCAGCTCCTGTCAGGGTGGGCCGCGATCGGACTGAAGGTGGGCCCCACGTCCGCGCGGTCAATTCTCGGCTGGGAAATCCGCAGAACCGAGCCCGATCATGTGCTCCTCGGTGCTGAGTCCCGCATTGGGATGCCGGGCGAGTTGCTTCTCAAGAAAGACGACGACGCGCTGCTTTTCGCGACGTTCGTCGCGCAGCGCAATCTGATCGCGCGGGCAGTATGGGCCGTCACCGAACCGGTGCACGTGCGGGTCGTGCGCGACATCTTGGGTCAGGCGAGCCAGCGGCTCCGAACCTAGGGAACGGGCGGCGCCTGCGGCGGTGGCGGCGCATCCAGCGGTAGCGGCGCCGTCGGCGGCGTCGGGTTGGCAGGCATTCCCGGCGGCGGTACGGCGTTTGCATCCATCGGGCGCTGTGTCAGCAAGAGGAGGGCGCCCTTGCCGTCCACTTCCTGTGTCTGGTACGCGTGCCAGATGTCGCGCAGATACGACATGCCGTGGCCCTGGTTATCGAGTGGAGTGTCGGTGGTGCCCGGCGGTAGGTTCTCTGGGCTCGACAGATGCGGCATACCGTTGGGCGGCGTTGCCGGATCGACAGCGACCGGCTGGACGATGCCGTCGGGCGCAGGTGTCGCCGCGACTGCCACGGCAGGTGCGGGGGCAGGTGCCGGGCCAGGTCCAGGACCGGCAGGCGCCGGCTCGACGGGCGTCGCAGGCGATGCGACAGGCATGACGGGTTCGGACTGCAGCGGGTCGGCAAGCGCCATGGGCGCGCTCAATGTCAACGCCGCAACGAATCCCAGCGCCGCCGACACCGCGGTCAGCGCCTTCGCCTCGCGATCGATCTTCACCAATCCCCCTTCCCTAACCCGCTTTCAGGCGGTGTTACTGGGTGCTTCAGCGTGGCTGGCAAAATTGTTACATCTGAGGTTGATGTGACGAAGCAGTTAATTAATATTCGGCTTTTCGGAACACGTTTCACTTGGAGTTTGATGTAACCCGCCTCACCACCCCCCATCTGTGGTGTAGCAATGCGATAGGGGCACTAGACAACGTCATCTGAGGAGTTCATCTATGCCGTCTCCGGACCTCCCACCCGGCTTCGACTTCACCGACCCCGATATCTACGCCGAACGGCTGCCGATCGAGGAATTAGCGCACATGCGCAAGGTCGCGCCGATCTGGTGGAACGAGCAGCCGAACGGCATCGGCGGATTCGATGACGGCGGCTACTGGGTGGTGACCAAGCACAAGGACGTCAAGGACGTGTCGCTGCGGAGCGACGTCTTCTCGAGCCTGCAGAAGACCGCGCTGCCCCGCTACAAGGACGGCACGGTCGGTGAGCAGATCGAGCGGGGCAAGTTCGTACTGCTCAACCAGGACGCGCCGCACCACACCCACCTGCGCAAGATCGTGTCGCGTGCGTTTACGCCACGTGCAGTCGAGCGGCTGCGGAAGGAGCTGAACCAGCGCGCGCAGAACATCGCAAAGGCCGCGGCGGCCGAAGGCTCCGGCGACTTCGTCGAGCAGGTGTCGTGCGAGCTGCCGCTGCAGGCGATCGCCGGGTTGATGGGCGTGCCTCTTGACGACCGCAAGAAGCTGTTCGACTGGTCCAACCAGATGGTCGGCGACATGGATCCGGAGTTCGCCAACAACGACGCGATCACCGCTTCCGTCGAGCTGATCATGTACGGCATGCAGATGGCGGCGGACCGGGCGGCCAACCCGGGCGACGACCTCGTCACCAAACTCGTCCAGGCCGACGTCGAGGGACACAAGCTCTCCGACGACGAGTTCGGCTTCTTTGTCATCCTGCTGGCGGTGGCGGGCAACGAGACGACGCGCAATTCGATCACCCAGGGCATGATGGCGTTCACCGACTTCCCGGACCAGTGGGAGCTTTTCAAGCGGGAGCGGCCCGCGACCGCCGCCGACGAGATCGTCCGATGGGCCACCCCGGTCACCTCGTTCCAGCGCACCGCGCTCGAGGACACCGAGCTGTCGGGCGTGGAGATCAAGAAGGGTCAGCGGGTGGTGATGTTCTACCGCTCCGCGAACTTCGACGAGGACGTGTTCGACGACCCGTTCGCGTTCAACATTCTGCGAGACCCCAACCCGCACGTCGGATTCGGCGGCAGCGGCGCGCACTTCTGCATCGGCGCCAACCTTGCGAGGATGACGATCGACCTGATGTTCAACGCGATCGCCGACAACATGCCAGACCTGAAGCCGATCAGCGAGCCGGAGCGGCTACGGTCGGGCTGGCTCAACGGCATCAAACACTGGCAGGTCGACTATCAGGGCGCGTCGTAACGCCCGGTCGCGAACTAGTCGGATAGTCGATGATAGAGCGCCAATAGTCTTCCGGTATCTCGGTATTCGACCGCAGCACGATCGCAAGGCCGGTGGCCATCGCGATGCCAAGCAGCCCGAGCCACAGCCCGGCCAGGCCGATGATCACCCAACACACCGCGGTGACCGTCGGCCACGGCGACAGGATGGCAAGCACGGGAGCGAAAAAGAAGCCCGTCCCGATGTACCACGCCGATCCGGCGCGGTCGCATATCAGCACGAAACGCAGCCACCCAGGAATCTCTGGCACCTTCTGCTCGCTCATGCCACCAGCGTGCCGCCGCGCGGGTAAGTGGCGCAATTACCTGAGAGGTAGTGGCTGCGGTCCCCCGTCGTACGCAACACTGAGCGCGTGACCACCGCTGCGCAGGCCAAGAGCCCCCCGTTCGGTTCGTTGATGCGTGAGTGGCGGCAGCGCCGCCGGCTGTCCCAACTCGACCTCGCGATCGAGGCCGACGTGTCTGCCCGCCACGTCAGTTTCATCGAGACGGGCCGATCGGCCCCCAGCCGTGCGATGGTGCTGCGCCTCGCCGGGGTGCTCGACGTGCCGCTTCGCGAACGGAACCAGCTGCTGATGGCCGCCGGTCTCGCGCCGGTCTACCGGGAACGCTCCCTTGCCGACCCCGATATGGCCGCCGTCAGGGAGGGCGTTGAGCGAGTTCTGAACGCCTACAACCCATTTCCATGTGTCGTTGTCGACCGCGGATGGCAGATCGTGCATGCCAACGCCGGCGCCGGGGTGCTGCTCGAAGGCGTCGCACCGCACCTGCTCGCGCAACCCAACGCGCTGCGCATCGCCGTACACCCCGAAGGGCTGGCGCCACGCATCCGCAATCTCGGGCAGTGGCGCCACCACCTCATCGAGCGGCTTCGGCGTGAGGCCGCGGTCAGTGGCTCGGCCGAGCTATCCATGCTGCTTGCCGAGATCGAGTCGTACCCCGGGGGTTTCGACGAGACGCGCGATCTCGGCGGCGTCGCGGTGCCGCTCGAGCTGTACACGTCCGACGGGAAGCTGCTGACGTTCCTGAGCACCGTCACCACGTTCGGCACCGCGTTGGACCTGACCGCCGCAGAGCTGAGCATCGAAGCCTTCCTGCCCGCCGACGAAACGACCGCCGCGGCATTGCGCGGGTAAAACGCCCATGAGCGCGCGCAAAGACAAATAGAGTCGGCGGCATGGAGATCCGACACATTGCGGTGGCCGCGGCCGTGCTCGTCGCCGGACTGGCCGGCTGCTCGTCACAGCCGCCTGCGCTGGGCGGTACGACGGCGAAGGTGACCATCGACGGCAAGGACACCGGCAATCCGCACGCCGTGCACTGCTCTCAAACGGGCTGGGCGTGGACCATCGAAACTCCCGACAAGACGAAGGGTTTCACCGCGGTCCTCGACACCGGGGACACGGTCAGCGCCAAGTCGGTCGATTTCCACGATTTCGGCGGCTTTACGGGCAGCTACTGGGCGGACAAGATCGGCAAGGCCGAGGTGAGCGGCGTCGGCGGCAAGTACACGATCACGGGGTCTGCCGCCGGAAGCTTCACCGACAATCCAAGCAACGCCGTCACCACGACGTTCAGGATCGAAGCCTCCTGCTGAGCACCTTGAGTGCCGCTGTGCACTCACGTAGTTGATTATCGAGGAGATGCAGTGGTGCACCCATTCCGTCGCGCGATCGAAACGCGTGACCTCGACGCCGCTGTCGCCCTGCTGCGCGAGGACGTGGTATTTCGCAGCCCCGTCGTCTTCTCGCCGTATCACGGTCGGGAGGCGCTACGCGTGATTCTGGAAGCCGTCATGGCGGTGTTCGAGGACTTCCACTACGTGCGCGAGATCGGAGCCGACATCAGCGCTGGGGCCCGCGATCACGCGCTCGTGTTCGAGGCCAGGGTCGGCGACAAGCAGATCGAGGGATGCGACTTCATCCAGCTCGACGAGGATGGCGCGATCAGCTCGTTCACGGTCATGGTGCGCCCGATGTCGGGCGTGGTCGCGCTCGCCGAGGCCATGAAGGCGCGGCTCTCCTCGGCGTAAATGGTAACTGGTCAGACCACTTGACCTCTGACCACTTGGCTGGCACCCTAGGGCGCATGGCCCTGCAACCGGTGAACCGCCGATCTGTACCCGAGGACGTGTTCGAGCAGATCGTCGCCGAGGTGCTCAGCGGCGAGATGCAGCCCGGGGAGTCCCTGCCGAGCGAGCGCAGACTCGCGGANNTGCTCGGGGTCTCCCGCCCCGCGGTGCGCGAAGCGCTCAAACGGCTCACCGCCGCCGGTCTGGTGGAGGTTCGTCAGGGCGACGCCACCACCGTGCGCGACTTCCGGCGCCATGCCGGACTCGACCTGCTCCCCCGCTTGCTCGTCCGCGCGGGCGAGCTCGACTTCTCGGTCGTGCGCAGCATCCTCGAAACCAGGCTTCACAATGGGCCCAAGATCGCCGAGCTGGCGGCCCGTCGACGGCGCCCGGAACTGGCGGCAGTGCTCGACGGCGCGCTGCAGACGCTGGCCGACGAGGACGATCCTGTCGAGCGGCAGCGCCACGCATTGACCTTCTGGGATCACATCGTCGACGGCGCCGACTCGATCGCGTTCCGGCTGATGTACAACACGCTGCGCGCTACCTATGAGCCCGCGCTTGAAGTGCTGGCAACCGTGATGGCCGACGAGGTCGGCAGGCCTTCGGCGTACCGCGAGCTTGCCGACGCGATCATCGCCGGCGATCCCGAGAGGGCAAGGAAGGCCGCGCAGGACTTACTCGAACCCTCGACGACTGCACTGCTGACGGTGATCGACAACCTTGAGGATCAACGATGACCACCTCGACCGAACGCCCGACCCGAAAAGGGCTCACCCTGTCGGATGCCGGTCGTGAATTCTGGAAACACCCGTCCCCGTGGATGCTTGGCGTGATGCTCGTGGCCGCGCTGATCGCTCGCGTCATCGTCGGCGACTGGCAGATCACCGATGTGTTGGTGCCGCTGGTGATGCTCGCCCTCTTCCCGTTCTACGAGTGGACCATCCACGTGTTCATCCTGCACTGGCGCCCAAAGCGGCTGGGCCGGTTGATCATCGACTCACTGCTTGCCCGGGAACACCGGGCACACCACGTGGAGCCGCGCAGCGTTCCGCTGATCTTCATACCCGCCAAATCGCTGCTGTGGGTCATCCCGCTGACCGTTGCCATTGCCGTGTTCGCATTCCCAGGTCTTCCCATGGGCCTGACCTATCTAGTGTTCATCTCGATGCTGGGGCTGGGCTACGAATGGACCCATTACCTGATTCACACCGACTACAAATCGAAAAGCCGTGTGTACCGGGCTATTTGGCGTAACCATCGGCAACACCACTTCAAGAACGAGCACTACTGGTTCACGGTGACGAGCTCGGGTACCGCCGACCGTGTGCTCGGCACCTATCCCGATCCGGCGACCGTCGCCACCTCACCGACGGCGAAGAACCTGCACGCGGCTACTGCTGAACGATGATCGGGTCGCCGATGCTCACGGTGTCGTAGTACCACGCGGCGTTGTCGGGGCTGAGATTGATGCATCCATGGCTGACGTTCGCATTGCCTTGCGACTCAACCGACCACGGGGCGGAGTGGACGTAGACACCGCCCCACGTGACACGCACGGCATCAGCGACGGTGAGTTTGTAGCCCTCGGGGTCGTCGAGCGGAATGCCGATGGTCCGTGAATCCATCACGACGCTGGCCTGCTTCTCGAGCGCTGTGAACGATCCGATCGGTGTTGGGTGCCTAGGCTTGCCCATCGACGCGGGCATCTTGCGAACCACCTGATCGTCGATGCTGACGGTGAA
>JGI12053J15887_10001109_pt1 | contig 12088 bp, 11 predicted proteins | sample MedBloCAOM1_O3_FD_15887 | JGI IMG/M metagenome (IMG submission 15887)
CCCTGGTCGGGTCCGCCGGGTCCGCCCGGTGGCGGCCCGCCTGGCCCCTGGCAATTCCCGAACTGGCACGGTGGGGGACCTGGCTGCGCGGCCGCGACCCCGGCGCCGGCGGTCAACGCAGACCCGCCGACGACGAGTGCGACCGCAGAAGCCCAGGTCAAACGCTTGAAATTCATGATCAGCCACCTTTCGAGGCACGTGAAGACCACGTGATCAACATCGACGGCGGCAGGCTATCCAGCGGAGCTATGGGTGAGCTTTGGTGTCGATATGGGCGCGCTGGGCGCCCGCCGTGCCCTGTCAACCGACAGGTCAATCAACGGCGTCGCGACCGTCACGACACGCCCGACACGCCGTGACCAGCCAACATTTTCTTAAGTTTCGCCAGCGGCGGCCCGCTGGCCATTGACCCCGGCGACCGCCCCTGGTGATGCGACAGTGCATCGGCCCCCCGAAAACCCTTGATATGCAGGCAGTTCCGAACCGATCTTGACGATGATTGCGGCGTTTGCGCCGTTCACGCCGGTCGCCGGGTCGTCACACTGGCGCCTTACACGCTGGGCTTTTGACCCCGTAACCAGGGGGTGGGGTTAGCTTTCGTCAGAATGCGTGGGTACGGTCGTCGTCGCTGGCTGGTTTACGGATCAGCCAAGACAAAACACATGATGGTGAGAGACGGAGGAACCCGTGGCCCTTCCCCAGTTGACCGACGAACAGCGCGCGGCAGCGTTGGAGAAGGCTGCTGCCGCACGTCGAGCACGAGCTGAGCTCAAAGATCGGCTCAAGCGCGGCGGCACCAACCTCAAGCAGGTGCTCAAGGATGCCGAGACCAACGAGGTCTTCGGCAAGATGAAGGTTTCTGCGCTTCTGGAGGCATTGCCCAAGGTCGGCAAGGTCAAGGCGCAGGAAATCATGACGGAGCTCGAAATCGCCCCGACCCGCCGGCTGCGCGGCCTTGGTGATCGTCAGCGCAAGGCTCTGCTGGAAAAGTTCGACTTCACCAGCGACTAGTGAGAGCCGGCCGAGGGGTCGGACAGCGATGAGCGCTCGCGGGAAAAGCCGCATTTGGTGATGAGCGCCCGCGCGAAGAGCCGAGTTTGGCGATGAGCCGCGTTGTGGTGCTGTCCGGTCCCTCTGCCGTCGGGAAATCCACCGTTGTCCGCTGCCTGCGTGAGCGGCTTCCCGACCTGCACTTCAGCGTCTCCGTCACAACCAGGGCCGCGCGTCCTGGCGAGGTCGACGGCGTCGACTATTCGTTCGCGTCCGCCGAGCGATTCCAGCGGTTGATCGACAAGGGCGCGCTGCTGGAATGGGCGGAGATCCACGGCGGCCTGCATAGATCCGGGACGCTCGCCGCGCCCATCCGCGAGGCCACCGAGGCCGGCCAACCGGTCCTTATCGAAGTCGACCTGGCCGGCGCGCGGGCCGTCAAAAAGGCGATGCCCGAGGTCATCACCGTCTTTCTGGCCCCGCCCAGCTGGGAGGCGCTTGAGAGCCGGCTGTCGGCGCGCGGCACCGAAACCGCCGAGGTCATGGCCCGACGTTTGGCCACCGCCCGCGCGGAGTTGGCCGCTCAGGACGACTTCGACGTCGTCGTCGTGAACAGCGAGTTGGAGTCCGCCTGCACTGCATTGGTATCCTTGCTGGTGGGCCGCGACTGACCTGAGTGCCAGGCACCATCCGCTCCAGCCCGAGAGCCACCTAAACATCCAGGAGATTTTCTACGTGAGCACCCCGCACGCCGATGCGCAGCTGGCCGCTGTGGACGACATCGACACGTCCGCCGCCAGCGCATACGACACGCCCTTGGGCATTACCAACCCGCCCATCGACGAGCTGCTTGACCGCGCGTCGAGCAAGTACGCGCTGGTGATCTACGCCGCCAAGCGAGCGCGCCAGATCAACGATTACTACAACCAGCTCGGCGACGGCATCCTCGAGTACGTCGGCCCGCTCGTTGAGCCCGGCCTGCAGGAAAAGCCGCTGTCGATCGCCCTGCGCGAAATCCACGAAGACCTGCTCGAGCACACCGAGGGCGAGTAGGGCCCGGCGGGGCTTGCGATGAGGCTCTTGGGCGAAGAGCATCAGACCCGATGACGGAGCAGAAGCGGATCATCGTCGGCGTCGCCGGTGGCATCGCCGCTTACAAGGCCGCCACCGTGGTCCGCCAGCTCACCGAGGCCGGCCACTCCGTCCGCGTCGTCCCCACCGACTCCGCACTGCGCTTCATCGGCGCCGCCACTTTCGAAGCCCTGTCCGGAAACCCCGTGCACACCGGCGTCTGGGATGACGTCCACGAGGTGCCGCACGTCCGCATCGGCCAGGAAGCCGACCTCGTCGTCGTCGCCCCGGCCACCGCTGACTTGCTGGCCCGCGCGGTGGCGGGCCGCGCCGACGACCTGCTGACCGCAACGCTGCTGACCGCGCGATGTCCCGTGCTGTTCGCGCCTGCGATGCATACCGAGATGTGGTTTCACCCCGCAACAGTCGACAACGTCGAGACGTTGCGGCGCCGTGGTGCGATCGTGCTCGAACCCGCGTCCGGCCGCCTGACGGGCGCCGACAGCGGTGCAGGCCGGCTGCCCGAGGCCGAGGAGATCACCACACTCGCCCAGCTGCTGCTGGCCCGCGGCGACGCGCTGCCGTACGACCTGGCCGGCGTCAAGGTGTTGGTCACCGCGGGCGGGACCCGCGAACCCATCGACCCCGTGCGATTCATCGGGAACCGCAGCTCGGGCAAGCAGGGTTACGCGATGGCCCGCGTGATGGCCCAGCGCGGCGCCGACGTCACGCTCATCGCCGGCAACACGGCGGGCCTTATCGACCCGGCCGGTGTCGAGGTCGTCCACATCGGCTCCGCCGCCCGGCTCAAAGATGCCGTCTCCAAGCACGCGCCCGATGCGCATGTGCTGGTGATGGCCGCCGCGGTCGCCGACTTCCGGCCGGTTCACCCCGCGACCAGCAAGATCAAGAAGGGCGCCTCGGAGCCCAGCGCAATCGACCTGGTGCGCACCGACGACGTGCTCGCGGGTGCCGTACGTGGCCGTGCTGACGGTCAATTGCCCAATATGCGGGCCATCGTCGGGTTCGCTGCGGAAACCGGCGACGCCAACGGCGATGTGCTTTTCCACGCCAGGGCGAAATTACGGCGCAAAGGCTGCGATTTGCTCGTCGTCAATGCTGTCGGTGAGAATCGGGCGTTCGAAGTCGACAACAACGACGGATGGCTGCTTGCATCGGACGGAACCGAATCGGCACTGGAGCACGGTTCGAAAACGCTGATGGCCAGCCGTATTGTGGACGCGATCGTGGCCTTCCTGCACAGCAGCGACGGGTAACGCCAAAACAGGCATCAGGCTGCGCCTAAGGGTTGCGCGAGAGGGCGGCGCGCGCTTGGGTGCACCGGGGCAGAGATATAATTCGACTAACTAAGTTTCGGAAAGGGATCGAACCGTGAGCGATGCTCGGCTGTTTACCAGCGAGTCGGTAACCGAGGGCCACCCCGACAAGATCTGTGACGCCATCAGCGACTCCGTGCTCGACGCGTTGCTCGCGCAGGATCCCAAGTCCCGCGTCGCGGTGGAGACGCTGGTGACCACCGGTCAGGTGCACGTCGTCGGCGAGGTCACCACGTTGGCAAAGGAGGCGTTCGCCGACATCACCAACACGGTGCGCGACCGAATCCTTGAGATCGGCTACGACTCGTCGGAGAAGGGCTTCGATGGTGCCTCCTGCGGTGTGAACATCGGCATCGGCGCGCAGTCGCCGGATATCGCCCAGGGCGTCAACACCGCGCACGAGGCCCGAGTCGAGGGCGCAGGCGACCCGCTCGACGCCCAGGGCGCAGGCGACCAGGGCCTGATGTTCGGCTACGCGATCAAGGACACCCCGGAGCTGATGCCGCTGCCGATCGCGCTGGCACATCGCCTCGCCCGGCGGCTGACCGAGGTCCGCAAGAGCGGCGTGCTGGATTACCTGCGGCCCGACGGCAAGACGCAGGTCACCGTGCAGTACGACGGCACAACCCCGGTGCGGCTTGACACCGTGGTGCTGTCGACGCAGCACGCCGACGGCATCGACCTCGAGCACACGCTGGCCTCAGACATCCGCGAGAAGGTCGTCAACACCGTGCTCAATGACCTCGGGCACGAGACCATGGACACCTCGGACTACCGGCTGCTGGTCAACCCGACCGGAAAGTTCGTGCTCGGCGGCCCGATGGGCGACGCCGGCCTGACCGGCCGCAAGATCATCGTCGACACCTACGGAGGATGGGCCCGCCACGGCGGCGGCGCGTTCTCCGGCAAGGATCCGTCCAAGGTGGACCGTTCGGCCGCGTACGCGGTGCGCTGGGTGGCAAAGAACGTGGTCGCTGCCGGCCTGGCCGAGCGCGTCGAGGTGCAGGTCGCCTACGCGATCGGCAAGGCGGCCCCGGTCGGGCTGTTCGTGGAGACCTTCGGGAGCGAGACCGTCGACCCGGCCCGGATCGAGAAAGCCATCACGTCGGTCTTCGACCTGCGGCCCGGCGCGATCATCCGCGATCTGGACTTGTTGCGCCCGATCTACGCGCAGACCGCGGCGTACGGCCACTTCGGCCGCACCGACGTCGAGCTGCCCTGGGAGCAGACCAACAAGGTCGACGAGCTGAAGGCTTCGGTCTAAGCGTCTAAGCGCTACGCGGTGAAGGTGTAGTCGTCGAGCGGGAAGCGGTGGCTGCGCCAGTACGCCTCGAGCGTGCTGGCCCGCCGCAGCGGAACATCGCCGTTCTTGTCGAAGTAGTAGCTGTTGGCGAGCTGGCAGCTGTCCTGCCAGAAGATCTGCGTGTGGCGCTTGCGCATCATCTCGGCGAAGTAGCGGTCGTTGGCTTCCCTGGTGACCTCGACGCGGATGGCGCGACGGTGGTGCGCCCGTTTCAGGCATCGGACGATGTGGCGCGTCTGCGCCTCGATCAGCGCGAAATACGACGACCCCACATAGCCGTATGGCCCGAACACGGTGAAGAAGTTCGGGAATCCGGGGATGCTGACGCCCTCGTACGCCTGCAGTCGGTTCTCGTCCCAGAACCGGCTCAGCGACCCGCCGCCGGAGCCGTCGACCGTATACGTCAGGACACTGTCGGAGTCGAGGACGTTGAATCCGGTCGCCAGGATGAGCACGTCGACCTCGCGGGTATCGCCGTCGACCGTGGCCACGCCCGACCCGGTGATCTTGTCGATCGGCTCGGTCACCAGCTCCACGTTGTCGCGGTTGAACGTCGACAGGTAGGTGTTGTGGAAGCCCGGTCGTTTGCAGCCCACGGCGTAGCGCGGCGTGAGCTTGTCGCGCACGACCGGGTCGTCGACCTGCTTACGCAGATAGGCCTCACCGACCTTCGACATGTTCTTGGCCATCGGGTTCAGCGTGAAGTACTGCGCCGCCAGCGGGAAGGTCAGTTCGACGTATGCCTGACTGAGCAGCCGCTGCACGGACTTGCCGCCGGGTAACTTCATCGCCCGCCGCGCCGAGGCCGGCAGCGGGACGTCGAACTTGGGGAAGCACCAGATCGGTGTGCGCTGAAACACGGTGAGCTGCTGGACCATCGGCGCGATCTGGGGAATGACTTGGACGGCGGAGGCGCCTGTTCCGATGATCGCGACGCGCTTGCCGGTCAAGTCCAGGTCGTGGTCCCAGCGGGCGGTGTGCATGGTCGCCCCACCGAAGGAGTCGACGCCGTCGATATCGGGCAGCTTCGGGGTGATGAGCACGCCGCTGGCACTGACGAGGAACCTCGAGGTCAACTCCGCGCCGGAGTCGAGCTGCACACGCCACAGGGCGCGCTCGTCGTCGAACGCCGCGCCGAGCACCTTGGTGTTGAACCGGATCTTGCGGCGCAGGCCGTACTTGTCGACGCAGTGCTCGGCGTAGGCCTTCAGTTCATGCCCTGGCGCGTAAGTCCGCGACCAGTTCGGGCTCTGCTCGAAGGAGAACTGGTAGGAGAACGACGGAATGTCAACGGCGATACCGGGATACGTGTTCCAGTACCAGGTTCCGCCTGGCCCCTCGCCGGCCTCGATGACCAGGTAGTCGCCCATGCCCGACTTGTCGAGCTTGATCGCGGTGCCGATGCCGGAAAAGCCGGCGCCGACGATGACGGTGTCGTAATCGGGCACTGTCATAGGGCCTCCCGTCGGTGGGCGGTGACGTGCAGACCCCGCTTGGGGCGCAACGTCAGCGTCGCTTCGAGTTCTACCGGATGACCGGGGTGCACGTCGAATGTGAATCGCCGGCTGATGATCGCGGCCATCAACACCATCTCCATCAGCGCGAAGCTCTGCCCAATGCAGATCCGCCGTCCGCCGCCGAATGGCAGGTATGCCGATCGGGGCCGGTCCTTGCCCGCGTCGCCAAGAAAGCGGGTCGGGTCGAACGCCTCGGGGTCGGGCCACCAGCGTTCGTCGTGGTGAATGTGGTGGATCGGGATGAGCACCGTCGTGCCGGGCCGGATGTGGTGGCCGTCGATGATGTCGTCCTCGATCGCGTCGCGGGCGATCATCCACACGGCCGAGAAGTATCGCTGCGATTCCTGGACGCAGGCCGTGGTCCACGGGAGCCGGGTCAGGTCCGCAGCGGTCGGCCGGCGACCGTCGAGTACCTCGTCGATCTCGGTGAGCATGCGGTCGCGCGCGCCGGGATTCTGCGCCATCAGGTACCAGAACCACGACATCGCGTTCGCCGTGGTCTCATGACCCGCGAGCATGAAGGTCAGCGCCTCGTCACGGATCCGCTGGCGCGGCCAGGTGCCGTTGTCGGCGCGGAACAACACGTTGAGCAGGTCGGCGGCGTCGGTCGGGTGGGCGATGCGGTCGTCGAGCACCGCATTGACCGCCGCATCGAGGGCGAGTGTGATCTGTTGTGCTTCACGGAACGGCGGCGGCAGCCGAACACCGGAGAACGTGCACCACATCAGGGTGTCGTAGACGGGTCGCGGCATCAGGCCCAACAACCCGAGTCTGCCGAACTTCTCCGTGCGCCGCAGACCCCGGGTGGCAAGGTCGTTCATGCTTGCCACCAGCGGACCGAAATCCTGACTGAACAGGGCGTTGGCCACGACACGAAGGGTCGCCACCACCATCATCTCGTGCATGTCGAAGGCCGCGGCGGTATCGATGGAGTCGGTGACACGGTCGATGGGGTCGATGATCAGGTCGACCATCTCGTTGAGATGGCGCCGTGCGAACGTGGGGTTCAGGGTCGTGCGGTGCGCAGCCCAGGAGTCGCCTTCGTCGGTGAGCAGGTTGATGCCCGCGGCGGCCCGGATGGGCTCATAGTCATTGGACTTGACGTATTTCAGCCGCGCTCGGTGCAACACGTGGTCGACGTAACCGGGGTGGCTAATCGAGACGAAACGCCTCCCCGCGCAGCGGAATCGGGCGATGTCATGTCCGCGCGTCCGGCCGAGGAAGCCACCGGTCGCATCGAATCCGACGGTGATCGCCTCACGCGTCATGGTCACCGTGGAGAACCGGGCCGCTGGTGCCGCCATGAGTCAACGGTATGAGTGACACGACGCGTCNGGAATGGGACTATCGGACAGAGAGTTGGGAGTTTGGGACATGGCTTCGACGACGTGGTCGCCCGACCTCCGGCGGCCGGTCTACACGACACGGGTGTTGTGCGAGGTCGCCAACGAGCGCGGCGTCGCGACATCCGAGATCCTCGCCGGCACCGGGATCGGGCCAGGTGATCTCACCGACCCCGAGGCGGTGGTGGCGGCGTCGGATGAGATCGTCGCGGTGCGCCGACTGCTCGGCCTGCTGGGAGATACCGCCGGCCTTGGCATCGACGTCGGTAGCAGGTTCCGGCTGACCCACCTCGGCTTGTTCGGGTTCGCGGTGATGTCCTGCGCGACGTTTCGTGAACTCTTCGGCGTCGCGATGCGCTACTTCTCGCTGACCATGCTCAACATCGATATCAGGCTGTTCGAGGGTGCCGAACGCTGCCTGCTCGAACTCAACGTTGACCACTTGCCACCCGATGTGCAGGAGTTCTTCCTCGAGCGTGATGTCGCCGGCATCGTCATGACGGTCAGCGATTTCGCGCTTCCTGTCGTCGCCCGCTACACCGATCAAGTGATTGCCGAGGTGGCGCTGGACAGGGGAGTGCTCGGATCACTTCTCGAGCTGTTACCCGTCGAGAACGTCGAGTTCAGGCGCGCCCACAACAGGCTGCACTTCCCACGCGCGATGTTCGACGAGCCCCTGCCGCAGGCAGATGGGCACACCCTGGAAATTTGCGTGGCGCAGTGCGACGTCCTGATGCAGCGGAACGAACAACGGCGCGGCATCACCGCGGTGGTGCGCTCCAAGCTGTTCCGCGAATCCGGCGGTTTCCCGACGCTTCCCGACGTGGCCACCGAGCTTGACGTGCACCCGAGAACGTTGCGGCGCCAACTCGCCGAGGAGGGCACGTCGTTCCGCGAACTGCTCAACGAAGCCCGTTCCACCCTTGCGGTCGACCTGCTCTGCAATGTCGGACTCACCGTCGATGAAGTGTCAAAGCGATTGGGCTACACCGACACATCGACGTTCTGCCACGCGTTCAAGCGGTGGCACGGAGTCCCGCCAAGTGCCTATCCGCGCACCGGCTAGGACGTCGGCCACCGTCCGTCGGCCTTGGCGGCGTCGATCGCGCGCAGCCCCGCTTCGCGCATGCGCCCGGCGTCGATGAGGCGTTGCACCCGTTCGACATTGGATTTCGACCACGCGCTGCGCGACTTTCGTGGGCTGAACCGCTGAAGGCGGGAAATGTCGTCGTAGCCTCGCGCCAGGCTGTCGATCCACCCGAAGCACAGGGCGATCTCCACCGCCTCGCCGTACGACATACCTGGCTCGGGTGCGTTCTTGTTCAACAGCCGCAGCCAGATTTCGCTCGCCGCGTGATGGTTGCACTCCAGCCACTGTTCCCACTCGCGCGGTGTGCGCGCGTCAAGCACCTGCCTCTCGGTCATCCGCGATTTAGCGCGGCCTTGAGCGCCGCAAGGCCACGGCTGGTGGCTTCGGCTGCGGCCGGTACCACCAGCGCGAAGCTGACGAAGCCGTGGACCAGCGTCGGGGCGTTGTAGTGCTCCACGGGAACCCCCGCGGCGGAAAGCAGTTCGGCGTAGCGGGCGCCGTCGTCACGGACCGGGTCGTATTCGGCGGTGCCGATGAACGCCGGCGGCAGGCCGGACAGGTCGGCGGTGTTGGCCGGCGACAGGGTGGGCGGCAGTTTAGCCGGCTCGCTGGTGTCGATGTCGGGCGGTAGATACCACTGCAGGAACGCCGCCACCACGTCGCGGTCCAGGATCGGCCCGTCCGCGTTTTCGATCATCGACGGCAGCGTCAAGTCGCCGGTCGTCGACGGATACCAGAGCAGCTGGAAGACCAGCGCAGGCCCGCCGTCGTCGCGGGCCAGCTGTGCCATGACGGCAGAGATGTTGCCGCCGGCCGAGTCACCGGCTACCGCGATGCGTGCAGGGTCGCCGCCCAGTTCGGCCGCGTGCTCGCCGACCCACCGCAGGGCGGCCCACGAGTCGTCGATGCCCTGCGGATACGGATGCTCGGGCGCCAGCCGGTAGTCCACCGACACCACGATCGCCTCGGCTCCGACGGCGTGGGCGCGCGCCACCGGGTCGTGGGTGTCCAGGTCGCCTATTGACCAGCCGCCGCCGTGGTAGAACACCACCACCGGCAGGTTGTCGTGCTGCGCGATCGGTGGCCAGTAGATGCGCACAGGGATGCCGGTGATATCCCCGTAGTCGATGGTGCGTTCCTCGATTCGCATGTCGGGCAACGCTTCCGGTGGCGCCTTCAGCTGCCGCATCTGCTCACGGGCTACCTCGACGCCGTCGTCGGCGGTGAACTTGAACGGGAATGCCTCCAGCAGCGCCGCCATGATGGGATCGATGCCGGGCCGCGCGGTCGTTGGTTCAGCCATGGCCTTACGGTAGCCCCCGGTTCACGCCGTGGTCAGGCGTTGGTAAACCTCCAAGGAGGCCCGCTCGACCCAGTCCGTCAGGAGCTTGCCCTCCTCGCGCACCGCCAAGACCGCGGTGCCGGTCAGCAGCCAGCGGGAGGCGCTGCCGTCGGCGTTCTGGACCGGCCTCAACGACCTCGAGCCGCAGATTCTCGCGGCATGGGGGCATCGAACACATGGCCACGGATGGCGTGCACGACATCGACGGAGGTCGATGTACTCATGTCGCGTGCAGCCCTTTACGCAGCGCCGATAGTCCGCGGTCCATCGCATCCGTCGCGGCAGGCACCACCCCCGCATAGCCGAGGTAGCCATGGATCAGCGTCTCTGCGTTGTGCAGCTCCGCCGGCACACCGGCCGCGGCAAGCAGTTCGGCGTAGCGTGCGCCGTCGTCGCGCAGGGGGTCGTAGCCCGCGACCGCGATATACGCCTTGGGCAGTCCCGCCAGGTCCTCTGCTCGTGCCGGTGCCAGCGTCGCTGGCATATCCGAGAGATCTAAATCGCCCACATACCAACGGGAAAACCGTTCCTGATTACTGAGCAGGAGTGAGTCCTGTGCGGCCCGAACGGTGTTGGCCGCTGGCGGTGGGTGTTGTCCGGTCGACCGGTACGCCTCGTCGTTGTTGTGGGCGTGTCGGTGGGTCGGAACTGCTGCACCGTCGTGGTGTGGTGCTCGGCGCAGGGTCGGGCCTGGCCGGTGGTGTGCCCGCACTCGTCCGCTGTCGGGTGCGGGGTCCTGCCGGCCGTCGCCTGATCGCCAGTCCGAGGCCACGTCTGCCGATCGCGGCCGCTGCCCCGTGATGTGCGGTGACATTGGCCGGGTCGGAAGTCTGCTGTTGCAAGGGTTTACGCCAATGCTGGGCGCCCCAGCGGCTGGTGTAGGCGGGGTCCACCCCGATCACGGCGACCCCATGGCGGGCGGCCATCGCGGTCAGCCGGGTCCGCAACCGCCCGGTGGGAATACCGGCTACCGTGCGGCGCAGTCGCTTTCCCCGCGAGCCGCGGCCCAGAGTTTCTCGGCCGGTGACGCGAGCGTCGGCGAAGTCGAGGTTCTCCACCACCACCGCCGTGCAGTTGTGCTGTTGGGCGGCCGCGAGCAGATCGGTGATGGCCGCGCGTAGGCGCCCATCACGTCGCGAAGCGCTCAGCCCGGCGGTGCGGACCTCGAGGGTAATGGGCTCCCCGATCGGGTTTCCGGAGGCATCCAACACACAGGCAGCCAGGTGACCGTCGTTGAGATCCACGCCCACCACCGGTCCGGCCCGCAGGTCATCGATGCGGGCCGCCGGTTCGGGCGCAGTCTTCCACGACGCATCCAGATACCACCGGTCACGGGCGGGGTCGTAGGCGATGTCGTAGCGCACCGCGCGCCGCGCGCTCACCCGGTGTTTCCATTCGCTGCTGCGGTGATGGAATCGGATCGGCTCGCCGATCACCACGTGCGAACCGAACTGGCCCACCAAAGCGGCCGGGGTCTTGATCCGCAACCGGCCCGACTCATCGACGCGGATAGTTTCGTTGCCACCGGCCTTGCCGGATTCACCATCAGCAGTCATGAACAGCCTTACCGCGACCCAGCGGTCGCGCCACTGCTGCTCGGTCATACCAGCGGCCTGCAGGTGGCTGCGGTTACGCCACAACCGTTTCCCACCCACCACGATCGACGGACGCCCCGCCCCCAACGCATCCTGGGCGGTGATGAGCCGATCCCGCAGCACCGCCAGCCGCCGGGTCTTGGTGAACCGCTCACCCGCACTGCGATAACCGCGCCGGCGCCGCGACCGACCCCGCCTGCTGGCCTCCTCGCCGTCAACGACCGCCGCGAGCTCACCCGGCCTCAGCACACACCGCTGCTCCAAGACCTCAATCGCAGACCGCAGATCCGCGACCTGCGCCGCCAATCCGCGCATCCCCAACTGATATTGATCCTCCACCGCGCGGGTGATCGCCCCCGCCCACCGCGACGACGACACCGCCGTCAACGCCTGCTTACGCTGCGCCCGCCACACCCCCTGGCTCTTGCGGTCCAACCGCCCCAAACCAATCCGCCCGGCAAGCTCACCGCGATACGCCGACCCCAGCAGCTCCCCGATCC
>JGI12053J15887_10001110_pt1 | contig 12085 bp, 7 predicted proteins | sample MedBloCAOM1_O3_FD_15887 | JGI IMG/M metagenome (IMG submission 15887)
TGGCGCGGACGGCGTCGGGGATTTGGCGCGGCGCGGTCACCATTCTTCGATCCCCAGGCCGCCGGCCGCGGACCATTCCTTGATACGGGCGAGATCGTCGTAACTGCCGTAGCGGTTCGACCACATCGACAGATTGAGCGAGGTATAGGCCTGGTCTTCGTTCTCGAACGCGCGGATCAGCGCCTCGAGCTTCCGCCGCGCCTCGGTGGCGGCGACATCAGGCGGCTGCGGCGTATCGCCCTTGTTGATTTTCAGCTCCAGCGATTTTTGCTCGCCCGGCGGATTGTTGCCGCTGAGCCTGACATAGACGAGCTCGCCAACCGAAGCGCCCGCCAAAATACCTTCAAAGCCACCTTCCCTGAGGATTGCCGCCTCCAGCGTAAGCTGCGGCGACAGCCCCATGCGCACCTGTTTGCCGGTCGGCGGTTGCCCGGTCTTGTAGTCGAGGATTGCAAACGTCCCGTCGTGGCGGCGTTCGATCCGGTCGGCGCGCGCCGACAAGATAAAAGTCCGGTCATGGTCGAGGGGAATCGGGATTTCACCCCGGATTTCGGCGGCGATCATGCTGAGATTGTCGCGCCGCGCGATTTCCCAATCCGCAAACCATTCGGCGACGCGCAGGAAGCGCGGCCACCACAGCGCCCGCGCTTCCGGCCGCTCCATCAGCGGCGCGAAAAACTTTTCGCCGATGCCGCGCAAGGCCAGCGCCGGACGTTCAGGAAGTCTTGTGGCGAAGGTCTGGGTGAATTCGCCGAGCGCATCGTGGATCGCCGAACCTCGGTCGGCGGCCGACAGCGGCATATCGACGGGATCGAGCGGCGCCAGCTTCAAGATGTATTTTGCGTAGATCGTATAGGGGTCGCGCAGCCAGTCCTCGATCGCCGTCACCGACAGTTTTAGCGGCCTCGTCGCGCGCGGCGGCTTCGGCGCGGGCTGCTGGATCGGTTCGATCTTGTCGGGCTGGTCCAGTTGATCTGCGAAGCGAACATATTTTTTGCCTGCCGCCTTCGCGGCGTGCCAGCGTTCCTCGCCGGCGACCGCTTCCAGCCGGTGCAGGAATCGCGATGCCACGGCGGGGGCGCCGCCGACTTTCGCGGCGTGACTGAGGATGACGTCGTCCGCGCCGAGCAATTGCGCAAAGTCGTGCGCGGAGAGGCCGATGCGCCGCTCCGGCAGATCGAGCCCCAGTTCATGCCGCATCGGCCGGCTCAGCCATGGATCGGTCCGCGGCGCCGGCGGCCAGATGCCTTCGACCAGACCGCCAAGGATGATGCGGTCGGATTGGGTCAGCCGCGCTTCCAATTGGCCATAGATGTGGAGCTGCGTGGTCGGCGGTTCGGGCCGCCGCACCATGCGGTCGCCGAACGCGGTCTGGAACACTTCCGGGTAATCGCCGATCTGGACCATCAGGCCGCTGCGCGATCGTTGGCTCAGCAACTCGTCGAACGCGGAGGCGAGCGCCAACCCTTTCGGACCATCGAAGGCTATCGCGACACCATGCGGGTCGCGGGACAGATCCATCAGGGCGTTGCGATGGCGTTCCGCCAGCTCGGCAAAATCGTACGGCCTCGAGGCGTTGAGGCTTTCAAGCGGCGAAAGCGCGTCGTGCAAAAGCTCGATCAGTTGACCCGCTCGATCGAGTTCGTCATCTCGAAGCCTGGTCCTTGGCTCGGAGCCGTGCAGCGAGGACGTCTCTCGGCGTCTGAGCTTTTTGAGCTCAAGACGGAAGCGATCAAAATCCCGCGCGAGGCCGTCGCTTCCGGCCTGCGGTCGCGTGCCGCGCAGCAGTGTTAGTTCCAGCGTTTCGATCGTGTCCTTGAACGCGCCGTGCCGGCCGCCGAGCCGGCAGAGCGGATGCTTCAGGAGCGCCAGCAGGGTCGGCGGCTCGAGCTGCCGCGCTGCCGCCTCCGCGGTGAGCCGGGCAAAAACTCCCGCCGACGTGTCCATCAAGGCGTCGCCGCCGGAATCGGCGAATTCGAGATGCCAGCGGCCAAGGGCGGCCATCACGCGCCGCGCCAGCGCGCGATCCGGCGTCACCAGCGCCGCCGATTTGTCCAGATGCCGCGCCTCGCGCATCGCAACCGCGATCGCCAGCGCTTCCATCTCGGGATTGGCGGCTTCGATGACGGCGAGATTGGTCAGGCCGGCGGAAATCTTCTCGACGATGTCAGGCTGGCCCAGCCGCCGATGCCACTTCGCGGTCGCATTCGAAGGCCGCATCGCCTCGGACACCAGCACATCGCGCCCGAGCGGCGCCGGCTCGCCCAAAATTTCAACATCGCCGCGCTTGATCCCGAATCGATCGAGCAGCTCGTGCATCGCGAACTGCGGATGGTTCGGCGCCGGAGGCGTGGTCAACTTGCCTTGCGCGTCCCTGATCCCGCCGATCAGTTGCCACGCATCGTCGTCGAGGTCGGTATCGAGCCCCGGCAGCACCACCGCGCCGTGCGGCAGCGTGGCAACGGCGTGGAGGAATTTCGCGGTCGTCGGCATCGAACCGGTCGATCCCGCCGCGATCACCGGACCCTCATGATGCGCGGTCAGGCGCATGGCTTCCGCCTCGATCAAACGGTCGCGCCGCGCCGCCGGCTCGATTTTCTCGATTTCCGCAAGATGCGCAGGCCACGCCCGCCGCGCGATTTGCAGGAACTCGAGCGAGTGCTGCCAATACTTGTCCAGTTGATCCGGCACCAACCCGTCGAGCGCATCCCAGCCGACGCCGCGGGTGACCATGTCGTCCATCAGGCGCGCCAGATCGCCCGCCAGCGCCAGTGTCGACGCCGGGCCGCCGACGACGAGCGGCGCCGACACGGGACTCCTGGCCCAGGCCGCGACCAGTCTTGCCAGCGTGAGCCGACGATCGAGCTCGCCAAGCTTCGGCGGAATGTCCAGCGGCGCTGCTCCGCCATATTGTTCGGCCTCGGCGAACGCCAGTTCGTCCTCGTCGATGTCGCCGAGCGCGACAATCCGCGGCAGCACCGCCGCGTCGGCTTTCAGTTCGTCGAGAAAGATTTCCCGCGCCATCCGTCCGGCGCGCCGGGTCGGCAAATAGAGCGTCGCCTCCGCCAGTCTTTCTGGATGCGCGCGGGCCTCGAAGCCATCGACAAGCCTGCCATCGATCAGCGCGGCGACGACGGTACGCAACAACGGCGCTGATAGGGGAACGCTGAAAACGCGCATGGGCTTTCTGATTCGTGGTCAGGCGACATCATGGCATGGGCAAATTTGCAGTGCGATTTCTAATTCGTAACCCGCTTGTCATGCGCGGGCCTGACCCGCGCATCCATCCATAAAAATTCAGTCCAAAAGAAGATGGATTGCCGCGTCAAGCCCGGCAACGACAACAAAAAGGCGCGGACGCGATCACGCGACGCTGGCGAGAAAGGCCTCTTCCGCGGCATGAACGGCGTCGGGGGTTCCGACATGCATCCACACGCCGTCCAGCCGCAGGCCGAACAGCCGTTCCTGCTCGTTGGCAGAATCGAACAACTTTGTCAGCGAGAACTCACCCGAGGGCGCGTTGGCGAACACGGATGGCGACATGATCGCGACCCCCGCATAGACGAACGGGACCACCTGATGCTCTTTGCGCTTGCGCAGCGCGCCATCGGGCTGCATCGCGTAATCGCCGCGCCCGCTGTAACCGATGCTGCTTGTGGTCGGCGCCATCAGGAGCAGGATGTCCATGCGAGCGGGGTCGAAGGCTTCGGCCAGCCGCCCAAGATTGGGCCGCACGCCGTCGATCCACAGGGTATCGGCGTTGAGATGGAAAAACGGGGCATCGCCGAGTAAAGGCAGCGCCTTGACGACGCCGCCGCCGGTGCCGAGCACCGCGTCACGCTCATCGGAGATGATCACGCGGGGTCGCGTCCGCCCGGCGGTGTGATCGATGATCTGGTCGGGCAGATAGTGCACATTGACGACAGCTTCGCTGACGCCGGCGTCGCCGAGTTTATCGAGCACATGATCGAGCAGCGCCCGGCCCGCCACCCGCACCAGAGGCTTCGGCATCCAGTCCGTCAGGGGACGCATGCGCACGCCGAGACCGGCGGCAAGGACCATGGCTTTGCTAGGTTTGACCGACATTTTTGGGAGATTCACGAACCGTTGTTCTTGGAAGCGCCGGGTAGCGCAGATCATATCACGGCGATAGGCGTGCCGCATCGATCGCCGATGCCATAACCGTGCGAGATGACGGTCATGCGACGAGCGTCATGCTGGCGAGATCAGACTTCGGCGTCCTGCGCATCGCGCCTTGCCTTTTTCTTCTTGTCGCCCGGCCTGAGGAAATTGACGCCGATCTGGTCGCCGTTGACCCAGGATAACTCGCAGCGGCGGTAAGCTAGTCCGGTAGATGACAACAGCAGGAAGAATTCCTTCAGATGCAGCCCCTCGACCGATCCTTCCACGGAGAGCTTCGCGCCGGTCTCGGAAACGTCTTCCATGGTGCAATCGCGCCGCCAGGTCCCGTCGATGCCCATCATATGCGCACTGATGCCGCGTTCGAATGTGACGCGCTCGCCCTTGCGCCGTTCTGCCACCATGGGTTGCCCTCGTTCTCAAAGCAGCTGGCTCGCGCTGCATGTTCTGCCGCAGATTAGCCGGAGGCTGGCTAACAACTGGTAAAACTACTGAGCCGGCGGCGGGACGTGGGCCGAATACCAGGCCCGGACGTGCGGGAGCAAGGGGTGAGCCAGCGAACGGTTGAGATAGGTCCAGATTCGGGGCTGATGGCGAAGATATTGCGGCTTGCCGTCGCGGCGGTTGAGCCGCGCAAAGGTGCCGAGCAGCCGTGTGTTGCGCTGCGCCGACATGATGGCGTAAAGCTCGGCGAAACCGGCGGCGTCGAAGGCGTCGTCGGAGGCGCGCCGCGCCTTGATGTAACGCGCCAGCAGCGCCAGCTCAAGCTGCTCCGGCACGTCGATCCGCGCGTCCTGCAGCAGCGACACCAGATCATAGGCGGCCGGTCCCAGCACGGCGTCCTGGAAGTCGATGATGCCGACTTTCGCAAGACCAGACCGTTCGTCAAGCCAGATCAGGTTGGGCGAATGAAAGTCGCGCAGCACCCAAGTCCTTGGCGCCGCCGCGGGCTTGCTCAGCAAATCGCGCCACATCGTGACGAATTCGGCGCGTATCTCGTCGGCCGGTCCGGCCCCGCGGTCGGGCAGATACCATTCGAGCATCAATCCGATCTCGACCAGTAGGGCATCGGTGTCGAAAGTGGGTATGGCGTAGGTGCTGTCGGGCATTACAGGCAGAATGAAAGGCAATACTTGGCGGTGCAGCGCCGCCAGCAAGTCGGTCGCAGCTTGATATCGCTCCACGATCGGCCCCGGTGGATCGCCTTCGACAAGGCCGGCGCTGCCGAAATCCTCGGTGATCAGGAATCCGGTGTCGAGGTCGGCATGATGGATGGATGGCGCCGAGAAGCCCCGCTCGCGCAGGCCGCCTGCCATGGCGACAAACGGCTTGACGTCCTCGGCCAGATGAACTGCCGCACTGTATGATTTTCCGTCATAGACCGCCGGCCCGTCCGGCCGCCGCGGCGAGTTCATCAGGATGACGACGCCATCGTCGCGGATCAGCCGCGCATAGGAACGCGTGGAGGCGTCGCCCGCCATGCGCTGGCGGTTTGCGTCGGCATAGCCCGCTTCGGTCAGAAAATGCCGCAGCAGCTTGAGCCGGGCGACTTGAGCAGCGGCCTTTCCATAGCCGGTGACTTCGGCGGCGCGGGCCGTCGGTTCAAGCCCCGGATCATGACTGAGCGCGATGTCGATCCGGTCGTCGGGAAGTGCGTCAGGTGCGCGCTCCGGCCATTCGATCAGCACCACCGTGGCCTCGGGCAATGGCGACAGGCCGATCTCTTCCAGTTCCATGGGATCGCCGATGCGGTAAAGATCCGCATGAACCAGCGGAAATGGCGGCAGATCGTAGCTTTGTGCGAGCGTGAAGGTCGGGCTTGGAACATCGAGCGCGTCGTCGCCGGCGAGATATCGGATCATCGCCCGCGCCGCGGCGGTTTTGCCGGCGCCGAGGTCGCCGGAGAGGGTGATGACGTCGCCGGGGCTGATCAGCAATGCCAGGTCGGCCATCAAACGCGCGGTCGCCGTCTCGTTGGCAAGCGTCAGCGAGAATGTCGAGGGATCGGTCATTCCGCGGCGTTGCGATGCGCAGCCTGATCGATCGGAAAGTCGCACGTGACGGTCGTGCCTTTGCCGACAATCGAATCGACGCGCACCTTGCCTCCGTGCAGTTCGACGAATGAGCGTACCAGCGACAGGCCGAGACCGGCGCCGCGATGCCGCGAGCCGTTGGAATGACTCTCGAACCAGTCGAATACCTTGTCCTTGACGTCAGGCGGAATTCCAGGCCCGGCGTCGGTCACGGTGAAAATGATGCTGTGCTCGGTTCGTCTGGCGCTCAAGCCGATCGCGGCGTCCTGCGGTGAAAATCCGACGGCATTGGCCAAAAGATTATACAATACCTGGACCACGCGGCGTTCGTCGCCCATGAAGCTTCCGATGTTGGGATCGACGTCGACCCTGAGTTTGATGCGGTCGGTTGCGAGCCGGTCCTGAATGCCTTCGGCTGCGGCCTCGATGGTCTTGCGGATATCGACGGAGCCCAGACTGAGCGACATCGCGCCGGCGTCGATGGTGGCGAGATCGAGGATGTTGTTGATGATCGCGAGCAGCGCATTGGTCGACGCCGTGATGTAACCGAGATACTCGGCCTGCTTCGGCATCAGCGGACCGGTGACCGGGTCGCTCAGGAAGTGGGAAAAACCGATGATGGTGGTCAGCGGCGAGCGTAATTCGTAGGATACGTGGTGGACGAAATCGACCTTCATCTGGTCGGCGGCCTCGAGCGCCTCGTTACGCTCGCGCAGTGCGCGCTCGACGTTCTCGGTATCGGTGATGTCCTGGAACGTCAGCATGGTGGCGCCGTCAGGCAGCGGCATGGTCATGCAGTCGAGCACGCTGCCGTCCTTGCGCTCGAGCTTCAGCGGCACCTCGACCCGGTTCTCGATCGCGGTAATGGCCTCGCGGAGTGCGCGCCAGGTGACGGCGTCATCGAGCAGGGGCCTGCACCAGGCTTCCACGGTCTCGATATGCGGCTGCTCGCGCAGCGCGTCGGGCGACAGCTTCCACATCCTGGCGAACGCCGGATTGAACAATTGCGCGCGGCCATTGCTGCCGAACACCGCGACCGCCTCGGCGAGATTATCGAGCGTTTCACGCTGGACGCGGATCAGACCGTCAAATCGCCGCGCCAGGTCGAGGCTTTCGGTGACGTCGTCGAACAGATAGGTGACGCCGCCTTCCGGATTTGGCGTGGTGACCACGCTCACGGCGCGGCCGTCGGGCAGATACCAGGTATCCTTTTCCGGCTCGACCGCGCGATAGGCCACGTGCAGCTTGGCCTTCCAGGCCCGGAAGTCCGGCTGTTCCGGAACCTTGCGCGCGGCGCGCAGCCGATCGAGCACGCTCGAATCGTCGGGGTTGCTGTCGAGAAACGCGCGGTCCAGATCCCAGAGCCGGCGATAGGAATCGTTGTAGAACGCCAGCCGCCGCTGGCCGTCGAATACCGCCACGCCGGACGACAATTGATCGAGGGTGCGGCGATGCGCATCCGCCATGCGCACCAATGCCTCGCGCAGTGCCGTCGCCTCGCTGGCATCGATCGCAATGCCGGCGCTGCCGTTGCCGAGGTTCAGCGCATGCACATCGTAGATACGCCGCTCGCCCCCGATCACGATCGGCAGCCGGGCGGTAAAGGCCGCTTTTTCGTTCAAGGCGCGGTCCATTTCATGGCGGTCGCCGCTGTCGAGCAATTCGAGATCGCGGTCGATCGCATCCGCGACGCCCGCGGCCTCGGTCGCCCGCGCATAGGCGGCATTGGCGTAGCTAAGGCCGCCTTTGGCGCGTTTGGCCCAGATCGGCCAGGGTGCCGCGGCGACGAAAGCGCGCAGGATTTCGGTTTCGTCCAGCAGTGCCTTATGCCGCAGGTTCAATTCGGCGAGCTCCCGGCGCAATCCGCTCAGCGCACGAATCCGCACGACGGCTTGGCCGCCGATGGCGCGGCCCATGGCTTCGACGGCATGTCCGGCAGATGTCGTCAGATTGAGCAGAAAGCCCTCTCCGGCGTCGCGCAGGGCGTCGACCGCATGATCCATCTGCAGCGCCGGTTCTGGCGGCAGCCAGGTTCCGAATGCAAGGATGCGTTGTAGCCGATGGTGCTGTGATACCTGCGGCATCAACAGCGACGTGTCGCCACTGATTTGCGGGCGATCGTCGCCCGCTGCCCATGAAATCAAAATCTGTGGTTCCGCGAACAACAACGCGCGTAAACGGTCAGCCTGGACTTGCAGATCCCCGATGTCGGAGCGCAGCCGCGCCTCGCTTCTGGTCGCGCGGACCCGGGTGCGCATCAGCAGAACCGCCGCGACCACCGAGAAACCGAGCAGCGCCAGAGCGGTCGCCAGTACCGCGATTTCCTGGCGGTTGAAATCGAGGGATGCCGGGATCGCATGTTGGAACGGCAAGTCGCCGGCATGGGCGGGCGCAATCGACATCAGTACGGCTGTGCCAACACCGATCAGGCCGTTGCGCGCCAGTGATGTGCACGACAGCAGGGTCCGACGCATCGCCACGATCACGCCCGACATGGTTTGCCCCAACCGCACGACTTTACGCCCGGCGCTTCACCCCGCCGTTCGTTTGCGAATCGAGTGACAATATCCCCTAACGGGCTTCGGTGGGTAAGAGTCCGAACCGTGAACGCGAACCGCAGTGCAAAAAAATGCGGGATTGGACTTGATCGGTGGGTTTTTCGGCGAAATGACACCGTTTTTTATTTCGAATTAGCGTCCGGTCGAGCCGAAGCCGCCGCTGCCACGGTCGGTTGCGGAAAGCGCCGCCGCGGGAACCAGCTCCGCGCGGACCACGGACGCAATCACCATCTGCGCAATCCGCTCGCCGCGGCGGATCTGGAACGGCGCGTCGCCGTGGTTGATCAGCAGCACACCGATCTCGCCGCGATAATCCGCATCGACCGTGCCCGGCGAGTTCAGCACGGTGACACCGTGCTTCGATGCGAGGCCGGAGCGCGGACGGATTTGCGCCTCAAAGCCCGATGGCAGCGCAATCATAAGACCGGTGGGCACCAGCGCGCGCTGCCCGGGACCGAGGATCATCGGCACATCTTCCGGGACGGCAGCCTGCAGGTCGAGCCCCGCGGCGTGCTCGCTTTGATAGGCCGGCAGCGTCAGGCCCTCGCCGTGCGGTAATTGCCGGATATCTATTCTGACCGCCGTGCTCACGATGGTCGCTCCATGGTTTTCGCGAGCCCGGTGTCGGCGATCCGTGCCACCAATTCAGTTGCGACTTGCTCTTTGGTCATTACCGGCCAGGATTCGATTCTGATGTCGACGCCGGTGTCTCCGTCGTCGCGGGTCAGCAGATGCACCGTGTTGCGGTCGCCGCCCATCACGCCTGAGGCCGGCGAGACATCATTGGCTACGATCCAGTCGCAGCCCTTGCGGGCGAGCTTTGCCTTCGCGTGGTCGATCAGGTTTTCGGTCTCGGCCGCAAAACCGATCACCAGCCGCGGCCGTTTGTCCGGCAATTTCGAGATCGTTGCCAGGATATCCGGATTCTCCACGAGCTGCAGCGGCGGCATGCCCGCGGAGGTCTTTTTTAGCTTCTGCTCGCCCTCATTGGCGACACGCCAGTCGGCGACCGCGGCGGCGAAGATCGCGATATCCACCGGAAGGGCGGCTTCCACCCGGTGCAGCATTTCGCGCGCCGACTCCACATGCTTCACGGTTACGCCGGCGGGATCGTCGAGATCGACCGGCCCCGCGATCAGGGTGACGTCCGCGCCGGCAGCCTGTGCGGCAATGGCGATAGCAAAACCCTGTTTGCCCGAGGAGCGGTTGGCGATGTAACGCACCGGATCGATCGGCTCATGCGTCGGGCCGGCGGTAATGAGAATGCGTTTTCCTGCCAGCGTGCGCGGTTGCGGTGGCCGCAGCAGGCGCTCGGCGGTAGCGGTTATTTCCAGCGGCTCGGCCATCCGGCCGACGCCGGCTTCGCCGGCTTCGGCCATTTCGCCGGCATTGGGTCCGATCATGGCGACGCCGTCGCGTTCGAGCTGGGCGACATTGCGGCGGGTCGCGGCATGGTTCCACATCAGCGGGTTCATCGCCGGCGCCAGCAGGATCGGCCGGTTCGCCGCCAGCAGAATGGCGCTGGCGAGATCGTCGGCATGACCGTGCGCCATTTTCGCCATCAGGTCGGCGGTCGCCGGCGCCACCACGATCAGTTCGCAATCGCGGGCGAGACGGATGTGGCCGGCATCGAATTCGCTCTCGGGGTCGAATAGATCCGTGTAACAGCGCTCGTTCGACAAGGCGCTGGCGCTCAGCGGCGTGACGAACTGCTGCGCGGCGCGGGTCAGCACACAGCGGACGTGAACGTGTCGCTCTTTCAGCCGGCGGATCAGGTCGAGTGCCTTGTAGGCGGCGATACCGCCGCCGATGATCAGGGTGACGCGCGGGAGGCCGACGCCAGCGTCAGAATGGAAGTGTGATATTTCGGGGACGGCGGCTGGGGGGCGATGCTGCGACGCCTCGCGCAGGATCACCCGCACCTCGTCTTCGACCGAGCGGCCATTGCGGGCCGCGCGCAACCGCAGCTCGTCCCGGATGGCGTCGTCGAGCTTTCGGATGGTCAGGCTGGCCATGGGTGCTCTCCATCCTAATTCGATATCAATGCTAGCAAAAATATGCCAGCATTGCAATCATAGCTGCCTGACAGCCCAGAGAATTCCGATAAAAGTCACGGCGATAATCCAGAGCGCCAAGGTGCGCCACCGGCTCTTGCGGCCCTCGGTCCGGCCCATCGCGGCGATCGTCTCCGGCGACAGGGTCAGTCCTTCCCGGGTCATGATCTCCAGTTGCTCCAGCACGGCGACCGACCGGGCGGCGATCGCCGGAAGGCCCGCCAGCACCCGGCCGAGTTCGCCGGCGCCGGTCATTGCCCCTTGAATGCGCCCGATGGGGCCGAGATTGCGTTCGATCCATTCGCGCACCACGGGATCGGCGACCTTCCAGATATCGAGTTTTGGGTCGAAGCCGCGCGCGACGCCTTCGACCACCACCATGGTCTTCTGCAGCAGGATCAACTCGGGGCGGGTGCGCATGTCGAACAGGCCGGTGACCTCGAGCAGCAGCGTCAACAGCTTCGCCATCGAGATTTCTTCGGCGGTGCGGTTGTGGATCGGCTCGCCAATGGCGCGGATGGCTTGCGCGAAATTCTCGACCGAGTGATGCCTCGGTACATAGCCGGCCTCGAAATGCACCTCGGCGACGCGGCGATAGTCGCGGGTGATGAAGCCCAAAAGGATCTCGGCCAGGAAGCGCCGCTCCTTCATGCCGAGCCGGCCCATGATGCCGAAATCGACCGCCACCAACCGCCCTGCGTCGTCGAGAAACAGATTGCCGGGATGCATGTCGGCATGAAAGAAGCCGTCGCGCAGCGCATGACGCAGGAAGCTCTGGATTACCTTGCGCCCGAGTTCGGGCAGATCGACCTGCGACGCCTCAAGACGCGCGTGATCGCTCAGCGCAATGCCGTCGATCCATTCCATGGTCAGGACATTGTGCGTGGTGCGATCCCAGTCGACGGTGGGCACCCGAAAATCCGGATCGTCGCGGGTGTTCTCGGCCATTTCGGAGAGCGCTGCAGCCTCCAGCCGAAGATCCATCTCCATCGCCACCGAGCGCGACATCGTATTGATGACCTCGATCAGCCGCAGCCGCCGGGCTTCCGCCGAATGGGCTTCGGCGTTGTTCGCGACAAAGAAGAAATCGGCGAGGTCGCGGCGGAAGCGCGCGGCGACGTTGGGCCGCAATACCTTTACCGCCACCGAAGTGCGCACGCCGTCACGCTTGGTTTCGCCGCGATGCACCTGCGCAATCGAGGCTGCGGCAACCGCCGGACCGAAGCTTGCAAAGGCCTGCGCCACCGGGCGTTCCAGCGACGTCGCGATCACGGCTTCGGCTTCGCTTTGCGAAAACGGC
>JGI12053J15887_10001111_pt1 | contig 12079 bp, 18 predicted proteins | sample MedBloCAOM1_O3_FD_15887 | JGI IMG/M metagenome (IMG submission 15887)
TCGCACCTGCGCGCGCCGACTGGCGCGAGATAAAGCAGTTAGACCCGGCGCCGGGGCGCTGGCCGGAAAGGCGCCCCTAGAAGCTAAACCGTACCCAGACGGGACGGAATGGCCCATTGTCGGTTCCCATTCATCCCGCTTGACTACCCGCAATGGCGGACTACGAATGGGGCGAACGTTGGGATATGTGGTGCGCCCTGCCGCCCGACCCCAGGACGGTGCTGGACGTCGGCTGCGGCTCGGGGATGGGGCTCGCCAGTCTATCCAAGCGAGGCATCACCGTGATCGGCGTAGACGTGGACCCCAAGGCGATAGTCAAGGCTCGGACGCGCCTACGCGAGGCCCGGCTGCTGGACGTGGAACGGGAACCCTGGCCGGTGGATTGGTTGGGGTTTTTCGACGTCATTGCCTTCTGCGACAGCCTCGAACACTTCGCCGATCCGTGGAAGGTTCTCCGATCCACACGGTCCCTTCTCCGCGCCGGGGGCCGCGTGGTGGCGAGCGTGCCGAACCTGCGCCAATGGCGGATGCTCACCAAGCTGGCCCTTGGGCGGTGGCACTACCACGACGGGCCCGGGATCATGAACCGCTCGCACCTTCACTTCTTCACGCGGCAGACGATGCGCGATCTGTTCACTGAGTCGGGATTTGGTCAGCCGACCTTCTACTTCCCTCGCCAAACGTTTCATCTTCGACAGCCGGAGCGCGCGCTGAACGCGATGACATTCGGAGCGGTGCCTGACTTCTTCTACAACTCCTTCACGGTGTCTGCCGAGCCGGACAGCCAGCAGATGGGAGCTGCTGCGCTCTAGACGAGCACTAAGCCCGAGCCAATTTGGCTACCGGCCGCGACAGGTGCGGTGAATCCCAGCAAAACCGCAGCGGGCGTTCTTGCCAGTCGCCGGAGTTGAAGATGCCGATTCGGGGGGTCGCGACGACGCGACGCTTGGGCGCGCGATCGTCCAGGACATAGAGCTGTGGCGGCGTCAACGCTATGCCGTTCAAGCCCCGATCGATGTCGAACGCGCGGCACACGAGCCCTGGTCCTCCGCATCGCCCCACACCCGGACCCGGCTCGAGGGCGCGCACGAGCACCGCCTGCGGCATTCCCTCTGGCCCGGTGACGAAGTTCAGGCAGTGGTGCATGCCGTACGTGAAATAGACGTACGCGTGACCGGGCGCGCCGTACATGACCTCGTTGCGTGGGCTGCGCCTACCACCGGCGGAGTGAGACGCAAGGTCGTCGGGCCCGAGGTACGCCTCGACCTCGACCAGGCGCCCCCACAACCGGCGGCCGCCGACCTCGCGGACCANCACCTTCCCCAGGAGATCGCGCGCGACGGTCACCGTCTCGCGATCGAAGAACCCAGGGTCCAGGATCTTGCCCGACGGCACGTCTTGGGGGATCGCGTCAGGCGTGCGCTTCGCCAACCTTCTTGCGTCCCGCTTGCCGCCGGCGCTTGTCGACGTAAAGGGCTTTGTCAGCCTCCTGGTACATCGCCTGCCAGTCCATCCCAGGCCGCCATGCGGTGATCCCGATGCTGAATACAACTGCTACTGGCACCTTCTCCGACCGATTCAGATCGTCGAGCGACTGACGGACCCGGGCGCCCACCTCTCGAGCTTCCCGCTCGTCCGCTTCCGGCATCGCAACGCCGAACTCATCGCCGCCGAGCCGGCCGCAGGTGTCCGTCGCGCGCACTGCTCGCTGAAGCTCCTGGGCAAGCACGCGAATCGCTTCGTCACCGACGTGATGACCCAGCGTGTCGTTGATCTCTTTCAGGTTGTCGAGGTCGATCATCATCAAGGCGAGACGGCGCCCGTGGCGCTGGGCGGCCGCAACCGCGCGGTCGATGGCGCGCTCAAACTCAGGCCGGTTGGCAAGGCCCGTGAGGTAATCGGTTCGTGCCTCGCGCGTGTGCTGTCGCGCGCGGTCCAGTGCGACGGCGATCTGGTCCGCCACCGCGGCTACGAACTCGAGGTCGCTCGACTCGAACGTCCTCGGCAACCTGGTCGCCACCGTCATCGCGCCCAGCAGCATCCCTTTCGTACGGAGCTCGGCGCGGATCGCGCTCCATTCTCCGGCGATCCGGTCCACGCGCGATTCAGCCGGGCCGGACGATACCTCGACCACCTTGACGAGGCCGGAGCGGCCGGAATCGGAGAACTCCTCTTCCTCGCCGGGCTGCATACCGATGGTCTTCGCGAGCTTCAGCCGCGCACCCTCGCGGACCCAGACGGCGCCGGCTTGCAGGCCGAGCACCTTGAGCGTTTCCCGCAGGCCCACCTCCGCAATCTCAGTCTCGTCCAGCGAGCGGCCCAGCGCGCTGGCGATGTGGTAGAGCCCGTGGAGCTCGGTCTGCCGCGCGCGATGGCGCGTCTCCGTGTAGTCGAGATAGCCGCGGATGAAGCTCGAGTTGAGATGCTCGATCACGTCCCCCAACCGGCTCTGGGCCAGGAGCAAGACCTCGTCGGCGTACTCGCTGCCACCCATCTCGTCGGTTACGCGGGCGATGACCGACCTCCGGAATACGGCCAGTCCTTCCATCAGGGATTCGAGGGGAACCCCCTTCTCGGCGTACCGCTTGGACGCCTCGCGCGCCACGGTGTAGTACTCGTGCCATGGCACCCTGGAGTCGGGTCGAAGGGAGCGAAAAAGGATCTCCAGGAAGGCCACAGAGGTCTTCACCAGCTCGTCGACGGTGCCGTCGGCGTGGCTCGGAAGGAGGTCGGGCTCGATCGCCCGGACCGATTCGGCCGCGACCAGTCCGCTCTCGGTGGCGTTCGCCGAAAGCCGATCGGCAAGCTCGCTCAGGAGATCGCTGGCCCGCTCAGTCATATCGGCGCACTATAGAGTGACGCAAGGTCCCGCGCGAACCTGCGGGCCACGCTAATCAAATATGTAAGAGGCATTGATGGCTACAGTCACCCGGGGATCGTTGGAAAAGCTCGAAGAACTGCTGGGGCCGGGCGCCCAGGACCTGCTCGAGCACGTGTGCAAAACAGTGCCGAAGGAACAGCTGCATGTGCCCGGCCCGGACTTCATCGATCGAGTCTGGAAGGACAGCGACCGACCGACAAGGGTCCTGAGCAGCCTGCAGGCGCTTCACGACCACGGGCGGCTCGCCGGCACCGGCTACGTCTCGATCCTGCCGGTCGACCAGGGAATCGAGCACACGGCCGGCGCCTCTTTCGCGCCCAATCCGATCTACTTCGATGGAGCAAAGATCATCGAGCTCGCGATCGAGGGTGGCTGCAACGCGGTGGCCTCGACCTTCGGCGTGCTTGGCTCAGTCGCCCGGCGCTACGCCCACCGCATCCCGTTCATATGCAAGTTGAACCACAACGAGCTGATGACCTATCCGAACCATTACGACCAGATCCTGTTCGGCACGGTCAAGGAAGCGTGGGAGATGGGTGCGGTCGCGGTGGGTGCGACGATCTACTTCGGCTCTGCTGAATCTGACCGCCAGCTGCAGGAGATTGCGGTGGCTTTCCACCACGCGCATGAGCTTGGCATGGCGACGGTGCTGTGGTGCTACGTGCGCAACAACGCGTTCAAGAAGGACGGTGTGAACTACGAGACCGCCGCCGACCTGACCGGCCAGGCGAACCACCTGGGAGTATCAATCCAGGCCGACATCATCAAGCAGAAGCTGCCTGACACGAACCGCGGCTTCGAGGTCATCGGCTTCGCCAAAACCGCACCGGCCGTTTACGAAAAATTGAGCTCTGACCACCCCATCGACCTGTGCCGTTATCAAGTGATCAACAACTACATGGGAAGAGCCGGCCTCATCAACTCGGGCGGTGAATCGAAAGGCGCGACCGACATGAAAGATGCTGTGCGCACGGCTGTAATCAACAAGCGCGCGGGCGGCATGGGCCTCATCAGCGGCCGCAAGTCCTTCCAGCGCCCGATGAAGGAGGGAGTCGAGTTACTACACGCAATTCAGGACGTGTACCTGAACCCGTCGGTAACCATCGCGTAAAGCTTGCGTTCCTAGGCACCGGCGCAGCGTTCTCGCTCGACCGGTACAACGGCGCGGTGGTGGTGAATGGCCGCCTGCTGCTCGATGGCGGTGCGCCGCTCCTTCCACATATGAATCGTGTCGGCGTCAACCCTGGTGACATCGAGGCTGTCTTCCTGACTCACTTCCATGGCGACCACACACTCGGGTTGCCTCCGTTTGTGCTGCACCGCGTCTTCGTGGACCCGCGACCGCTCACATTCGTCGGCCCCGCGGGAATTGAGGAACGGCTTGAAGCGCTGTGGGAGATCAGCTGGGGAATCGACTGGAAGGGTGTGATGCGGCCGCGCTTCAACGTGACGTACGAAACGGCCAAGCCCTCGGGCACCGTCGCCGGCTACAAATACGAAACCATCAAGCTGGATCACGGGACCAGCGGGAGCAACGGCTACCGGATCTGGGTCGACGGCCGGATTCTGGCCTACTCGGGTGACACCGAAGCGACCGCTCCGCTGGATGAGCTGGTGGCGGGGGCCGACATGGCCATCGTCGAAGCAACCGGACCGGGAGACGTGTTCAGCCATATGAGCTGGGAGTCCGCAACCGAGTTGAAAAAGCGCCACCCCAAAACTCGATTCATGTTCAACCACCTGTACAACGGAACGGTGGCGGGCGCCGTCAAAGACCTCGAGGTGATCGAAGTCTGAAGACCCGCATCACCGCCGCCGCTTTCATCGGTGCCGTGGTTGGTGGTGTCGCGGGTGCCCTCGTCTTCGCCGGGTTCATCAGCCTCGGGATGCTCCTGATGGACCGCGTGGCGACCATCGTCCCGGTGATTGTCCTCGCCATCGCAGGCGCGTACGCGGGCTGGCTCGTAGGCGTGATCGTCTTCAGCGCCGTCCGGGGCGGCGGCCCGAAGGGAGAGCAGGCTGAGCCCTGACGTCGCGTCGACCCGGCCGCTGCTCGACAAGCTGGGCGTGAAGCCGGGTTCGAAGGTTGCCATCCTCGACCTGGACGACACCGGTTTCCTGGCGCTGCTTCGCCAGCGGACATCCGACATCGTAAAGAGCCGTCCGCGCGACCCGGTCGATCTCGTGTTCATGGGCGCGCGGGACTTTGATGACCTGAAGCGGCTCAAAGAGGTCAAGAAATGGATCGAACCAAACGGCGCCATCTGGGTTGTGCGCCCGAAGGGCGGTCGCGCGGTGATCAAAGATACCGACGTCATCTCAGCGGGCCTCGCTGCGGGTCTGGTCGACAACAAGATCGCGAGCTTCTCGGATACTCACGGCGCGATGCGATTGGTCTTCCGGCTACGCGACCGGCCCAAATGACCTTGAACATCCGGCCGGCCGAGCTCGCGGACATTCCCGTCATCGCAGAGCTGATCCGCGGGCTGGCCAGGTACGAAAAGCTCGAGGACCAGGTCAGCATGACCGAGGAACGGCTGGGCCAGAGCCTCTTCGGAAACCACCGCTATGCGGAGACTTTGCTCGCGGAAGATGACGGGAACCCGGTCGGCTTTGCGCTCTTCTTCCACAATTTCTCGACGTTTCTCGGGCTGCCCGGGGTCTATCTCGAAGACCTCTTCGTGCTCCCTGAGCGGAGGGGAAAAGGCGTAGGTCGCGCGCTGTTCGGAGAGCTCGCGCGGCTGGCTGTCGAGCGAGGCTGCGGCCGGCTGGAGTGGTCGGTGCTCGACTGGAACCGCGACGCCATCGGCTTCTATGAACGATTGGGAGCCAAGCCCAACTCGGAGTGGACCGTCTACCGCCTGACCGGCGAGGCGCTCACCTCGCTTGGCCGAGAATAGAGCCCGCATGGAAGTCCTCCACCCCAAGAAGCTGGACACCCACCCCGGAGATTCGATCGTGGCGTGGGCTCGCGGTCAGCTGGAGATCGCCCGCCAGATCCTGGACAACCCCGGCGGTGGCCTGCTGTTCGCAACCCAGACCGTCGGCCAGGTAAAGGCCGCCCTTCACGAACGAGACGCAGTGCGCTGGGAGGACGTGGTCGCGCTGCTGGATCGCGTTGAGGATGCGGCTGTGCGACGCGAATTCGACGCCGCGCGGAGCTTGCTCGACGACGTTCGAAAAAAGCTGAGCTAAGCCCTCGCGGCCGCTTCCAGGGTGGCCTCGAAACCTGCCGCGCCGGCATGCCCGCCGAACGGACCCACCCCAGGCAGCGTTACCCCAGCCTCTAGATAGCGGCGAATGGCGTCGCGAACCTGCTGCTCATCGCCGATGCCGGCAAGCTCGTCCATCATCTCCTCGCTTACCGTGCCGGCCGCAAGCTGGGCTTCGAATCCGCTCGCGTCCAGCACTTTTCGGTAGTAGGGCAGGTTGGCATAACGTTCGACAGTCGCGCGGAACACGGCCTGTGCTCCAGCGCGATCCGAGGTGAGACATACGGGGACGGCAGCCACGATCTCGAATCCTTCGATCGACTTCCCGGCCTTTTGCCTGCCGGCGGTGATCGCCGGAACCACGTGGTCGCGGATGTACGACGGTGAACACATCCAGAGGACGACGCCGTCGGCCTGCTCGCCCGCGAGATCCAGCATGCGTGGACTCAGCGCCGAGATCATGATCCGGAGGTCTGCGCGGCTGGGACCCGAGTAAGTCCACTGCGCTGAGAAGTGCTTGCCCTCGATGGCGCAGCCGCCGTCGCGCAGGCTCGTACGCACGATGTCGAGGTACTCGCGCATCGCTTCCACCGGATGGTGGAGATGCAGGCCCCACATCGACTCGACGGTGACCTTGTGACTGACTCCGAGACCCAGAGTGAAGCGGCCGCGCGACAGCTCGTCGAGCGTTGCCGCCATCTGCACCATCGCCGTTGGGTGTCGTGCGTAGATTGGCATGACGCCCGTGGCAAGCCCGATTCGATCAGTCGCATTGGCGTAAGCCGCAAGGACCAGGCCAGCGTCTCGCGCATAGGGAAGCTGCGTGACCCAGACCGACTCGAAGCCGAGCCTTTCCGCAGCCTTGGCCCTCGCGATGGACTCCTCAAGCGTCTTCACCGCATCGCTGAAGGCAGCAAGGCGAGACACGTCTTCAGCAATATATTCCCCCATGAACCTTTGGCAGGCGCTGTTCATGGGCCTGCTCCAGGGCGCCACCGAGCTGTTCCCGGTGTCGTCACTCGGCCACTCGGTGCTGATCCCGAGCCTCCTGCACTGGAGCTTCAAGCAGTCGGACCCGTCGTTCGTGCCCTTTCTGGTACTGCTCCACCTGGGCACTGCGACAGCGCTGCTCATCCTGTATCGCGATCAGTGGGTCGCGATAATTCGCGGGTTCTTCGCTGCTGCCTTCCGCGGATCAATCCGGACCGACGACGAACGACTCGCCATGCTCCTGCTGGTCGGGACGATCCCCGCGGCGATCCTCGGCGTGTTCCTCGAAAGCCGGATCAAAGCCCTGTTCGCCAGCCCTTACGAAGCCGCTGGATTCCTGATCGCGAACGGGGTTCTGATGCTGAGCTTCGAGCTGCTCCGGAGGCGCGCCGAACGGCACGCGGCGCTCGATGCAGCGTCCCGCGTCGAGCAGGAGGAAGGGTTTGCGCAGGCGGAACGGATCAGCTTTCGGGCCGCCGCCCTGGTCGGCGCGTGCCAAGCCCTGGCTTTCCTCCCGGGCATCTCCCGATCAGGCGTCACCATCGGCGGCGGCCTGCTGGCCGGGCTCAGACACCAGGAGGCGGCGCGATTTTCCTTCCTGCTGGCTACCCCGGTGATCCTGGGCGCCGGCGTGCTGGAGGTGCCGCAGCTTTTGTCCAGCGGCGTGCCGATCGTCGAGTACCTGGCGGCCACGGTGCTGTCAGGGCTTGCCGCATATGCGAGCGCGCGATTCTTGCTTCGCTACTTCCGGTCGGGACGACTGGATCCGTACGGCTGGTACTGCATCGCGGCCGGGACCATCAGCCTGGCTTTGTTACGCTTGAACCTGTGATGAAATCCAACACGTTTGCCGCCGCGCTCGGGGTCCTCGGCATTATCTTTGCCGTCGCAGCTGTCCTTTACGCCCTCGGTGTGCTGCAGCTGTTCGCATCCACCACCTCAGGACCGCACTACAAGCACGCCATCCTGTTTGCCGTCCTGGCGGTCGCCAGCTTCGTGGGGGCAAACTTCGCCCGAGTCAAGGCCGTCTGAGGTCTGATTCGGGTCGCTAACCTAGCGCGCCGCGATCCTTGCCGGCACCTGGCGCCCGGAAAGGTCGCGCTCGCCGACTCGAATGTCTTCGTGGTACACGGCGTCTGCGTTGACCTTCCACGGATCGAATGACGTGCCGGCCGCGATGTTTCGCGCCACCAGCAGCGCGGTCATCATCGAATGGTCCTGGTTGTTGTACTTGTGCATTCCGTTGCGCCCGGCCAGATGAAGGTTGGGCAGATGCGACTGCAGGTAAGCCCTGATCACGTCCACGTGTGACTGATAGGCGTCGTCGTAAACCGGGTACGCCTTCTGCTGGCGTACGACCATACCGTCGACGACTGCTTCGGGCGGGCAGATGCCGAGCTGAGCAAGCTCCTTTTTCGCCAGGTCGATGAGAACGCCGTCGGCAGACGTCCACAATCCGTCTCCCTCGAAACAGAAGTACTCGAGCCCCAGGCAGGTCTTGGTCTGGTCCGGCACCATGTCCGGGCTCCAGTTCTTGAAGTTCTGGATTCGCCCAACTCGAACGCTCGGGTCGTGGATGTAGATCCAGTTGTCGGGGAACACATCGGCCCGGTCGATGATCAGCGCGATGCTGATGAAATCGCGGTAGGAGAGACTCTCGGCCGCGCGCCGAACCGGCTCAGGCGCTGGAGGGTCGAGGCTGGCGATCAGCTCGCGAATCGGAATGCTCGACACGAAGTCCGTGCCGGTGTGCTCTTCGAGGGTGCCGGCGCCTGACCGAGTGACCACCGAGCGAACGCTCTCCCCGTCGTGGTTGATACGGTCGATCGATCGCCCGAAGAGAACGGGAGATCCCTTATGCGCGCTGAGGGCGGCGATGCGCTCCCACATCTGGCCCGGGCCAAACCGCGGGTAGCGGAACTTGTCGATCAGCGTGGTGACGACCTCGCCACGATTGCTCGGCCGTTTGGTCGGAAGAAGGGCACTCCGGAGAACCAGCCACAGGTCAAGGCTCTTGATTCGCTGCGCCGCCCAGTCGGCCGAAAGCTCACGCGTGCTGATTCCCCACACCTTTTCCGTGTAGGTCTTGAAGAAGATCGTGAACAACCGCCAGCCGAACTGGTTGCGGACCCAGTCCTCGAGGCTCTTCGGATTGTTCACTGGACGCAGGCGCGCCCAGGCGTAGCTGGCGACGCAACGCGTTGCCTCGATGGGTCCGAGGTTCCACAGTGCGTTCGCGGCTTTGATCGGGTAGGCGAAGAAGCGTCCCCGGTAGTAGATCCGAGACAGGCGTCCCCGGTTGAGCATCTCGTCACCGAGGATTTCGGTCCACAGATCTTCGACCTCCTGGTTCTTGGAGAAGAACCGATGGCCTCCGATGTCGAACCGGTAGCCGTTGTGCTCGACGGTGCGGGCGAGACCGCCAACCTGCGTCGGATCCTTCTCCAGGATGGTGACCGGGACGTCGTGCTTGAAGAGCTCGTAGGCGGCGGTCAGCCCGGCTGGGCCTGCCCCCATGATCACGACGTGCGGGCGTTCGCCCTCCGCCACCAAAGTGCCCACAGGGTAGCAACGGCCCCCCGGGGTTCAGTCTTGCTAGTTGAGGGGACCTTTGCTTCGGGCCTCGTCCACCTTGACGATGGCGTCCCGCAGGCCTTTGATCCAGTCCGCCTGGTGCATGCCCACCAACCGGACGCACCAGGCCAGGGCGTCGCTCCGACTCCTGGCGACCCCGCCCGCCACGAGGGTGTCAAGAATCGACCGCTCGGGCATCCGGAGCCGGGTCATCACNGGCACGCTCAACGTCGTGAATATCTTGGTCTGATCTCCGCACTGCGCGCCCCACGCGACCTTGCGCCGGAACTGCCGCTCCGCTTCTCTGGCGATTCTCACCCGATCGTCCCTGGTCTCCTCCCGGAAGCGGTCGATGCGGGCGGCCCGAGCCGCCGCGCGGCTCTCCTCNGAGGTACCGGCGGCGAGGTCCACGTCAGGCAAGGTGCCGAGAACGAGGATCTCGTCCCCATCGTTCGCCACTTCTGGCGGGCCCACAAACCAACCGGCAGGCACCTTGCCGGCGAACCATGCGGCGACATCGCTAGCCATCGATTACAAGATTACTAGGTTGCCCTGATCTGAGCTAGCGGGGGTCGGCCACCCGGCAGGGGATCTCTGCGTCCTGGTTCACGTAGTAGCTGGCACAGATCCTGTGGTAGCCGTCGGCGATGACCAGAGACCTACCTTCNCCGAGGGCCCCTCGCACCAGCAGGATNGGGGCAAGGGCCTTGCCCTTGCGAGACTTCTTGACTTCAATCTGAACCTCAGGATCGTCCTCGGGCAGGAGCTGGATGGCGCTTGCGCGCTCGATGTCTTTCGGCTTGTGCCGCGTGGTGGTCGCGCGTTGGAGGCGCGCGACCACCTTTCGTGCCTCAGCCTCGGGCAACAGCAGCGACAGGTATGCGTCCGCGGCGGCGTAATCGCCACGGGTGGGCTGACTGCGCCACCGAAGTCTCTTGGCCATCTACCGGTCTGACCTCAAGCAGCCGCTTTGGCGAGCCGCGGCGACGTGCGCTCCAGCTTGCGCGCGGCCCGGACCTCTTGCTCCCGGTTCTCGGTCAAGAGCTTGGCCGCCTTCCTCAGCTTCAAGAGCTCGGCGCCCTCGATGAGGTCAGCGTAGCTGACCATCTCGTAGTGCTCCGCCTTGGTCGCCCCGCCGACGATGAATGCGTCACGGATCTCGTCCGTGCCGGCCTCCTCCATCGCCTTGGAGCCCTCTTCGATGATTCCTTCGGCCCCGCTGCAGTGCTGGCGCTGCGGCTGCTCGCCGATTGATGAGAAGACCTGCTGGAGCTTCTCAATCTGGCCCCGCGTCTCGGTCATATGCTCGTCGAGCATGACCTTCAACTTCTCATCGGTAGCCTTGTCGCGCATCTCTTGCATCGCTTCGAGGAATTGGTGCTCTGCGTCATATGTATCGGCAAGCTCGTGAACGAATTTGTCTCGCGGACTGCTGATCGGCATATCGCTCTCCTTTCCCGTGAAATGGACTCCTACTTCTAAGAAACCCGCCTGGAGAGCGACGTACCGAACCGGCGCGATCGAAAGTAGATCTGTGCGCCGGTTGGTTACTTAGTTATGGCTGCTAAGAAAGGCTCGTCAGGGCCACGCGAACTGATCGACACCGGACGCAACAAATCCTTCGCGCGGCGTGACGCCGACGGACGTTTCAGCGAGATGACCGACCAGGGCCGTTCGCTGTCGGCCGACAAGCGTCAGCACGCGGAAGACAAGAAGCCTGCGAGGCAGGGCGACAAGGGCGACTAGCCGCCGCGCCTTTCTTAGGCAGCGGATTCCTGTGGTTTGTGGCCGACAAACTTGAGCTCTTCCAGCACGACCTCGGTTCGCTTTCGTTTCTGGCCTGCGGTGTCTTCCCAGGAGCTGGTGCGAAGCCTGCCTTCGGCGAAAATGGCGCGGCCCTTGTGCAAATACTGGCCGGCGAACTCGGCCAGCTTGCCGAAGGCGACGAGGTTGTGGAACTCGGTTTCCTCCTTGCGATTGCCTGCCTCGTCCTTGCCCGAGTAGGTGTTGGTCGCCAGACTCATTTTGGCCACGTAAGTTCCCTTAGGCGTCGCCTTTACCTCAGGGTCCGCCGTGAGATTCCCGATCAGGATCACCTTGTTGACCATCGAAGCACCTCCGTGAATTTGTGGCCAGCGTAGATCGGCCCTGAGCGCGCGACTACCCAGGCTGTTAAGAGGCAAGCCACGGGGCCGGGTCAATTGAGGTGCGGTCCCTCTGCACTTCAAAGTGCAGGTGAGGGCCAGTCGCCTTGCCACTCTGGCCCAGGGAGCCGATGACCAGTCCGGACGTCACACGCTGGCCGTTGACCACGCTGACGCCAGACAGGTGACAGTAAAAAGCGCGCACGTGCGCGTCCACCGTTACGACCACGTACTGACCGGCGCCGGCCGGATCAAACCCAACGCTTGCAGTGCCAGCG
>JGI12053J15887_10001116_pt1 | contig 12068 bp, 11 predicted proteins | sample MedBloCAOM1_O3_FD_15887 | JGI IMG/M metagenome (IMG submission 15887)
GGAATCACCCGACATTCCCGCACGCAATGGTTTTAACAGCTTATGTCGTGCTCTCCCCGGTGACCGGGCTCTTTTGCCACCGTCGTCCCGCGGATATCCGGGTTGTCCGCACCCGGTTGGGCCGACTTGCCTTCCACAAGACTTGACGCCAGCGTCGGGGCGTCAGGACCACACGATTTTGCCGTCCGCAGCAACATCTCTCGTCAGCGGGCTCTTTGATCGCTCACAAGTCTTTCGACTCGCCCTGCNATCCCATCGCCCGCAAGACGCTGCCGCGTCCACCGCATCCCGCCCCTACGTCCGTGACGATCGCGAAACGCCCCTCTGTGTGGGACGGGATGCGAAAGGTTCTAGAGGTGATTTGGGGTAGGTGAAAACCGAAATATTTTTTCAAACAGGGCTGGACTGCTAGAATCAGCTTGATCCGGTTCAGGAATTTCCTTCCTGCGCGCACGCTCGGCAAGAAGGGTCCTGCAGGATGGGTTGAGCCCCAACCGCAATTGATGGGTATCGCGGAGTTTATCATCGGGCGCGTATTCGCGGACCCGTTGGCTCCGCCCATCCTGCGTGCTGCGGCTACGCGTGGCGGAGCCACCCGAGGCCGTTAGGACGAAGCGTGTCCGGCGTGGCTTGAGCGATGCGAAAGCGAAGACGGACCGCAGCCCACAGTGCGAAGCGAACGAGGCTGCCGCGCCGAAGTCCGGCTGGGCGAGGCGGGCCATCGGAGCAGTGACTGCGATATCGTCCGCCGATGACGATCAGGTCGCATCCTTCAGTCGCCTGACGAGCCCACGATGTTCGCGACATCCGGCAAGGCCAGGATGCGTCAACAGCACGATTGACGTTTGCGTCCCACCGGCACCGCCTAAAACAAAGCGATCGACATGAAGACCGGGATGGGAGCCACCGGACGTACGAAGCAGCGCGTCCAGTTTGCCATTCAGAAGTTCGGCGAGATCGTCGGTGACTTTCAGCGTCACCACTTCGTTGCCCGTCGCAGCTTGACGAAGTTTGCGCACCGTCGAGGCGGCAATTTGCATGATTTGAGGCGCAACGCCCAAACGAAGCTCCCGTCCCCGTAGCGCCGGTGCGGTCGATTCCGTCGCCTTCGAAATGATGTCGAACGCGGACTTGATGGCTGGGAGATATGCTTCTCCTTCATCGGTCAAGACAAGGCTACGCGGCAGACGTCGAAACAGCGTGATGCCGAGCGCTCGCTCAAGTGACCTCACCTGCTGGCTCACGGCACCTGGCGTGACGCTGAGTTCGTCAGCGGCACGTGTAAAGCTGAGATGGCGCGCGGCCGCCTCGAACGAACGCAGACCATTGAGGGGTGGCAATCGATGACTCATCTTGCTCTCGAAACGTTCTTGCGTGATCGGCAGAATGTCATGCATCAGATTTTCTGCGTCAATCGCTCAATTTAATTCGTTTGCGCCGCCGCGGGGCCCGCAATATCCATGCTGACGACCCTATCTGCATCCAGCGCTCATATGCCCGAGTAAGCAGCTTTGCGCATTTCGGACCCATGATCTCTGAAAGATCAATGTCCCTGAAAGATCAACGTCTCTGAAACATCAACGTCAAAGGATCTGACATCCATGACCGGCACTGACGATATCAAAATCATCGAAGGCGTGATCCAGTCCTACCTCGACGGACTTTACGAGAGCGACGCCGGCAAGATTGCGAGCGTATTTCATCCAACAAGCGCGCTGACCAGCGTCGCGAACGACGGCGAACTGGTTATTACGCCCCGTGACCAGTGGCTGGACAAAGTTCGGGCAAGACCGTCGCCGAAGCAGCAGGGGCTGCCCCGCCACGATCATCTCCTGACAATCGACCTCGTCAGTCCGATAATGGCCTACGTCAAGCTCAAATGCGCAATTCCACCGCGCTTCTTCACCGATCAGCTGTCGCTGCTGAAGATCGATGGCCGCTGGCAAATCGCGCAAAAAGTCTTCATGACCGAGATGCGGGAATAGTCTGCCGTCACAAGTAGCGTTGCGACCCGTTCGGGAGGAAACGGCGATGAGCGTATTCGACGACTATTTGGTTGATTNCAGGCTATCGCTCCTGGGCAAGACGCGTATCCAGGCCCAGGTCCTCGTGCCGGTGCTGCGGGCACTGCGCTCGGAACTTGGGAAAGAAAGGGCTGACGCAATCGTCAAACAAGCCTTGCGCGACTGGTCGAAGCAGTTGTTCGCCGCCGTGGGCAATGGCGTTGATGGCAGTCCGCGGCGCAAATGGGCGGCCATGCACACCGCCTTGGCCGAAATCACCGGGCAGGAGGTGACGGTGGAGATGCGCCGACACGACAAGGAAGCGCTGGAGTTCGATATCACCCATTGCCGATTCGCCGAGTTCTTTCGCGCGCTCGGCGAGCCGGAGCTCGGCGCGCTGCTGATATGCGAGACCGATTTCGATATCGCCGCGGCGGGCGGCAGCGAGGTCAGCTTGACGCGAGACCAGACCATTATGCAAGGCGCATCGAGCTGCACGTTCCGCTACAAGTTCGCACCGCGATCATGAATACCAGCTGACCGTATCACCGGGTGTTTTCCGTCGGGCCCCTCTCAACCGGCCGCCGACTAGCCGATCGACGCGCCGAAGCCCAAAAAAAGCATCGGACCGCCGACGAGAAATATGAGCAGCGTAACACGCCAGCGCGAATCGCCGATCGCGGCGAAAAACGATACGCCGGCAAGCGGCACGATCGCAGCAATCGGCAGGTAATAGCGCGGATAGGCCACGCGCTGAGCTCGAACATCAGCCACCCATCCGCTCCAGACATGCCGCATGCGTCTCGCTCCTGACCTGNTCCCGGAGACCCTATTGAGCGGCTACTGTGCTGTCCTCATCCTTGGGGACGGTATGCGCCGGCGCGAACTGATGACGTTGGCTGGCGGTGCGGCCCGATTTACCTTCGCACGCGCCACACGGAAATCTTGTGTGTGGGGTCGAGGTCGAGCGGCTCAAGGAAGTCAGGCGTTTCGCCGCGGCCAAGCCGCGCCGCTAATCCGTCTGGAGCGAATTCGACAAGATCTTGCTCGGGGGCTGCCGCGCAAGTTACCACGTAGTCGACGCGACGATCCGACAGTATTTGACGCGCAGTCGGTCCTGGCGCCAGCATCAGCTTGAGCATCGCGACAATACCGTCGTTATTGCGATGGTATGGTGCTGCAAAAACGGCGTGATCGGTGCCGGCAAGAATCATCGGTCCGAGATCGATCGGTGCCATCACACGTCCCTTCGAAAGTTTTGTCATGGGAGCGACATCGGACACGGTCTGGCACGTTGACGCATCGCGTTCGGCGATTGCCATCTGCGGCTTGAAGACCGAGTCGATCAGCGGCTTCGCCGAAAGGCCCAAGGCTGCAAAGCTCGCTGGCGACACGGCGAGCGCCAAAAGGACCAGGCTTCGTCCGGGGGCTAGCGTTGGCCACAGAATGGCCAGGCTCGCGGCGAAAATCGGAGCTGCCATCATCGACGCCGCCGCGGCGGCCCGCATTTCCCAAACGCTGACCCCGATCAGCGCGGCCAGCGTGAGCATGCCAAGCACCCAGCGGAACCGTCCAAGCGGATTGGACCGGATCAGCGCCGCCGCGGCGAAGCCCATCGTCATCAATGGAAACCCGTAGAAGCCAAGGACTTTTTGCGGCGTGAGCTGCAGCATCGTAGCGAGTGACATCGATTCGACGACCTTGTCGACCCAAAATGATGTAACGAGCGGATCGAGCTGTGCGTAAGGCGACGCAATGCATCCCGCGAACAGTGAGAGGAACGCGCCAACCAAAGCGATTGCTGACGCTGCTCCCGTGGCCAGCCGCAGCCGCAGTGTAGAGTGGTAGCGATCAATTCCGACCATGATCATCAGGCTAATGCCGCCGCCGGCGACCAGCAGCAGCACCGGCCCACCGAAGGCGTCGCAGACCGGCAACGCCAGCGAAGGCAGCGGAAGCAAAGCCGGTGCGAGCAGGAGCGATGATGCCGCCAGCGCCGCCCCGAAAGCGCCGATCTGTCGCGAGACGGCTGCACCGCGCCAGATAAAAAGGCCGAATACCGCGAGACCGATCGCTGCGATGGCGGGCAGCATTTCAATGCCGATCGCCAGCGACAGCGATGCCACCACGCCGCCCAGCGCCGCCCTAACCGCACTCTGCTCGATCTGTGACATCAGCAAGACCAAAGCGAGCAACAACACGATCTGCGCGTTGTGGTGATCAATCGCACCCGGCCGGAAATGGATCAGCGCCGGCGCGGATAGCACGGCCAGCACCACCGCCGTGACCTGCGAGTTGGTGACACTGCCACTCATTTGCCGGGCAATTGCCGCGACCAGCACGAGGGCCGCTGCAAACAGCAGCAGGGGCCAAAGAAAGAGCGTCGCGGTTTCTGCGCCGTGCGTTCCAATCAGCGGCCTCAGCAGCAGGATTAACGCGGCCAAGGGCACGTCGACGACACGCGACCAGTGCATCGACGCGCCAGGCGGATCCAATCGATGTTGGAAGAGGTCGAACCAGCCTTGCCCCCCGATCCAGTCGCGAACCTGGACGAGCCGCATGGCATCGTCCGTCGACATGGCATCGAAGACGCCGCCGTTGATCGCGGGCAACGCAATGGCGAACGCCGCCGCCAACCACAGCAACGGCATCAAGACGTTTGGATTCGCGCCGAGTTGCGGTTTCAGCGCTGCCTGGCCTGAGGTCGAACTGAGATCGGACATGGTTTCCTCATTGCTATCGAGCTAGCCCTACGGCCGTTACGGATCAATTAACGGCGAGCATGCGACGCGGCTGGGCGCTCTCGTTGGAGCTAAAAAAGGGCCGCGAACGGTCAACCCGAAAACCTATCCCAATGGCGCACCCAATGGGCAGAAGACCAGGGGCCGGCAATCAGGAAGACGAGCAGGATGGCGCGGGCGGACGGCGGTTTGATTGCGCCCAGCAATGACAACCCCGCGAGTGGAACGATAGCCGCCAGCGGAAATAGTAGCGCGGGTAGGCGGTTGTCTGCCAGCCGAACTCGGTATGCAGCTCATAGCTGAAGATGCGGCAAAAGCCAGCGTGCCCGCCGCGACCACAATATCGAGAGGGCCGGCTTTTTCGTAACCGATCCGCTGAACCGCCACCAAAAAGCCGACGAACGCGCACAGCGCCGCGGTGATCGGGATCGTCAGCGCCGCGTAATTCAGCGCATGGCGAGGCTTCAAAGTCGGCATCCATTCCATCACAAATTCCGAGACGAAATGGGCCGCATAGGACGCAGGCGTCATTCGCTCGGCGCTATCCCAGCCGACCGCCAGCGCGCCGGACTTGATCATCGCGATTTGTCCCGGTGTCCTTGGCGTCGGACTGCCGTACTGCACGAACAACGCGACATAGGGCGCGACCGCCAGCAGCGCGGCAACAGCGATCAGCCCCATCCATCGGGACGGCAAGCGCCCGCGCCACAGCAACCAGAGCAACACGCCGCCGACACTGGCATCCCTTAAACCAGTCCTATGCCATTGCCGCGGCCGGCAGTGAGCCGACATCGACGCCAAATTTAGCTCTATATTAGGCAGGCCTGAGCAGAAACTAGCAACGATTAGAGCCCATAATTCATTTGAGCCAAGCCCCCGGCCGGCCCGGAATCGGCTACGGCTTCTGCACGATGATGTTGAGGATAAATCTGATATGGCGCGCATAGGTACTCGAGCGGAAGTCTGGTTTTCCAACGTAGTTGCCTCGTTCGTGCGCTACGTCGCGGAAAGAACGCTGCCCGAGTCCGTTCCCATGCTGATGCGCCGTGATGCCGTCCTGGACTCCTTCAATTACGCCAAAGAAAATATGCAGAATGCGTATTCGTTTCTCGATCGATTTGACGGTCTCAGACTTTCGATCGAAGAGGCAAAGCGAAGATTTCCCTCCCGCAAACTTGCACTGGAGTTTGGGGTCTATAAAGCTGGAATGATTAATCATCAGGCCAGGAGATTTCCTGAGCTGAATTTTGTCGGGTTCGACAGTTTTGAAGGTTTGCAGGAACAATGGAGCGGCATGGCTCCGAAAAGAACCTTTGACCTCGGCGGCAGGCTGCCGAGGGTTCGACGCAATGTCGGGTTGGTGAAGGGGTGGTTCGCAGAGTCCGGGCCCCGTTGGAAAAAGGAAAATCCTGCGTCCGGCATCCCGCTGCTGGTGCACGTTGACTGTGACACTTACGCCGCGACGGTCGACGTGCTGGAAACCTGTTCTGACTACGTCGAACATGGTCTCGTTATTCATTTTGACGATTACTTCGGGTTTCCCGATTGGAGAAACGCCGGATTCAAGGCGCTAAAGGAAATCGCGGAAAGACGACGTTGGCGTCTGAGCTATTTGTCTTACGGGACAAAAGAGGTGGCGGTTCTGGCGGAAATGCATGTTGGCTGACGTGGCTGCGCGACAAATTGGTACGCGCGCATTGACGCTTCATTAACGCTTCAAGCGACGCATCTGCGAGCGGCGATAAGCCCAACCTTAACGAAGTTCTGCGCAAATGCGGCCCGAAACCCGAGGGATCGCGCCGCGCATGATCACCACAGATGCAGATATTTTCGTGATCGGCGCCGGCCCCGCCGGCCTCACCACGGCTTACTGCCTGACCAAGGAGACACCGTCGGTCATCGTGATCGAGAAAGACCCGGTCTATGTCGGCGGCATCAGCCGCACCGTGCGGCACGGGAATTTCCTGTTCGATATTGGCGGCCATCGGTTTTTCTCCAAGGCCAAGGAAGTCGTCGAGCTCTGGCTCGAGATCCTGCCTGACGACTTCATCACGCGGCCGCGGCTATCGCGGATCTATTACGGCGGAAAATTCTATTCCTATCCGTTGAGCGCGTTCCAGGCGCTGCGCAATCTCGGGATATTCACCAGCGTCGCCTGCATGCTGTCCTATGCCTATGCCAAGGCATTCCCGGTCGCGTCGCCCCGCAGCTTCCACGACTGGATTCGCAATCAGTTCGGCGAGCGCCTGTTTCAGATTTTCTTCAAGACCTACACCGAGAAAGTGTGGGGCATGTCCTGCGACGAAATCTCCGCCGACTGGGCGGCGCAGCGTATCAAGGGACTGGATCTTCGCGTCGCAGTCGTGGCCGCGCTGAAACATTCGTTCGGGCGCAAGCCAAAAGCCGTTGCGGTCGGCGACGATGTCGTGAAGACGTTGATCGGGACGTTCCAATATCCGCGCAAGGGTCCCGGCATGATGTGGGAAGCCGCCGCAGCCAGGATCAGGGAGCGCGGCGGCCGAATTCTGATGGGTCGCGAACTGGTCGAACTCGCTTATGATGAGGTCCACAAGCTCTGGCGCATCGGGGTCATGACTTCCGACGGAAAACGCGAGAGTTATACGGCTCGCCATGTCGTGAGCTCCGCACCGGTGCGCGAGCTGGTGCAGAAATTGTCGCCGAAGCCTATCTCGCTGCTGCACGCGCGCGCGCTGCGCTACCGCGATTTCCTCACCGTTGCGCTCATGACGGACAAGACGGATGTGTTTGCCGACAACTGGATCTATATCCACGATCCGTCGGTGAAGGTCGGTCGTGTGCAGAATTTCGGTTCGTGGTCCCCCGAAATGGCGCCGGCCGGCATGACCTGCCTCGGCCTCGAATATTTCTGCTTCGAGGGCGACGGCCTGTGGACGATGTCCGACGAGGATCTTATCGCGCTCGCCACGCGTGAGGTGGTCAAGGTCGGTTTGCTCGCGGCCACCGATGTGATCGACGGCTGCGTGGTGCGCCAACCCAAGGCCTATCCCGTCTATGACGATTCCTATCGTGACCATATCGCGATGATCCGGCGCGACCTGGAGCAAAGCTATCCGAGCCTGCATCTGATCGGCCGAAACGGAATGCACAAATACAACAATCAGGATCACGCCATGATGACCGCCATGCTGACGGCGCGAAACATTCTGGCCGGCGAGCGCATCCACGACATCTGGGAAGTCAACGAGGACGCAGAATATCACGAAGCGGGAGCATCGGGCGCGCAGGCGGCGCTTGCCAGCGAGCGCCTGGTGCCGCTCAAGGCAAAGACCCGGGCGGCCTGAAGCTATCGGGGACCAAGCGGAGCCACCTCACACGATAATCTCGTTCAGCTCCTTGCCGGAATGCTCGGGCACCATCATCGCGACGCCGGTCGCCATCGCCACCATCAGCACGGGGATGCACAGCAATGACAGCGCGCCGTCGACCAGTGTTTCTCGGTCGCCAGGCAGCCGCCATTCTCGGCGTCCACCGCCAGCATTGGGTGCAGCAGCACCCCGCGGCCGGACGACGTCGAGGTTTTTCGGAGGATTCCCCGCACACGGCGGCCACGGAAAATAGTTTCACGCATCACGATAAATTATGGTTCGAAACCGGCTCCGAAACGTCCCGTAACTCGGGGCAACGGCGACGCAGTCAATCAAGCAATCAGACAGCGTCGTTGTTGCTTTCAGCTGCCGGCGATATCCGCCGGTCACCTCAATCCATTGGGAGACGTATCCATGTCGAAGCGTATTGCACTTTTTTCCGCCGCCGCCTTTGCCGCGCTGGCCCTGACCGCCGCCGTCGTTGCGCCCGTGAGTGCGCAAGACAAGATGAAAAGCGAAATGTCGGGCGAGAAGACCGTCATGGTCGGCGGCGCCGCGATGTTCCCGTCGAAGAACATCGTCCAGAACGCCGTCAATTCGAAGGACCACACCACGCTGGTGGCGGCGGTGAAGGCCGCCGGCCTGGTCGAGACCCTGGAAGGCAAGGGCCCGTTCACGGTGTTCGCACCGACCAACTCCGCGTTCGGCAAGCTGCCGGCCGGCACCGTCGACTCGCTGGTGAAGCCCGAGAACAAGGCGACCCTGACCAAAATCCTGACCTATCACGTGGTCCCGGGCAAACTCGAAGCCTCCAGCCTGACCGACGGCAAGAAGCTCAAGACCGCTGAAGGCGAAGAGCTGACGGTGAAGCACCAGGACGGCAAGGTCTGGATCGTCGATGCCAAGGGAGGTACCTCGATGGTGACGATCGCGAACGTCAATCAGTCCAATGGCGTGATCCATGTGGTCGACACCGTCCTGATGCCGGCTTCGTAACACCCCGCGTCCCGATCTGGTCCCAACGGGATGCGCAAGGGCGAGCCGGGGCAGCCCGGCTCGCTTTTTTGTGACCGCGATACCCTGCGGGCGTCAGGTTGGTCGCCTTTATGGCAGTAACGAAGCAGCGCTTCCCGGCGTATAAGCATGTATCGACGTACGAGAACGGAACCGCCAAGGAACTAATATGTCCAGCCTTGCAGCCAGCGGCCAGCATCCAGCGCTCACCCCGGCAAAAGTGATTCAACCGGCGTGGGTCCGCACCGTGCATTGGATCAATGCCGTCGCGATTGTCCTGATGATCATGTCGGGATGGCAGATCTATAACGCCTCGCCGCTGTTCGGTTTCAAGTTCTCGAGCAATATCACCCTTGGCGGCTGGCTCGGCGGCGCGCTGCTCTGGCATTTCGCCGCGATGTGGCTGCTGATGGTCAACGGCCTCGTCTATCTCACCCTGGGCCTTGCGACCGGGCGCTTCCGCAAGAAGCTCCTCCCGATCACGCCGGCGGGCGTGATCGCTGATGCCCGGGCGGCGCTGGCCGGCAAGCTGTCGCATGACGACTTGACCAAATACAATTATGTGCAGAAGCTGCTCTATGCCGGGATCATCGTGGTCGGCATTGTCATCGTGCTGTCGGGTCTTTCGATCTGGAAGCCGGTGCAGTTGCAATATCTGACGGCGCTGTTCGGCGGCTACGATGTCGCGCGTTACGTCCATTTCATCTGCATGGCGGCGATCTGCGCGTTCCTGGTGGTTCACGTCGCGCTCGCGCTATTGGTGCCCAAAAGCCTGCGCGCCATGATCATCGGCCGCTGAATTTATTTTCAAGGAGGACACATCATGGGTCGCCTTCGCTCGCTTCTGATACCCGGCGTCGACAAGCAATTGCTGGTCAGCGACGCCGCCAGGGTGATGCCGGACCTGGCGCGCCGCCGCTTTATCGCCGGCGGCGCCAGCTTCGGCGCGCTGACGCTCCTGACCGGCTGCGACGTCTCCGACAGTTTTTCGGCCGAAGAGATGCTGAAGAAAATTTCAAAGTTCAATGACGGCGTGCAGGCGGCGATCTTCAATCCCTACGCGCTGGCGCCGACCTTCCCTGAAAGCGCAATTACAAAACCGTTTCCGTTCAACGCCTATTACGAAGTCGACGACGCGCCCAACATCGACGGCAAGAATTGGAAACTCGAGGTGCGGGGTCTCGTCGACAACAAGAAGCCATGGACCCTGGAAGAGCTCTACAAGCTGCCGCAGGAAAAGCAGGTCACGCGCCATATCTGCGTCGAGGGCTGGAGCGCGATCGGAAGCTGGACCGGAACGCCGTTGCGCGATTTCCTTAAAATAATCGGGGCTGATACGCGCGCCAGATATTGCTGGTTCCAGTGCGCGGATTCCGATGGATACAACTCACCGCTCGACATGGCCACCGCGCTGCATCCGCAGACCCAGATGTCGTTCAAGTTCGCCGACGAAATCCTGCCCCGCGCCTATGGTTTTCCGATGAAGATCCGGGTGCCGACAAAACTCGGCTTCAAGAATCCGAAATACGTGATCTCGATGGAAGTCACCAACGACTACAAGGGCGGCTACTGGGAAGACCAGGGCTACAATTCATTCAGCGGAAGTTGAGCGGCGAGTGGCGAATGGTGAGTAGCGAATAGTGAAAATATTTCGCGGTCACCTTCGCTACTCGCCATTCGCCGTGTTGCTACGCAGCGTGCGAAGCGGCGTATCTTTTGGCCATCACGACGTCGAATGCAATTCCGATTTGGGCGATGGAAGGCACCAACCCCGTGAATAATTCGAACGCGTCGGCGGCTTGATAGATGGCAAGCTCGCGCCCGGTCATGACCGTGGCGCCCTTTGCCCTGGCGGCCGTCAACAGCGGCGTCCAAAGCGGGGAATAGACCGCATCGGCGACCCACAGCCCCGCATGCAGCAGAGCATCCGGAACCGGCGTGTCACGGCTGGGCAGCATCCCGACCGGCGAGCCGTTCACCACGCCTGCCACATCACGCAGCGCGTCCTCGACGCTGTGAGTGACGGTTGCCCTTGCCTGGCCATCGAGCCGTGCTGCCAGATGCGCGGCCTTGGCGTGCTCGCGATCGAAGATCCGCAATTCGCCGACGCCGAGAGCGGCAAGCGCAAACGCAATCGCCTTGCCGACCCCGCCGGCGCCGATCACCGCGACGGGACCTCGCGAGGAAGCGGTGACGAGCGGAGCAATGGCGCGCGCAAAACCCGTGGTGTCGGTGTTGTGGCCGGTCAGTCGGCCGTCGCGGACAATGACGGTATTGACCGCCCCAATCCGTGCCGCGCCCGGCGATAACTCGTCGAGCAGATCGAGCACGGCTTCCTTGTAGGGAAAGGTGACGTTGATGCCGGCGAAACCCAGCCGCCGAACGCCTTCGAGCAAGACCTTCAACTCCTCTCGCCCGGCGCCGGCGACCTCGACGAGTTGGTAATGGCAGCGCAGGCCCAGCGTCTCGGCAGCCCGTTCGTGCATGGCCGGCGCGGCCGAGTGTGCGATCGGCGCGCCGAGCAAACCAGTGAGAATGCGGCGGTTGGAGGAGCGCGGGTTAGGGGTGACGGATTTCATGATCTCGTTACCATTGCCGATGGAGCGGGCTCGTCGGATAGCATATCGAAATCACCGGAACCGCAAGCGAAAGAGGGGAAGCTCAGGCCGACTTTGACGGTCGCGCGAGCCTTCGCTGCAACGCCGTTGCGATCGCGCCCAGCGCCAGCATCGCCGCCCCGGCATTGAGGGCATAGGACAGGCTGCCCAGCGCGTCGGTAATGGCGCCGGTTGCGATCGGCCCCAGCGTCTGGCCGACGCCGAAGGCAATCGTCATGGCGGCAATCGCGGTGGGCCAGGCGGAAGGCGGGTAGTTGAAGCGCACGAAGGCGGTAGTCGAGCCCACAATGGCGAAGAACGAGACGCCGAACACCAGCGCCGACGCGGCGAGCCACGCCATGGAGT
>JGI12053J15887_10001117_pt1 | contig 12067 bp, 11 predicted proteins | sample MedBloCAOM1_O3_FD_15887 | JGI IMG/M metagenome (IMG submission 15887)
CGCGAATGAAGATCAGGCCGTTGATCGACGACGATCCGCCCAGCACACGACCGCGGGGCCAGACAATCGAGCGGCCGCCGGTGCGCTCGCTCGGCTCCGTCACGAAGAGGCGGGAAAAGCGCTCATTGAAGATCGTCCGGTAGTATCCGACCGGGAGCTTGAGCCAAAACCCGCGATCGGACCCACCGGCCTCCAGCAGCAGCACGCGGCATGATGGATCGGCCGACAGCCGGTTTGCGATCAAACAGCCGGCCGACCCCGCGCCGACGATGATGTAGTCATAACCTTGAGCAGCCATGCAACATCCTTGTCGGGCAAGCGAAAGCAAGGCCGGTGCTGACGCGCGCGCAGCGCCGGCAAGCATCGGCGGATCGGGCTTTCTGCTAATTCGTCAGCGTTGCCCACTGCGACGCCATACGCTCGGCACCGCGCTGCGACAATGCAAATATTGTAAACGTCGGATTAGACGCGCCCGCGGTAGGAAAGATGCTTGGTCCCGCGACCCAGAGATTCGGAATTTCGTGGCTTTGGCCATAGCTATCGACGACAGAATCGGCAACGCTACTGCCCATGATGGCGCCGCCCATCAGATGGCTGGTCGGAACCGCTCCACCACGCGCCGACCAGGCTTCTTTGGCTCCGCTCGCCTTGGCAATCTTCAATCCCTCATCGAGATTGGCATTCCATAGCGCCAGCGCATCCTGACTGTAGCTATGGATCAGCTTTCCAAGCGGCATGCCGAACTCGTCCTTGGCACTCGTCAGCTCAACGCGGTTTTCCATTTCCGGCTGATCTTCGCCAAAGGCCTTGATCCCCGCCAGATTGCGCGCAGCCCGCTTCACGTAATCGGCGAGTTCTGGCCCAAATAGATCGCCACGGGAGTTGGCGAGATCGCTCGTCTTCAATGCGAAGCCCGCGGTGACGAAAGAACTTCCGAACGCGCCCGGGTGGCTCGTCTTGGCATAACGCTCGTAAGACATGAACTGCACGGCAATCGTGCCCATGTGATTTTGAACATCCTCGTCGAACATCGCCCAGGTCGACGCGACGTGGTGCGTCATCATAAAGCGGCCAACGAGTCCGCTCGCATTGCCAAGGCCCTTGGTGTGCTTATCGGTCGCGGAGTTCAACAACAGCCGCGGATTTTGCGCCGACCATGCTGCCAGCAGCACCACGCTCGCTTCCTGGGTCTGCTTTTGCTGCTTGTCATCGTAATATTCGACACCGGTAACGCGCGTGCCGGCCTGATTGGTCAGAATGCGTGTCACCGTGGACAGAGCACGAACTTCGGCGCCAGCCTTTCGCGCATCGCCCAGGTAGGTGATCTGCGGATTGGCAAGCGCACCGATCGGGCAGCCGACGTGACACCATCCGTCATACAGGCAGGCGGGGCGTCCCTTGAATTCCACCGAATTCATGCCGACCGGCGCCGGCACCATGGGAATGCCGGAGGCTTCGAAGCCCTTTAGAAAGATATTGCCGCTCCGGAAGGTCTTCATCGGCGGCATCGGATAGGCTTCTCCCGCCGGCCGCCATCTCTCCTCGGCCTTCGCATCACCCGAAACACCGATCTCGCGCGCGACCTTGTCATAGTACGGCGCGACGTCTTGATAGGAAATCGGCCAGTCCTGGGCCCGGTTGTGCTCGCTCTTGACCTTGAAATCGGTCGGCAGCAGCCGCGGAAAATTGGCGAAGTAGTGCAATGCCGCACCGCCGACGCCCCAGCCCGCCTGGTTGGCGTACCCCATCGGATTCTTGCCTTCGAGAAGGATCGGCCCGCCCGCGGGCTTGACCCGTCGGCCCCAGATCTCGGAACTGATGAGATCGGAGAGTTCCCAGTCGGGGCCAGATTCGATCANAACGACTTTCTTGCCCGCCTTCGCCAGCACCGATGCATAGACAGAGCCGGAAGCACCCGCTCCAACGATGATAACGTCCACTTTCTCGTTTGTCATCTCACCACCTCTTTTCCGGTGGGATGTGCGGCATATAGGGGATGCCCAGCGCCTCGTAGCCTTCCATCGTTCCGTAGACGACATCGACGGCATCAGCACGAAGCGCGGCATAAACCAGTGCGCCTGGCGGTCCTGTCCAGTCATCAACTTTGTTCTGGCGCATGCGATCGACAAACTCGCGCTGTTCGGCAGCCGACAGCTGCGCGAAGTCTCGCCCGAAGATCTTGCGGCTTCTGTCGTCAATCGTCTTGATTGCTGTTCGATAAAAATCCGCGAAGGGCGGACGGATATTGAGGATACGCGCTTGCAGTAGCGACTCGCTTGGCGGCACCGAAAGCTGCTGATCGATGAAATGTGCGATCCCGGATTCGCGCGCCTGGGGTACCAGCGTCTCGCCGAGCGCCTCAATGGTATCGCCCTGGTGGGCATCGAGAAGCCGGAAAGCGACGTTACGCGCCCTGGCTTCCCCAGGCGCCATCAGAACTTCGGCGCCGCCTACCGTAAATGCCAATGCGCCTAGTGTCGCGCCTTTCACGAAGCCGCGTCGGCCGATGTTCACCATCGCATCTCCTCCCGGAGTGATCTTTTTCCTTAACTGGAAAATGTAGGCGCTTTTCCAGCTTTTCGGCAAGATAGAAACGGCGGGCGGACGGCTCAGTCTCTATTTTGTGGAACGCCCGTTTGGCGCCAGGAGCAGCTGTTCACAACTTCACTGCGATGGACGTAAATAAACACGACTCGGACTGACAAAGCTTCGGTCAGAAGCTTGCCGCCATCTCCACCAACTGACGGTGCGCGGCCTCGCGGGCGAGCCGCGCCAGCTCCGCCGGACCGCCCGTCGGCCCGATCAGCGCGAAACGAACGTCGCTGACGCCGATGAAGCGCAATGCCTCGCGCAAATAGGGCGTCGCCATGTCGACGCGCCCGCGATTCATGCCGGTGACGAAATCGCCGCCGCTGGCCAGGATCACTATCGTGGGTCTGTTCTTCAGCAGCGGAAAGTAGCCCTGAGCCGGATCGAAGCGGAAGGCGAGCCCAGGCTGGACGATCAGATCGAACCATTGCTTCAGCTTGTAGGGGATGCCGAAGTTCCACATCGGCGTGGAAATCAGCACCCGATCGGCGAGCGCGAAGCGCATCGCCATGCGCTCGAGCCCGGCGAAAGCGTTGCGCTGGGCGTCGCTGAATTCGCGCCCGCTCTGCCGCGCGTATTTCGCTTCCAGCGCGTCGCCGTCGAACTCCGGCAGGGTTTCGCGCCAGATGTCCATCAGGTCGATGTCCCAGCTCGGCCGCGCCTGCTGGAACCGGGTCACGAACACCTCGGCGCCGGCCGAGGATTCGGAGGCCGCGCGCGGCGAACAGCGCAAGTGGAACAGTTTAGGCACGCCTTTTCAGCCTTTCCTCACGCCGTCCTGCGCGCTCACCCGATTGCCCTGATGACGGCGTCCGCGTTGGTGACGACGGCGACGTTCTGCATCGCGAAATTGATCGAGGCGTTGTGCCACTCGGCGTTCATGGTCGAACAACAATCCTCGGGCACGATCATGAAATAGCCCTTGTCGGCGCCGGTGCGCGCGGTGTGTTCGATCGACATGTTGGTCCAGGCGCCAGTATCAATCAGCATATCGCGGCCGGTCGCCTTCAGGATAGTTTCGAGCCGACTGCCTTCCCATGCGCTCATGCGCATCTTCTCGACGATGAAGTCGCCCGGACGAGGCTCGAGCCCCGCCACCGGCGCGGCGCCCCAGGAGCCGCGCACCATCGCTCCGGAGTCGACGAGGCCCTCGAACAACGGCGCGTTCAACGTCAGCCCCGGCGCGCCGGATTCGACGATGAACCAGACGTGGATCACGACGACGCCCCGCGCGCGCGCCGCGTCCGCGAGCCGGCGCACATTGTCGACGACGCGCTGCGCGCGCGCGTGCGCCGGCGCGCCCGAGCCCGCGAAGGCGCCGCCTTCCATGATGACGTCGTTCTGCAGATCCTGGATGATCAGGGCGCAGCGGTTTGGATCGAGCTGCAGGCCCTCGGCCCTGAGCAACGGCGCTGGCGGGGAAGACGCCGCGGCGGCTGCGCCTCCCCTGGCGGTCATGTAGGCCTCGCTGCGCGGCCCGACCTTGGTCGTGACCGTGTAGACCGAGTGCGTCGCGGTCATGAACAGTGTCCGGAAGTCGGCGCCGCCCCAGCTTAGATTGGCGACCAGTTCGGGCACGCGAACCTTGCCCAAGAGATCGCCGCTCATCGCATAGATCCACACGCCGCCGGGCGCCGTCACCCAGATATTGCCGAGCTGATCGCATTTCATGCCGTCAGGCAGGCCAGGCTCGAGTTCCGAGCGGATGCCACTGGCGAAAACGCGGGCGTTGGCAAGCGAACCGTCGGGGGCGACGTCGAAGACGCGGATCAGCGCCTGCACGGTGTCGTTGACGTAGAGCCGCTTTTCGTCCGGCGAGAAGCAGAGGCCGTTCGGCTGGTCGAACATGTAGCGGTCGACCAGCAGTTGCGGCGCGCCGCCGCCGGGCGGCACGCGATAGACGCCCTGGAATCCGAGCTGGCGCGGCCGCTCGACGCCATAGACCGGCATGCGGCCATACCAGGGATCGGAAAAATAGATCGCGCCGCTCGAATGCACGCAGACGTCGTTCGGGCTGTTGAGTTCCTGGTTTTCGAAGTGCGAGGCGAGCACGTCACGGCGGCCATCGGGGCGCTCGCGGATCAGCGACGACGTCGCGTGCTCGCAGACGATCAGATTGAGGTCGGCGTCATAGGTCATGCCGTTGCATTTGTTCGAAGGGCGTTTGACCTCGACGACGCCACGCGTGGAATCCCAGCGACGGCGAACGTCGGCGGGCATATCCGAAAACAACAGATAGTGATCGGCCGGATGCCAGATCGGCCCCTCGGTGAAGGTGAAGCCGGTGCCGAGCTGGCCGACCGGCGCATAGGGGTCGATCAGGGTTTCGAATTCGGAGCGCAGCGTGACGTGGGTCATGGGGCAATCCCTTCGCCCGGCTCAGGCCGGGAACCAGCTGCGCCTCGGCAGCGACTGGACAATCGGGCCCGGCACCTGGTCCTGCAGCCGCCCGACGACGTTGCCGCCCTCGATCTTGCACGGCCGGTCGTGCACCGGCAGCAGGAAGCGCGAGCTGTTGACGAGCTTCTTGATGGCCGCTTTTTCCGCGCGCTTTGACGTGCCGTGGTTGCCGGTGGTGCGCGGCTCGGCGTCGTGGATCTCGCGGAAGGGATCCACCAGTTGATCGTTGATGTCGTAGAGCACGTCGCCGCAGATCGTGGCGATGCCTTCCGCGGTATGAATGTGCAAATTCATCGATCCTTCGGTGTGGGCATTGGCCGCTTCGCAGAATACGCCCGGGATCAGTTCAACCGGGCCGGTGATCTCGAGATCCAGGAATCGCAGCGCGCTCTTGGTGTGCAGCCGATCGATCAGGTGCTTGATGTCGGGCGCCGGGTATTGCGGATGCATCAGGCCGGAGACCGAATATTCCAGCTCCTTGCGGTTGAGGACAACCGTCGTGTTCATCGGAAACAGGTCGTCCTTGCCGGCGTGGTCGATGTGCAGGTGTGTGTGGCAGACGAAGCGGACGTCGCCCATGCGCACGCCGTGGCGCATGAGCTGGTTCTCGATCATGTTCTCATGGAACTGCAGGCCGCGCATGCCGAGCGTCTCCATGATCTGATTGGAGCGGTAACCGGTGTCGACGACGATCGGATAGGCGCCTCCGGTGATGAGGAAACCCAGCGTCAGCACGCGGCGCGTGCGCCCGCAGTCGCGTCCGAGTACCAGGAAGCTCGATTCCAATTCGATGTCGCCATAGTCGAGAATCTTGATTTCCAACGACATGTTTGCCTCCCGTTCCCTCGTTTGTTTTCTCCGCGCAGGGCTATGGCGCGAGACGATAGACCCGCATTGCCGTGTCGCGCAGGATCGCGTCGCGATGGCGCGGGTTCAGTTTGACGGCGTCGAGACAGGCGTCGACGAGATCGCGGTAGCTGGTCCACAGCTTCTCGATCGGAAAATTCGAGCCGAACAGGCAGCGATCGGCTCCGAAGATCGCCAATGAATCGGCAAAGATACCGGCGATGTGCGTGGGGTCGTTGCGATGAATGAACGTGCCGAGCCCGGAGAGTTTGCAGACAATGTTCGGACAAGCCGCCAGCCGTACCATGCCGGCGCGCCAGGCCGAGCGACCGGCAGGGGAATGGTCCTCCAGCATTCCGGCGTGCTGCAGCACGAACGTGACCTTCGGACAGGCTTCGGCAAGGCCGGCCGCGTGCGCCATCTGCGGCGCGAACACCTGCAGCTCGAAGCTCCAGCCGTACTCGGCCAGCCGCGCGACGTTACGGCGGATCGCAGGATCCGCGCACAGATCGGCGCGCGCAGCGAACCGATAGAACGGGTTCTCGTGCCAGTGCAGCTGCATACGCACGCCACGCACCAGTGGGTAGCGCTTGAGCCGGTCGAGCTGCGGGCGGACGTCGTCCGCGCCGAAATCCGCGTAGGCGACGATCGCATGCGGCCAGCCTACTTCCTCGGCGGTGCGTTGCACCCAAGCCGCCTCGTCCTCGAACCGCGCGGGCGCCCAATTGGTCTGCACGTAGACCGACTTGACGACACCATTGCCGGCGAGGTCATCGAGATATTCGCGGATCGGATAGTCGCGACGGATCGGCTCGTAGGGACCGAATATGCGCGGCTGCATCGGCCCGACCAGCCAGGGAAGATCGGCCTGGCGCCAGATGTGATGATGCGCATCGACAATGCCGATCACGCCGCTCTCCTTTGTCGAAGCGAAAGGACATGCGCGACCACCGCCGCGCTCGATCCCCCGTCGACCATGTCGTCGACGAAGCGGCGAATGGCGATCAGCGCCTCGGTCTGTGGCACGAAGCGAGGGCCTACCGCGAGCGGCGTCAACCAACTCAGGCGCCAGGCGCGCCGCGAGAGCTTGGCGACCGCGTCGCGCAAGGCCGAGAGATCGCCGCGCTCCAGCCCGTCGGACAGGATGACGACCACGGCACCGCGGGCGTAGCCGCCGAACCGCGGCACGGCGAGAAACGCCTGCAGCGCGTCGCCGATGCGGGTGCCGCCGTCCCAATCGCTCACCAGATGCGCGGCGGCCGCGAGCGCCTGCTCGCGGCGCTTGAGCCGCAGCGCGCGCGTCACCCTCGTCAGGCGCGTGCCGAAGGTGAAGACCTCGACATTCGGCGTCGCCTGGAGCAGCGTATGCGCAAGACGGAGATTGTCCTCGGAGCGAGTCTTCATCGAGCCCGAGACGTCGATCAGCAGCAGCATCTTGCGCGGCCGCGCCCGCCGCTTCAGCCGCCCAAGCCGCATCACCTCACCGTCGTTGCGTGCGGATTCGCGCAAGGTTCGCCGCAAATCCGCCCAAGGCCCGCGCCGCGCGCGCATGCGTCGATGGCCGCGCCGGCGCGGCAGGCGGCTTGGGGCTTCGTGTGCGAGCCGGCGCAACGCCTCGCTCGGCCCGCCCGAACTGAAGCGGCGCTCCGCCAGCGCTTCGGCGCGCACCGCCATTTCGCCTGATACGTTGGCTTCGTCGGCAAGCGGCGGTTCCCCGTCGCCGCGCCCCTCCTCCTGCAGCCGCACCACCTCCTCGTCTTCGCCCTCATCGCCCCGAATCTCTTCCCCGCCGAGGAAGTGGATTCGGAACAGAAGATCGTAGACGGCGCGCCGCTCTGGCGGAGGCGCCAGGGTAGCCAGCCCCGCCTGCCGGATGTCCTCGGGCCCGCGCGGGCCGAGCAGCGCGGTCGCTTCCAGGAACGCGGTGGTCTGGTCGGGCGCGATTGCAAAACCATTGGCGCGCAGCAGCGCCACGAACGAAACGAAAGCGCGAGCGGCGCGCGGCAGTTGTGGGGCTTCGCTCACGCGGCCGCCTCCGCGATCAGTGCGTCGAGCCGGCCGGCGATGAAGGCGAGGTCCTCCTCGTCCTTCAGCGCAACGCCGATCGAACGCTTGAACGCATCCGGCCAGCGCGCGCCGCCCTTGTTGAGTAACGTCGCCGCCTCCGCCCAGTCGACCGCTTCGGCGACGCCGGGGGCCTTGCTCAGCGGCTCGCGCCGGAGTTTGCCGACGGCGGCAACAACCGCGCGTGCGGTCGCCTCGGCAACGCTGGAGGCGCGCATCATGATGATCCTCGCCTCGCGCTCCGCCGTCGGGTAATCGATCCAGTGATAGACGCAGCGCCGGCGCAACGCCTCGTGCAGATCGCGCGTGCGGTTGGAGGTGAGCACCACCACCGGCCGCTCGACCGCCCGGACGGTACCGCGCTCGGGGATCGAAATCTGGAAGTCGGAGAGGAATTCGAGCAGGAATGCCTCGAACTCCTGATCCGAGCGATCGATCTCGTCGATCAGCAGCACCGTCGAATCCGGGGCGCGCAGCGCCGCGAGCATCGGACGCTCGATCAGGAAGGTCTCGCCGTAAATGTCGATGGTCTCGTCGCCGGCCTGGCGGATTGCCAGCATCTGCCGCGGGTAGTTCCATTCATAGAGCGCAGCGGAGGCGTCGATGCCCTCATAGCATTGCAGGCGAATGAGCCGGCGACCAAGTACTGCGGCGATCGCCTTCGCCGCTTCGGTCTTGCCGACGCCGGGGCCGCCTTCGAGCAGCAGCGGCTTGCCCAGCGCGAGCGCCAGATAGGCCGCCGTCGCGATGCCCTCGTCGGCGAGGTAATAGGCCGCGCGCAGTGCTTTTTCCAGCGCCTCCGGGCTGTCGATGCCGCCAATGGTGCCGCGAACCGCCATCAGCGCCGCGCCTGCGGCCGCGCGCCACCCTGCGCCTTGATCGCGCGCAGCACTTTCTCCGGCGTGATAGGCAGTTCGTCGACGCGCACGCCGACCGCATTAAAGATCGCGTTGGCGACCGCCGGCATCACCGGATTGGCGCACATCTCGCCCGGGCCCTTGGCGCCGAACGGACCATCCGCCGCCGGGCGCTCCAGCACCGCGATGTCGTGCGGGCAGACATCGCCGGGACCCGGCATCAGATATTCGACAAAGTCGCGCGGGCCGTGGTTCGGATCGGGATAATAGGGTTCCGTCGTCTCAAATAGCGCGTGACTGACCCCCATCCAGGCGCCGCCGACGAGTTGCTGTTCGACGAGCCGCGGATTGAGCGCGCGCCCGAGTTCGTAGGCGCTGTCCATGCGCACCATCGCCACTTCACCGGTCTCGTCGTCGACCTCGACCTCGGCGACCATGCAGGCGTGCGCGTAGCAGGTCGCCGGCGACATTTCCCCGGTCTCGGGATCGACGGCGGAGAGCGGCACCAAGAAGATGCCGCGCCCGGAGATGGTCTTGCCTTGCTTGAACTGCGCGGCGATCGCGACGTCCTTGGTCGAGATCGATCGATGCGGTGCCCCCTTGACGTGAATGTTGCCGCGACCGTCGGTTTCGAGGTCGGCGGCATTGACCTCAAGTTCCTCGGCCGCGGCCTCCATCATCACCCCGCGCGCTTCCTTCGCAGCGGCCATCACCGCGTTGCCGACGCGATGCGTGCCGCGCGAGGCGAAACTGCCCATGCAATGCGGGCCGGTGTCGGAATCGGCGGTGTCGACATAGACATCTTCGACCGGCACGCCGAGCGTCTCGGCGCAGATCTGCCTGGTCACCGACTTCATGCCCTGACCGAGATCGATCGAGGACAGCGACACCGTGAACTTGCCGCTCGGATTGGAATGCACCAGCGCCTGGCTTGGATCGCCGCCGAGATTCATGCCGATGGGATAATTGATCGATGCGATGCCGCGTCCGCGATGCCTGGCCATCGTCAGCGCCTCCTCGAGCCAAACACGGAGGAAAATCGGATCGCACCGTGCGCGGCGGGTTGCGGCGCCGGCGGCGGCGGGTGCGGCGGCTCGGGCGCGGCGGCGGGCTGCGGCGCGCGGTCATAGGGCGTACGCTGCTGTGCGATTGGGCGCGCCGGCGTGAGCGGGTCTGTCGCGGTCACGGGACCCGCAGCGCGTCCGCCACCGCCGTCCTTGCGCGAGGACATCCGCTTGAATTGCTCACGCAGCGGCCATTTGGCTTTTTCGGCGGCGATCTGTACGCATTCGATCAACGCGGTGTTCTTCGCCTCGCGCCGATGCGCCTTCATGTCGCCGTCCCGATAGGCGTTGAGAATGCGGAACTCCATCGGATCCATGCCGACGAGATGAGCGAGCTTGTCCATCTGGCATTCGATCGCGAAATCCATCGCGGTGACGCCGAAGCCACGCATCGCGGTCGCCGGCGTGCGGTTGGTGAAGACGCAATAGATGTCGCCGTAAACGTTCGGGATGGTATAGGGCCCGGGCAGATGCGCCGCGCATTTGACCACGGCGTAGCTCGACAACCTTGTATAGGCGCCGCTGTCGAAATAGGCGCGCACCTTGCGCGCGACGATGCGGCCGTCGCGCATGACGCCATCCTTCAGGTAGATGCGTTCGGCGCCGCGTGGCGGACCATGTTGCATCTCCTCCTCGCGGCCGAAGATGTAGCGCACCGGGCGGCCGGTCAGCATGGCTCCGAGGATGGCAAGCGGCTCGGTCAAGGTATCGACTTTGCCACCGAAACCGCCGCCCACGGTGCCGCCGATGAAATGAAAGGTATTCGAGGGCACATCGAGAATCTTCGCACAGGTGTCGAGCGAGAAGAACAGCGCCTGCGTCGAGGTGTAGACGACATAGCGTCCGTTGGTGTCGGGTGCTGCGATCGAGCCGTTGGTCTCGGTCGGCGCGTGCTCGATCGGCGACATCTGATAGCGCTGCTCGAGCACGTGGTCCGCGCTCGCGAAACCGCGCTCGACGTCGCCGAAGCGCAGCTTCTGATGATCATAGACGTCGTGATATGTGAACGTGTTCTTCGGATAGGTTTCGTTGACGACCGGCGCGCCGGCCTTGAGCGCTTCCTCGACGTCGAACACCGCGAGCAGCGGCTCATAGTCGACGCGGACCCTTGCGAGGGCCTCGAAGGCCTCGCGGTCGTTGTCGGCGACAACAGCCACGACTGGCTCGCCCTTGTAGCGCACCTTATCGACCGCGAGTGTCGGCTCGTCGTCTTTGCCGAAATTGATCAGGCTGAGCAACGTGTTGAGGTTGCGCGGCACGTCAGCGCCGCGAATGATGCGGCGAACCCCGGGGCTGCGCTCGGCCTCGCCCGTGTCGATGCGGCGGATCCGCGCGTGAGCGTGCGGGCTGCGCAGCACCTTCAGATGCAGCACGCCCTGCAATTTGTGATCGTTGAAATAAGTCGAGGCGCCGGTAACATGGCCGAGCATGTCCTGGCGCTGGGTGCCCTTGCCGATCTCGTTGAGATTGTCGTCGCGCTCGTCGGCGAAAATGTCCTTGCGCAATTCCAGCATGGCACGGTCCTTCAGGCGCGCGCGCGTCCGCCCGAGGCGGCGGCGAGCACGGCGTTGATAATGGGTTCGTATCCGGTACAGCGGCAGATGTTGCCCGCGATCGCGTTGACGACCTCCTCGCGGGAAGGCGATGGGTTGTGGTCGAGCAGGGCCTTTGCCGCCATCAGCATGCCCGGCGTGCAATAGCCGCACTGCGCAGCGAAATGCTCCATGAAAGCGCGCTGCAGCGGGTGCAGATTCGGCCCATCCTTGAGTCCATCTAGCGTTTCCACGGAGCGGCCTTCCACGGTCTCGGCCAGCGTCAGGCATGCAAGGTGCGCATCGCCGTCGATCAGCACCGTACAGGCGCCGCATCCCCCCTGGCCGCAACCGAACTTTGGAGTCATATCGCCGACGAGATCGCGCAAGGTGACCAGCAGATTGACGCCGCCATCGACGAAGACAGCGACATCGCGGCCGTTATGACGAAATTGCAGGGCGGTCTTGGCCATCGATTTTTTCTCGATTTTTCCTTGGGCTTTCCTCAATCCTGGCCGGTAAGCAGGCGGCGCAGATGGACGCCGACAACCTCGCGCCGATACCAGGCGCTGGCGAGCGAATCGTTGACCGGCGAAGTCCCTTCCGTCGCGGCGGCGACGGCGGCGGCGACGCTCGCCGCGTCGAGCACGCGTCCTTCGAGCGCGCGCTCGGCCGCCTTGGCGCGAACCGGTGTCGCCGCCATCGCGCCGAGCGC
>JGI12053J15887_10001118_pt1 | contig 12060 bp, 7 predicted proteins | sample MedBloCAOM1_O3_FD_15887 | JGI IMG/M metagenome (IMG submission 15887)
AGTGCCTGCCGCGAAAAAAACTTCAGGCACCGATCAATCACATTCCCATTGGCTGACGAGTTCCCGCGCTGATCTGGAAAGTGCGAGCGGCCGATTCGTCAATGACCAAATTCAGCTGGTGACGAGTCCGAGGAGGTTTCGGTTGTCCGACCTTGAATGGCTGGTGCCATTCGCAGGTATCACGTCCGGAATGATTTTTACGGATGCCAGTATCAGCAAGAGTCTTCCCAAGAACCCTGGCATTCTTCGCGCCTCTCAAAATATTCGCACAGGCGGGGTCGCGGCTCTTGGCCTCGGGTCCGCCGGCATTTATTTGTGGAGCTACCATACTCACGATCCACATCAGAGAGAAACTGGTTTGCTCGCCGGCGAAGCTGTTGCAGACAGTCTGATTCTCACGGAGGGTTTGAAATATGTTACGGGGCGAGAACGGCCTTATCAAGGAAACGGCCGAGGTCCGTTTTTGCAAGGGGGATCTTCGTTTTCTTCAAATCATTCCGCGGCAGCGTGGTCAGCTGCGGGTATTTTGGCCCATGAATACCCAGGCACACTGACGAAACTACTCAGCTACGGCTTGGCCTCCGCGGTCAGCATCACCAGCGTCAGCAGCAAGCAGCATTTTCCCTCGGATGTTTTGGTTGGCAGCGCTCTCGGTTGGATGGTTTCCGAATACGTTTATCGAACGCATCACGATCCCGGACTTGGAGGATCAGCCTGGAATCCGGTGCGCGAAATAATTTATGGAGATGTATCGGGGCCCACTGAGTATCCGGGTTCTACCTATGTGCCTGTCGACAGCTGGGTCTACCGGGCATTTGATCGGTTGGCCGCACTGGGGTACGTGACAGCGGGTTATGAAGGCAAGCGCCCGTGGTCTCGCGAGCAGTGCGCGCGTCTGTTGATCGACGCTGATGAAGCGATAGTGAGTTCATCAGGAGCCCATCACCTTCCCGACTCGCAGATACAGGCACTTATGCAGGCGCTGCACCACGAGTTTGCGAGAGAGGAATCGACGTTCACGGAAGGGAATCGATCGTTTGAAGTGGAATCTCTTTACACGCGAGTCTTGAGTGCGAGCGGAACGGTATTGGACGACGGCTACCATTTAGGTGAGACGTATGCGTACGACTATGGCCGGCCATTTCGGCAAGGCACTAATCTGATTTCCGGCGGTTCGGCCAGCGCTACTTATGGGAGTCTGTTCTTTTTCTTAAACGGCGAATTTCAGCACGCGCCTTCTGCGCCAGCTCTCTCGACCGACGTTCGAGACTTTATTGCGCTTCGAGACAAGGTACCGACTCCACTCGATGTGCCGTTTGCTCCCATCAATACTTTTCAGCTTTTGGAGGTCTACGCCGGAATCAATCTACGGGGTTGGCAGATATCGTTCGGCAATCAAAGTCTTTCGTGGGGACCCGGTATCGGCGGATCGCTCCTTTTGAGCAACAACGCCGCACCGTTTCCCATGCTGCGAATCTCGCCGCAGAAGGCCGCGGACATTCCAGGCATTTCCAAAATCCTTGGGCCCATCAGCGTGGAGCAGTTCTTCGGGCGCGTCGATGGCCACCACGGACTCTCGCAACCTTGGATCTACGGCCAGTCAATCAGCATGAAGCCGTTTCGTTCACTTGAATTTGCCTACAGCCGCACAGCTCTTATAGGCGGCTCCGGTCATCCACTGACCTCAGGAAAGTTTTTCAACAGCTTATTCGGACGAGTTGACCCTTCTGAAAACAGTGTGCCCGGTGATTCGCGTACTGCCGTGGACTGGACGTGGCACGTGCCGGGCGTCCACCACTTGGTCACGTTCTATGGCGAATTGGAAGACGACGACGATTCGATTCCTCTGCAGAATTTAGCAAAGAGCGTATTGCGGCCGGGAATTTATCTTTCTCGTTTGCCGCTGCTGCCAAAGTTCGATGTGCACTTTGAGTGGACCAGTTCCACCAGCCCGGGGCGCGCATCTTTCCAAAATCACGGGAATTTGAATTATTGGAACCTCGACTACACCGACGGTTATACGAACAATGGAAATTTAATGGGAAACACTGTCGGGCGTGAGGGGATAACGCTGCAGGCGTGGACTCGATATTGGATGTCACCCCGCAATACGCTGGACTTCTCGTGGAAACAAAGCCGAGTACTTTCCGACTTCGTGCCTGGCGGCGGAAAATGGCAGGATTTTCAAGCCAGCTACTCGGTCACGAAACATTCCGGCTTATATCTAAAAACTTTTCTCCAGTTTGAACACATTTCTTCGTTTCCTCTGCTTTTTCCGGGCTCCAGGAACAACCTCACCGCCGCGATTGAGCTTGGCTACCTGCCGCAATGGGGACATCAATCCACCGCGCGCTCCTTCTCGGGAAGTACCCCTGCGAACCAATCGATTGGGGATCGTTTGCCATGAGCGCAACTTCGACTAAGACGACGCCAGAGGCTCTGCGTGCGCTGGATATCGATCAGTTGCTCGCGCAACGCCTTCGTCAGGATCAGCAGGAAAACCGAGACAGAAAGATTGCGCGAATCGGCCTTCTGTGGGAGCGACGAAAACTCCTAGGAAAATTTCTTGCGTGGGGCGGGGCCACCGCTATGCTCATCGCTATTGTCATCCCGACACGCTATGCCGCCACGACGCGGTTGATGCCTCCGGATCCCCCGGCTGGCCAAGGCATGACTTTGTTGGCCGGCCTCGTCGGAAAAATGGGCGCCAATCTTGCCTCTCTCGGAGGAGATCTCCTGGGAGTCAGTACCTCAGTCGATCTGTTCGCCGGCTTGCTTGAGAGCCGCACGGTGCAGAACGATCTGGTTGCGAAATTTAATTTGCGCACCGTTTATGGAGAACGCCATTTAGTCGACGCACGGAAAGAGCTCGCGCGTCGAACGGACCTGTCGATCGATCGCAAAAGTGGAATTCTTACGATACAGGTAACGGATCACGATCCCAAGCGCGCCACCGCAATGGCACAAGAATATGTGGCGCAACTAAACAATGTCGTAACTCAGCTGAACACGTCTTCCGCCCACCGGGAGCGGATGTTTCTTGAAGCTCGTTTGGAACAAGTCAAAACGGACTTGGAATCCGCGGAAGGGGATTTCAGCAAATTCGCCAGCAAGAATGCCGCGATCGACATCAAGGAACAGGGTAAAGCGATGGTGGAAGCCGCTGCAGTTCTTGAAGGCCAATTGATCGCGGCGCAAACGGAATTGCAAGGGCTCCGCCAGATCTACGCCGATTCAAACATACATGTTCAAACGATGCAGGCCCGCGTGGATGAATTGCGCCGCCAGATTTTAAAAATGGGTGGAAAACAGGAGCCCGACGGTGCGCTGCCCTTGAAAGAGGATGAACTTTATCCCTCCATTCGAAAGCTTCCACTATTGGGCGTGACTTACGCGGATCTCTTCCGGCGAATGAAAGTGGAAGAAACGGTTTTCGAAACGCTCACACAGCAATACGAGATTGCCAAGGTTCAAGAAGCGAAGGAAGTCCCCAGCGTGAAAATGCTGGACCCCGCCGAACTCCCGGAGAAAAAGGTTTTTCCGCCGCGCACGTTGTTGTTTTTTTTGGGAGAGATCATCGCGCTTGCGATCGGCGCCTGTTGGATTTCAGGTACCGACGGCTGGAACAAGATTGATTCCCAGCACCCGGGAAAAGCTCTCGTACTCAATATGGTTCGGAGTGTGAAACCGCCATTGCAATATGTTGTGCAGCGAGGGAAGGCCTTCACCGCGCGGACGAAAAGAGTGTTCGAGGGATTCAAGGACGCCTCAACGGTGGTGAAAACAAAACCTACTGCAGTACGCGAGGAATGATCCATTTTGGCGGGCGTTTATAAAACGATGAGAAATTTGGGCGATGTAGTTGGAGGCGAAATGCTTCTGCGCTTCGCGAATTTCGGCGTTGCGGCGCTGATAGGTCGCTTGTATGACGCGCCGGTGCTTGGCATGTACGCCACCATGGTCGCTGTCGCGACTCTTGGTGAACGGCTTGCCGATAACGGATTGGAGTTGACGGGCATCGCGGAGGTTAGCACACGCCCGCGATACGTCAGCGAAATCGCCACGGCCCTATACATCGACAAAACGATTCTTTGCGTGGTGGCGATTGGCCTTCTTGCGACGATGGGGCGAATTGTAGGACTTCCACCCAGCCAGTGGATTATTGCGGCCATCCTTACACTTCGCACGTTCCTTTATTCCTACTGCCGTTTACACGCTGGTTTCTTGAAAGGGTTGGATAGAACGAGACAAATCGCCAAGTGTCAGGGGGTTCATTTTTCTCTTCTCGCGCTTGGCCTTGCATATGTCTATCTGAAACACAAAGGCCTCGTTGCGCTTTTGCTGTGTCTGTTGGCAGCGCAGATTGTGGAATACATATGCAGCTTTGTGGTGCTGAGCGGACTTGGAGTTAGCCCCACTCCGGTCCCCGCGTCCTTATGCTGGGAACTGATGCGGCGGTCCGTGCCCGTGGGTACGACTTACACGCTTGCTACCGTCATGTTGCGAGGCGATGTTCTGATGCTTTCCCTGGTGGCCTCCGCAACTGTGGTGGGCACTTTTGCTGCGGCTGATACCGGGCTGGTAATGATTTATGTCATCGCGTGGCTGTTTAGTGGGGTGTTGGTGTCGGAGTTGGGCAGACACGTGCGAAACAGCCAAGCGTTGAATCTACATTTTCGCAAGATCTTGCGAACCGTGATGCTCGTCAGCATTCCGATCGCGATGGCCGGAGTTCTGTTCGCCAGGTTCGCGGTCATCTTGATATTTGGAAAGAGCTTTGCGGCAGCGGGTTCTACAGCGGCCATCATGATACTTGCTCTGCCGTTAATCTTGCTGAACGCAGCTTTCCTAAGCCGTCTCATTGCAAAAAGCGCCGCTCGGGTTGCGGTGTTTATTTATTTGCCCGCCGCACTCCTGTCCCTGCTGCTCAATTATCTCCTGGGTCGATATTACGGCGCTGCTGGCGTGGCGGTTTCCATCGTTCTTCGGGAAGCGGTCATATGTTTGGTCTTTCTGTGTGTCTGGCATTTTCCGTTTCGCCCCACTGAATCGACGTTGACGGTGAATTCTCACTCAGAAATGGCGTCTTTGCTGAATACGTGAAGGGATTTACAGAGCAACATCGCATCTATGAAAAAAACGGTCACGACTCTGCTGGTGGTGAGCCTGACGGGAAATATTTTCCCAGCCTTCAACATTGCGGCTATCTCCGGATTATTCCCAATGTACGTGGTCAGCCGGGATTCCGTGGAGCCGAAGCGTCATGGATACGATCCCAACGTTGCCAAGAAATACGTTCTCGCAGCTTACCTGTACTGGATTGCGAGCTACATTTGTACTGGCGCGCCTATCAGTAATTTATTTTCTTTCGACTTTCTGCGATTCGATGGCGCACTGTTGATCGCGTATCTCCCACTTTTGTTAGTCGCCGATACGCGGCTTGATCCTCTGTTTATTCGCCGCACGCTCGGACTTTTCTTAAACATCATGTCGATCGTGGCTTTGCTTGGTCTGGCTGAGTTTGTCGATAGCACGGTCACTTCTTTCGGTTTGTCCCAACTCCCAGAGCGTTTGCAACTGATCCACAATGCGGCGCTCTCGGCCGGNATATTTCATGGTTTCTTTAGAGCACATAATGCGGCCGGCGCCATCTACTCAATAGCGGCGCTCATTAGTTTTGCCCTTCTGGCGCGAAGGAAGAAANCGTCACTANTTTCGTGGCCTGCATTCTGGTTTGCAACGAACGTCATCGGAATTGTCCTGACACAATCGCGAACCGCCTACGTGGCATTTCTGGCGACGCTGATCATCATGTTTTTCCGGCAAAGGGCGTTTCTAAAAAGGTCCCTCAAATACGCAGGCCCTATTCTCTTGCCGTTATCGTATTTATTATTCGTCCAGCCTTCCTTTACTCATCGCGCCCAAGAGGTGTCCGACCTTGAGGACCCCAACATTGTTACTCGCTTTGTCTATTACCAGCGAGCCATCGAAGACTTCACGATGAGCCCCGTGGTTGGAACGGGTTTCGGCCGGTTCAATGATCAGCTGAAAATTTATTCCGGTGTTCCGCATTTAGTTTACTTCGCAACCGGCGGCGCCAGCGTGGATGACGACTCGCACGCACATAACTCTTATCTGCACTTTCTAGCGGAGGGAGGAATCGCTGGTCTGGCACTGATGCTAGGAGTGTGGATCGCGACATTCCGTTGGGTCGGACGGCAGAAGCAAATTTTCGAAGAAGGCTCATTTGGCAGTTGTTTAGCTCTAGGGATACAGGCGTGCATCGTCCTGGAATTCTTTATGAGTTTTACAGAACACATGATGGGAACGGCCGTCAGTGCCCTGACGATTTTCACATTCGTGGGATTGTTCCTGAATTTAGTTGGCTGGAAATATCGCGTCGCTGCAGTAATCGATACGAATGAGATTCGAACTGGAGAATTGGCGATGGAGAGCGGGACGTGAACCCAGTCAGTTCAGGGCACAGTCTTCCAAGGCGACGGATTACCGCACTGGGATATTTATGAATGCAAGTTCCCAATTAAATAAAAGGCCCACCGTCAATCCGTGGGAGCGCTTCGCCGAAATAGATCCGTATCTGTATATCTTCACGGAAATGAAGCGGACGGATCCGAAAGCCTTTTGGGAAAGCGGCGAGCGGGTCGTCCACGCGGAGCTCCTTCCGCTCCTGCATACACATTCCCTGCGTCGTCTGGTTGGTCTCGAATTAGGTAGCGGCGTCGGCCGGCTTGCGTTTCCGCTCGCACGGCATTTTCAACGAGTGGTGGGGGTTGATATTGCGAGCGGAATGGTTCATCGCGGCAGGTCTATCGCTCACGACAACGGTGTCCATAACGTTTCCTTCATTCAGATTTCCGGCCCGGAGGACTTTTTGGAGAGGGCGGGGGACTTCGTCGGCAGTTGTGACTTGATCTATTCGCTTCTTGTTTTCCAGCACATTCCGAAGCTTTCGATGATCGAGGACTACCTGCATGTGATTCGTGTCTTGTTACGTCAGCGCGGCGTTGCTTATCTGCAATTTGACACCCGCCCGCAAGGTGTGGGGTACCGACTCAAAACATGGTTGCCTGATTTCTTGCTTCCGCGATTTTGGCGCCGGGGCATTCGCCGCATTCGCCGGTCGTCTGTAGATATTGAAGCCTGCATTCGACGCGCCGGCATGGAAATCCTGGGGGAACTTTCTTCTCAGACTGCTTACCACCGTTACATTCTCCGCGCGCCCAGGCCTTCGGAGGACAGCAAATGAAACTAACCTTCGAACAGGAAACTCGACTCACGGAGCGTTTAGTTCCAACGACGGTTATTCCCTCGCTCGAAAATGCTCGTGTCGCTATCGTGCACTACTGGTTTGTCAGTCACCGTGGTGGTGAACGTGTTGTGGAAGCAATGGCCGACATGTTTCCCAACGCCGATCTGTTTTCGCTGGTTGTTGACCGGGACACTCTCTCAGAGTCTCTTCGCTCGCGTCCAATCAAAACTTCTTTTCTGCAACAACTCCCAGGAAGCCGTCGCTGGCATCGCCGCATGCTTCCGCTCTACCCATTGGCATTGGAGCAATTTGACTTGAGCAGTTATGACCTGGTTCTTAGTTCGGAGTCCGGGCCGGCCAAAGGAGTACTGACTTCCGCAAACACCTGCCATGTGTGTTACTGCCATTCGCCGATGCGCTACCTGTGGGACTTTTATCATCGATACAAGAACGCTGCAACGCTGGGAGTGTGCACCCGGCCATTGTTCACACTTGCTACTCATTACCTGCGTCTGTGGGACGCTGCTTCAGCGGACCGCGTGGATTATTTTGTGGCCAATTCCCACAATGTGGCCGCGCGAGTTCGAAAGCACTATCGAAGAGAATGCTCGGTGGTGTATCCGCCCGTAAACATCAAGGCCGGTTACCTGGCTGAAGAGATCGAAGACTACTACCTCGCTGTTGGCCAGATGGTGGATTACAAACGGATGGATTTGGCCATCATGGCGTGCAACCTGCTTGGCAGAAAACTTCGCATTGTGGGCCAGGGCCAGGAATACAGCCGTCTGCGAAAGCTTGCGGGCCCTACCATTCAGTTTTGCGGACCTCTTTCGGATTCGGAGCTTCGTGAACAATATGCGCACTGCCGCGCGCTGCTATTCCCCGGGGAAGAGGACTTCGGAATTGTGCCCGTCGAGGCGCTTTCCTTCGGCCGCCCAGTAATTGCTTATGGCCGTGGCGGTGTTAGGGAAACAGTCAAAGGTTGGAATTCGCGCTCGTTGAGTATTCCGGAGAACTGTTCAGGCGTATTTTTCAGCGAGCAGTCGGTTGATTCGGTTGCCCAGGCTATTCATACGTTCGAAAAAATTGAACAGAGGCTTCGGCCATCATTTATCAGGCAGCAGTCCGACCGATTCTCACCTGCGCATTTTCAGAACGGATTTCGGGAAGTTCTCGAGCAGAAGTGGCGCCAATTTCATCAACAGACACTAGAACTATGATCCGCCAACGTCTCAACAAAGTGCGGTTTGTGCTAACGCTGACGATTTTTTCCATGCCGCTGGCTGCCTTTGGCTTGGCGGCGTACCTTCGTTTCGCGACCCACCTGCTCCCGCGGTATTCCAGTGACGCGGACCCTTCTTCGTATTTTGGCCTGCTTATCTTGACTACCGTGCTATGGGGAATTGTTGCGGAGCATCAGAAACTTGTAGCGATTGAATATCCTTTTTTCGCGGCCAGGAAAATCCGGAGCGCGCTGAGTGCCTGTCTGATCACCTACCTGGCAGTCCTCTCGATTACGTTTTTCTACAGGGAGTTCACTTTCTCTCGGGTGTTCATTTGGTTGAGCGGCGTAATCCTTTTCTTGCTCACATTGGTGGCGCTCGCAATATTTGATTGGGCGTGGGGAAAAAACGGNTCGCACGACAAAGCTGGTTTTACGGTGCTGATTGCCGGCGCTGATGAATTCGCCGTTCGAGTTGCAGAGTCGCTTCTCTCGGGTCTGGTTCCGGCGTGCACTATCAAAGGGCACATAAGACTTCCCGGTCAGGAATGCGTAGTAAGGGACATACCGGTTTATGAACTGTCCGATGTCGAGGAGCTTGCGATAGGAAATGGAATTGACGACGTTGTTGTCGCCATTGTACCTACACTTCTCGGCGCTTTACCGGAACTCCGCAGACAACTCTCGCCGTTGTGCGCTCCCGTGCGATTAGTGCTGGACGTGGGAGAACCGGTCGACAGTCGGCAGCGGCTTTTTACTTTGGGCAATCTTGTTATGCTCGATTTGCAGGCAACACCCGCCGATTCTCCCTTATACGTCATTCTTAAGCGTGCGTTCGACCTTGCATTCTCTGCGTGTGTGCTGATTCTGGCAGCGCCTATATTTGTTCTAATTGCTCTCGCAATCCGGGTCAGCTCGCCGGGCCCGATCATTTTTGTGCAGGAGCGTGTCGGGTTGAATGGCAAACTCTTTCGCATGTTCAAGTTCAGAACCATGAAGATGTCATCAGTCGCAGAGAGTGATGCGCGTTGGACAGTACAAAACGATCCACGGTGTACTCGAGTTGGCAAGATGCTTCGAAAAACAGGCCTGGACGAACTGCCGCAATTTTTCAACGTGCTCAAGGGGGAGATGAGCGTTGTCGGTCCAAGACCGGAGCGCCCTATTCTTGTGCAGAAATTCATGCAGTCGGTGGGCAATTACAATCGCCGCCACTATTTGAAAGTGGGCATAACGGGTTGGGCTCAGGTCAACGGTTGGCGCGGTGACACTTCCATCGCGAAGCGTGTTGAGTATGACCTTTATTACGTCCGTCATTGGACGATTACATTCGACCTGTTTATCGTTGTGCTTACTCTCATTCGCAGCTTCACTGACAAAAACGCGTATTGAAAGGCAATTGTCGCTGTTCGGAGAAAGCATCGATCATCACAGCGGCTTTCAACAGGAGCTCTCCTCTGCTGCGCAACCTCCTGGACATCTTTCATATTGCCTCGTGAGTAGCAAGATGGTTGCTGGCCACGCTGCTCAGAATCACTGATCGACCTTATTGTTACCTCGTGATGCGGGCGAATCTCCCATGCGGTTAGTCACATTGGCCTGCAACTGAAGGCACACGTTTAGTCCACAGATTTGATGACCAGTTCTTGACATCGTCGTGACAAAAAAGCCGACGTGCATAGATAAGGTGATGCTGCCTTTTCAGAGGCCCGATGCGTTTCGAGGCGGAGCGCGAGCTAAGGCCGCGTCGAAACCGCAAACACAACCGTGAGAACAGGTGACAACGAGACCCGAGTGGTGATCCTCGGCGCCGGTCCGGCAGGATTGACGGCGGCTTATGAGCTGTCTAACTTGGGCACGCCGTGCGTGGTGCTGGAACAAGATGCGGTAGTGGGTGGACTGGCGCGCACGGTTGAATATAAAGGATTCCGCTTCGACATCGGAGGGCACCGCTTTTACACCAAAGTTTCCTTGGTGCAACAAATCTGGCGTGACGTTCTCGGCGATGATCTCCTTACCTGCAAGCGTCTCTCACGCATCTACTACAAATCGCGATTCTTCCAGTACCCGCTGGAACCGCTCGATGCCATTCGCGGCCTGGGCGTAATCGAAGCACTTCGTTGCGCGCTCAGCTTTGTGCGAGGCCAGTTGTTTCCGACTCTGCCTGAACGCGATTTCGCGACCTGGGTTTCTAATAGGTTCGGGCGACGCTTGTTCGAAACGTTTTTTGAAAGCTTCACGGAAAAAGTATGGGGTATGGAATGCCGCAAGATCGCTGCGGAGTGGGCGGCACAACGAATACAAGGGCTTTCAGTGTGGTCTTTGCTACGCGATGCGGTGCTGCAGCGATCTGATAATCAGACTAAAACCCTTATCAAGGAATTTCAGTACCCGCGGCTTGGGCCGGGAATGCTGTGGTCGCGGATGAAAGAAATTGTGGAGCAACGAGGGGTGCCGGTAGTCTTGAATGCGCCGGTAGAAAGCGTTCAGCAGCAGGAAGGAAAAATAGTTTCCGTGCTAGCGGCGGGCAAGACATATCATGGAACGCATTTCATCAGCAGCATTCCCATACGAGAGCTGATTAACAAGCTGGATCCCGCCGCGCCACCGGCGCTTCTGGCAGCAGCAAAAAAATTCCACTATCGCGACTTCCTCACCGTGGCTTTGATGGTGCGAGGTCGAAACCTTTTTCCAGACAACTGGATTTACGTGCACGATCCGCTGGTCAGCGCGGGGCGGGTGCAGAACTATGGGAACTGGAGTCCGGAGATGGCGCCCGATCCTGATTTGAGTTGTTTGGGCGTGGAATATTTTTGCAACAGTACCGGCGCAATCTGGAGCGCGCCGGATGAGAACCTGATCGCATTGGCAACGCGGGAGATGGTCCAGCTGGGCCTGGTACTGGAACAGGACGTCGTCGACGGCGCAGTGGTGCGAATGCCAAAGGCCTATCCGGTCTACGACCGCGGCTATCAGGGCGGTCTCGCGACGGTGCGCGAATTCCTCGCGACGGTTCCCAATTTGCAGCTCGTGGGAAGAAATGGAATGCATCGCTACAACAATCAGGACCACTCGATGTTGACTGCCATCCTGGCGGCTAGAAACATTGCGGGTGCACGATTCGACTTGTGGAACCTGAACGTCGACCGGGACTATCTGGAAGCGGGACCGCAAATCAGCAATGAAGAGATAACAGCGCTGGAGCGAACCCAGCCGTTGGTACCAACAGCAATATGACGAAAGCTGGCATCCTTGCGCTGCTGATGCTCGCTCTTTTTCTGGCAACTTCTTTCCGCAAGGGTTGGACCCGAGACGAAACCGATTTTCCAAACTACTACACCGCGGCAGTTCTGGTGAATCACGGTNCACCGTTGCGCGACTACTACGATTGGGCGTGGTTTCAACGGCAGATGAACTACGCGGGCATCGAACACCAACTAGGCACGTATGTTCCGCAGACGCCGCTGACGATGCTGCCAATGGTGCCGTTCGCTGGATTTCCGGTGCGCACCGCCAAACAGATATGGCTCGTGCTCAACCTGATATTTTTGGCGGCGACCTTGTGGAT
>JGI12053J15887_10001120_pt1 | contig 12053 bp, 13 predicted proteins | sample MedBloCAOM1_O3_FD_15887 | JGI IMG/M metagenome (IMG submission 15887)
CACCGTGAACCACGGTGGAGCGATCTGCAGAATTTTCATCAGCCGTCGACCTCCCTGCTATTCGCCACCCGATACCTCGTGTTTACCCATCGATCACTGCCCACCACGGCACCTTCGGGCCCTCCCACTCGGGGCCACTGATCGCAGGTTTTTACCCACTATGGCTGGGCAGTTCAGTCGACGCNTGGACCTGCTCGCCGCAATTCCGGCCACAACACTGCCCCGCCAGAACAACAATGTGGGGTCCGTGAACGGGTAGCGTGACGGCGCAGGTGATGTCAATCACGCAATACTGCTTAGCGATGTCACCTTAAGCTTTGGTCAGCAAGGTCATGTTCGCGCGGGCCAAGAGTGGCAAGGTGTTCATGGACCAGCCGGACGGCCATGGATCCTTCGCCCACCGCCGAGGCGACTCGCTTGATTGAGCCGCTGCGCACGTCGCCGACCGCGAATACCCCAGGTGCGCTGGTCTCCAGCATCAGCGGCGCCCTCCCGAGTTCGTCGAAGTCTCGGTTGGCCACCCTGGCGGCGTCGGTCCCGGTAAGCACGTAACCACCTGAATCGAGGGCCAGCGTGCCGACGAGCCAGTCGGTGCAGGGCGCTGCGCCGATGAAGACGAACAGCTCTCTGGCCTCCAGCGTGCGCTGGTTACCGGACTCGTTGTCCTCCACGACCACAGCCTCCAGCGACTTGTCGCCCAACAGTTCGCGTACCTCGGTGTGCGGCAGCACCTCGATACGCGGATCTCGTTCGATCCGGTCGGCCAGATAACGCGACATGTATTCGTCCAGCCGGTGCTCGCGGACCACCAGCCGGATCTTTCCCACATGATCAGCGAGAAAGGTCGTCGCCTGGCCCGCTGAATTGCCCCCGCCTACCACGACAACTGGATCATTGACACACAGCTGGGCCTCCATCGGGGTGGCCGCGTAGTAGACGCTGGTTTTCTCGAACTCCTCCAGGCGCGGCACCGGCAGCTTGCGATACCGGGCACCGGTGGCCAGCACGACAGTGCGGGCCGATACTTCGGTCCCATCCTCGAACTGGATTTGGTAGTGCCCATCGTCGCGGGTCAACTTCTGGGCGGTGGCCGGCACACTGGTGCGGGCGCCGAACTTCCTGGCTTGGATCGCCGCGCGGTCGGCCAGCTCTCCGCCCGATATCCCCGCCGGGAATCCGAGGTAGTTCTCAATTCGTGAGGATGTCGCGGCTTGTCCTCCGATGGCCACAGCATCCACTGCGATCGTGGTCAAGCCCTCCGAGGCGCCGTAGACGGCCGCGGCCAGTCCGGCTGGCCCCGCGCCGACGACGAGCAGGTCGCAGGTCGACTCGCTGCCCGCTACGGCTGCCAACCCGACCAGTCGGGCCAACTCGGCATTGCTCGGGTTACGCAGCACCCGGTCCTGCCAGACGACCACGGGGATGTCTTGCGGGCCAACGCTCAATTGACGCAGCAGGTTCTCCGCGGTCGGGTCGCTCTCTAAGTCGATGAAACGGTGCGGCAGCCGGTTACGCATCGCAAAATCACGCAACCGTCGCGTGTCTTGCGAGTACCGGGAGCCGACGATGCGGAAGCCAACCCCAAGACCGATCGCCAACGTGCGGCGGATAAAACAGGCGCGCAGGATGTGATCAGCGAGCGCCGGATCCTCTGAGGCGACCGCTTGCAGCCCCTCCATGGGCACGACGAGCACTTCGCCGTCCTCCAACGCCACCGTCGTGAAGAACTCTTTTTCCCCGGTCAGCAGACTCAGTTCACCCAGGAACCGACCGGGGCCGTGCACCCGGACCACCCGCTGCTCGTCCGTGCCGTATCCCTCGACCACCGCCACTCGACCGGCCAGCACGACGTAGAGCGACTCACTCGGTTCTCCCTCGACGAACAGCACCTCGCCTCGATGCGTCGGGCGTCGTGTGCCGTGCGCCATCAGCGTGTCCAGCTGAGCCTGGCTCAACCTTGGATAGGCACCATCCAAATCCGGTGTCTCGGGCAGCGCAGCGGCTTTCTCCAGATCAAGTGTGCTCATCGGCTCAGGTGAAGTTCTCGTGGACATAGCACCAGCGCCAGTTCTCACCGGGCTCGAATGACTGGACGATGGGGTGCCCGAGGACTCCGGCGTGCCACCGGGCGTGCCGGTTGGGGGATGAATCGCAGCACCCCACGTGCCCGCAGGTCAGGCAGAGCCGCAGATGCACCCACGGTGACCCGGTCTGTAGGCACTCCTCGCAGCCCTGCGGTGTGCGCGGCTCGACGGCCCGCACCATCCGCAGGTGCGGATCAAGTTGCGCCTGGGTCATGACCGGCCGCCCCGTCCGGAGAGGTCGTCGAGGACCAGGGACGCCCCGATGGCCACCAACCAGACGTCCTTGGCCAGCGGGACGCCCTGCTCGGTGGGTCGCAGACTCCCTTCCCGCCGCATGCCGGGGGTACGTAGGTAAAGACCGATCAGACCTGCCGAGAAGGCGGTCAGCGCTGCCCCGGCGACGCCCGCGGGCACGAACGGCAACAACACCACGGCGCCGACGACGAGCTCACTTGCGGATAACGCCTTGACGAACAAGCGCGGGTCGAGCTTGGCCAGGAACGGGTAGGCGCCTGCCGCGAATCCCTCCAGGTGCTGGGCGGTGACCTCGTCAGCGCCCCACTTCGACAGTCCGGAGTTGATGATGAAAGTCCCGGCCGCGAGCCGCAGCGGCAACTGCCGGACGTTCCTGCGCAGGTTCATCAGTGAGCCTCCAGATCAGATTCCGAGGGGATGCGGGCGATGGCGTCGTCCAGCCAGCTGCGCAATATGTTTAGCGGGGCAGCTCCAGGCTGGCGCGCGATGACCTCACCGCGGTACAGCACCATCAGGGTGGGGACGGCCTGCACAGTGAAGCGCTGCGCCAGCTTCGGCGCGCGGTCGATGTCGACCTTGACCAGCTTGATCTGCCCGGCCTTCTCCCGGGCCAGCTGCTCCAGCGCGGGGCTGACCATCCGGCACGGCCCGCACCAGGTCGCCCACAGGTCCACCAGGACCGGGACCGTGGCCTGCTCGGCAATCTCGGCGAAGTCCGCATCAGCGGCGTCGGCGATCCACGGTAGGAAAGCTTTGCAGTTCCCGCACCGTGGCTTGCCCCGTGCGGCCGCGGGTACCCGATTCATCCGCCCGCAGTTCTCACATTTGACTGTCCGCGTTGCCGTCGTTGTTGCCATCGGTGTCACGCCGCTGTGTTGGTCGAGGGCTGGGGCAGGTCGTGGGTCACGACGAGCTCGTCGCCCTTGAGCTCGACCCGGATGGTGGCGCCATCGNGGATGGCATCGGTGAGCAGGGCTCGGCCGATGCGGGTCTCGACCTCGCGGGCGATGAACCGGCGTAGTGGGCGGGCACCGTAGACGGGGTCGAAGCCTTGTGCGGCGATAAACCGACGCGCGTCTTCGGTGACTTCCAGGGTCATCCGCCGCTCGGCGAGGCGGGCGCGGAGATCGTCGAACATCAGCTCGACGATGCGCTCGATCTGGGTCTGAGTCAGTGGACTGAACAACACGATGTCGTCGATGCGGTTGAGAAATTCGGGCCGGAAATAGTTGCGCAGCTCGCCCATCACCAGGTCGCGGGCCTCGGGCTTGATCTGAGCGTCGGGCGTCACGCCGTCGAGCAAGTATTGCGAGCCGATGTTCGACGTCATGATTAGCACAGTATTGCGGAAGTTGACGGTGCGGCCCTGGGCGTCGGTGAGCCGACCGTCGTCGAGCACTTGCAGCAGCGTGTTGAACACATCCGGGTGCGCCTTTTCGATCTCGTCGAAGAGCACCACCGAGTAGGGCTTGCGGCGGACGGCCTCCGTGAGCTGGCCGCCCTCCTCGTAACCGACGTAACCGGGTGGGGCCCCGACCAGGCGACTGACAGTGTGCCGCTCCTGGTATTCGCTCATGTCGATCCGGACGATGTTGTCCGCGGAGTCGAACAGCGCCGCGGCCAGCGTCTTGGCCAGCTCGGTCTTGCCGACCCCGGTCGGGCCGAGGAACACGAACGATCCGATCGGTCGGCGTGGGTCCTTGATCCCGGATCGGGCCCGGATGATGGCGTCCGCCACCAGCCGGACCGCCTCGTCTTGGCCGATTACCCGCTCGTGCAGAATTTCGTCGAGGCGCAGCAGCTTGTCCCGCTCGCCTTCCTTCAACCTGGTGATCGGGATCCCGGTCCAGGCGGACACGATCTCAGCGATCTCGTCTTCGGTGACCACCTCCCGCAGCAGGCTGTGCTCGCCCTGCTTGACCGCGAGCTGTGCCTCCTCGGCCGCCAGCCGGCGCTCCAGATCTGCCAGCGTGCTGTAGCGCAACTCGGCTGCGCGGTTGAGGTCATAGGCCCGCTCGGCCTCCTCGATCTCCCGGCGGACCCGTTCCAGCTCAGCGCGCAACTCCTGGACCCGGCGAATGGCTTGGCGCTCGGCTTCCCATTGCGCGCGCATCGAGTCGGCCTCGGCGCGCAGGTCAGCCAGCTCGCGGCGGAGCTGGTCAAGCCGGGCGAGGCTGGCCGAATCGGTCTCCTTGGCCAGCGCGGCTTCCTCGATTTCCAGACGCATCACCCGCCGGGTCACCTCGTCCAGTTCGGCGGGCATCGAGTCGATCTCAGTGCGCAGCCGCGCGCACGCCTCGTCGACCAGGTCGATCGCCTTATCGGGAAGGAACCGGTCAGTCAGGTACCGATGCGACAGCGTCGCAGCCGCGACCAGCGCACCGTCCTGGATGCGGACCCCGTGGAAGATCTCCAACCGCTCCCGCAACCCACGCAGGATGGAAATGGTGTCCTCGACGCTGGGCTCGTCCACCAGCACCGGTTGGAAGCGGCGCTCCAGCGCGGCGTCCTTCTCGATGTACTTGCGGTACTCGGTTAGCGTCGTGGCGCCGATCATGTGCAGCTCACCGCGGGCCAGCATCGGCTTGAGCATGTTGCCCGCATCCATCGCACCCTCGGCCGCGCCGGCGCCCACCACTGTGTGCAGTTCGTCGACGAACAGCAGGATCCTGCCCTCAGCGGCCTTGACCTCCGCAAGCACCGCCTTGAGGCGCTCCTCGAACTCCCCGCGGTATTTCGCCCCTGCGACCAGCGACCCCATATCCAACGAGAAGATCGTCTTGTCGCGAAGCCCTTCAGGAACGTCGCCCCGGACGATCCGTTGGGCCAACCCCTCCACGATGGCGGTCTTGCCGACCCCGGGGTCGCCGATCAATACCGGGTTGTTCTTGGACTTACGGCTCAGGATCTGGACCACTCGCCGAATCTCGGCGTCCCGCCCGATGACCGGGTCCAGCTTGCCGGAGCGGGCCGCGTCAACCAGGTCCTGCCCGTACTTGACCAGCGCCTCGTACGCCCCCTCCGGGCTCGCGGAGGTGACTCGTTGGTTACCCCGAATCTGGGTCAGCGCAGCCAGGAACGCCTCGCGGGTGACGCCGAACTCCTTAAGACGCCGTCCCGCGGCGCTGGATGTGCCCTCGTCAGCCAACGCGATCAGCAGGTGCTCGACGGAGACGTACTCGTCCTTGAGCCGCTTGGCGTCCCGCTCGGCGGCGTCCAGTATGCGGGCCAGCCGCTGGGTGACGAACACCTGACCGGGGGCCGCGCCGGGCCCAGTCACCTTCGGCCTGCGCTGCAGGTCACTGTCGACGGCAGCCCGTAGCGCGTCGACGTCAACGTCGAACTGCCGCAACAGCCTCGGTACCAGCCCCTCCGACTGGTCGAGCAAAGCAAGCAGCAGATGCTCCCCGTCCACCTCGGTATGCCCGTAGCGCAACGCGATGGCCTGGGCCGCCTGCATAGCTTCCTGCGACTTCTGAGTCAAGCGGTTCATGTCCATAAGGGGTTACTCCTCGAACCGGGCTACCGACGGCGGCGAATGGACGGCGTTACTGGGCATGTGGCTACCGGTGGCGCGCAGCGCGGCCTCGAGCACCTCGATACGGTCGAGCAGGTCCATGACCAGCCCGAGCGCGGCATAATTCACTGAAAGACCGGCTCGCAGCCGTTGTATCCGGGCCACTGCCCGCAGCTGTGGCGCGGCGAACCACAACCGGCCGCTGGTATCCCGAAACGGCTCCAAGAGGCCCAACGCCACGAACCGTCGGACCAGCTCGGGATGCATCCCGGCCCGTGCGGCGAAACTGTCCAGGCTGAGCCGGGACGTACGCATCAGCGAGTAGCTGGTCATGTCCCTTTCCTCGGGTCGAATGTCGAATCCCTGCGCAGCGACTCGAACAGCTCCCGCTCCCGCGCCGTCAGCTTCCGCGGCACCATGATCTTCACCTCGGCGTAGAGGTCGCCCGGTGTTCCGCGCGGGTTGGGCATCCCTTCCCCGCGCAATCGCAACCGGCGACCCGTCGACGTGCCAGCCGGCACCCGCACCTTCGCCTCCCCACCAGGTGTGACCAGCGAGACGGTGGCCCCCAGCGCGCCCTCCCACGGCGCCAAGAGCAGATCCACCGAGATGTCCCGACCGTTGACCCGGTAGCGAGGGTGCGGTGCGATCCGCACCACCAGATATAGATCCCCGGCCGTACTCCCGCCTGAACCCTGCCCCCCGGCGCCGGACACGCGGATGCGCTGCCCGTCGGTCACCCCTGCGGGAATGGTTACCTCGAAGCTGACGGGCTCGCCTGCGCCGGACAGGGTGATGCGACGGCGGCCGCCGCGGTAGGCCTCCTCAACGGACAGTTCCAGCTCGGCCTCTTGATCGGCACCCGGGATCGGACCGGCCGCGCCCCGGGAACCGAACAGGCCGCTCAACAGGTCGTCTATATCTATGCCTCCGGCGCCGAATCTCGCGCCGCTGTCGGAGTCCACCCGCACCCGGGAGCCACTGCCAAACGGCGAGCCCGCCCTCCCGGCGCGGGCGGTATCGGCGGAGGCCTCATAACCCTCTGGGATTTGCCGGAAGTCCGGCCCGAACCGGTCATAACGTCTCCGGGTGTCGGGATCGGACAGCACGCTGTAGGCCTCGCTGACCTCCTTGAAGCGCTCCTCGGCCCCGGGGTCGCGGTTGACGTCGGGGTGGTATTGCCGGGCCAGTTTGCGGTAGGCGCGCTGCAGCTCCTCAGTGCCCGCGGTACGGGAAACCCCGAGTGCGTCGTAGTAGTCTCGCGCCATCGGCCGTTAACCCTGGCGCCCTACGACGGTCACCGCGCCCGGTCGCAGCTGCCGCTCCGCGGTGCCGTAACCCGGGCGCAGCACCCGGACCACCGTGCCGGGTTCTGCCTCCGAGTCGTCCACCACGTTGACGACCTCATGCCGAGTGGGGTCAAACGGCACGCCCACCTCGTCGTAGCGGGAAAACCCGAGGCTTGCAAGCACAGCCAGGGCCTGATCGCGCACCGCCCGGACCCCGTCGACGATCGCCGACGGATCGGCGTCGGCATGGCTCAACGCGAGGTCGAGGTTGTCCAGCACCGGCAGCCAAGACGCGGCCACCCGGTTCGCTGCAGCCGCCCGCTCGCGGTCGAGTTCCCGGGCGTGCCGCTTGCGCAGGTTGTCCAGGTCGGCCAGCGCCCGGCGCAGCCGGTCCTCCAGGGCGGCAACCGCATCGAGGTCCGGCGTTGCCACCTCGACCTTGTTCTCCGGGCTCGGATCGGGCGCCCCCTGCTCGGGGTCCTGGTGCGCGCCCGTTGATCCTGGCTGCATGGCCCCGGCCTCAGCTGCGGTCGAAGTCGGCATCGATGACGTCATCGTCAGCCGCCGATCCGGTGCCGCCGGATGACCCGTCTTGAGGACCCCCGCCACCGACGCTTGCGCCAACCCGGGCCATCAGCGCCTGGGAAACCTGCTGGAGCTCGCTGGTCAGCTCGCGCACGCGCGGTAGCGGTGCCTGCTCCTGCACCGCCTGCCGAGCCTCGCCAACCAGCAGCTCAGCCCGGGCCTTCTCGTGTGCCGGCGCGTCCGCGCCGAGCTCGTCCAGGCGCCGCTGCACCTGGTAAGCGATGCTGTCCAGCTCATTGCGAGCGTCGACCTCCTGGCGCAGCTGCTGGTCGGCGGCCCGGTTCCGGTCAGCTTCGGCGACCATGCGGTCAATCTCGGAGGAGTCGAGGTTGGAACTCTCGCTGATGGTGATGCCCTGCTCGGCTCCGGTGTCCCGGTCCCGGGCGGTGACGTTGACGATGCCGTTGGCGTCGAGGTCATAGGTCACCTCGATCTGGGGTTCTCCGCGCGGGGCCGGGCGGATGTTCTCCAGCCGGAACCGGCCCAGCACCCGGTTGTCCGCGGCCCGTTCCCGTTCTCCCTGCAGCACCACCACGTCCACCGCGGGCTGGTTGTCCTCGGCGGTGGAAAACACTTCGCTGCGCCGCGCCGGGATGGTGGTGTTCCGCTCGATGATCTTCGTCATCACCCCACCGCGGGTCTCCACCCCGAGTGACAGTGGCGTCACATCTAGCAACAGCACATCGGATACGTCACCCTTGAGCACCCCAGCCTGGATCGCCGCGCCAACCGCGACGACCTCGTCGGGGTTGACACTCATGTTGGGGTCCTTGCCGCCGGTGAGCCGGCGGACCAGGTTTTGCACCGCCGGGATCCGGGTCGACCCGCCGACGAGGATGACCTCGTCGATGTCGTTGGCGCTGACCTTGGCATCGCCCATGGCCTGCTTGACCGGGTTCATCGTCCGCTCCACCAGATCGGCGGTGAGCTGGTCGAACTTCGAGCGGGTGATGGTGGACTGCAGGTGCTTGGGGCCGTTGGCGTCGGCAGTGACAAACGGCAGGCTGACCTGTGTCTGGGTCACCGAGCTCAACTCGACCTTGGCCTTCTCCGCGGCCTCGAACAGCCGCTGCAACGCCTGCGGATCCTTACGCAGGTCGATGCCGTTGTCGCGCTGAAACTCCTCGGCCAGATAGTCGACCAGCCGCCGGTCGAAATCGTCGCCACCCAGATGCGTGTCTCCAGCGGTGGAACGCACCTCCACCACGCCGTCACCGACGTCGAGGATGCTGACATCAAACGTGCCGCCACCCAGGTCGAACACCAGCACCGTCTCGTGCCCGCGCTTGTCCAACCCATAGGCCAGCGCCGCCGCAGTGGGCTCGTTGATAATGCGCAGCACCTCCAGCCCGGCGATCCTGCCGGCGTCCTTGGTGGCCTGCCGCTGCGCATCGTTGAAATAGGCGGGGACGGTGATCACCGCCTGGGTGACCCGCTCACCCAAGAACTTCCCGGCGTCATCGGCTAGCTTGCGCAACACCTGCGCGCTGATCTCCTCCGGTGCGTACTGCTTGCCCCGGACCTCGAACCGGGCCTCCCCATTCGGTCCCGGCACCACATCGAACGTTACCGCCTTCGCTTCCTCGGTAACCTCGTCGAAGCGGCGACCGATGAAGCGCTTCGCCGAGTAGATCGTCCCCTTCGGATTCAAGATCGCCTGCCGCCGTGCCAACTGCCCTACCAGCCGCTCGCCATTCTCGGTGAACGCCACCACCGACGGCGTGGTCCGTGCACCCTCGGCGTTAGGGATCACGTCCGCCTGGCCGCCCTCCCACGCGGCAATCACGGAGTTCGTCGTGCCGAGATCGATACCTACTGCCTTTGCCATGCTGGACTGCTCCTGTCAATCAGTGGTGGGCATCGTCTACTGGGTCGGTACCACGGGAGCATCGACGAGCAGGCGCTCTGCCTCATCGGCAACCTGCTCGTCGACGACCAGCTCGTAGCGGCTGGGAACCGTCATCGTGACCGTGTCGAAATCGCGGCGGCCCCCCTGCAGGGCGTGCATCACCACGCCAAGCACCGCACCGATGACCGCACCAAAGATCAGTCCGTAAAACGCCAGCACAACGCTGGCCACCAACGGGCTGATGAGGTTGAACAACCCGAAAAACCAGCCAATCAACGCACCGGGCAGCGCACCGGACGCGGCGCCCTTCAGCGCCGCGCCGCCATAGTTCAGCCGTCCGGTCACCTGCTCGACCACCTGGAGGTCATGGCCGATGATCGCCACACGCTCCACCGGAAACCGCAGGTCAGACAGGCGGTCCACGGCCTGCTCAGCGTCTGCGTAGTTGCTGAACTGCGCGATGGGGCGTCGGCGTGATGCTGCGTTGACGCCCTGGTGGCGCACCGGCTTGCTCATAACTCGCCTCCTCAGGTGGCTCGTCTGGGATCGCGTTTACGCACTGTCAGCACTTACTGGCTGCTCGTTCGCGTTCTGATCGGCAGCACTTTCAGAGCCGCTGTCCTGTAGTTCCTGCTGCTGCTGCGCGCCTAGCTGGACACGGCGCGGCTTGCTCTCCTCGGCTACCGGGATCGTCAGCATGAGAACGCCGCGGTCGTAATCCGCGGACAGCTTGTTTGCGTCGAGGTTGTCGCCTAGGAACAGCTGCCGGGTGAAGATGCCGTGTGGTCGCTCATCGACGATCACCTCATCGCCTTCCTCACGCGCTGGCCGACGCTCCGCCCGAATGCTCACAACGTTGCGCTCGACCGTTAGATCGACGTCGTCCTTGTCGATTCCCGGGAGATCGATATGAACATAGAACTCGTCTTTCCGCCGCCACGCCTCCATCGGCATCGTGCGCGGCACCCTGCCGCCCATCACCTGCTCGGAGAGACGATCGAGTTCGCGGAACGGATCGAAACGCATCAGTGCCATTGCATGTTCCTTCTCTCACGTTCGTCACAGTTTCCGGGGCCTACACGTCTACCGTGGCAAGCACGGCGATATGTCGCCTGGCCCTAACGGGTCCAAATCGGCCGTCCGGTCTTCACCTGCTGGCACGAACAGGGCCACGATCTCGGCGATCGCGGTAGCGGGGGTGGACTGGTCGACGCGTCAGCGGATAGGGCGGGCACCCCCAGCAAGCCCGTCCTCCGACGCTTCGAGCGTCTGGCAACTCTGCGCCTGCCGGGCCGCGGGCCGCAGGTTGATCGGCACGGCCAGACCCACCAACGTCTTGCCATCGATCGGCACGAGCAGCGAGGTGACGCCGGTGAGCGTGTACCTGAGCGTCTCGGGTTGCCCTCGCGGAACCGCGTCCAGCTCAGCGAGCCCCGCGACCAGCGTGTCGCGCTGCCGGGACAGGGTGAGGTGCAACACCTGGTCCACCTGCGCGCCCTTGTCTACCGGAGCGGGTCCAGCTACGGCGATCCGAGTCAGCGCCTTGCTCAAGGCATCGACCTGATTCCGAGCAGGACGAGCGCGAGCACTGCGGGCTGGATGACGCCGGGCGTCATGGCGAACTTCTGGGCGTCCGGCGGATGGCGGGTTGGTGCGTGCCCGAACAGATGAGGTTCCCTTGGGGGGACATCTCAGACGAGCACGCGCTCGACGGCGGCAAGGATGGGGCCGGGCCGGGCAGCGACCGGAATGCCACGAACAAAGACGCTCGGTGTCCCGGCGACGCCGCGCGCGGTCGCACGCTCAGTGACGAACGGTGGCCAAGGCAGGTAGATTCCATTGCGGACTGTCTCGGCGAAGTCCGGATCGGTGATGCCAATCTCCTGGCCGAGCTCGACGAGCTGCCCGTCGGTCAGGCCTGGGCCGCCCTCGGAGGGCTGGTATTCGAACAGCGTCCGGGCGTACTCGTGGAACATTCCAGCATCCGAGGCCGCCGCCGAGGCAGCGGCCGCCCGGGTCGAGTACCCGGTGGTCGATACCGAGTCGAGGAAGTCCATCGGGTGCCGGATGAAGCTGATGATCCGGTCGTCCAGCAGTTTGTCCAGGGTCGCCCCGGCCATCAGCTCGAACTGCTTGCAAAATGGGCACTGGAAGTCGATATATGCCTCGACGTCCACCGGTCCGCTGCCCACCACGATGCCGTCCCCATCGGGGTTGGCACCGTGCGGGACGGGCACTGGTGACGCGGCTCGATTCGAATTCATGTTTGGGATGCTCCCCGCGGGTCTTCTCCCGCGCTTCGGTCCCGCAGCGCAAACTGCACCGTGCTGTTTCGTCCTTCGGAGTCCGTGTCAGAGCTCGAGTGGCACCTTGTGCTGGGTCGTGGGAACGCTGCGTCGAGGATGATGATGTCTCATCGCCGTTTCCCCGAGGGACAGCGACCGACGACCCAGCCCTCGCATTCATGGTTCCTC
>JGI12053J15887_10001122_pt1 | contig 12050 bp, 16 predicted proteins | sample MedBloCAOM1_O3_FD_15887 | JGI IMG/M metagenome (IMG submission 15887)
CGAGCACGTCTTGCTTGACGCCAGCCAGCGCGAGACGTTATGCACGGTCCGCCCGTAGCGGTCGGCCTTCTCGCGGATGATCCGCACAAACTGGCCCCACCCAGCATCGCTGATGGCCCGCGCGAGCCGACGGTTGACGACCATGCCCGCGATGTTGAGGTCCTCGACGTGGATCACTTGGTTCTCGCGCACCAACGCCAAAGCCCGTTTGTGGTGATAATCCCGACGCGACCGCGCCACCTTCCCGTGCTCGATCGCGATCTTGCGGCGCGTCTTGTCCCTATTGATCGATCCTTTCTGCCGGCGAGACTTCTCCCGCTCCAGCCGCCGCAGTTTGCGCACCTTGCGGCCCAGATGCTTCGGATTCGCAATATCGGTGCGCGCCCCATCGGTCGTGGCCACCGTCGCCAACTGAGTGATACCCATATCCACCCCGGCCTCCGGCGCCACCTCCGGCAGCGGTGCCGCGGGAACGTCGACTACGAAACTTGCGTAGTAGTGCCCGTCGGGTTCGCGGATGATCGTGACTGAGGACGGTTCGCTCGGCAGGTCGCGCGACCAGCGCACCCGAATCTCGCCGACTCTCGCTACAAACAACCGGCCAGTTGCACGCACACGAAATCCGTTGCGGGTGAGCCGGAACGACTGCCGGTTATCCTTCTTGGATTTCATCCGCGGCCGGCCCGGCCGCTTGCCCCTGTGCGAGTCGAAGAAGTTGCGCCATGCGCGCCTTGAGTCGTTGACCGACTGCACCAACGCCACACTCGGGACCTCGGCAAGCCAGCCGCGTTCGGTGGTCCTCTTGGCCTGGGTGATCACCCGGCGCTGAATCTCACTGTCCGACAGTTTCACCCCGGCCCGATAGGCCTCGTCGCGCACGCGGAGCGCGTCGTTGAACACCACCCGGCAACACCCGAACACCCTGGCCAGACTCCGCCGCTGAGCTGGTGTCGGTTCCATGCGGTACCGGTAACGCCTTTGCACACCACCACGCTAGGGCTGACCTCCGACAACCCAGACCTATCGCCGCGCCGCCCAACAAAGCGGGTCCCCGCTGGACGCTTACCCGGTGTTCGTAACCACATGACAGCGGCAGGTGTTCACCGTCGCCATGCTCATCTTCGCGGAACCCACGATGGCACCGTGGCCAACCTAGCTGGGCGATTTCAACGGCGGAGCCGGCCACATGCACCGGCACCACCTGCCCACACCGGCGTCTCCACATGCAGCTCTAATGTCGCTGCTCCTATGCCGCGCCTGCGCACCGGACACCTCTGATCGCCGTTCCAGGTCGCCGATTCCCGGGAAGGCGCACCGCTGTCAACTATCTGGCAGGACACACGCCCCAATCTCACCGCACGACGCCCGGGGACCGACATCAGACACACATAGTCGCGACAACGGGGAAAGGCTGACCAGCGGCGATTTGGTTCTGAGCTGGTCGTCCCCTAGAATTCACTGGTTGCCTTGGGCAGACCTCGGTTCTCTTCGGTGCTTGATTGCTCTTCACGCAAGCGCTCATCGCGGAAAACCCTGCGTGCCCTTCGGTGACACAAGACCGCGCACGTCAGGTCGGTATCTGGCGTGCATACATAACCAGGTCGAGGAGATCGAGTGATTCAGCAGGAATCGCGGCTCAAGGTCGCCGACAACACGGGCGCCAAGGAGATCTTGTGCATCCGCGTGCTCGGCGGCTCGTCGCGGCGCTACGCCGGCATCGGCGACATCATCGTGGCGACCGTCAAGGACGCCATTCCCGGCGGCAACGTCAAGCGCGGCGAAGTGGTCAAGGCCGTCGTGGTGCGCACTGTCAAGGAGCGCCGCCGCGCCGACGGCAGCTACATCAAGTTCGACGAGAACGCCGCCGTCATCATCAAGCCCGACAACGATCCGCGTGGCACGCGCATCTTCGGCCCGGTCGGCCGCGAGCTGCGCGAGAAGCGCTTCATGAAGATCGTCTCGCTTGCTCCGGAGGTGTTGTAGATGAAGGTCCACAAGGGCGACACGGTGCTCGTCATCTCCGGTAAGGACAAGGGCGCAAAGGGCAAGGTGCTGCAGGCCTACCCGACCCGTAACAAGGTGCTCGTCGAGGGTGTGAACCGGATCAAGAAGCACACTCCCGTTTCGCGCACCGAACGCGGCGCGGCCTCCGGCGGGATCGTCACCCAGGAGGCGGCGATTTCCGTTTCGAACGTGATGCTCATCGACTCGGACGGCAAGCCGACCCGCGTCAGCTACCGCGTCGACGANGAGACCGGCAAGAAGGTCCGCATCGCCAAGACCAACGGCAAGGACATCTGACATGACTACTTCTGAGAAGACACGTCCGGCCGGACCGGACCAAAGGCCTTTGCCCCGCCTCAAGCAGCGCTACCGCGAGGAGATCAAGGACGCGCTGTTCAAGGAATTCGGCTACGCCAACGTCATGCAGATCCCTGGCGTGGTNAAGGTCGTCGTCAACATGGGCGTCGGCGACGCCGCCCGCGACGCCAAGCTGATCAACGGCGCGGTCAACGACCTGGCGCTGATCACCGGCCAGAAGCCGGAGGTACGCAAGGCCCGCAAGTCGATCGCACAGTTCAAGCTGCGCGAAGGCATGCCGATCGGCGCGCGGGTCACGCTGCGCGGCGACCGGATGTGGGAGTTCCTCGACCGGCTGATTTCGATCGCGCTGCCGCGTATCCGCGACTTCCGCGGCCTATCGCCCAAGCAGTTCGACGGCACCGGCAACTTCACCTTCGGGCTGACCGAGCAGTCGGTGTTCCACGAGATCGACGTGGACTCCATCGACCGGCCCCGTGGCATGGACATCACCGTCGTCACCTCGGCGACGAACGACGACGAAGGACGAGCGCTGTTGCGGGCGCTGGGCTTTCCGTTCAAGGAGAACTGAACAGATGGCAAAGAAGGCACTGGTCAACAAGGCCAATAAGAAGCCCAAGTTCAAGGTGCGCGGCTACACCCGTTGCAACAAGTGCGGCCGCCCGCACGCGGTTTACCGCAAGTTCGGGCTCTGCCGCATCTGCCTGCGTGAGATGGCGCACGCAGGCGAACTGCCCGGCGTACAGAAGTCCAGCTGGTAACAGCAACAACATTGCGACCCACAGTCCGATCCAGAACAGGTTGCGGTAGGCCCCGAGGAGGGGAACCGCCGCGAGGAAGGTGAACCGGCTGTCATGACTATGACGGATCCGATCGCAGACTTCTTGACACGTCTGCGCAACGCCAATTCGGCGTATCACGATGAGGTGACTCTGCCCCATTCGAAGATCAAGGCCAACATCGCCGAGATCCTGAAGGAACAGGGCTACATTAGCGACTTCCATACCGAGGATGCTCGGGTGGGCAAGTCGCTTGTGGTGCAACTGAAGTACGGCCCCAGCCGTGAACGCAGCATCGCCGGGCTGCGCCGGGTGTCCAAACCCGGCCTGCGCGTCTATGCGAGATCGACCAACCTGCCCCGGGTTCTTGGTGGCCTCGGCGTGGCGATCATCTCCACGTCGTCGGGTCTGCTCACCGACCGTCAGGCAGCACGACAGGGCGTGGGCGGCGAAGTCCTCGCGTACGTGTGGTAGCGGGATAGGGGAGTAGAGCGATGTCGCGTATTGGAAAGCAGCCGGTTCCGGTTCCCGCCGGGGTCGACGTGGCGATCGACGGCCAGAACGTGTCGGTCAAGGGACCCAAGGGCTCGCTCGAGCTCGCGGTCGCCGAGCCGATCACCGTGTCGCGCAACGACGACGGTGCCATCGTGGTGGCCCGGCCCGACGACGAGCGGCACAACCGTTCGCTGCACGGGCTGTCGCGCACGCTGGTCGCCAACCTGGTCACCGGTGTCACCGACGGTTACACCACCAAGATGGAGATCTTCGGCGTCGGCTACCGCGTGCAGCTCAAGGGCAACACCCTCGAGTTCGCGCTGGGTTACAGCCATCCCGTGGTCGTGCAGGCCCCGGAGGGCATCACCTTCGCGGTGGAGACGCCGACCAAGTTCTCGGTCACGGGTATCGACAAGCAGAAGGTCGGCCAGATCTCGGCGAACATCCGCCGCCTGCGCCGCCCTGACCCCTACAAGGGCAAGGGCGTTCGCTACGAGGGCGAGCAGATCCGCCGCAAGGTCGGAAAGACAGGTAAGTAGACATGGCTTCCAAGACTGAGACCGCAACGCGTAAGCCGGTGGGCCAGAACGTGTCCGAGACCCGGCGGGTCGCGCGGCTGCGTCGGCACGCCCGGCTGCGCAAAAAGGTCGCCGGTACCGCCGAGGTGCCGCGCCTTGTTGTCAACCGGTCGTCGCGGCACATCCACGTGCAGCTGGTCGACGATCTCAACGGCACCACGGTGGCCGCCGCGTCCTCGATAGAGGCCGACGTGCGCGCGGTCGACGGCGACAAGAAGGCCCACAGCGTGCGGGTCGGAAAGCTCATCGCGGAGCGCGCGAAGGCCGCGGGGATCGACGAGGTGGTTTTCGACCGCGGTGGCTACACCTACGGCGGCCGCATCGCGGCCCTAGCCGACGCGGCACGCGAAGGCGGGCTGAAGTTCTAATGACGTACTCCAATGGAAGGACTGCATGATGGCCGATCAGGCAACATCTGGTGCCGGCGGCCCAGGTACCTCCGACGGCCGACCGCCGCGGGGTGACCGCGACGGTCGGGGTCGTCGTGACGACCGCGGTGGCCGCGGCGGTCGCGACGGCGGCGAGAAGAGCAACTTTCTCGAGCGCGTTGTCGCGATCAACCGCGTCTCCAAGGTGGTCAAGGGTGGCCGGCGGTTCAGCTTCACCGCGCTGGTGATCGTCGGCGACGGCAACGGCATGGTCGGTGTCGGCTACGGCAAGGCCAAGGAAGTTCCTGCCGCGATCGCCAAGGGTGTCGAGGAGGCTCGCAAGGGCTTCTTCCGGGTTCCGCTGATCGGCAGAACCATCGTGCACCCGGTGCAGGGTGAGGCCGCCGCCGGTGTGGTCATGCTGCGCCCTGCCAGTCCCGGTACCGGCGTGATCGCCGGTGGCGCCGCCCGTGCGGTGCTGGAATGCGCCGGCGTGCACGACATCCTGGCCAAGTCGCTGGGCAGCGACAACGCGATCAACGTGGTGCACGCCACCGTTGCCGCGCTGAAGCTGCTGCAGCGTCCCGAAGAGGTGGCGGCACGACGCGGTCTGTCGATCGAGGATGTGGCGCCGGCAGGCATGCTGCGGGCGCGGCGGGAGGCCGAGGCGCTTGCCGCGACGGCCGCGCGTGAAGGGTCGGCATGACGATGGCGGAGCTGAAGATCACCCAGGTGCGCGGCACCATCGGTGCACGCTGGAAGCAGCGTGAAAGCCTGCGGACGCTCGGGCTGCGGAAGATCCGCCAGTCCGTGGTCCGTGAGGACAACCCCCAGACACGCGGCCTGATCGCGGTGGTGAACCACCTCGTCGAGGTCGAACCAGTAGAGGGTAAGAAATGACGATCAAACTGCACGACCTGCGCCCGGCGCCGGGGTCGAAGACCGCGAAGACCCGCGTTGGTCGCGGTGAGGGCTCGAAGGGCAAGACCGCCGGTCGCGGCACGAAGGGCACCAAGGCCCGCAAGAACGTCCCTGCGGCGTTCGAGGGCGGTCAGATGCCGATCCACATGCGGCTGCCTAAGCTCAAGGGCTTCCGCAACCCGTTCCGCACCTCCTACGAGGTCGTCAACGTGGGCGACATCAACAAGCTGTTCCCCAAGGGAGGCGATGTCGGCGTCGACGAGCTGGTGGCCTCGGGTGCGGTGCGCAAGAACTCGTTGATCAAGGTGCTTGGCGAGGGCAAGTTGACCGTCAAAGTCAACATCACCGCGCACAAGTTCAGCGGCAGCGCGCGCGAAAAGGTCACCGCCGCGGGCGGTTCCGCGACCGAGCTGTCGTAGGTCCCGCAAGGCGCGAAAGCCCCGCACGCCTACGCGTGCTGGGGCTTTTTGCGTTTGTGGTTACTGCCCCCAGTTGAAGCAGCCGACGCCGGGCACGCAGCCGCCGCCGCCCCACGGGCCGCCACTGCCACATGCACCAGCGGCAGTACAGCCGCCGCCGCCGCCGGGGCCACCGTTACCGCAGGTGCCATCGGCAGTACAGCCGCTGCCACCGCTAGCGTCGCCGCCGCCGCAGGTCCCGTTGGAGCAGCCGTTACCGCCAGGACTCTCGGGTGCGAATTGACTGATCGAAGTGCCAGCCACCGCATAGGCGTCTGCCACGGCGTACGGTGCGGCGACGATCCAACCTACCGCTGCCCCCGCCATCAGGAGAGGCGCAGCCATGATTTTGAGTTTCGCCATCATGTATCCGGTTTACCACTTTCCTATGAACTTAAAACACCTAATTTTGTCGAACCTATGAGTCAGCTGAGCTGCGGAATGACCTGTGCAGCAAGGCGCTCCATTTGCTCGCGATCCTCATCGACGGTCGCGCCGACCGGGTTGAGCAGGATCATCTCGGCGCCGGCGTCGATCACCTCGCGTACCCCGCGAATCACGTCGTCCGGTGTGCCTGACACCGGAACTGCCTCGATTCCCGGCATCTCGCCGTAGATGCGGTGCAGACCGTCGAGCACCCGGCGGCGGGCGCTCGCGGCATCGTCGTCGACCGTCAGGTACACGCGCTTGGCGATTGTGAATCGTGTTGCGTCTTTGCCCTGTTCGTCGAGTTCGCGGCGCACGGTCTTGACGGCTTCTGCGAAATTCGCCGTGGTCGACGAGCCCGCGCCCATAAATGCGTCACCTAGCCGTACGGCTCGGCGCAATGCCTTTGGTGCGCTTCCGCCGATCCAGAGCGGCGGGTGGGGGCGCTGCACGGGTTTGGGTTGAATGGGCAAGCCCTCGACGTCGCGGAATCGACCGTGAAACGTCACTGTCGGGTGGTCCGACCAGGCTTCCTTCATGAGCTCGAGGCCGTCGGTGAAGTAGCTGATGAACGTCGCCTTCTCCACGCCGAACGCAGAGAACGGCCTGAAGTTGCCCCCGTGGCCTATTCCGACGTCCAGCCGACCGTGGCTGAGCTGGTCGACCGCGGAGATGGTAGCGGCCAGCTGCAGCGGGTCGTGCAGCGACGTGATGAGCACCGCGACTCCCAGCCGCAAGCGGGTGGTGTGCGCCGCTGCCCAGGACAACAGCTCCAGCGGCGCGAGAGACGGTGTGTGCGACACGATCTGCTCCAGTGTCCAGCCGCCCTCGAACCCGAGTTCCTCCGCCCGCTCGAGGTAACTTCGCACCCCGGCCGCGTCGAAGCCGTCGGCGACTCGCTGGGGGATCGAGATCGAGAACCTCACGCGTCCACCGTAGGCTGCGCGGCGACATGATGTGATCGTCGGATGGCCGACATCATCGAGCGATACCTTGACGCGATTGCGTCACAACTGGGACGTGGTCGATGAGTGCATCGCCGACGACATCGTCCGCGTCGGACCGCACGGGGACCACCTTGCGGGCCGGGACAACTACATGGCCTTCATCGCGGACCTGATGCCGAAGCTAAAGGGCTACCTGATGGAGCTCCATCGAGTGACCTACGCGAGCGATGTGCTCGTATTTGCCGAGCTCACCGAGACGGTGGACCTCGAAGGGAAGCCCATGCGCATCCCGGAGGCGCTCGTCTTCGAGCTCAACGGTGACGGCCGCATCGCGCGCGTCGACATCTTCATCCAGACGCCGGGGGGATGAATCCGTCGCGTCGGTACGCTCAAGTCATGTTTGCTTTCCTGCCGGGCATCCCCGGCGCCGACGACCTGCGCACATTGGTCCGGCGGGTGGACAACGCCCGGCATCATGGCGTGCCCAACGGCTGTGTACTCGAACTGGATCTACAGGCAGTGCCNGGTGAGACCGGCGGCTTCGATCCGTTCGCGATGATCGCCAGCGGTGGCAGGCCACTGGTGTTGCGCGAAGCCATTGCCGCCATCCACCGCGCGGCCGAGGACCCGCGGGTGGCCGGGCTCATCGCCCGGGTTCAGATTCCTGCCGCCGCGGCGGGCCCGGTGCAGGAGCTGCGCGAGGCCATCACCGCCTTCAACGATGTCAAGCCGTCGCTGGCGTGGGCCGAGACGTATCCCGGCACACTGTCGTACTACCTGGCATCGGCGTTCCGCGAGGTGTGGATGCAGCCGTCAGGCACCGTCGGGCTTGTCGGTTTCGCCACCAACGCACTGTTCCTGCGCGACGCACTCGACAAGGCGGGTATCGAGGCGCAGTTCATCGCGCGCGGCGAATACAAGTCCGCGGCAAACCTTTTCACGCAGGACCGCTACACCGACGCCCACCGCGAGGCCGACGGCCGGCTGATCGAAAGCCTGCACACCCAGGTGTGGAAGGCCGTTGCGGCGTCACGTCATCTTGAGCCCGCCGAGGTTGACATCCTCGCCGACAAGGCACCTCTGTTGCGCGACGACGCGGTCGCCGGACGTTTGATCGACCGCATCGGGTTCCGCGACGAGGCCTACGCGCGCATCGGTGAACTCGTTGGGGCACCCGGCATTTCGCCGGANACCGCAGACGCCGACTCCGACGACGCGCCGCCGCGGCTATACCTGTGGCGTTACGCCCGCGCCAGCGCGTCGCGGCCGACGCCGCCGATTCCCGGACGCAAGTCCAAGCCAACTATCGCCGTCGTCACCCTGCATGGTCCGATCGTCAGCGGCCGCGGCGGGCCACAGCTGCTGCCGGTGGGCAACTCGAGCGCCGGTGGCGACACCATTGCCGCGGCATTGCGTGAGGCCGCCGCCGATGACTCGGTGTCGGCGGTTGTGCTGCGGGTGGACAGCCCGGGTGGTTCGGTGACCGGATCGGAAACCATTTGGCGCGAAGTGAATCGGGTGCGTGACGGTGGGAAGCCGGTTGTCGCGTCAATGGGCGCGGTTGCGGCGTCCGGCGGCTATTACGTGTCGATGTCGGCCGACGCGATCGTGGCAAACCCCGGAACGATCACCGGCTCGATCGGCGTGGTGACCGGCAAGCTGGTGGCCCGCGAGCTCAAGGACCGCCTCGGCGTCGGGTCCGATTCGGTGCGCACCAACCCCAACGCCGATGCGTGGTCCATCAACCAGCCCTTCACCGACGAGCAACATGCCCATGTCGAGGCCGAGGCCGACCTGTTCTACACCGACTTCGTCGAGCGAGTCGCGCAGGGCCGGAAGATGACCGTGGAGGCCGTCGACGCGATCGCCCGCGGCCGGGTGTGGACGGGTGCCGACGCCCTGGAGCGCGGCCTGGTCGACGAGCTCGGCGGGCTGCGCACCGCGATCGATCGCGCCAAGGTGCTGGCCGGGCTTGAGCCCGATGCCGACGTCCGTCTTGTGGGCTATCCAGGCTCGTCGCTGATGGATCTGCTGCGGCCCAAGGCGTCGTCGCAGCCCGCCGCGGCGTCGCTGTCCGAGGCGGTGGGCGNGCTGATCGGCCGCTCGGTGGCCGGGGTGCTCAGCCAGGCCGAGCGATCGTTGACCGGCGTCAGCGCGCTCTGGCTCGGCGACTACCGCTTCTGATCCAAGCGGAATGGAATTCCCGGCTGCTAACGGGCGGTTTTAGCGACCGGGAATTGCATTTCGGCGCAGACTGCTGCTCGTGGCGTTCTCTGCGGCGGGCAAGCATGTGCTCATCACCGGCGCCTCGTCCGGTGTGGGCGCCGCGCTGGCCCGGAAGCTCGCCAAGGACGGAGCGATCGTCGGTCTGATCGCCCGTCGGCGCGACCGGCTCGCCGAGGTGCTCGCGGAATGCCAGAAAGCCTCGCCCGACTCGACGATGTGGGTGGCCGACCTCGTCGACAGCGCATCGATCGGCCCGCTCGCCCAGCAGGCGTTGGAGGCGCTCGGCGGGATCGACGTGCTGGTCAACAACGCGGCAGTACCCAAGCGCAGGGCCGTAATGGCTTTGGAGCCGTCCGAGGCGGAGTCCGTCATGCGGGTGAACTTCTTCGCACCCATGCATCTGACGCTTGCCGTTCTGCCGAGGATGCTTGAGCGCGGTGAAGGGATGATCGTCAACGTGTCCAGCGTCGGTGGCAGGCTCGGGATCATTCACGAATCCGCCTACTGTGCAAGCAAGTTCGCGCTGTGCGGGTGGAGCGAGTCGATGGCCGTCGACCTGCACGGCACCGGGATATCGGTGAAGCTGATCGAGCCAGGGCCCGTCGACACCGAGATCTGGGACCAGCCCGACAACGACGATCCCATCTACAACGGCCCCAAGTTCAGCCCGGACGAGGTGGCGCAGGGCATCATCGAGGCCCTCGGCCGCGACGAATTCGAGCACTACGTGCCCGACATGAAGGCGGTCGTCGACCTCAAGAACGCCGACATCGACACCTACATCGCCGGAGCGGCACGCATGGCCCGGCCATGAGGGCCCTCGTTTTCGGCGTTCCGCCCGAGCAGTTCGAGGTACCCGAGGACGCAAACACGCTCACCCGCAACTTGGCTCACTCACCCGTCGGCCTGCGGGATGTGGCGGATCCGCAACCGCTGCACGATGATTGGGTGATCACCCGGCCGCGGCTGACCGGTATCTGCGGCTCGGACTCCAAACAGATCCTGCTCGACTTCGGCGAGGGCGACACCGATAACGCGATGGCGGCATTCTGCTCATTTCCCCAGGTGATGGGTCACGAAGTCGTCGCCGACGTGGTAGCGCTGGGGCCTGCGGCGCGCGGACTCGAGATCGGGCAACGGGTGGTGCTGAACCCGTGGCTGTCGTGCGGTCCGCGCGGCATCGAACCCCCTTGTCCGGCATGCGAAACCGGGGACTACAGCCTGTGCTGGAGCTTCACCGACGGCGACATCAAGCCGGGCATCCACACCGGGGTGTCTGCCGATGTGACCGGCGGCTACGCCGAGCTGATGCCTGCGCATGACAGCATGCTGTTCGCCGTGCCGGATTCGGTGCCCGACGAGGTCGCGGTGTTCGCCGATCCGTTCTCGGTGTCGCTGCACGCGATCACCCGGCATCCGCCGCCGCCGTCCGGCCGGGTCCTCGTGTACGGGGCGGGCTCCCTCGGCTTGGGTGCGGTCGCGGTGCTGCGGGCGCTGTACCCGCAGGTGGCGGTCGCGGTCGTGGCGCGCTTCGATGCGCAAGCGAAATTGGCACGCCACTTCGGCGCGGACAGAGTGCTGACGCACGAACCGCGCCTTGCAGTCATCGAGGACCTCGTCGCGTGGGGTGGCGGCCGGCTGCGGCAGCCGCTGCAGGGGCTGCCGATGGCCTACCCCGGCGCGATCGACGTGGTCTATGACACCGTCGGCAAGCCGGAGACATTCGAGGTCGGCGTCCGCGTCCTGAAGTCCCGCGGAACACTGGTGAAGGCGGGCGTGCATGCGCCGGGGCGATGGGAGTGGAGCCCGCTCTACTTCAAGGAGATCAACTGGGTGGGCTCCAACGCGTTTGGCGTTGAGGAGGTGGACGGTCAGCGCAGGCACGCGATCGCGCACTACCTCGATCTCGTCGTCGACGGACGGGTTGACCTGCGCCCCATGCTGACTCACACATTCCGGCTGGAGCAGTGGCGCGCCGCGTTCCTGGCGATCGCGAATCAGGGAGAGAGCGGCGCTGTCAAGGTGGCCATCGACTTTCGCTAAGTCAAGCGACCGCGCCACTCCCTCGGCGAAGTGCCGTGGCTGCGGCGGAACAGCCTGCTGAAGTATCCCGGATCAGACATCCCGACCCGCCGAGAGATCTCGCCGACCGGCAGCTCGGTGTCGGACAGCAGGCTACGGGCTTCGGCCATGCGGCGTTCGATGATCCATTCCTGCACCGTGCGCCCGGTGCGGCGGCGCACGATGGTGGTCAGATGTCCAGGGGTCATGCCGAGTTCGCGCGCCACGTCGCGCAGGGACAGTGGCTCGCCGAGGTGGCGATCGATCACGGTGAACACCTCGGCGAGTAGGGGTTCTCCGCTGCGCCTTAGATCCCCCGCTACGTCGCCGGCCAGTCGTACGATGTCGATCAACAGCAGTGTCAGCAGTGCCAGTGCCGCCTGCCGATAGCCCTGCTGCCTGCCGGCCAGTTCAGCCTCGATCGAGTCGATCACGGTGGCCCACACCGGCTGTCGCGCCACGGGCACCT
>JGI12053J15887_10001123_pt1 | contig 12049 bp, 6 predicted proteins | sample MedBloCAOM1_O3_FD_15887 | JGI IMG/M metagenome (IMG submission 15887)
CGATTTCACCCATCTTCCTTTAGCGCGAAATTACTTCCACTTGTCCTCTCCTTCAACGATCGTAATGTAGCGATCCACCGGAGGATTTGCGAACCGCTGTGTGCGCCCGCTTGGCATCGGCCACGTTACTTCCACCCAATCCATCTTGTCGCGGCTACCCAATCCCAAAACCATCCGCGGATCGTGAGAGGAAAGATAACTGCCTCCGGCCACCTTCATGCGGCTGCGCTTCAAATCTCCGGCCTGATAGGTCACCTTGGCTCCGGCCGCGTCCGAATTACACTTTTTTCCGACGAGACGAATTCCCAGCCAGTGATTATGCCTGCCCGCATTATTGCGCAGCAGCAGCGGAGCTCCGTTATTTGTCGAAATCAGCACATCCACTGCTCCATCATTATTAAAATCCCCGAGCGCCAGCCCACGCGACGACATGGGCGTGGCAAAAAGTGGGCCGCTTTCTGCGCTCACGTTTTCTAACGATTTCCCCGTTCCATGAAACAACATCAGTGGCTCTTCGTAAGCGCTCTCCCCGTGCAACGCCTTGATCAGGTCGTCAGGATTCCCATTGGCAAGCAACAGGTCCAAATCTCCATCATTGTCGTAATCAAGAAATTTCAAGCCCCACCCGCTCATCGCGCGCGTGGCTTTGGCAATGCCCGTCGGGATAGCCAGGTCGTCAAACGTACCATCGTGATTGTTGCGATAAATCGCAAAATCCTCGCGGTCGAGGTTGGCCACAAACAAATCTTGCCAACCGTCGTTATTGAAATCAGCCGCGTCCACGCCCATCCCGGAGCGCGGCTTCCCGTTGGCGCTGTAGGCGACGCCGGCCTCCGTCCCTGTCTCCGTGAACTTACCTTTCCCATCATTCACAAACAAAAAGTTGGCCACCGTATCGTTAGCGACGAAGAGATCCATCCAGCCATCATTATTAACGTCCGCAGCCACCACCCCCCAGGCTTTCCCCAGGTGCAAAGAAATTCCAGCAGCTTTGGAAACGTCAGTGAAGGTCCCGTCTCCATTGTTGTGAAACAGCCAACTAGGCATCGGCTGATAAATCTTAGGAATGCAATAATGCCGCTTGCCGTCATCATGGACTCCGCACGGCTTGTTCTTCTCCTTGCCGAAATCCACAAACTGGCACACAAACAAATCCAACCGTCCATCATTGTCGTAATCGAACCAAGCCGCGCTGGACGCCCACCCGGGCGCGGCCACTCCGGCCTTTTCCGTTACGTCCGTAAACGTGCCATCTCCATTGTTGTGAAACAAAATACTCCGTCCGTACTGCGTGACGTAAAGATCCGGGAATCCGTCCCCGTTGTAATCCCCCACAGCTACACCTTGCCCAAATCCCCCGGCCCCCACCCCTGCTTGTTGCGTAACATCACTAAACGTTCCGTCCCGGTTGTTGTGATACAGCGCATTGCGCAGCGGAGTATCGGGAGTGTAGAAATCGCATTTCCCGCTATTGACCAGATAAATGTCCATCCACCCGTCACTGTCATAATCCAGAAATGCGCAGCCCGCCCCGGTGGTCTCCGGCAAATATTTTTCCGCCGATTTTCCGCTGGAATGCCGCCAGGAAATGCCGCTGGCCGACGCGGGAACTTGTTCGAAAGGGAATTCGCCCGCTGGAAACGCCGCGCTCGCCATCCGCGGACAAGCCCCGGCCAGCGCCCACGCGGCAATCCCTCTGAGCAAATCGCGTCGTGTTGGATTCAGCATGACCTGCAATTTCGGAATTCTTGCCAAAAAAATGCGCTCCGCAGTGTTATTCCTGCTTGGCTTCACCCGGCGGGGAGTTCTGTGTCAACTGACGCTGAATCGCAAATTCTTGCTCTGCTTCTTCTTTTTTGCCGGTCCGGCTCAAGGCCACCGCCAGGTTGTAATGCGCGGCGGGATTCCCTTGTTGCATGCGCACAGCGGCCTCGAGTGGAGGTATCGCTTCTTCGTAATGCTTCAGAGCAACAAGGCAAGCTCCCCAACCGAGGTAGGCTTCCCCGAAATTGGGATCGAGTTTTGCGGCTTGCGAAAATCGAGGAATAGCCTCATCGCATTTCTCGTCGCGCCTGGCGAGTTCGCCGAGAATATACTGCGCACCCGCATTCTTCGGGTCGATCTCCACTTCCTTTAGAAATTCTTGCTTCGCGCGTTCCGTGGCCTCTGGACCTGCATCTGGCTTCGAGAGCAATAGTCTGCCCAGCAAGAAATGAATGCCGGGTGTATTAGGTTCCTTTTCGAGTATGCCTTCGTATTCAAGCTGAGCAGGTTCCCACCGCCCCTGCATTTCGAGCGCTTCCGCGTTCAGCTTGTGAGCAGCAAGTGATTGCGGCGCGGTGCGGCCGAGATCTTGAGCCGTTCGCGTGGATAAATCCGAGTAGGCATGGACAAGCACAAAAAGTACGTCAGGGTCGTGGGCAAACTGTTTATTGAGCAACCGGATAAACTCCGACGCCGAGTCGCGATCATCCACACTCAGAGAACAGCGGATCCCCACGATCCCTGCCCTTTTTCGGGTTTCCGCTGGGACTTGTCCACTCATGGCACGTTTCAGAGCAGGAATACTTTCTTTGCAGCGACCCTGTTCCGCCAGGGTGACGGCTTTTTCTGCGGATAACCCAGACCCGCCGGCCGCGGCCGGGACTTTCACTTGCTGAGCTAAACTGGCTGAATCGAGCCACAGATAACTAATTGACAGGACCAACAGCGCGGCCTTCCCTAGGTTTCTAGACATTTTGCATCAGGCATTTCTGTTTTCGACGATGCCTCTCTCAAAGTCACCTAAAAAAGAAAAATGAGGCAGACGGGATGTTCGCCTGCCTCATTGTACGTTGTTTGTGTTTAGTAGTAGAGCTTCAGCGCAAGCTGAATATTCCTTGGAGGCTGGGCGGTCGTAATCTGTCCTATTGTAGTTCCAAGGTTCATGTCTGGGGCGTTCAGCTGAACGTGGTTGAATGCATTGATGAAGTCGGTCCGGAATTGCAGCCTGAACCGCTCAGTAAGGAGGAAATTCTTATGCAGACTCAAGTCCACGTCGGTGTAGTGCGGGCCTCGGAGTCCTCCAAGTTGTGGGGCGCAATTTCCAAACGTTCCGACAGCCGGTGTGGTGAAGTTCCCGTTGTTGGTGAACCATTGGACGCCGCCGGTCGTTCCCGCGATCGGCGTTTTCGTAATTGCCGGGAGCGAATTGCAATCCGCCCGCGAACCACGAGAGAACGTCCCGGACTCATCACCAACTCCGCTAACGGGTAGGGGGAAACCCGTACGGAAGGAGACGATTGGACTGACCTCCCAACCTCCGATGACCGCGTTCACCACCTTATTATCGCCACCGAATCTCTTGCCCTTGCCAAAGGGTAGCTGATAAATCGCGTAGGCTGACAAGACGTGGGTAGCATCGTAATAGCATGGCGCCCATTCCGATTTGGAATCGTAAACGTTCTGCCAATATGCAGATGCACTCAGGGCATTGACCCAGGCTCCATAGTAACCCGTGCTATCGGACATGCACTTCGAGAAGGTGTACGACACCTGATATTGCAACCCGTTTTTCATCTGCTTCTGAAGTACGGCCTGCAGCGAGTTGTAACCCATAGTGCCATTCGACTGCGTGCCCGAGACGGTAGCACCCAGGCCGTTCTTGGCAGGGTTGCCCAGGACGTTATAGAGCGTTGGGTTCTTGTCAAAGAATGGGCTCGGGGCGGTACACGGTGGAGTCCCGCAAGAGGAATTAGGGAGCAGTACCCTCTGGGCGTAGTCGAATGGCACCATCAAGTGCGTGCCCCTCTGCCCCACATATCCAATTTGAAAGGTAGTGTCACCCCAAAATTGACGTTGAATGGTTAGGTTCCACTGGTCGGCAATCGCCGGCTGCACGTTGGGATCCCAAATGCGTAGGAAGGCTTGGGCATAGCAGGCAAACGCGGGCGCAGCGCAGGATGCTCCACCCGCGGAGCCCACGATGCCGTCCGAGGTATTCGTAGAAGGCAAAGCAGCGTTGTTATAGACAGCGTTAATTTCAGCAGGTGTAAAAGGTGAATTTAACGTTAAACGCAGGTTCGTACCTGTACCTTCCAGGTACGAGGAGATTGTAAACGCCCCGCGCACCACGGTATGGCCGCCAAGCGCTGCGGGAGTCCAGGCGAAACCGATGCGGGGTTGGAAGTCCCTACCGCCATAGAAACCGTTATAAAGCCCTCTGCTGGCGCCGTTCTGGCCGGCTAGATCGACGTTGCCAGTCGCCATGTTGTAATTCGCTTGGCGATTGTTGGTTTCAACCCAAGGCGTGTGAGCCTCGTACCGCAAACCGAGATTTAGCGTTAAGCGATCCGATAGCCGCCACGTATCTTGCGCGTAGATGCCGATGATGTTGCTGGACTGCTCCCAGGTTTGGCCGGTGCTCACTCCACGGCCATATTGAAAGGGCAGACCGAGCACGAAATCCGCGCCGCCATCGCCGGTGCCCGCAACTAGAGAGGTGAAGGACGCGTTCGTGAACCTTCCGTCGAAATCCATAAGCCCAAGCTGGCCATTGTTGCCGGCATAGAAGGTCTTGATTATCTGGCGCCAGAATTGCCCGCCGACTTTTAAATTGTGCCGGCCGTGCGTCCAGGTTACCGCATCTTCGAACTGCCAGACATGGTCGTCGAAGCTTTGCGTTTGTTCCGGGCTTCCCAAGGTAGTGAGGGCTGAGTTGGTAAACTTCAGTTGCAGAAGCCCATCGACAGTTGCAGGGTTGCCATTTCCGATGCCAATGGTGTTGCCAAATTGCCCCACGCTCGGAGCAAAGGCATCGCCACTGTTCAGCGTGATATGGCTCCAACCCATGCGGAAATCATTCACAAGGTTACTGCCAATCATGCGGGTCCAGTCGCCGACGGTGTTGAAGATGGGTGAGGTCGCATAAGAGTTGGGCAGCAGCACCTGAGAGTTCGACGATGGATTATTCTGATAAGCCCTGGTAAAGCGGCCCGAGATGTTGTCTTTGTCGGTGGCCTTGAAGTCTACCTTTATGTCTCCTTGGTTTACATTGAAGGCCGAAGACTTAGTATTCACGGCATTTTGTTGCAGGCTGGTGTTGATGAGTGTCGGATAGAGCGGAGAAGCAAACAACGCGGTAGCTACCGGACTAATCATCGCAGCCGGAATTTGGTTGAACGGGAAGGGACTGCGAACCGTCGCGGCGGGAGAACTGGGAGTACACACGGCGGTAAAGGATACGCACGGGTTATATAACTGACCCGACTTGGTGCAGACTCCGTTGGTGTCAAAACCGGATTTACAGATAGCGCCAAAGTCCCCGGTGCGCTCAGCGGCGGTAAACATGGTGTTTGCGGTCGACGACGCCGGGATATCAAAACGCTGGCCCTGATAGTCCACGAAGAAGAACAGTTTGTTCTTCAGAACTGGACCACCCAACGTGCCCCCAAACATATTCCAGCGCAGCTTGTCCTTCGGCAGCCCGCCGAAATTATTCGACCAGCTGTTGGCGTTCAATTTGTCATTGCGGAAAAACTCCCAGATATCGCCATGGAAGCTATTGGTTCCCGATTTGATTGTTGCGTTGACTACTCCGCCCTCGAAATTGCCGAACTCAGCGGGAGCGTTGTTGGTGATGAGGTTGAACTCCTGAATGGCATCCGGCGCTGGTGTATAACCCAGCAGGTTGTCCGATACCTGGTTGTTATCCATGCCGTCGAGCAAGAAATCGTTGGCCTGCTCGCGGTTGCCGTTGATCAGCGGACGGCCACCATAACCACCGGTATTGTTGCCGTTATTGAAGCTGCTCGGATCGGTCGATACGGTGCCCGGCGCAAGAAGCGTCAGTTGCACGTAATTCCGCGAGGCTAGCGGAAGATTGTCGTTGGTCGCGGCATTGATAACGGTATCGACCTGGGTCGATTCTGTTTTCAAAACGGGTGCCGCGCCGACCACTTCGACGGTCTGGGTCACCTGCCCGACTTTCATTTCCACATCGATCCGTGCAACTTGGTTCAATGACAGCGTGAAAGCCGGATACTCCACCGAAGAGAATCCTGGCTTTTCCACTCTTACTTCGTAGCTGCCGACCGGCAGTTGCGAGACATGGTATAGACCACTGTCATTGGTCGTGGCGGTATACACCACTCCTCGTTCCACGGACTTTACGGTAACGACGGCGCCGGCAACCGCTGCTCCACTCGTATCTGTAACCGTCCCGGTCACCGTGGCCGTGACTTCCTGTGCTGACACTTCCTGCCTTCCACACAAAGTGAGCGCCAAAATTGCGATTACCCAGCAAAGCAGCGGCAGTCTGTTCATGAACATCTCCCCAAGAGTTTGCCGCCAGTCGCCGGCACCTCTTGTTCCGAATTTTGAATGGAACGATAAATCAGAAACAAAACACCCCCGGATTACCGATAGCTATATAGCGGTCCTTTATTCTTGTCAACAGAAAAATATTACTTTATAAGAGAAACAGATTGTTTTATAAGAATCCCGTCGCTGCGCCCTATAGCAGGAATGGTCACCCGCCATATAGCACCCTTGGCCTGGGGATTCTCGGTGCTCCCCCCTCCATGGGCGTCGATCAGTTGGCGGAGGCTTCCCGTGCTAATAACGAGGTCATAGAATTGGGTCCAACTAACGGTTGAACTTTTCTACCGTCTCTATCGTTTGAGTTTGTGAAGCATGTAGCCCGGTGCCCGACTGGTCGAGGAATTGAAGAATGCAAGCCAAGAAAGCAAATGGAATTCCTGCATATAAAAGGATCCAGGCAGAGATTCGCATCGGCATTGATGCTGGCCAGCTACGCGCTGGAGACGGTGTGCCCTCGGAGAGGGAACTCGCGAGAACTCACGATGTCAGCCTGATGACCGCTCGCCACGCTCTCGCATCACTCGAGCGCGAAGGCTTGGTGGAGCGGCGCCGCGGGGTGGGCACCTTTGTCGCTGCTCCAAAAATTCATTTCAATAAATTGATGAGTTACACCGAACAAATGGGCAGTCGCGGTTTGACTCCCATTTCAAAAGTTCTGTTTACAAAAGTCATCGACAATGAAGAGGAAGCCACCGCGCGATTAGCCCTTCCGCCAAGAAGCCGCGTCTTTAAATTGGAGCGCTTGAGGCATGCTGCCGGCGGCGAACCTTTCGCCCTTGAGACTTGCTATCTTCCCGCTGAACAATTTTCCGGCTTGCAATCCGCCCCGCTTCACAAAGAATCCTTATTCTCCACCTTGCAGCGTGATTATCACGTGGAGCTCAGCTATTCCGACGAAGAGGTGGATGCCACCGCCGCTGACCCGCGAACCGCCGAACTTCTCAGCCTGCCAAAACGCGCCCCGCTGCTGCGCATCCGCCAGGTCATTTATTCCACAAAAGGCATTGTCATTCTCTACGTTCTAGGCCTTTATCGTTCCGATCGACACAACCTCGTGATTCGAAGGTATCGATGACGGAAAACTCTTCGTCGCTGTTAACTTAAACTTCGCTGTAGCTCCTGCCGCAGCGACTCCTTTATTTGCTCCGTCAATTTCTTTCCTCGCGATGTCAGGTAAAACACGTCAATGGCCTTTTGCCCTTCGGTATCGATGAGCGCCACTTCAATGTTGCATTCTTGCTTGGCGATCGACGAGCCCATCTCGTAGAGCAACCCTGGCCTGTCCTGCGTCACAATTTCTAACAATGTGCTGTGCAACGATGACAAATCGTCAAAAGTAATTCGCGTATCCACGGCGATCTTGGGGGCCTTGGCCCTCATGGCGCTGTCCCTGCTTTGCAACAGCGGCTCCAGCGCCGCTTTTCCATTCACGACATCCGCCAAATTTCTGCGGAAGCGCTCGATTTCCCCCGGATTCAATTCCAGCGTCCGATGCAGGTCTACAAATTGAAACGTGTCCAGCACCACCCCCGCTGCGTTCGCAAACGCGTCGGCCTTCACAATATTCATCCCCCAACCCGCCAGCACTCCCGCAATTTTGGCAAAGAGCGCAGGCCGGTCAGCGGTAATCACCGAAAGCGAGAACCCGTGCCGCATCTTCTTCACGTCCGTTTGTATCGGCTCGCCCTTTAACTTCTGGTATAGCGCAAAGTGTTCCGCAATTTCCGCCGCCGAGTGCACCGCGAGATAGCGCCGCGGGAAGCCCTCCAGGAACCGCTCGATTTCGCCTTCCTTCGCGCCGCGCGTTTGCGAACGCACCTGCGCCAGCAGCGACACTTCGGTGGAAGCGTGCAGCCGGTCGCGATCCAGCGTGCGGCTGAAGTGATTGGAAGTCGCCGCGAACAATTGCCACAACATTTCCGCTTTCCAGGGAGTTAGAGCCTCCGGGTTCACTGCGTGGATGTCCGCATACGTAAGCAAGGTCAGCCGCTGCAATCGTTCCTGCGTTCCAACCGTCCTGGCAAACATCGTCACCGTGCCCGCATCGAAAATGTCCCGCCGTTGCATGGTCTCGGACATGTCCAGATGGTGCGCGATCAAAAAGTGCACCTCAGCTTTTTCTTCCGCCGTCAGCCCCAGCCTCGTTGCCGCGCTCTCTAACGCCTCCAGACTTCCCGTCACGTGATTTTGCACCGCCATGCCCTTGCCCACATCATGCAGCAGCATCGCCAGTATCAGCAGGTCACGCCGCTCCAGCGTCTTCCATAGCTGCGCAAAGTTTTTGCCCAGCGCGTCGCTGCCGTCCCCCAATTCCTGCAGGTGTTCAATCGTTCGCAGCGAATGCTCATCCACCGTGTAACGGTGATAGTAATCGCGGACCACCAGCGAGTCGATGTGCCCAAATTCCGGCAACATTTCCGTCAACATCCCCAACCTCTGCATCGGCCGCAGCGCCACGCCAGGATAATCCGCGCTCAGAATTTCGCGCAATGTGGCCCACGATATCTCCGTATTCTGCGCCGGCACCTCCGGATGCGTTTGGATATACGCGATGGTGCGTTCCGCCTCCCGGCTTAGCGGCACGCCAGTACTCGCCGCCGCCAAAAAAAGCGAAAACGTGATCGCTCGATCCGATAGCGCTCCGGGAGCCACGATTTCAAGTAGTCCATCGCGCTCGATAAAAGGCCTGATCGTGCTTGTTTCCAATTTCGGAACACGCGCCGCGTTAAAAATACGTTCCCGCAGCGACAACGTGGTGAGCTGCGTTTTTTGTTCCATGTGTCGCAGCAATCGCCGGTTCAATGTGCGCGCTTGCCGAAAATACATGCGCATCCATTCCGCTGCGTCATGTTCCGCGGCGCCTCTTTCAGCAACTTCGGCATCCTTATTCCTGGCCGGGGTACCTGAAATAGCCCCTGAAATAACCCCCGGAATTCCCAGTGATCGCGCCGCGGCCGCTGCTTGTAGCTCGTACGTCAGTGTGTTGTCGTTCCGCCCATTGCTGTAATGCAAAAAACAGCGAATCTCGCTCATGAAATCGACCGCTTTTCGCACCAGCTCATCTTCCGCGGTGATTGTCGGCCGTGCGTCTTTTTTCTCGCCGCTGATTTGTTGCATCCACACTGTGGCTTGATAATCGCGCAACCCGCCCGGCGACTCCTTCACGTTCGGCTCGAGATGGAAAATCGTGTTCCCGTAACGTGTGAGCCTGTCCTTCGTCAATTTTTGAAGTTGCGCCAACAGAAATGGCCGCGCCTGCTTTTCCGAACCGGGCAGCACCTTGCTGTCCAGCTTCTCAAACAGCGTCTTGTCCCCTGCCAGGAATCGCCGGTCCAGCAAAGCCAGGTGAAACTCGGCGTTATCTTCTTCTATGCGCTTGCATTCATCGATGGTTCTTCCCGCGGAGCTGACCCGAAATCCAATGTCCCACAGCACCCGCGAAAATTCGCTGATCAGCGGGCTGAATTCCGCTTCCGCTTTTTCGTTGCCAAATAAAAATAAAATATCCAGATCGGAGAAAGGAAAAAGCCATCGCCGCCCGAATCCTCCCAGCGCCAGCAGAGCAAGCCCCTGCGTGTCGTTGTCATGCACGCGCAGCACCTGGCCAAAAATCCGCTGTATATTTCGATCCGCCAGCTCACACAATGCCGTCAGCGTTTCTCGCGCACCCGCACCTGCTTCGAATTTCTCGCGTATTCGTTGCCGCTCGCCGTCCGCTTCCGGTCCGAGCGTGGAAAGAGGGGTTATGGATCCTTGCATCGATTTTTTAGCTTGGCCGATCAATTCTCGATAGAACTATAGCGGGCAATTCCACATCTGTAGAGATTGTTTTCTTCCCGCTTTTTGTTGCCTCACTAGGACGACGGCTGGCGCTCTTCGTCGGCAGATTTAATGTTTAATCAGGGCCGCACAATATTCTCTGAATAAATCTCGTCGATTACTTACAGCGCGTTCTCCCCGCGCTCGTCATTCCGTATGCGAATAGCCTCATCGATCTTCGACAGGAAAATCTTCCCGTCGCCGATCATCCCGGTTTTAGCCGTCTTCATAATTGCCGCTAGAGCCTTCTCCACCAGCGCATCCGGCAACACCATCTCTACTTTCATTTTTGGCAGCAGGTCCACGGTATATTCCCGTCCGCGATAAATCTCCGTGTGCCCTTTTTGCCGCCCGTGTCCGCGCACTTCCGTCACCGTCATCCCTTCGATTCCAATTTCGTGCAGCGCTTCTTTCACGGAAACAAAGCGCGACGGTTGAATGATCGCTTCAATTTTCATCATGGAGGTAATTTCCAATACTCCGCAATGCGTTTCTGGAGGCGTGCGCTACAAATAAAGCCGGGTATCACGCTTCCAGGTTATAGGCCTCTTCTCCGTGTTGCGTAATATCGAGCCCTGCCTCTTCCTCTTCTCCACTCACTCGCAGCCCCGTGATCATATCAACGATCTTCAGCAGCACAATCGTCCCCACCAGCGCAATTCCCCACGCGATCAGCACGCCCACCAGTTGATTTCCAACTTGCGCCCAATGCCCATCTAATCCGCCTACCGCTTTTCCCGCCCCGAAGATGGGATTAATTGCTTGCTGCGCAAACACCCCGGTAAGCAGCGCCCCGATCGTTCCCCCTGCCCCGTGGACACCAAACGCATCCAACGCGTCATCATACTTAAAAATTGCCTTAACCTTCGTCACCATCCAATAGCAAAACGCGCCCGCGCAAATGCCTATGACCAGCGCCGGCATGGGTCCAACAAATCCCGCAGCCGGCGTGATCGCCACAAGTCCCGCCACCGCTCCCGAAATCGCACCCAACGCGCTCGCGCGTCCATTCTTAAGCCACTCCGCTGCGCACCACGCCAAAGCTGCGCTGGCTGCGGCGAAATGTGTAGCTACGAACGCGCTCGACGCCAATCCGTTCGAAGCCAGCGCGCTCCCGGCATTAAATCCAAACCATCCAACCCACAACAAACACGCTCCGATAAAACTCAACACCAAACTATGCGGCGGCATTGGCTGTTGCGGGTAGCCCGTCCTCTTCCTTAAATAAAGTGCGCACACCAGTGCCGATACTCCCGAAGAAATATGCACCACCGTGCCGCCCGCGAAGTCCAGGGTCGGAAATCTTCCTCCCAGCGACGCATTAAGAAAACCGCCCTTACCCCACACCATGTGTGCCAGCGGCGCGTACACAAAAACAAACCACAGCACCATGAATAGCACCGACCCACTGAATTTCAGGCGTTCCGCCGTCGCCCCTGTAATCAACGCCGGCGTAATAATTGCAAACATCAATTGGTACACCATGAATGTAGTCTGCGGTATCGTCCCCGCATAATCGGGATTCGGTTCCGCACCCACGCCGCGCAAAAATGCGTGCTCGAACCCGCCAATCAGCGGCCCATTTCCTCCAAAGCACAAGCTGTAGCCCACCAGCGCCCACATCACCGTGATCAAAGCCATTAGCGCGAAACTTTGCATCATGATGGCCAGCGTATTTTTACGCCGAACCAGCCCGCCATAAAAAAGCGCCAGCCCCGGCCCGGTCATCATCAGCACCAGAGCCGCACTCACCAGCATCCACGCGTTATCCGCGGAAGACTGCGCCGCCGTCACGCGCTGGTCAAGCTGCGTAAGCTTCTCGCTGGTACTAGCCTTGGAAAGATCTGTGGGAGCCGCTGTCTGTGCGAAC
>JGI12053J15887_10001124_pt1 | contig 12041 bp, 10 predicted proteins | sample MedBloCAOM1_O3_FD_15887 | JGI IMG/M metagenome (IMG submission 15887)
TCGCTCTCCCGCTGTAAACGCGAAGACATCGAGGCCTCCGCCCGCGCCGTCGAGCCCGCCCCCTCCAACCGGATCCACACCGTCCTCGCCTCCTCCGACCTCCATCTCGAGTGCAAGCTCCGCATCACCCGCGACTAGGCCCTCGACCAAGCCGCCAAGTCGGTCCGCCTCGTCCGCTCCTTCACCGAAGGCGTAGAGTTCTCCACCGAGGACGGCACCCGCTCCGACCCCGACTGTTCCTCCTCAAGATGATCACCGTCGCCGTCCAGGCCGGCGCGACCACCATCAACTTTGCCGGCAACGCCGCCCAAGGACCCCATTACCGATCAGGGTCTCACCTTCCCTGACTTCAACGATCCCCCTAATCCTCAGCTACAGACAAACCTGATCTTCCCATCCCCTGCGAATTCATCAACCCCAAACTGCCGAAGTGCGCGGTCATCCGTCCACTGACCGATCAAAACGCTGGTGCAGTGGCTGCGGTGACGAGTCTCACAGGAAGCGGCCTCTTCATGGCGCAATCAAAGCAGTTCCTCGGACTGCTGCAGCAGCTTGCCATGGAAGCGGACCAAGCAAGGCGTTCGTCCTAGTCTGACAGGCGGCCCTTCCCAACCAAGCAAGGCTCTGGCGTCTGCGGGCATCTCACTCGACAGATTCAAAGCCTTGTTTCCTAAGGTTTCCGACAGCTGTCAGACGAACAGCTGCATGATGAAATTTTGACCTTTCCTCGCCGGCCACGAGACCGCGCACTATCTCTGACGCTTTCCACCACAACGCAGCCACCTTTCCCAACCCCAGTCGTGTAATCTCAGAGAATCAGGTGTCAGTCCGCTTTTATACGAGCAATAGGTGTAGCTTTGATTACTATTTGGCGTAGCATTTCAGAGGTATTTGACGTAGGCAAGCTTTTCAGCGTTCGGCATCCGATGCAATGGAATTCCGGTGCCTTTGCGGGGCCTGGCAAACCCATCTGGTGAGGCATTGTGCTTTGCGCGACATGGAGGTTATTGCCAGATTATCGCTAGACGCAGCTCCGCTTTGACCGGACATACGCTCGTGCGGACATCAATATGAGAACTGATTGACTTGATTAGCGCTTATCTCTGGCAGTGGGTGCGCTCGCAAAAACGTATCATGTGAGCTTTTCATAGCGGCGGTGGCAGCAGGCGAATCCCTATGGCAGGAAGAGCAGGAGCGACTGCTCGCCATGGCAATCGAGGAGATGAGCGCATAGGTAAGGCCTTTGTTGTCCCACGTGGCTACGTGGAATTCGCCCACGTCCTCGGCATGGAAGCTCAGTCCGTCCGAGCGTGTAACCTTTCCCCCTGTGGCAGAAGCTAGTTTGTCCGAGGAAACAAGCAGACTGATACGGTTGTTTGGCATCCTAAANTCCACNAGNGCTGCGGGTTCGCCGCCAAATTTAACCAGGCGACCGCCAGCNAGNGTGTACTTCGCCCGGTCATCTGCGGCGATGCCCGCGTTGGGCATTCGAAACGGGAATGAGACTCGTTGCGCAAACCAGGCGGCAACTACCTCGGGTGAACTAGATTCCACCTCCAGCGATCTACCATTGCTGGATATACGGTGTTCGGCGATTGCTGCCTCGACGAAGCTCATGGCGCGTGATTCCCGTCTGAGATAGGAAAGGGATAAAACAACGCCAATCGCGACCAGGAACATAGCGGCAGCAACAAGCGGCCTCCAATAGGCTCGAACAGCAGATTTTTTTTGTACCAGAGGATCCGAGGTCGACTGATTGGTGGGACCGCTCATGTGGCTCAGGATCTTTTCGCGCAGGGCCGCTGGCGCCTCGACTTGAGGGCGCGCGCCTCTTACTCTCGCTGAGAATGCTCTTGCCTCTTCCAATTCTTCCTGACAGCCGGCGCAATCGCTGAGATGGGAAATCAGATCTTCCCGTTCTTGGCCCGTCAGTTCGTTGTCAATCATGAGTTGAATCATGACGCCGTAATCATCGTGATTGTTCATCAGCGTGAGGCCTTTCCGTAACTCAGCGGCTGGCTCGAAGTTTCAGCTAGCAAAGTCCGCAATTTAGCACGCGCCCTCCCCAAGCGCGACATGACGGTGCCGGCCGGACAGTTCAGCACGTTTGCGATCTCCTGATACGACAATTCCTCAAACTCGCGTAACAGAATGACTTCGCGAAATTCTGCCGGGAGTCGACCAATAGCGATCCGGACCTGTTCTGCGTCTTCGTTGCGGATAAGAATCTCCTGCGAGTTGCGCTCATGCCCTGGCAGAAGATCGGCGCCACCCTCCTCGCCATCTACATCGACAAGCTGCGGTCTCGACTTGCGCTTGCGCATTTGGTTTAGCCAGAGATTTCGAAGAATGGTAAAAAACCAGCCTCTGGTGTTGCTATCATCTCGGACCCTGTGCTGCGCCTCCAAAGCTCGGACATAAGTCTCCTGCACCAGATCTTCCGCCTCCACGCTATTGCGAGTGAGCATAAGGGCATAGCCATAAAGCGCATTCATATATTCTATGCCGAAAGCTTTTTCTTCACTGGTTCGGCTGAATCTCTGAAACATCATTCTTGCATTTTCTCCGGAATACGCTTTTTAAACCAGTCACGTATCGGTCGAGAGTGAGCAATGGACCCTGGGCACAATGCTCCGCAGATCTGGCTATCGTGATAAGAAATAAAGTGCAAGCGTGATAGCTTTCGCTTATGTTGATCGAGGAACCATCGTGTCAATTTTGTTGAGGATGGAAAGCTTCTTCGCGACGGAACGGGAGAGAACGGAGTCCGATTCATCCGAGATGTCGAGGTGCGGCGGGTGGGGTGAGATCGCTGGTGGGCAAGACAATGTGCGCGGGCGGTGTCGAAGCACATCAAGTATTTTCGGAACCGATGTAGGGAATCATGCTTTTCCTTATGCTCACGATGGATGCTGCGGTGCTGAAACACACTCTACTCTCTGTTCAACAAACACGAAGCTGCTCAATTTATTTCCGGACCCTCTAGGGTGGAAGTGCTATTCAATTATGCAAAGCACTATGCAGCAAACCTATATGCATACAACTGTGTGACTAACTTCGTCGGAATAACAATCGAGCTGGACGTGGGGGACGACCTTGCAGTGGTAGCTGCGCGCTGGGCCGAGCGCTAGCGTACGTAATATTCCCCTTCTTGAGGTCTCCCATGTCTGCCCGACGCTGGAACGCCCTGCCTCATTTTCAAGAACAACCCCATCACGCGGCACTGCCTTTCGTTATCATCAGCCCTGATATGACAGCTGGAAATCTTTGTTTGCCATGTTGTCCGTCTCATACTTTTGAAATGCCTGCTCGATGATATCGGCAGCCACATCCAATCCTTGCGTCCTTGAAATCACCTTCTGGAAATAATCAGCCCTCTCGCGATAGCTCGGATCTTGCAAAACTTTCTCGATCAAACCCCTCAGGCGGTCCGTTGTTAGCTCGTCCACTTCTATAAATTCGCCTGTGCCATGATGTGCAATTCTGGCGGCAGTTCCCGGCTGGTCGTAGCCTATTGGAATCGCAACCATGGGCACTCCATGCGCCAGGGATTCAAGCGTTGTATTCAGTCCAGCATGCGTGATGCAAAGCGCTGCACGCTTCAGCAATTTCATTTGAGGAGCAGAGCGGACGACAATCGTATTTGAAGGAATACGACCCAGATTTTCTGGATTAATATTCTTGCCAACGGAAAGTACAACTTGAGCATCTTCCAGGGGCTCAACCGCTTCAAGAATGTGTTTGTACACGTCATATCGACCATTCACCAGTGTTCCCAGTGAAGCGTAAATAAGAGGTTTGTCCGTCAATTTGTCCCATGGAAAAAGTACTGGCTCCCTGCCCTCATCGTCGTGAAACGGACCAGCGTAGTGAAACTGTGCAGGCCAGGGGATTCCAGGAAAATCGAATTCCTTCGGCGTCTGAGTTATTACAGCCAGCTTGGAAACAGTCGCAGCAGGATCATTCCAGTCGATCTTGAGCCCAACCTTTTCGGCATAAGACCTCGCGATTCCTGCTATCGGGCCAAGTATCGCGCCTATTTTATGTAAATTAACAGCGTTTCGATTAAGGCCATCCGGAGAAGTATCAAGTGGGCAGCTGAAAAGAGAGGCTGGAGTTGCTCCAGAGAAATCGAGGTGGAGAACATTCCAAACGTGTACATAAGGTATGGACATGCTTAGAGGAACAAGCTCGATGAAGAAGTGGATAGTGTCGATTACCAAAGCCTCAACGCCTGTCATTGCTAATTTTTCAGCCAGGTAATCGAAGGTCACTCGGGTGAGGTCAGGATTTCGATCCATACACGAATGCCGCACTACCTCAAAGCCATGCAACTGTGCCACGGAGCTATAGACCTTGTCGATAGAACCGACAGGATATTCTTTTTCACCGTAGGGCACGAAGTCGAGACCCGCAGCGCGAGCGAATGGTTCGACATCGGGAACGCCAAAAAATACGACTTCATTGCCGCGTGATTGCAGTCTGCGCGCGAGCGCCGTCATGGGGTTCAAGTGCCCTGACAAGGGCATGCTCACAAAGCCAATTTTCATTGTTGCTCCTTTTTTCGCTCATATTAGCCGCAGCACAGCACGACTCAGGCAATGATTCTCGCCTTATGTTCAGTGACGAAATTGTGTCCTGTTATAAAGACCCGGCTGAGCTGGTTTTATTCCACGATGTAGAGATTAAGGGGAATATTCGGGAAGGGGGCAGCCGCTGGAAGTTGGTCAGGGTCTTCCAGGATCGAAGTTTCTTGCGCTCGAAAAGAGCGGCCNCCCGCCGTTTGTCGAAGAGCAAAAACACGTTGTTGATGTAGTGACAACTCTGTCGAAGGGCAATAGAGCCAATTGGTAATGATCGACNCAACAACGACAAGGATGCGGTTGATAACGGCGTACNCGTTAATTCAATTCGAGGCATGGACCCTGAAGGAAACCTTCGCAGCTAACCACGGCGGAGACATTCTGCTGACATTCCCTGCAAACGTTTTTGGTATCTTATCCGAATGCTCACCAGGATCATTTCTCTGTCTATTATTGCCGCTTTAGCTGTTCCACTTTTGGCTCAGACGTCTACCCCGGCAAATACGGTTTCTGAACCCACTCGTACTGCTGTGCGCGAACTTATTGGGAGCATTATGGTTGACGGTAAGGCGTACGACTATGATCGCGAACTCGCCGATGGAATCGGCCCTCGCCTTACCGGGTCTGCCAACTACAACCGTGCCGTCGTATGGACGATGGAACAATTTCGATCTTTAGGCCTTAGCAATGTTCATACAGAATCGTTTACGTCTCCTGCTTCATGGGAGCCAGAGGTAGCAGCGACAGGGACCATTCTTGAGCCTCGCAAGCAGACGCTCCATATCTATTCTGCAGGTTGGAGCCCGTCCACTCCGGATGGAGGCGTCGAGGGTAACGTGGTTTATCTGCCACGCGTCTTTCCTACAAGTGAACTTGATGCAGAGAAAGACAAAATTGCCGACAGCATCGTACTCTTCGACAACCAGAGCTTTGGAGGCCCGCCCACGTTTGACGCTATCGTCCAAGCATTCCTACGGGTTCATGCATTACACCCCCGAGCTGTTATCTTTACGTTTGGCCTCAACGGTAACGGCACGCAAAATGCTTTGTTGCTGACCACGGGTGGTCAGATCTCCGATATGCCGGTGGCCCAACTGGGTCTTGAGGATGATCTACTCATCAAACGTATGCTCGACAAAGGGCCTGTGACTGTACAGTTTTCTTTTAAGAACCGCATCCGGCGCAACGTCGAGGTTCAGAATGTTGTAGCTGAGATACCTGGTCGCGATGTGTCGCCCGGCTCGCCCAGTTCAGTCGTGGTCGTCGGTGCTCATCTTGATTCATGGCATCCCGGCACAGGAGCACAGGACAACGGAACCGGCGTTGCTTCTATCCTGGAGATAGCTCGTGCGGTCCAATCGCTGGGGCGCCCACCTCGTCGCACTCTCCGCTTTGTTCTCTTCGGTGGTGAGGAGGAAGGTCTGATGGGATCCCATGCATATGTGGAGCGACATAAAGCGGAGATGCCTTCGCTTGATGCCGTTCTTATCTCTGATACAGGCAGTCAACGTGCAACGGGCTGGTACGTCATGGGCCGAGAGGACGAAAAGGATGCGCTCGCCGCAATAGAGCCTCTCCTGACTGGTCTGGGTGCCGATCAGACGTCCTCCGATACAGACTTTCTATTTCGGAGCGATCATGCCGGCTTCAATGTTCTTGGCGTCCCCACCNTGATGCTTTGGAATAGCATGGATCGGTATGAGACTTTGGTTCATCANGCCTCCGATACGTTCGACTCTGTCGTTAGGAGTGACCTAGACCAGACTGTCGCGGTTACAGGCTCAACGGCGTACGCGATAGCAGATGCGCCCCAGCCTTTTGCTGCCCACTTATCTCATGCCGAGGTCGCGGACATGTTCAGGAAGTGCAATGCGGCTGCTGATTTTAACAGCGCTAAAGTTATCGGCTGGGTCCCATCCAATTAGGGATTACCACGCTTGTATCGTCAGATCGTGTGTTACGCATCTCGCTGGCTGACCTGGATTGGTATCAGGGCAGCGAGATAGCCGCTGCATGAGGTGTTCAGTTCCTTTGCCAGAAAACGGGATACGGGTAGAAAACAAACTGTGGCAGCACAAGCGGCCCGTATATACAGGAGACAAATTGATTGAAATCTCAAGGCAGTCTCTTCCAGTCTCTGTGGGCACAATCTCCGCGAGGCTTGACCGGCTTCCGGCTACACGGACGATATGGAAGTTCGTCGTCCTGCTGAGCCTTGGCTTTTTCTTCGAGCTCTATGACCTGTTGTACTCCGGATACGTTGCGCCGGGGCTTATCAAGAGTGGCATCCTGACGCCTGTCGCCCGTAGCCTCTTCGGCATTCAAAGGGGTGGCGAGCTTCATTGCGTCCGCGGTTTCGCTGTAGCCTGTGGTCATTCTTACGACGCACAGATCAAGTCGCCCTTTTGAACGCGTTTCCAGCGAGAAGGGTCGGCTGGGATGTGTTCATCGCACGCGTTCATTCCCTGGCCTACTTTCTGACAGAATCGCGGGCGAGAATGACAGCCGAAAGCAACGTCCTCAGCTTGGCTCGAGCCCTCGCCAGGCGCGACATTACCGTCCCTGCGGGGCACCAAAATCGTGGCTATCTCTTGATAAGACAGTTCCTCGAACTCGCGCAACGAGGATTACTTCCCGAAAATCCAACGGTAATTCTTGAATTGCTTCGCGTACTTGCTCGTGTTCCATCCTGCTCACGTAAAACGTATAAGGATCTTTTCCAATCTCTGCAATATCCATGGCGCTCTCCTCTCCATCCATTGCAACGAGTTTTGCGACGCGCTGTTGCCGGAACTGATTGAACCAGATGTTCCGCTGGATGGTAAATAACCAGCTTTTCACGTTGCTGCCAGCGCGTAGCCTTCCCATCGCCCACTTCGAGACCGCACGAGCTGCGCTTTCAATCAGATCGGCGACTTCCTTGGGGTGCGACATGTAGACTGAGTTTTTATTCCCGGCGCAAATAAATTAGCTTCGAAGTGTTCTCGAAATCTGATTCAGGATGGAGGCCGCTGCCGATGCCTAGCTATGAGTGCAATTTTTGATCATTGGCCCGCTTCATAGAAAGAATACGTCGCTGTATAAGGAACTCTGCGCATTGCGCTCTCGCTACAACTACCGTCAGGCGCGTTTCCCCCGTGCGTCCCGGTACGCTGGATAAATCGTACCGTCCCCAATCTGCCGGCACCGCCGACCGACTCAAGCAACAACCACGGAACTGCGGTCGCATCGGGAACAACCTGTTTGGCGACAGCCCTCCCTTTTACCCAACTACCATCATTGAGTTTCCACGTAGGACCTGCAAAGTGTCGTCCAATGACAGATCCATCCTGATTGAGGAGCTTGGCATCCGGGGCCGTCAATGCCCAACGGCCATTGACGCAGCCGTAAACTTGATCTCCACTCCCAATGGCCCGTAGCAGAAGTCTGGAGTGAGGAGGTACATCGATCGACTCTTTCGCCGTTTGGGCGATAGAGTCTCGCGCCATACACACAACGGCGAGGACCAACGCAACCATCCCCAAGCGCTTGGCATGAGGAGACAGAGTTTTGTAGGATGTTTTCCGACCATTCCCGGCGTCTCGAGAGGGGTTGATATTTCCTAGAGGCTGCGGAACTGGCCTGAAAAGCATATCGAGCAATACATCAAGAAACATGGTTATACCGTCCGTGACGACCGGCCAGCAAGCGTTTGAGAGGAGAACGAGGCTGGCCTCTTGAAACCACAACACCGTTCCAACTGGTTTATTCCACGATGTACCGGAATATCTCTAACTCGTCTCACCTCCCTCTTCTGTGCATCGCTGAGTCGCCCTATACCTCGCTTCGCAAGATGCTGCTCGCATAGCGCTCACGATTGGAAGGGAAGAGCGAGGTGGGTTGGCCGAAGACAAGATGTAAGGCCGCTTCATCCCAGACCAGGCGGTATCGACATATATTTACGGATGTAACGATGCACAGTTGATTACGACGAGAGCGTGGCAGTTGGATTTGAGGTTATCGCAGCGAGTGGCCAATCTGCGGCCCTGAACAACCAGCCGGAAGTTCCTTATGTCGTGCCTGGAGGTGGGAATAAATCTTTTTCCTGCGTGTTATTCCGAGTGTTGCACAGGACATCTACCGAGCCAGAAATAAATCGTTAAACTTAGCGGTTCAAATAACGGGAGGTTATTATCCAGCGTCGTTCTTTCCTATCACTTGCGATCACGGCAGCCTCTGCTGCTGCCTGCGGTCAATCACTTACGCCTAACAGCCCCTCTCCAATTCATCCGGTCCTGTCTGGCGAAGATCGTCTAGATGAAGCTCACAGCCTCGGAATTACATCGATCGCCTTTAAGGTTCTAACTCGAGACGCAAATAGTGAGTTGTTCATCATCGAGCACACTACCCGCCAGAAGGGCGGCCCTCCTCGTCATATTCATCCGCATCAGGATGAATGGTTCTATGTCATCGAGGGAGAGTTCCTCTTTGAAGTTGGTCACGATCGTGTGACGCTTCGACCTGGAGGTTCCATCCTCGCGCCAAGAAATCTGCCGCATGCATGGGCATTTGTCGGGAATAATGGAGGTAAAATGCTCATCTCCTATACTCCAGCAGGAAAGATGGAGGCATTCTTTCGAGAGGTAACCAAGGGCAACTCCATGCCACCTCAAGAGAAGGCTCTGTTTGAAAAATTTGATCTGATTCTGACTGGTCCGCCTCTCTTGGTCTAAGCTTCGACACACGTTGTTGACGATCACCGTCTCATCCCTTGTGGCTGCTGCTCCACAGATCCTCTCGGTGACCGGCATTATCAGCAGCGATATCGAAGGCATTCGGCATCGCACTTTGCCCCAGTCGACGACACTCATCCGACCCGACACGCCCATCTGTCACTCGGTGGCGAATGAAGAACAAGTTAAAGGAGTGTTAGGCAAGAGAATGGGAAGTAACTTGGAATTTGCTGGAAAGGTGGCACTCATCACCGGTGGAAACAGTGGTATTGGCGCAGCGGCTGCAAGGCGTGTAGCTGAGCTAGGTGCTCAGGTAGTCGTCACAGGAAGGCGGCAAAGCGAGGGGCGACTGCTCGTCAGTGACATCAAACGCAACAGCGGATCTGCGGCGTTCATCCAGGCAGACCTCAGCCAACCCGAGCAGGTGAAGCGGATCGTACCATTCACTCTCAAAACCTTCGGACGGCTCGACTACGCATTTAACAATGCCGGGATCTCCGGTGAAAACCGGCTGCTCACAGATCAGACCGAGAGAGCCTTTGACCGCATCTTCGCCGTAAATGTAAAAGCCATGTTTCTGCTGCTTCAGGATGAGGTCAAACAGATGATGGCGCAAGGGCATGGGGGCTCAATCGTTAATACTGCCTCGGTCGGCAGACTGCTAGCATTTCCAACCGCCGGCCCCTACGTGGCCAGCAAACACGCTGTGCTCGGCTTGACCAACGCTGCCGCGATCGAATGCGGGCGATATGGTATTCGGGTTAACGCAGTGAGTCCTGGTGCGGTTAGGACTGAGATGTTGCTCGACGTATTTGGCACCCAAGAGGCGCTCGACGAAATGAGTGCGCTGCATCCCATTGGCCGGATTGGACGACCGGAGGAGATCGCCGATGCGGTTGCATGGCTGTTTTCGGACAGATCACCTACAACTGAATCTGCAGGGGAGCGAAGAATGGATCCTCGGTGGCCACCCCCCTCGAAACCGGATGCTACGATCAGATCGATTCCCACTTTTCTAGCACTAGAGCTTCTTCTAGCGTTGTTGCGTGCCGATTGTCCTAATCGCTCGCTTGTGACATTCATCCAGTATCTCGGAGGGTAGCTTGAGCAGCTCACAGGAGCCATCGTGTGAGCAGCCCCATAACGGCGACTAATGAGTTGGAGTGACGCGGGCTGGATAGTGTGTGAGGAAATGGAATAGATTGGCTTGTGTTTTGACGGGTCGCGGGTCGTTCTGGGAGAACCGGAGGTGCAAGTTCGGGAAAACTCTGTTTTGCTCTCAGCGCTTCAACTATTTCTGGGCCGATATAGGGAATCACAGTAACCTCGCGTGAGCTCAATGGATTTTGCAATGACGGATGCGGTGGAGAGATTCTCGCTTGCCTTGTCAACAAAACACCTCTATGGATCTGTTTATTCCCGAACCAATGACCCTTATAGGGTGGTGGTCAAGGGAGCACAGTCCAGTCTTTGCGCAATCTCGCGATGGTGAAACTTCGGGAAACGTCCATTCATCTGGAGGGCGATGCTCAACGGGCTACACTTGTTGATCGTTGCTCTGAACCAATTGAGTGGAGAATGCGCTCAAGTAACCGAACAATCCTCCGGAACCGTGGTTTCGGCAGCGGGAGTGGCGGCGGGGTCGTGGTTATCTGGACTGGCATTCCCGGCGCTGATGCCCAAATCGATCTACTGGACGGTTGCAACGAAGCAATTTAACATGAGGCTTTGCCGCTACACAGGTACCGACCTTGTTGGCGTTTTGACACTTCTATCGTGGGGATGGACAAGCGATGGGTACGTCAATGGCCCACCAAAAAGCATCTACGATGAGCGCTAAAGTGGTCGCCGTCCGCCATATTTGGTGGCACACCGTGCAGCATTGCCAAAGAGGAGACGAGAGCATACGTGAGACATTATGGGAATAGAAATCAATTGAATTTTTGACTATTCTCGTGAACTTCGAGAAACAATGTAGCGACTCCGTTCTGGCGCGCAGCCGGCAGAATCTCATTCATGAGTAGCTGTCCAAGGCCGTTTCGATCGTTGAAGCGATCCCTTGGGCAATCATAATTAGCCGATAGATTCTCTGATTTATGCCAAAGTCGAGACGCGGGAGCCATGGGTCGTCGCACTGTGACGCGGGCAATGCGGAGCTATTCTGGCGCCAAACGGGTAGGACGATGAAGTCATACCGACCTCACAAATAGTTAGCACCGAATCAATCCAGGAATAATCTTGCGAGTCGAGGGTTCTTACTTACGGATTTCGCGGAGATCGAAACGCGAGAATCCAACTCTGTCCCCATTCGCAGTTACCCTTCGGCCTCTCGATTTGGCATGTGTCAAATCGAAGAGGGCACGAGAACAGTGAGAACTCATAACAACCAGGAGATTACATGAATATGTTTCGGCGTATTGCCTTAAGCACTACCATGGCTCTTTCTTTAGGAACTCTTTCGTTTGGACAGCACTATACCCAAACCAACCTTCAGGCCAACGCGTCAGGAGTTGCTGAGACCACGGACCCGCAGTTGGTCAATTCCTGGGGTCTGTCACGCTCTTCCGGTAGCACCTGGTGGGTGGCAGACAATGCGACAGGAGTCGCTACCCTGTACAACGGCCCAGGAACGAAACAATCCTTGATCGTCACCATTCCACCTGCTGATCCGAACAACAAGAAGACGCCAACCGGTTCTCCCACGGGTATCATCGCCAACGGCAGCACAACCGATTTCGTGCTGGCG
>JGI12053J15887_10001125_pt1 | contig 12041 bp, 10 predicted proteins | sample MedBloCAOM1_O3_FD_15887 | JGI IMG/M metagenome (IMG submission 15887)
AGGACATCATCACCATCGAGCACATGCGCGCGATGAAGGACCGCGCCATCGTCTGCAACATCGGCCACTTCGACAACGAGATCCAGATCGCGGGCCTGCGCAACCTGAAATGGACCAACATCAAGCCGCAGGTCGACGAGATCACTTTCGCCGACGGCAAGCGGATGGTCCTGTTGTCGGAAGGCCGCCTGGTGAACCTCGGCAACGCCATGGGGCATCCGAGCTTCGTGATGTCGGCGTCCTTCACCAACCAGACGCTGGCGCAGATCGAACTGTTCGCCAACAACAAAGACGGCAAGTACCAGAAGAAGGTCTATGTGCTGCCGAAATCTCTGGACGAAAAGGTGGCGCGGCTGCATCTCGCCAAGATCGGCGTCAAGCTGACGAAACTGCGCCCCGATCAGGCCGAATACATCGGCGTGAAGCCGGAAGGCCCGTTCAAGGCGGATCATTATAGGTATTGAGAGTTTGAGGGCGTCATTCCCCGGTGTGCAATTGCACATCGGGGAATGACGGTGGTAAACCTCACCAGCCCCGGAGCGATCCGGGGTCTTTTCGTTTGTCAGTTGCATTTTTCCCCGGCTGCGGACTAACTGGTCGCAATAAACGGCAAGCCGAATTGCCAGACGAGATCCGCAAGGGAGGCCCCATGCCATCAGAACATTTCGACGTGCTGATCGTCGGCGCCGGATTGTCCGGCATCGGCGCGGGCTATCATCTGCAGGCCAACTGTCCCGCCAAGAGCTACGCCATCCTGGAGGGCCGCGAAACGATCGGCGGCACCTGGGATCTGTTCCGTTATCCGGGTGTCCGCTCCGACAGCGACATGTTCACGCTGGGCTATTCGTTCAAGCCATGGACCGAGCCGAAGGCGATCGCGGACGGGCCGCGGATTCTGAATTATGTGCGCGAGACCGCGGCCGACAACGGCATCGACAATAAAATCCGCTTCAACCATCGGGTCAAGCAGGCTTCGTGGTCGTCGCCAGATGCGCGCTGGACGGTGGAGGCCGAACGCGCTCGGGGCGGCGAGGGGTCTGCGGAGACCGTGCGCTTCACCTGCAATTTCCTGTTCATGTGCTCCGGCTATTACAAATACGAGGAAGGCTATACGCCGGAATTTTCCGGCACCGGGGATTTCGCCGGCCGCATCGTGCATCCGCAGAAATGGACCGACGATATCGACTATGCCGGCAAGCGCGTGGTGGTGATCGGCTCGGGGGCCACCGCGGTGACGCTGGTGCCGGAGATGGCCAAGACCGCCGGTCATGTCACCATGCTGCAGCGCTCGCCGACCTATGTGGTGTCGCGGCCGGCGCAGGATCCGGTCGCGAACAAGCTGCGCGCGCGGCTGCCGGCGAAACTCGCCTATCATCTGATCCGCTGGCGCAACGTGCTGTGGGGGATGTATTTCTTCCAGCTCAGCCGGCGCAAGCCCGCGCGGGTCAAGCAACTGATCCTTGGCGGCGTCAGGATGGCGCTCGGCCCGGACTACGACATCGCCACCCATTTCACGCCGCGCTACAACCCGTGGGACCAGCGGCTGTGCCTGGTGCCCGATGGCGATCTGTTCGACGCGATCAGGGAAAAGCGCGCCTCGGTCGTGACCAAGGAGATCGACACCTTCACCAGGAACGGCATCAGGCTGAAGGACGGCAGCGAGCTCGAAGCCGATATCATCGTCACCGCCACCGGTCTCAATCTGCAAGTGATGGGAGGCATGGAGGTCAGCGTCGACGGCCGCGGAATCGATTTTGCGAAAACTCTGAATTACAAGGGCATGATGTATTCCGACGTGCCTAATCTGGCGTCCGCCTTCGGCTATACCAATGCGTCGTGGACGCTGAAGTGCGACCTGACCTGCGAATATGTCTGCCGCCTGATCAATTACATGGATCGGCATGGCTACAAGCAGTGTATGCCGCACAACGTCGATCCCACGATCACCGAATTGCCGTCGCTGGATTTCTCGTCCGGCTACGTGCAGCGTTCGATCGCGAAAATGCCGAAGCAGGGATCGAAGCGGCCGTGGCGGCTCTATCAGAATTACGCGCTCGACATCGTCAGCTTGCGCTTCGGCACCGTCGATGACGGGGTGATGCAATATTCGTGAGGGGCGGCGCGCGCGTCACATCAGCGAGCCACGGTTGAACATTCCTTCCGGCATGTCTTTCTTGCGCCGCGCATGGGGCCTGCCGATCACCAAGAGTTTGACAATCAATCCGGCAATCCGGCCGCTCTCAGCGCTTCGGTATAGGTTCTCGCCATCGATTCCAGCGGAACCGGTATTCGAGTGAGAAACCCCGAGATCGTCAGCTCTGGCTCGATCGTCAGCAATTCCTGCACGGTCTGCGCTGCTCGATCGCGCTGTCCGACTTTCACCAGGGCCACCGCCAGGACGCGAAGCGCCACCGCGAAGCGCCGATTTTGGACCAGCGCTTTTTCCGCCCAGATAATGGCCTCGGCATAATTCTCGTCTATGATCGCGGCAATTGCCATGGCTCCCGACATGAACCAGCCGCGCGGATCGCGCGGGCTGAGGCGTCGCGCGCGCTCGATCATCTCGCGGCCCGTGGTCTGATTGCCGCGCATCGTCTCGATCCAACCGCCCAAGGCCAAAGCCATGGCGGAATTCGGGTTGATCATCAGGGAACGGCTGAACAGCTCGCGGGCCGCGTCTCTCCCCTCTTGCGCCATGTTCCAGACCGCGAACGCGGCCATCCACAAAACCTGCGCGTCATTCGGCGCCAGCTCAACCGCGCGCCAGGCGAGGTTGACGCCCTTGGCGCGATACGTGTCGTCGTTCGGCAGCCATCCCTGAAAATGGCGTTGCGCGTGGCAATAGGCCGCCGCGGCCATCGCCGGGGCGTAAGTCGGGTCGATGGCCAGCGCTTGATCGAGGCAATCCAGCGCCGCGGTCATGCTTTCAGCCGTGAACTCATATTCCAACCCATGGGCACGCAACAGGAGATCGTAGGCGTCGAGCTTGTTCGGCCGGTTGCGCTTGCCTCGCTCGATCTCGGCAAACTGTAACGTCGGCTCGATCGCGGCAACCACGCTCGCGGTGATCCGATCTTGAAGCTCGAAGACATCGCTCAGATCGCCGTCGAAGCGGTCGGCCCAAAGATGGGCGCCTGACCTGGCATCGATCAGCTGCCCGCTGATCCGCAGCCGCTCGCCACCTCTGCGGACGCTGCCCTCCAGCACATAACCCACCCCAAGCTCGCGTCCGACGCGGCGGACATCGACCGCGTTGCCCTTGTAGATGAACGAGGAATTCCGGGCGATCACGAACAGCCCGCTGCAGCGTGACAACGCGGTAGTGATATCTTCGGCCATCCCGTCGGCAAAATAGTCCTGCTCCGGATCGCCGCTCATATTGGTGAAGGGTAGCACCGCGATCGAGGGACCTGCCGGGTCGGCCATGCGCGGCTTCACGTCTTTCAGCACCGCTTCCACTACCGGTCTGGATGGGGGATCAGACTCTTCCCGCACCGCGCCGACGAAGCGGACACCTTTGCGTGGAAGGGTCTTGATCAGGCGCTGTTCTTCGCCACTGTCGCCAATCGCAGCGCGCGCCGAGTTCACGCGGCTGCTAAGCGTCGCTTCCGAGACGATGCGCCCTTGCCAGACGGCGGCGAGGAGATCGTCGCGGCTGACCACGCGGTCCCGAGCCCGAATGAGAAATTCCAACAGGTCGAAGACTTGCGGCTCGACTGCAACGAGACCGTGACCGCGGCGCAACTCGCGCCGGTTGGTATCAAGGACAAGATCTTCGAACCGATAGAGCAAAACCGAGAGCCCCGCTGGCTGGCGCCACGCTGAGTTTTCCAGCCTACCGTAAAAATCATGGCCGTCTGGAGGATAAATCCGCGCCATCTCCAAGCGGAATGCCCATTTTTCGGGGCATGGTCGCCTCGATCCCGGTTCCAGCGCATCCAGCCAGCCTTCGTCCCGAAGATCGCCGCAGCCGCGGGCAGAGCAGGTCCCGGCCAACCATCGAACCCAAGGAGATTCACCAATGGATACGATCAAGATGTCCGAGCCAATCAACCACGATCGCCGCCGCTTCCTTGGTACCGCGGCGATGACCATTGCCGCCGCCCAGCTCGTCGTGAGCGGTTCTGCGGACGCGCAATCAAGCGCGGCAAAACCGGCAGATCTGCCCAGGATCAAGCCGGGGACGCACACGTCGTTCGGCACGCTAAAGCAGATCAATGCGGGCGTGCTGAATGTCGGATACGCTGAAGCTGGCCCCGCCGACGGTGCTGTGGTCATTCTTCTGCACGGTTGGCCCTACGACATTCACAGCTATGTCGATGTCGCGCCCTTACTGGCGTCGGCGGGCTACCGGGTGATCGTCCCGCATCTGCGCGGCTATGGCACCACGCGCTTTCTTTCAAGTGAAACGGCCCGGAACGGCCAACAGTCGGTGATTGCCGTCGATATCATCGCTCTTATGGACGCCCTCAAGATCGAGAAGGCGACCCTCGCCGGTTATGATTGGGGAGCGCGGACGGCCGACATTGTCGCCGCGCTCTGGCCGGAGCGCTGCAAGGCCCTCGTCTCCGTAAGCGGTTATCTGATCGGCAGCCGTGAATCCAACAAGATGCCGTTGCCGCCAAAGGCTGAGCTGCAATGGTGGTACCAATATTATTTCGCCACGGAACGCGGCCGGGCCGGCTACGAGAAATACCGGCACGATTTTGCCAAGCTCATCTGGCAGATCGCTTCGCCGAAGTGGGACTTCGATGATGCCACGTTCGATCGCTCTGCTGCGGCCTTTGACAACCCGGATCACGTCAGCATCGTGATCCATAATTATCGCTGGCGGCTCGGCCTGGCTGAAGGCGAGGCGAAATATGACGATCTGGAAAAGCGGCTTGCCGAAGGCCCGGTCATTACCGTGCCCACCATTACCCTTGAAGGCGATGCCAATGGTGCACCACACCCGGATCCCAGTTCCTATGCCAAGAAATTCTCGGGCAAATATGCGCACCGGATCATCAAGGGCGGCATCGGGCACAATCTGCCCCAGGAAGCCCCGCAGGCTTTTGCCGAAGCAGTCGTCGAAGTCGCCGAAAGCTGACCGATGGCCGACCTGAAAGGACGGGTCCATGAAACAGATCCCGATCTTCGTGATCGCTGCAGCCATGGCGGTAAGTGTCAGCGGTGCAATGACATTCTCAGCCGGAGGCGCCAATGACGAAAGCTCCCCAATCTTCGGAATCAAAATCCCCTCCGGATACCGCGACTGGAGGTTGATCTCCGTGGCCCACGAAGAAGGCAGGCTCAACGATCTGCGCGCCATTCTGGGCAACGACGTGGCGATCGGGGCGTCCCGGGAAGGCAAGCTTCCATTCCCGGACGGCACAATCATTGCCCGGCTCGCCTGGAGTTACGACCGGTTGGAGGAGAGCAGCAAAGCCTTTGGCCGTCCCCAAACTTTCGTGGCCGGGCCACCCAAGAACGGGGTTCAGTTCATGGTCAAGGACTCAAGAAAATACGCCTCGACCGGCGGCTGGGGGTTCGCTCAATTTGACAACGGCAAACCCGCCGGCGAGGCGGTGCAAAATGCCTGCTTTTCCTGCCACGCGACCGTCAAAGCTCGCGACTTTGTCTTCAACCGTTACGCACCTTGAACCCGGCGCGTGTTGCGTGAGCGCCGCCCATTCCCAAGCATCGAGGAGAGAACCATGACAACTGCAACCGAGACCCCGAGAGCGCAGACGGTCGACATGAAGCTCGAGGTCGTCGTCATCCCTGTTTCGGACGTCGATCGTGCCAAGCGCTTTTACGTCGGCTTGGGTTGGAGGCTGGACGCCGACTTCGCCGCCGGTGACGACTTTCGCGTGATCCAGTTCACGCCGCCTGGCTCGCCGTGCTCGGTCATCTTCGGCAAGAACGTCACCGCGGCGGCACCCGGCTCCGCCCAGGGACTGTACCTGATCGTCTCCGACATCAAGACCGCGCGCGACGAGCTGCTCGGTCGGGGCGTTGAGATCAGCGAGGTGTTCCACGACGCCGGCGACGTGCACGCTGGCACGGACGAGCCCTATTTGTTTGGGCGGGTCCGGGTTAGCGGTCCGGATCCCGACCACCGCAGCTACCGCTCGTTCGCTTCGTTCGGAGATCCGGACGGCAACGGCTGGCTGTTCCAGGAGGTCACCGCGCGATTGCCCGGACGCGTGGATGCGGACGACACGACCTTCACCTCGTCAACCGAGCTTGCGACCGCGCTCCGCCGTGCGGCGGCCGCGCACGGCGAGCACGAGAAGCGGACCGGCGGCCAGCACGATGTGAACTGGCCGGACTGGTACGCCGAGTACATCGTTCGGGAGCAGGCCGGCAAGCCGCTGCCGTCATGAGTAGCGGCTACCACGTCATCGGTGGTGGCTCGCCGCGCATCGGCACCAATCCGGAACAGTTGTTTGACCGGCGCTGGCCGGCTTAGGCCCTGCGGACTGACGCAGTCCGCAGGGCACATTTTAGCCCGCCTATTGCGTGGCGCCGCGCTCCGGGCACGGCCGACGACGGGTGATGGGCGATGCAGTATTGGTGACGGTGGAGCCTGCGGCCTAACGACGCTATGCGTTGTTTCACGTATTCGCGTTTTTCCACGAATCGGCCATTCGTGCCAGACAGTTAACGTCGAATTAATCGGCGAATCCTAGGCTTGGGCGGTCGAGGCTGCTGAGAGCATGAGGAAGCCCATGGACGCCCAGAGAATTGCCATCGATGCCGTGGTGGCGCTGACCGACTGCGACCGCGATACGGTCGCTGCCTTCATCCGCAGGTTTTATCTCGCCGGCGTGAAGGACCCCAAGCGCCTGACCTTCAAGGGCCTGCAGGCGTTGACGCAGGGTTGAGCCACCAATCAGACGTCATCACCGGGCCTGTCCCGGTGATCCACGTCTTACTTTTTCATTGCGCAACCAAGACGTGGATGGCCGGGTCAAGCCAGGGCAAGCCCGGCCATGACGATATGGAGCGAGCGCGGAACCTACGCCGCGGCGGCAATGGACTTGAGGAAACCGTCGATTTCGGCCTGCAGGTTGGCCGTGGTTTCCGACAATTGTTTCGCCGATGACAGCACCTGACTCGATGCCGCGCCGGTCTGGTTGGCGCCCTTGCTGACGTCGGCGACGGTGCCGGCGACTTGCGTGGTGCCTGCGGCGGTACGCTGGATATTGCCCGAGATTTCCTGAGTGGCGGCGCCCTGTTCCTCGATCGCCGACGAGATCGCGCTGGTGATCTCGGAAATCTTGCCGATGGTCGAACTGATCATCTTGATCGAGCCGACCGCCTCCTGCGTCGCGGTCTGCATGCCCGCGATCTGGTTGCCGATTTCGTCGGTGGCCTTGGCGGTCTGCGCCGCAAGCGCCTTGACCTCCTGCGCGACCACGGCGAAGCCACGGCCGGCGTCGCCGGCGCGCGCCGCCTCGATCGTGGCGTTGAGCGCGAGAAGATTGGTCTGCTCGGCGACCGAGGTGATCAGCTTGATGACGTCGCCGATGCGGTTGGCGGCCTGCGACAGCGCATTGATGCGCGCATCGGTTTCATCCGCCTGTTTCACAGCGCTGGCGGCGATGCGGTTGGATTCCTGGACCTGCGCCGAAATCTCGCGGACCGAACTGGCGAGTTCCTCGGTCGCCGATGCCACCGACTGCACGTTGTTGGAGGCGTCCTCCGAGGCATTGGCGACCACGGTCGCAAGCCGCGTGGTGTTGCCGGCGCTGTCGCTCAGCGAGCGTGCGGTGCCTTCCAGTTCGCGGGACGCCGTCGACAACGAGGCGGTGATGGCGCGAAAGCGGTCGCTGGCCTCGGCAATCGCGTCCTTGCGAATCTGACGGTTGGAACCGAAATAGGCCGCAATGATGTTTTGGGTGTCCATCATCATCGCCTTGGCGATCGCGTTTTGCATCGCAGCCTTCTTGTCGCGCGCCGCCTGCGCGGCCCGCCCGAAGCGCGGAATTACGATTTCGTTCTCGGCCGCCTTCATCAACTGATCGGAGATGAACATCTGCCGGCAGCCGACATACCATTGCGGCGCGACACCGGCGCGCTGATTGAGCTCGCAAAACCGCGTTGCGGAGTCCAGATATTCGGCGCCGAAATCGCCCGCGGCGATCAGCTCCCAGTGATGCAGCTGCATGCGGATAGCCTCCTGCATCGCTCCGTTCTTGAAGATGCCAGAGGTGGGATCGTGATGCCGGACCTTGTCGTAGTAGCGTGCCAGAATGCCCGGCAGGAACTTTGCAAAAAACGGCCGCATCTCGCGCAACGCTGCCCGCATTGGCGCGTCGACCTGAAGCAAATCAAGGCGGATTGCGTTCCAGTCGAGGGTCATCGGCGGCTCCGGCGCAAGCGTTGTGGCGGTCCGACTATTTAATGTCCGTATGGTTAACGGACTGCGAATTTGTCCGTAGTTCTACCGAGAAATGGGCGAGCTACCCCAGCGTGTCCCGGACGCGGCGCAGCACGAAGTGATGCGACGCAGAGCCGGGATCCACTCGCGAATGACGTTAGATGGGCCCCGGCTCAGCAGCGCACCACGCCGCGACCGCGGCGCGTTGCGCGGCGTCCGGGGCATGGACGGGCCCGGCGGCGACTATAGCGGCTTGCCGATCGTAACCTTGAGGCTGCCGATGCCATCGACCCCGCATTCGATTTTATCGCCGGGCGAAAGCGCGGCAACGCCGGCGGGCGTTCCCGTCATGATGATATCGCCGGCGCCGAGCGTGACTTGCTCCGACAGTTTGGCGATGATCTCGGGGACGCTCCAGATCAATTCGGTAAGGTCGCCCTTCTGCCGTTCGGTGCCGTTGACCGAGAGCCAGATCTTGCCCTTGGCCGGGTGGCCGATTTTGGCGGCCGGCTGCAGCGCGCCGCAGGGTGCGGAATGGTCGAACGATTTGCCAACTTCCCACGGCCGCTCTTTCTTGCGCGCGGCCAGTTGCAGATCGCGGCGCGTCAGGTCGATGCCGACGCCGTAGCCGTAGACGTGGTCGAGCGCCTTGTCCGAGGCGATGTTGAGGCCGCCGCTCTTCAGCGCGACGATCAATTCGACTTCGTGATGCAGATCCTTGGTCAGCGGCGGGTAGGGGATCGTGGCGCCATCCGGTTCGATCATGTCGGCGTGCTTGGCAAAGAAAAACGGCGGCGCGCGCTCGTCGTTGCCCATCTCTCTGATGTGCTCGAGATAGTTGCGCCCGACGCACCAGATGCGGCGAACCGGAAAGGATTTCGATTCACCGGCAACTGGAATCGAAGGCTGTGACAGGGCCGGAATGACAAAGGACGTGGCGCTCATGAAAGGATCTCGANGGGTTAGGGGCGGAAGCTCGGGTTTAACTTTAAGCGGTTGCGCTGATCGGCGCCAGAGTGAGAGGCGCTGCGTCTCGATGTTGCAGGCGGAAGAACGAGGCGTAGCGCCCGCCGCGGCGCAATAGATCATCATGCCGCCCGCGCTCGACGATCTCGCCGCCCTCGACCACCAGAATGGTGTCGGCGTGCATGATGGTGTGCAGGCGATGGGCGATCACGATGGTGGTGCGGTTCTGGCAGAGATGTTCGATCGCTTCCTGCACCTGCTTTTCGGATTCCGAATCGAGCGCCGCGGTCGCTTCATCGAGCAGGATGATCGGTGCATTCTTGATCAGCGCGCGAGCCACCGCGACGCGCTGGCGCTGGCCGCCGGACAATTGGGTGCCGTGCTCGCCCACCGGCGTGTCATAGCCGAGCGGGAATCCCATGATGAACTCGTGCGCGCACGCCGCTTTTGCCGCGGCCACGATCTCTTGTTCGGTCGCACCGACTTTGCCGAATGCGATGTTCTCGCCGATGGTGTCGCGGAACAGATAGACATCCTGTCCGACATAGGCGGTCTGCTGACGCAGCGACTTTCGCGATACGCCGGAAATCGCCTGTCCGTCGATCAGAATATCGCCGTCATTCACTTCATAGAGCCGCAACAGCAGCGCCAGCACGGTGGATTTGCCGCCGCCGGAGGGGCCGACCAATGCCGTGACCTTGCCGGGCTCGGCGACAAAGCCCATGCGGTTGAGCACGGTTTCGCTCGGGCGGTAGGCGAAGGTCACGTCGCGAAATTCGACCCGGGCGTCGCTCAGTTTCAATGCCGGCTTGTCGTCATCGACGGGTTCGCTGGATGGGCTGTCGACAATCTCCAGCAATTTGCGTGCACCGATCAGGTTGCTGTTCAATTCGATATTCAGACGCGCCAGGCGCTTGGCCGGTTCGTAGGCCATCAGGAACGCGGTCAGGAACGAAAAGAACTGACCTGGCGTCGCGCCCATCGCGACCACGCTGTAGCCGCCATACATCAATCCGCCCGCGACCGCGAAGCCGCCCAGCGTTTCCATCAACGGGCTCGAGCGGTTCGAAACCCGCGCCATCTTGTTGGCATTGTGCTCGACTGCAGCGATGCTGGCGTCGATGCGCTCGCGCATGGTCTGCTCGAGCGTGAAGGCCTTCACGGTGCGAATGCCCTGCAGCGATTCCTGCATGGTCTCGAGAATGTCGGCGGTGCCGGTGAATTGATTATGCGCGAGGCCCTTGATCCGCTTCACCAGCTTGCGGAGCACCAGCATGGCTGGGGGCGCCACCGCGAAGCCGAGCAGCGCCATATACGGATCCTGCGTCAGCATGACCGCGATCAGCCCGATCAGCAGCAACAGGTCGCGTCCGAGCGCATTGATCAGCAGGTTGAGAACTTGCGTGACGGAATACGCGCCTGATGTCAGGCGCGCCAGAAATTCCGACGAATGCCGCTCCGAGAAGAAGCCGACGCTTTCGTTCATCAGTTTGGCGAACAGCCGGCGCTGGTTGTTGGCGAGGATGGCGTTGCTGATTTTCGACAGGATCACCTGGTGACCGTAAGTCGCCGCACCCTTGAGTATGAAGATCAGGACCGTCACGCCGGACAGGATCGCGATGCCGCGGACATCCTTGTCGACATAGGCCTTGTTGATAACCTGGCCGAGGACATAGGCCGAGCCGGCGGTCGCGCCCGCCGAGATCCCCATCAGCACGAACGCGAGCAGATAGCGCCGCCAGTAGGTGGCGCCCTGTTCCGTCATCAGGCGGCGGATCAGAATTGCCGCGCCGTAGGGGTCGTCAGTGATTTTCTTTGGAAGTTCGGCCATCCGCATTCCATTGACAGCGCCAGATCCGCCCGCGCGTCAGGGTTAGCTGCGAGATGACTCCTTGCCCGCTATGTCAGGGTTTTTCAAGCCAAATCGGGGCTTGCGCTGAACGAGATTTTAGGCCGATACCGCGTGCCGCTTGTCGTCGTTGCGCTCGCGGAACAATTTCTTTTCCCACGCCAGCGCGTGGGCGGCGATGGTCTCGAGATTGTCGTATTGCGGCGTCCAGTCCAGTGCGCTGCGGATGCGGCTGGTGTCCGCGACCATGGTCATGATATCGCCGGGCCGGCGCGGTGCATATTGAACCGCAAAATTGCGCCCGGAGACACGCCGCACCGCCTCGATGGTTTCGAGCACGGAGTAGCCGCGGCCATAGCCGCAATTCAGCGTTGCCGAGCCACCGCCGCCACGCAGATAGGACAACGCGGCGCGATGCGCCTGCGCCAGGTCGCTGACGTGAATGAAATCGCGGATGCAACTTCCGTCCGGCGTCGGATAGTCGGTTCCAAACACATCGATCTTGGCGCGCTGTCCGGTGGCCGCTTCGACCGCGATTTTCAAGAGATGTGTCGCGCCGACAGTCGCAAGCCCGATGCGCGAGAGCGGATCGGCGCCCGCGACGTTGAAGTAGCGCAGCACGATATAATTCATGCCATGCGCCGAGGCGACGTCGTGCAACATGATTTCGGTCATCAGCTTCGAGGAGCCGTAAGGCGACAGCGGCCGCGTCGGTGCGCTTTCGGGAACGGGCACTTGATCCGGATTGCCGTACACCGCCGCGGTCGATGAAAAGATGAAGCGGTTGACGCGGCACTTCACCGCTGCGTTCAGCAGGCTGCGCGTCGTCATGGTGTTGTTGCGGTAATAGGCGAGCGG
>JGI12053J15887_10001126_pt1 | contig 12036 bp, 6 predicted proteins | sample MedBloCAOM1_O3_FD_15887 | JGI IMG/M metagenome (IMG submission 15887)
CTCGCCGGCTGGTGCGTGACCAGGTGGATGGGCCAGTGTTGCGCGCTGGCGCTTCCGAGCCACTCCGCCGGCGGCAACCAGGCCGGGTGCGACGGACAGTCCGCGTAGTCGAAGCCGGCGACGGCGTCCGAGACGATCTCGATGCGGCCGGACGGGGTCTTGAGCGGATGGCGCTCGGGGTCGCGGCGGAAATCTTCGAACAGCACGTAGTCGCGCTCGGGCGGTGGCATCTCGACGAAGCCTTCAGCCCAGAATTGCTGGAAGCCGGGAAGGGCGACGCCCTTGGCGGTCGCGCTCGCGCGGACCTGGTCGTACACCCATTGACACCAGCCCATCTCGTCGCGGTCTTCGGTGAACGCGGTCTCGTAGCCGAGGCGCCGCGCCAGCGCGCGGAAGATGTCGAAGTCGTTCCTGGCTCCGCCGATCGGATCGATGGCGCGGTGCATGGCGAGGACGAAGGAATCCCGCGATGAGCCGCCGACGTCGTTGCGCTCGAGCGTGGTGGTCGCCGGCAGCACGATGTCGGCGTGGCGTGCGGTCGGTGTCCACCAGCTGTCGTGCACGATGACAGTCTCCGGCTTCTGCCACGCGCGCTGCAGCCGGTTGAGGTCCTGGTGGTGGTGGAACGGATTGCCGCCCGCCCAATAGACCAGCCGGATATCGGGATAGCTATAGCGGCGGCCGTTGAATTCGTAGCTGTCGTCGGGATGGAGCAGCATGTCGGCCATACGCGCGACCGGGATCATGGAGCGCGCCGGGTTGAGCGGAAGCGGGACCTCGGGTCCCGCCACATCGACGCGCGGCACGCCGATGCCATTGCTCGAACCGTGGCCGAACGCGAAGCCGCCGCCAGGAAGGCCGATCCCACCCAGCATCGCCGCCAGCACGATCGCCGCCCAGTACGGCTGCTCGCCGTGATGCGCGCGTTGCAGCGACCACGCGCAGGTGATCATGCTGCGCGTCGCGGCTGCGCGCCGGGCGAGTTCGCGGATGGCGTCGGCGGCAACGCCGGTAATCGCCTCAGCCCACTGCGCGTCCTTCGGCACGTTGTCGTCGAGACCCAGGAGATAACGGCGGAACGCTTCGAAGCCGGTGCAATAGCGCGCAACGAATGACGCGTCGTAGCGCTCCTCGCTGAGCAGCGTGTGCGCCATCGCCAGCATCAGTGCGGTATCGGTATTCGGCCGGATCGGAACCCATTGCGCGCCGAGAAAGTCCGGCGCATCGGACTTGAGCGGGCTGATGGAAACGAATTCGATGCCGGCGTCCTTCGCACGCCGCAGCCACGTTTCCATGCTGTGGGTGCCGGCGCCGCCGGAGGTTACTTGGCCGTTTTTGATGGCGAGGCCGCCGAACGCGAGGACGAGGCGCGTGTGCTTGACGATCGACGACCAGTCCGTGATCTGACCCACGGCCGGCTGGAATGTGCCGATCACGCGCGGGAGGAGGTACTGCGCGGCGCCGAAGCTGTAATTGCCGACCTGGTCGACGCAGCCGCCGCCAAGGAACAAGAACCGCCGTACCAAGCTGCGGGCATGGTGGACGCGGCCGGCCGACGACCATCCATAGGAGCCGCCGAGGATTGCGGTGTTGCCGAATGTCTCGCGCACGCGCGCAAGTTCCGCGGCGACCGCATCCAGTGCCTCGTCCCAGGATACTTCGTGGAAGCGCTCGGTGCCGGTGCGTGCCTTGCCCTCGCGCCACCCCTCGCGGATGGCCGGCCGCGCGATGCGCAGCGGCGAGTGCACCATGTCAGGGATGGCCTCGAGCATGTTCGAAGGCGCGGGATCGCGCGCAAACGGCTCGCAGCCGATCACGCGGCCGTTCTCGACCAGCGCGGTGAAGGCGCCCCAATGGGCCAGCGAGGGGAAGCGCGCGACGGTCATGTTTTCCGGCCTTTGTGATGAGTCGCAGAATGGGCCTTTTGCGGCCCGGGCTCAACTCGTGCCGTGAGCCCCGGTTAAATCAGCTGCACTGGGAGGATGACCATCATCGGCGCACCCCGTAATCCGGCGCGAGTAACCGATTGCGAAGCAGGTAATCGAGCGTGCGGAACCAGGATTCGTCCGTGTTCCCGCGCATATCCGCGCTCATGGCGGCGACCGTAGCGCCTGACGAAGCGTCGCGAATGTAAATGTTCATGTTGAGGATCAGATTCGACACCTTTTGGACGGTGCCGGTGATCGAAAGATCCGCTCCGACGCGTTGGGCCAGCCGCGTATCGCAGCCGCCGCAGGCCTGCAGGTTGCTCGCCTGCGCCGCGCTCGCGACCGGCGCGATGTCGACCAGCGAGAACCGGCCCGAGTCTTTCAGTCGTTGCCGCAGCTGCAGGCTCAGTTGACCAAGACGCGCCTGTTCGTCGGCGCGCGCGCCGCGGATCTCGCCCTCCACGCTAGTATCGATCAGTTCGAAGTCGAATACCGCAACTGTCTGTGCGTAGGCCGTGCCATGGACCATCAACAGCAACGCCAAGGACGGTGCGAGGCATCGTGGGAGCCGCATGGTGAAGGTGAGGGGTCTGCGCACGCAAGAAGTATAGCGGTGCGTTCCCTCTGGACCAATCCTGATGTGTATATGACGGCAGGTTCATTGTTCCTCGCCTTGACGCCCTGCGGGTCCGCGGCTGGCCTGCAGTATGGTCCGGTCTGGATGTCGGTCCAGCCTCTCGCCATTGTCGGGAGGAGTACGGTGCCGGGGGACCGCTGAACGCTGTTGGCAGTACATGCGATCGATTGCGAACCGTGACCGTTTGCTGTCCATGCTCCCAAGCGTTTGGCGCGGTGCGCTGTCCCACGCCCGGATCGAGCCGGTGGAAAGTGGAATGAGCGATGCGTCGGTGTTTCGTGTAGGGGCCTCGCATTTCTTGAAGGTCGCGCAGGGCGCTGCCGCCCACGATCTGAGACAGGAGATCGATCGCACGGCTTGGCTCGGACAGCGTGGCGTTCGCGTGGCGCCGGCGGCGAGAGTCCACGACGCCCGTGATCTCGTCGCGGTACTGAGCGAAGCTTTGCCGGGATCGAGCGTGGACGAGACCGATCTTGCTCCCGAGATTGCTGTGCCAGCGCTCGCTCGCGCGCTGTCGACGTTGCACGCGCTCCCCGTGGCGGACTGCCCTTTCGACGAACGCATCGCTGTCCGCCTGAGGAGGGCACGGACACTTGTTGAAAAAGGCGAGGTCGATCCGAAGGCGTTTGCGCAGCGCAATCGGGAGGCATCTCCTGAGGTCCTGCTCGAACGGCTTGGCACCAATGCACCGAGCGAAGTTTTTGTTGTTGCTCATGGTGACGCGACGCTGAGCAATATGATCGTCAGCAAAGACCTGTGCGTCGGCTTTATCGATTGCGGCCATGCCGGCCGCGCCGACGCCTACGTTGATCTCGCTCTCGTCGCCGAGGGGTTGGCGGAGCGGTTCGGGGCCGCGATGGTCGATTGCTTTATGGATGCCTACGGCGGTCACGCGCTCGATGAACGCAAGGCGGGCTATTTCCTCGACCTGTACGAGCTGTTCTAGGGCACGGTCTGCAATTTTCCGCGTTTCGATGCCCCTCAGTTCCAGCTACTTTATGAAGATATATATTGACTACGTAACGAATATAGGTTACAAGATTTGCATCCTGGCTCAGGAGGGGGCGTCTCCGGAGACGACCTGCAGACGGAGCCAGGAGTGGCGTCCTCGGCTGCGGCGCGAATCCGCGACCCGGGAGGTCCGGACCCCGACCGCCAGGGCAGTTACGGCCTGGCGCGGGCAGTCGCTGACGGCACCGGTGGCCCACTGCCGGAGACGACAGCGTGGGTCCGCGGCCGAAAATCGCCACGGTGGAGCGCCGAGAGGGCGTCCCGGTTGCAACGGGACGGCCCGCGTATCGCTAACGCGGATCGTCGCGCCTCGCACGCGCGACACAAGAGAAGAGTGCGCCTGTCGGCGCCCCACTCCCCCTCCTCGGGGGCGCTGAACAACGGACGCGAAGGCGGACGCCGAAGGGCGCCGCGGGATCGAGCGTTTGCTATCGAGGAGAAGAGAGAAGGGTTCCTGTTCGAAGAAATAGAGAGGGCTTGGTCACCGCCTCATCTCATTCGCGAGGAAAGCTTGAAAGCGATGGGGGGCGAGATCAGCGAACTGGCGCTGCAGGGACTGAGCATCGACCTGCATGGCCAGAGCCTGGCTGACGTCATTTAGACTCGCCGAAAGCCTGCACCCGCCGCATCCGCGCCGCTGATTTACGACGCCGAGAGCTGCAGCGGCGGCGGCGATCGGAGCAAGCTTCGCTCTTAAGTCGATCCTCGTTGATCTCCGGCACAGACGTTTCCGCGCACCGCGTGCCCGGCAACGGATAAACTTGCCTGTCGGGCCGAGCGGACTAGCATGGCCGCAATCCGTCCGCTGGTCGCGACGCATCAGATTCGAAACAGGAGGACCAATGCTCCAGCTCCCCGCCCACAAACGGTACGCCTATTCGCCCATCATCAAGCGGCCGGACTATGCTTGGCCCGGCGGCAAGCGGCTAGCCTTTTACATCGCCCTCAATATCGAGCATTTCGCATTCGGCGCCGGCCTCGGGATGGATCCATCCAATCGCAGCGGTCAGCAGACCACGCGAAATTTCGCCTGGCGCGACTACGGCAACCGGGTCGGCAATTGGCGCTTGTTCGAGATCCTGGACGAGCTGAAACTTCCCGCGACCGTTCTTCTCAACAGCAGCGTCTGCTATCACTATCCGGAGATCGTCGAAAAGATCACAGCGCGCGGCGACGACGTTCTGGGCCACGGCCGCACCAATGCCGAACTTCTGCGCCCGATGTGGGAACACGACGAGGCGCGCGCCATCCAGGAATGCACCGAGGTCATCGAAAAACACGTCGGCGTCAGGCCCACGGGTTGGATGGGCCCCGGGGCGCTCGAGTCCAACGTCACGCCCGATCTCCTGAAGGAGACCGGCTATACCCATCTGCTCGATTGGCCGCTCGATGACCAGCCGATCTGGATGCAGACGCGCGCCGGACCATTGCTATCCGTCCCCTACCCGATGGAATTGAACGACGCCGGCTCGCAGGCGCACCGCGATCACACCGGCCGCGAGTTTGCCGACATGATCGTGGATCAGTTCGAGGAACTGCTGGAACAGTCCGAGCGCCAGCCGCTGGTATTTGCGCTGGCGTTACACGGGTTTATCGTGGGCCAGCCGTTTCGGCTGCGACCGCTGCGGCAAGCCATCAAGCACTGCGTCGAACACAAGCACAACGACCGGGTCTGGTACACGCGCGCCGGTGATATCGCGAAGTACTGCTTCTCACTCCCGAAAGGCGTCATTCCGGGCAGCTGACTCCACTCTCGCTCATTCCGGCTGCAACTTGGCGGCCTTGATGGCGTCGTCGAACTGCGGCTGCTCCCGACTGATCTGGGCCGCAAATTCTTCCGGCGTCGTGCCGTTCGGCTCGATACCGAGCGCCGCCAACTGCGCAGCGGTGCCGGGGTCGCGCGCCGCCGCGATGACGTGCTTGGCAAGCTTGTCGATGATCTCCGGCGGAGTCTTGGCCGGCAGCAGGAAACCGTTCCAGCTTTCGAGCGACGTGGACGGATAGGTTTCACCGATCGTCGGCACGTTCGGGAGCTGTTTCATCCGCTGCGGCGTGGCAACCCCAAGGAGCGTCACCTTGCCGCTCTCGACCTGCGGAACGAGATCCGATGCGTTGCCGAAGAACATGTCGATCTGCCCGCCGAGCAGAGCCGCCGTCACCTGCCCGCTGCCGCGGAACGGCACATGCACCGCATCGAGGCCGGCGCGGTTCACGAACAGCGCGCCAGCGAGATGGGCGACGGAGCCCACTCCGCTCGATCCGTAGTTGATCTTGCGCGTCTTCGCATAGGCCACGAATTCGGCAATCGTCTTGGCTGGGATCGAGGAGTTGATGCCGAGAATGAAGGGGCCGGTCCCGAAGACGCTGACCGGGACGAAATCTTTCTTCGGATCGTAGTTCACCTTCTGCAGCTGCGGCACGATGGCGATCTGCGGAGCGGCGGCGAAGAACAGCGTGTAGCCGTCGGGCGCGGCCTGAGCAACGTAGGCGGCAGCAAGTGCGCCGCCCGCCCCGATTCGGTTCTCGACGATAAAACTCTGCTTGAGATCCTCGGACAGCTTCTTGCTCGCCATGCGTGCCATTACGTCAGTGTTGCCGCCGGCGGCGTAGCCGACAACCACCGTCACCGGCTTGGCGGGCCAATCCGTCGCCCGTGCGGAGGTCATTGCGAGCATCAGCACAGGCGCAACGATGAGGGTCGTCCCCCGGACGACCCTCACGCGAGCAAGCAGCTGACGTGCGGTCGACCCCATGGTTGTGGTGGCTGCTCGCATTAAGCACTCCATGATTTGCCGCGCGCGGCATGCGCATACGGCGCAGAATCCAAACCTGACGCGACGCCCAATATGCAAAGGCAATGCCGCCGGCTGAATAGATCGGCGGTACCTGGCTCTGTCAATTGCGAGGACGGCGTCCCTCCGTGACCTGAGGCGGAATAGTCTCGATGCGCCTTGGACTTGTTGGAACGGCCCTATAGCATGTACTGGTCTTGGATATCGTGCGTGGTTTCGCTTCACGCCGAGCCATTTTGTGGAGCGGGCAGGCATGGCAGCGCGCAGAATCGAGCAGGACCGGCGCAACGAGGACTTTCGCGGCATGCTCGCGCGCATGGAGCGCGAGGGTCACGTGCGGCGGGTGACCAAGACAATCAGTCCGCGCCACATCACCGCCTTGTGTGGGCAGGCTGCAAGTGCGGTTCTCTGCGAGACGGTCGAAGATTACGACATTCCCGTCGTCGGTGGTCTGTATTGGACCCGCGACCGACTGGCATCCGCACTCGACTGGCCGGTAGCTGAACTGGGCAGCCGCTTTGCCACCGCCGTTGCGCGGCCGCTATCCCCGGTGTTCGTGAACGACGCACCGTGCCAGGAAGTTGTATCGACGGGCGATGACGTCGACCTCACGTCCCTGCCCATCCCATTCATGCATGAAAAGGACGGCGCCCCCTACATTTCCGGCGGCGTCGCCTTCGCGAACGATCCCGAGCTCGGACCGAATGCCGGATGCTACCGGTTGATGTTCCGCACGCGGCGGGAAATGGCCATGGATCTCTTCACGGCCTCGGACCTGCGCCGCTATTACAACAGGACGTACGAGCGCAAGCAGCCGCTTCCGGTTGCGATCGCAATCGGAGTGCATGCGTTCGAGCATATGGCCGCGGCCTATAAGGCCCCGGCCGGCCTGAACGAAATGGAGATTGCGGGCGGCTTGCGCGGCGAACCCGCGCATCTCGTCCGTGCCAAGACCGTGGACGTAATGGTACCGGCGAATGCCGAGATCGTGCTGGAAGGCGAACTGCTGCCCAACGGCTGGACCGCCGACGAGGGGCCGTTTGGTGAGTTCGCAGGGATGCAGGGCGATCTGAAGCACAATCCATTGTTTCGCCTCGGCGCGATCACTCATCGCCGCAATCCCATTTTCTACGCCCTGCAAATGCCGTGGGAGAACGACTGGCTGAACGGCCCCGCCACCGAGGCTGCGTGCAGACGGGTGCTGGGGCTTGCAGGGATCCAGGTCACCGGCGTGCGCGCGACCGAAGGCGGGTGCTGCGGCTGGTCGGTGGTTGCCGCGATCAAAAAGCGCGCGGGTGAAGGCAGGAATGCACTCGCGGCCCTCCTCTCCCTCCCCGTGGTGAAGCAGGCGATCGTCACCGACGACGACATCGACATCTACAATTCGGATGAGGTCGAGTGGGCCGTCACATTCCGTTGCCAGGCCGATAAGGACATCATCATCCTGTCGGGCATGAAGGGAAAGCACGTCGACCCCAGCGTGCGGCCCTGGGACCTCAAGCCGGGCGAGCTGCCGACGACCGCGAAATTCGGAATCGACGCGACCATTCCTGAAGGCATTCCGGCATTTCGGTACGAACGGATTGTTCCTGCGTTCCGGAGCGAAGTGCGCCTGGAGGACTATCTGTGAGCGCCGGTGACCAAGCAGACCCCGCGCTCGTCAAGAGAATCGAGGAGTGTCTGCGCGAGCCCATCTATTTTCGCGACATCCTCGATGCGACCCGCGATCAGAAATACCGCGCGGTCCTCCTGGCTTGGAGCGACATCCGCACGCGCTATGCCCTCGAACGCGACGAGCACGGACGCTACTGGCGCACCGAGCAGGCATGACTTACGCGCGTATCTTCGCGCGCTGATCATCCTGCCTGTCGATCGACGCGGCGCCCGAGTTATAACTGTTATTTCCAACCCGCCAAAGGTACTATCATCTAGACCACAGGCCCATTGTGGGGGAGACCGTGAGAGTAAACGTCGATCACGACAGTCAGAGCCTGCGTGGCTTCTTGCGCCTGGTGGAAACCGAATATCCCGACGAATTGTTGCGGATCCGTCAACCAATTGACCTACGTTTCGATTCGACTGCGCTGGTGTTCGAACTCGATCAGGCGGGAAGGAGCCCCGTCGTCGTGTTCGAGAACGTCCGTGGCAGCGGCATGCAATTGGTCACCAATGTCGCTGGCAACCGCAAGCTGTTGGCCGCCTGCCTCGGGGTCGAGGCGGAGAACCTGCCCACGGCATTTCGCGAACGCTGCCAGAAGTATATTCCCTGCGAAACCGTGGACCGGGGCGCTTGGGACGACGTGGTGATCGAAGGCGATGATGTCGACCTGACGAAACTGCCAATCCCGCTGCAATTCGCGGTCGACGCGGCGCCCTACATCACCGCCGGCCAGATCGTCGCACGCGACCCGGTTACAGGCATCGACACGAGCGGATTCCACCGCCTGATGCTGAAGGACAAGAACCGGCTGGGCGTTTCGCTGCATTCACGCCGCCGCCTGTACGAATTCCATCGCCGTGCCGAAGAACGCGGCGAATCACTGCCCGCGGTCATCACCCTCGGGGTCCACCCGCTGCATTATATGGGCTCGATGGTTTACGCCTATCCGCCGCAGGTACGAAAATTCGAGATCATCGGTGGTCTGTTCGGCGAACCGTACCGGCTTGCGCGCTGTGGCGTGAACGACCTCGAAGTGCCCGCCGGCGCCGAGATCATCATCGAAGGCGAGATCCTCGCCAATGTGCACGAGCCGGAAGGTCCGTTCGGCGAATTCACCGGTTATGCGTCGTACCGCAGCACGCAGAACGTGTTCGTCGCGCACCGGATTCGCATGCGCCGCGACGCCATGTTGCACAGCGTCACCTCGGGCATGTCGCGGGATCACATCCTGGTTTCCTGCATCACCCGCGAAGGCGAGATCCTCAATGCGCTGCGGCGCAACCTGCCCAACGTGCGGGCGGTGCACGTCCCGCACACGACCTGTGGTGCGTTCATGGCCTTCGTGTCCATGAAGAAAATCGCCGAGGGCGAGCCCCAGATGGCCATCATGGCCACGCTCGGCACCGAGCTCTACACCAAATACGTGATCGTGGTGGACGACGACGTCGACATCTTCAACATCAACGACGTCATGTGGGCGGTCGCGACGCGCGTGCGCGCCGAGAAGGACATCATATTCATCCCCGGCGCAAAGGGCGCGATCCTCGACCCGACGTCGGACCCGCAGAACTTCACGTTGACCAAGATGGGCATCGATGCCACCCGCCCCACCGGACGCGATTTCGCGGAACGTCTGACCATCTCCGACGATCAGCGTGCGCGTGCCCGCTCTATCCTCGAGGCCGCCGGGGTAAGACTTTAGCCTTGCACGTCCGCTTGGGTCAGGCGCGGGTCCATCGCTTTTGCACATGACCCTTGTGAAGGGGATGGATTATCTGATCAAGCCCGGCAAGGACGAGTGCAGCTACTCTGCGGCCGTCGCGTACTCCTCCATTGGCGGACAAGAGCAGATCAGGTTGCGATCCCCGTAGATGTTGTCGATCCTGTTCACCGGTGGCCAATACTTGTTATGGGCCGATAGCGACACGGGAAAGCAGGCCTGCCGCCGCGAATACGGCCGGCTCCAGTTGTCCTCCGCCAGATCGAGCGCCGTATGCGGCGCGTTCCTGAGCAGGTTATTTTCACGCGACATCCGCCCTTCCTCGATGGCTCGGACTTCTTCGCGGATGGCGATCATTGCGTCGCAGAACCTGTCGATCTCATGTCTGGACTCCGATTCCGTCGGCTCGATCATCAACGTTCCCGCGACGGGGAAGCTCATGGTCGGCGCGTGAAATCCGTAATCGATGAGCCGTTTCGCGACATCGTCGACGCTCACCCCCGCCGTATTCTTGAGCGGCCGGATATCGATGATGCATTCATGCGCGACGCGCCCGAAGCGCCCCTTGTAGAGCAGCGGATAATGCGCCTGAAGGCGCGCGGCGACGTAGTTCGCGTTGAGGATGGCGACCTTGGTGGCCGCTGTCAGGCCCTTACCGCCCATCAGCAGACAATAAATCCAGGAAATGAGCAGGATCGACGCCGACCCATAGGGCGCCGCGGACACCGGACCAACTGGCGCCGGCACGCCCGCCTGCTGGGGAGGTCCCGGCAGAAACGGCACGAGATGTGCCTTCACGCCGATCGGCCCCATGCCGGGACCGCCCCCGCCGTGGGGTATGCAGAACGTCTTGTGCAAATTGACGTGGCTGACATCGGCGCCATAGTCGCCCGGGCGCCCCAATCCGACCTGCGCGTTCAAGTTTGCGCCGTCGAGATAGACCTGCCCGCCAAGGCCGTGAACGATGTCACAGATCGTGCGCACCTCCGGCTCGAACACGCCATGGGTCGAGGGATACGTGATCATGATCGCGGCCAGGCGATCGCCATGTGCGTCCGCCTTGGCACGGAGATCGGACAAATCGATGTTTCCGCTGCCGTCGCAGCCCACCACCACGACTTCCATGCCTGCCATGTGCGCAGAGGCGGGGTTGGTGCCGTGCGCCGAGGCCGGAATCAGGCAAACGGTGCGATGCGCCTGACCGCGACTGTGGTGGTATGCGCGGATGGCAAGCAATCCGGCATATTCTCCCTGCGCGCCGGAATTGGGCTGGAACGAAATCGCATCGTAACCCGTGATCATGCGCAGCATCGTGTCGAGCTCGGCGATGACGGCGGCGTACCCCTTGGCCTGCGACGCCGGCGCAAACGGATGAAGGTTGGCGAATTCCTGCCAGGTCAGCGGAATCATTTCGGCGGTGGCATTGAGCTTCATGGTGCAGGAGCCGAGCGGGATCATGCTCCGATCGAGCGCCAGGTCACGGTCGGCAAGCCGGCGCATATAACGCAACAGTTCCGTTTCGGAGCGATACTGATGGAAGACCTGGTGGGTCAGAAAGCTGCTGTCGCGACGCAGCTCCGCCGGAATGTCCAGACTCCTGCGGTCGACGCCGTCGGCCTGCTTCATCGTGGCCGGCGAATCGCCGAAGGCGCACAGCACCCTCTGGACCACTTCCATCGTCGTCGTTTCGTCGCAGCTGATGCCGATGCACGACCTGCCGCGACACGAGGGGATGTCGCGCAGATTGATTCCGCTTTGGACGGCGCGATCGAGAATGGCCGCGCGTTGCTCTCCGACCTCAACGGTGATCGTGTCGAAGAAAGCCGATGCGCGAACGCTCCAGCCCAGCGTCATGAGACCCGCCTTGAGATCAGAAGCCCTCCCGTGCACGCGGCGCGCAATCGCCTTCAGGCCCTCGGGACCATGATAGAGCGCGTACATAGAAGCAATCACGGCAAGCAGGACCTGGGCCGTGCAGATGTTCGACGTCGCCTTTTCGCGCCTGATGTGCTGTTCGCGGGTTTGCAGCGCCAGCCGGTAAGCCTTGTTGCCGCGACTATCGACGGAAACGCCGACGAGCCGGCCGGGTAGCGCGCGCTTGTGGACGTCCTTGGTGGCGATATAGGCCGCATGCGGGCCGCCATAACCCATCGGGACGCCGAAGCGTTGCGTCGAACCGATGGCGATATCGGCTCCGAGCTCGCCAGGCGGTTTGAGCAGCGTCAGCGCGAGCGGATCGGCCGCCAATACCGAGATGGCACCGGCCGCCCTCAGCCCCGCGATCGGCT
>JGI12053J15887_10001127_pt1 | contig 12032 bp, 10 predicted proteins | sample MedBloCAOM1_O3_FD_15887 | JGI IMG/M metagenome (IMG submission 15887)
GCGCGCCGCGGCGGTCATCTGGTCAACGTGTCGTCGGCCGCGGGGCTGGTCGCGCTGCCGTGGCATGCCGCCTACAGCGCAAGCAAGTACGGGCTGCGCGGACTGTCCGAGGTGTTGCGTTTCGATCTGGCGCGTCACCGCATCGGCGTGTCGGTGGTGGTGCCCGGCGCGGTGAAAACACCTCTGGTGCAAACGGTTCAGATCGCCGGCGTGGACCGCGACGATCCGCGCGTGCAAAAGTGGACCAACCGATTCAGCGGGCACGCGGTGTCACCCGAGCACGTCGCCGACAAGATCTTCGACGGGGTGCGAAAGAACCGTTTTCTGATCTACACCTCGCCCGACATCCGGGCGCTGTATCTGTTCAAGCGGACGGCGTGGTGGCCCTACAGCGTTGCGATGAAACGGGTCAACGTGTTCTTCACCCGGGTAATGCGGCCTTCGTAGAGCGTGGGAGTTGTACCGCGGTAGCCACCGTCCCCAAAGGGTGTCAGGACCTCATGCGAGCGCGGCTGCCAGCGCCTCAGTGTCTGGCAGTATGCGCTCCTCGACGACCTTGCCCCACACAATGTGGCCAAAATTGATGCCGCGGTAAACCACTTGGCCATTGCGGGTCGCGGCGTAGCGGGTCGCGACACGCGTCGACCAGGGGCCGCCCTCGATGATCATGTCCTCCACCTCGAAGCGCAGATTCGGAAGGCGGCGAAAGAGTTCGTCACGCAGCCATGCACGTTCCGCCTCGGCGCCGTGAAGATCCGCCGCCAGCTGGTGGTCGCCGAGGTAGACGAAGTGGACGTCGTCGGCGAGTGGGATCTCGTCGATGCGCTGATCGGATAGCTTCGCCCACATGGCCAGCGCCTGCTTGCGCACAAACCAGTGATAGATCATTGCGCGACCGTACGTCTTCGGAGTGGCTGGCGAGGAGCTTTCCATCGCTTGTTCTTCGTCAAGGACGCGCTAGTAACCGCCCTCGGGAGGGCTGAGCTCGAGTCGAACGCCGAGCAGCCGGATCGGGCGGTCGAGTTCGAAAAGGTTGAGAAGCTCAATCGCCGTTCGCGTGATGGCGTCGGCATCGATGCTCGGTGCTGCCAGCTTGCGGATCTTGGTGCGGGTGTAGAACGTGTTGGTGCGCACGGTGACCGCCACCCGGGTGACCACCCGGCCCTGGGCCACGATCTCGGTGAGCGTCTGCGCCGCGAGTTCGACTACAGCGGAGTCGATTTCGGCGCGATCGGTGAGGTCCTTCGCGAAGGTGATGACGTGGCTGCGCGAGCGCGGCACCCACGGTTCGACGCTGACGTTACTGTCGCCGCCGCCCTTGGCCAGCAGCAGAATCCACAGCCCTGTCGTCGGGCCGAATGTCGACGTGAGCAGCGTGGCATCGGTGGCGGCGAGGTCTGCGACGGTGGTAATGCCCATGCCGGCAAGCTTTTTGGCGGTCTTCGGGCCGACACCCCACAAGGCGTCGACCTCGCGATCACCCATCACCGCCATCCAGTTCTCGTCGGTGAGTTGATAGATGCCGGCCGGTTTGCCGAAACCGGTGGCGACCTTGGCGCGCTGTTTGTTGTCGCTGATGCCGACCGAACACGACAACTCCGTTGCGCCCGCGATGACTTCGCGGATCTGCTCGGCGAGGGCGATCGGACTGTCGACCTCGGCGCCGACGTAGGCCTCGTCCCAGCCCCACACCTCGACGGGGTGACCGAAATCGCGCAGCGCAGACATCACGCCTTCGGACGCTTCGTCGTAGGCGGCCGTATCGAGGGGCAGGAATGTCGCATCCGGGCACTTGCGGGCCGCGGTGCGCAGCGGCATGCCGGCGTGCACACCGAACTTGCGCGCCGGGTAGGACGCGCAGGTGACCACCTTGCGCGGTTCGTTCGGGTCGCCGTTGCCGCCGACAATGATGGGTAGGCCGGCCAGTTCGGGCCTGCGGCGCACTTCAACCGCGGCCTGGAACTGATCGAGGTCGATGTGCAGGACCCACCGGCTCTTCGCTCGAGCGCTGATCGCAGTCATGTGCCGCAGAGCTTGCGCGCGACGCTTTCCCACGCGTCGCCGAGCTGCTCGAGTGTCTGGCCGCGCTCGGTCAGCTGGCGATGCAGATAGTCGGCGTCGAGCAGCGCGAGCAGTGCGAACGCCTGAGCATCGAGGTCGCCGGCAGTGTCTGCATCTTCCAGCAAGATGCGAATATGGCGGTGGTGCAGCATCATTGGCTCGTTGAACCGCATCTGCGGGTCGCGGTTGGCGTCCGAGAGCAGCGCGTGGTGGGCGTGCACGAACTGGTGCCGGTCGCGACCGTAGGCAAGCAGCCGGTCCAACGGTGGCGCACCCGGTCCCAGCGGCGGCGGGCCGAACATGAAGGCCTGTTGTTCGGCCTTCTCGTCCTCGTCGAGCAGCACGATCATCAGGCCGGCCCGGCTGCCGAACCTGCGGAACAGTGTGCCCTTGCCCACGCCGGCGGCCGCGGCGATGTCGTCGGTCGTGACCGCGTCGGCGCCACGCTCGGCGATGAGCCTGCGGGCGGCGTCGAGGAGCAGCGCTCGGTTTCGCGCTGCGTCGCCCCGCTCTGGTGGTCCAGAATCGGTTACCGGCAGGTCGACTAGCCGGTCGGAGACGCTCACCTTCGCCACTTTAACTCAGTTGGAATAAATCGGACCACGGTCCGGTTGCCGCGTGCAAGGATTGATCAGACCGCCGAAGGGAAACGGGGACATGTCGGACATCAAGGTGTTGGTGCTGCTGGGAAGCCTGCGCGCCGCGTCGATCAACCGTCAGCTGGCCGAGCTGGCGGTGGAGACCGCCCCGGAGGGGGTAAACGTTGAGCTGTTCGACCGGCTGGGGGAACTGCCCTTCTATAACGAGGACATCGACAACGGCGACGTTCGCGAGGCGGTGGCCGCGCTGCGTAGCGTGGCCGCGGATGCCGATGCCACGCTCGTCGTCACCCCCGAGTACAACGGCAGCATCCCGGGTGTGCTGAAGAACGCCATCGACTGGCTGTCGCGGCCCTTTGGCAATAGCGCCCTGAAGGATAAGCCGCTGGCCGTGGTCGGTGCGGCGGGCGGCCGGTACGGCGGCGTGTGGGCGCACGACGAGACCCGCAAGTCGTTCGGCGTCGCTGGGCCGCGGGTGGTCGAGGAGCTCAAGCTGTCGCTGCCGATCGGCGCCCTTGACGGCAAGCACCCCCGCGAGAACGCCGAGGTGGCCGCAAACCTGCGCGACATCGTCGGCAAGCTCGCCGCCGAAGTCGCCTAGCGTTTCAGCCCTTGGCCGCCGGCCGGGTCCATCGTGACCCGTCGGCGGCTTTGCTGTTATGTCACTGTGACGGTTGGCGTCGGCCCGCATGTCGGTGGCTGGTGGTAGACCTTCCTGTAGAGCGCGACACGCCCCGAATGTGACGTGCGACACGCCGGGAGGGCTGACGCAAGAATGCTTACGACCAGGGAATTTCAGAAATGTTATTTAGAACATCTGGTATCCCTTCGCAATGTCGGACACCAGGTGTAGTGTTTCGAACACCGACAGACCCCCACGGTTCGGAGGCCGGCCGGAGCCCAGAAATCCGGTGGTGTCGGTTCTCAGACCCACCGGGAACGCGGGCCCGGGCGCCAGGAATTTTGAGGGCCTCCGGGCCGCTGAATGTCAGCGACGAGCATTACCCGACCGGTTGCCAGTCCCCAGTTCGCAGAGGAGCCGTACCGCAGATGACCGTCACCGTGTACACCAAGCCCGCATGCGTGCAGTGCAACGCCACCTACAAGGCGCTGGACAAGCAAGGCATCGACTACGAGAAGGTCGACATCAGCCTCGACAGCGAGGCCCGTGACTTCGTCATGGCGCTCGGGTATCTGCAGGCCCCCGTCGTGGTGGCCGGCAACGATCACTGGTCAGGGTTCCGGCCCGATCGCATCAAGGCGCTTGCCGGGGCGGTCGCGGTTACGGCCTAACGGGGCATCCCGGCGGGTAAGAAGGAGATAACGATGAGCAATCTTGTCTACTTCTCCAGCGTGTCGGAAAACACCCACCGCTTCGTCAAGAAGCTGGGCCTGCCCGCCATCCGGATCCCGCTGCACGGGCGCATCGAGGTCGACGAGCCTTTCGTATTGGTGCTGCCGACCTACGGCGGTGGGCGCGCAACTCCGGACATCAACGACGGTGGCTACGTCCCCAAACAGGTCATCGCGTTCCTGAACAACGAACACAACCGATCGCTGATCCGCGGCGTCATCGCCGCGGGCAACAACAACTTCGGTACCGAATTCGCCTACGCGGGCGATGTCGTGTCCCGCAAGTGCGGCGTGCCGTACCTATATCGCTTCGAACTGATGGGCACCCCCGATGACGTGGAAGCCGTCCGCGTGGGCCTCGCTGACTTCTGGAAGGACCAGACGTGCCACCAACCGTCACAGCTGCAGAGCCTGTAACCTCCGCCGCGCCCGGCGCGCTGCCGGGCGAGACGGATTACCACGCGCTCAACGCGATGCTGAATCTGTACGACGCCGACGGCAAGATTCAGTTCGACAAGGACGTGGCTGCCGCGCATCAGTATTTCCGCGAGCATGTCAACCAGAACACGGTCTTCTTCCACGACGTCGACGAGAAGCTCGACTACCTCCTCAAGGAGAACTACTACGAGCGTGAGGTTCTCGACCAGTACTCGCGTAATTTCGTCAAGAGCCTGATCGACCGGGCCTACGCCAAGAAGTTCCGGTTCCCGACCTTCCTGGGTGCGTTCAAGTACTACACCTCCTACACGCTGAAAACCTTTGACGGCAAGCGCTATCTGGAACGGTTCGAGGACCGGGTGTGCATGGTGGCACTGACGCTGGCGGCGGGCGACACCATACTGGCCGAGAAGCTGGTCGACGAGATCATCGACGGCCGGTTCCAGCCGGCCACTCCGACGTTTCTGAACTCGGGCAAGAAGCAGCGCGGTGAGCCGGTGAGCTGCTTCCCAGCCGGAACTCCAGTGGATACCCTCGAAGGGCCGAAGGCGATCGAGACTGTGGAGGCGGGTGACCGCGTACTCTCGCACGACGGGTCCTACTCTGTAGTGGAAGCTGTCGTTGAGAACCCGAATTACCACGCTCTGGTATCGATCTCACACTTCGGGCACAAAGAGCCGATCCGATGCACCCCGGAGCATCCGATCCTCGTATGGACGACGCGCGAGGTCGAGACTCTCATCGAAGGCGATGGTGCCGATCCGTTCAATGGATTCGTATGGTTAGCCGCCAAAGACGTTCAGCCCACGGACTTCATCGTGACGGCAGCACCGCTGGAGGGACGCGAGCGGCGCGTTCATGACCTGATGGAGCACGCTGGCCCAGGTGTTCACGAAGAAGTGGACGGACTGATCCGCAAGGTGAACTCCGACTCGAAGCACCGCAGCAAGCAGCGTCACCGGATCGGCTTCGTCTCGGTCAACCGCTATGTCGAGGAGTCATATCATCTCGGCCTCATCCTGGGCTGGTACGTATCTGAAGGTTACGTCTCCAAGCGGTCAGGTTCAGACGGACAAGCGCCTAACGGTATTCACTTCACGCTTGGCGCACATGAGATCGAATACCAGCAAGACTTGGCTGCGGCATTCAAGCGGGTGTTCGCAGCCGACCTCGCAGTGCATGAGAGCGCCTCGGACCACTCGGTTCGCATGGTGTGCAACAGCAGGATCGTGTCGTCGCTGATTCTTTCCATGGCTGGAACCGGATATCGCTCGAAGCGGTTGTCCCACGATGTTCTGACGGCCGATGAAGAGTTCCAGCGTGGACTGCTGGCCGGGTTGTTCCGCGGCGACGGGTGCAGCACCACCGGCGGAATGATGCTCGACCTGGTGAATCCGGAATTGGTTGATCAGGTGCAGCAGATCCTCCGCCGTCTAGGGATCATTTCCGTCGTTCGCCAGTACGTCAATCGTGCCGGCAATGTGACTGGTCAGGTATTCGTTCCTGGGTTGCCCGGCACAAATGAAGAGTTCATTTTCGATGTCGGCAAGAACCTGCATAACTACGTGGGCCGGAAGGGGTCGTCGCGCACGACATACCAGGTTGTGCATGGGCGCCATGTGTACGGAATCCGCGAAATGGTGCGTACGCGGGAAATTCCAAAGACGGTGTACAACCTCCACGTCGAGGGCACGCATACATACACGATTCGTGGCACGGTCGTGCACAACTGCTTCCTGCTGCGCATCGAGGACAACATGGAGTCCATCGGGCGCTCGATCAATTCGGCGCTGCAGCTGTCCAAGCGTGGCGGCGGGGTTGCGTTGCTGCTGTCCAACATTCGCGAGCACGGCGCGCCGATCAAGAACATCGAGAACCAGAGCTCGGGCGTCATCCCGATCATGAAGCTGCTGGAGGACTCGTTCTCCTACGCCAACCAGCTGGGTGCGCGGCAGGGCGCGGGCGCGGTGTACCTGCACGCTCACCACCCGGACATCTACCGCTTCCTGGACACCAAGCGGGAGAACGCCGACGAGAAGATCCGGATCAAGACGCTCTCGCTTGGCGTGGTGATTCCGGACATCACGTTCGAGCTGGCCAAGCGCAACGAGGACATGTACCTGTTCTCGCCGTACGACGTCGAACGTGTCTACGGCGTGCCGTTCGCCGACATCTCGGTGACCGAAAAGTACTTCGAGATGGTCGACGACGCCCGGATCCGCAAGACGAAGATCAAGGCGCGCGAGTTCTTCCAGACACTGGCCGAGCTGCAGTTCGAATCCGGCTACCCGTACATCATGTACGAGGACACCGTGAACCGGGCCAACCCGATCGAGGGCAAGATCACCCACAGCAACCTGTGCTCGGAGATCCTGCAGGTGTCCACGCCGTCGGTGTTCAACGAAGATCTGACGTATGCCCAAGTGGGCAAGGACATTTCATGCAACCTCGGGTCACTGAACATCGCCAAGACGATGGACTCGCCGGACTTCGCGCAGACCATCGAGGTGGCGATCCGGGGGTTGACGGCCGTGTCCGATCAGACGCACATCTGGTCGGTGCCGTCGATCGAACAGGGCAACAACGACTCCCACGCGATCGGGCTCGGGCAGATGAACCTGCACGGATACCTAGCGCGAGAGCGGATCCTCTACGGCTCCGAAGAGGGCGTCGACTTCACAAACATCTACTTCTATGCGGTGCTGTATCACGCGCTGCGGGCCTCGAATCGCATAGCGATCGAGCGCGGCACGCACTTCAAGGGATTCGAGAAGTCCAAGTACGCGTCGGGAGAGTTCTTCGACAAGTACACCGAGCAGGTGTGGGAGCCCAAGACCGAGCGGGTGCGGCAGCTGTTCGCCGATGCCGACATTCGCATTCCTACACAAGAGGATTGGGTCAAGCTCAAGGAGTCGGTGCAGACCCACGGCATCTACAACCAGAATCTGCAGGCGGTGCCTCCGACGGGGTCGATCTCATACATCAACAATTCGACGTCGTCGATCCACCCCGTCGCGTCGAAGATTGAGATCCGCAAGGAAGGCAAGATCGGGCGGGTGTACTACCCGGCACCGTACCTGACCAACGACAATCTCGAGTACTACGAGGACGCCTACGAGATCGGCTACGAGAAGATCATCGACACGTATGCCGCCGCGACGCAGCACGTGGATCAGGGTTTGTCGCTGACGCTGTTCTTCAAGGACACCGCCACCACGCGCGATGTGAACAAGGCGCAGATCTACGCCTGGCGCAAGGGAATCAAGACGCTGTACTACATCCGGCTACGCCAGATGGCGCTGGAGGGCACCGAGGTCGAGGGCTGCGTGTCCTGCATGCTGTAGGACCGCACCGCCGACGAGTGTGGACTTGATACACGCAAATCGCGGCGGGGTACGTCGCCGCCACCCCGGTGTTGACCGTCGCCGAGTGACCCCGCTGTAGCGCGCCGAGTGGCCGCTCGGCGCCTACTTGTACGTGTGCTGCGGGCCCTGCGCCTTCTTGTACAGCGCCTTGAGCATCCGGTCGCGGATGATGCCGTTGTCGATGAACTTGATGCCCGTGTTCGCCACCGCCGGGATGCCCGCGAGTTTGTGGAAGTAACGGCCGCGCCGGTACTCCTTGCCCCACGCCGCTTCCATCCGTTGCGCGTAATTGGTGAAGTCGTCGGGCCCGCCGTTCTGCAGCGCCGCGATCGCGCACTCGCCCGCGGCCAGCCCCGACTCCAGCGCCTTGGAGATGCCCGCGCCCGACGCCGGCTTGCCCGCGCCCAGCGAGTCACCCGTAAACAGCACACCGGGCCGCCACGGCGGCCACGCGGTGAAGCCCATTGGCAGCCGCCAGGCCCTGACGCTCTTGTTCTTCTTCAGCTCATCGATCGGCGGCAGCTCCCACTCGGGAGGCAGCGTCCGCAGGAACTCGCCCAGGAACTGTGTCGCGTTGATCGACTGCCAGTTCTTGTAGCTGTTGACGTAGCCCAGGCCGATGTTGAACCGCCCGCTGCCCATCGGGAACACCCAGCCGTAGCCCGGCAGCTGGTCGCCCTGGAACGCGAGCTTCAAATAGATGTCGAGACTGTCGGAGTCAGGGCGGTTGGCGTGCATCTCCGATCGGATCGCAATCGCCGAGTAGCCGTTGTACTCCGAATCGATCTTCAGCGCCCGCTTGATGGGGGAGTAGGCGCCGTCGGCCGCGATCACCGCATCGCCGTATACCTTCTCGCCGCTCTTCAGGGTCACACCCACGACGCGATCGTTCTCCACGATCGGCCCGGTCACTTCGGCAGACTGCCGGACCTCCGCGCCAGCCGACTCGGCGTGTTTGAGCAACAGCGTGTCGAGCTCGGTGCGGCTCACGGTGTGGCCGTGGTTGGGCATGCCGGGGCGCTTCGGGAACGACAGCTCCCATTGGCTCGGGCTGAACACCGTCACCCGGTTGATGCGGTGAAACTTGGCGACCTCGTTGGCCAGGCCCATCTTCTGCAGATAGCTGACAGCGCGCGCGGTGAGGCCGTCGCCACACGGCTTGTCGCGCGGGAATTCGGCCTTGTCCAGGACCACAACGTTCGCACCGGTCTGCGCGGCCTGCCACGCGGCGGCCGAACCCGAAGGTCCGCCACCCGCGATGACCAGGTCGTATCGCCGCGTCATGAATCTCTCTCGTAGATTGGCTGTCGCAGGAATAGTACCCAAGCTGGCGGTAGCCATCGCGGCGGGAAAAATGCCCTAATACTTCGGTAATCATTGCGCTGCGGCACGGTCTGGGCAGGTCAGCGGCGTCTGGGCGGTACAGTTATCGCGTGCGACGAATGTCCAGGTCACGTCCCAGCGGCGAGCCGGGCGTCAAGGTGGACGCCCGCAGCGAGCGCTGGCGCGAACATCGCAAGAAGGTGCGGTCGGAAATCGTCGACGCCGCCTTCCGCGCGATCGACCAGCTCGGACCCGATTTGAGCCTGCGCGAGATCGCCGAAGAGGCCGGCACAGCGAAACCAAAGATTTACCGACACTTCACCGACAAGTCGGATCTGTTCCAGGCGATCGGTGAGCGGCTGCGCGACGTGTTGTGGGCCGCGATCTTCCCGTCTATCAACCTCGCCTCCGATCCCGCTCGCGAGGTCATCCGCCGCAGCGTCGAGCAGTACGTGCGCCTGGTCGACGAGCACCCCAACGTCTGCCGCTTCCTGATCCAGGGCCGCTTCGCCGAGCAGAGCGAATCGACCATGCGTGCGCTCAACGAGGGACGCGGGATCACCCTGGCGATGGCGGACATGTTCAACAACGAACTGCGGGAGATGGAACTCGACCGCGCGGCCATCGAACTCGCCGCGTTCACGACATTCGGCTCGGCCGCGGCGGCCACGGACTGGTGGCTGGGGCCCGACGTTGACAGTCCGCGCCGGATGCCACCGGAGGAGTTCATCGCCCACATGACGACGATCATGATCGGCGCCATCAACGGCACCTGCGAGCTGCTGGGCATCAAGATCGACCCGGACCTGCCGCTCCATGAGGGCGTTCGACGCCGCGAACACGTCGCCTGAACCCCCGCATTGACACCCGAGGAAGTCCTCAGGACACTGGCCTAAATACCCGGTACCGGCGTTCCCAGGAAGGATCCGATCGATGACGGTCGCCCCCGAACAGGCTGCCGAGAGCAGCACCCAGAAGCCCGTGCACACCCGCGCGCTCATCATCGGCACCGGCTTCTCCGGTCTCGGAATGGCGATCGAGTTGCAGCGGCGGGGCGTCGAGTTCGTGATCCTGGAGAAAGCGGCGGAGATAGGCGGCACCTGGCGTGACAACACCTATCCCGGATGCGCGTGCGACATCCCGTCGCACATGTACTCGTTCTCCTTCGAGCCGAAGCCGGACTGGCAGCACATGTGGTCATTCCAGCCGGAGATCTTCGACTACCTCAAGGGCGTGACCGACAAGTACGGCCTGCGCCGCTACGTCCAGTTCAACTCACACGTCGACCGCGCGCACTGGGACGACGACGAGTTGCGTTGGCACGTGTTCACCAAGGACGGCCGCGAGTTCGTCGCGCAGTTCGTGGTGTCCGGCGTGGGTGGTCTGCACATCCCGTTAATCCCCGAGTTCGACGGGCTCGACGAGTACCAGGATGCTGGAGGCACCGCATTCCATTCCGCGCAGTGGGACCACAGCGTCGACCTGGCCGGGAAGCGGGTGGCGGTCATCGGCACGGGTGCCAGCGCGATCCAGATCGTCCCGGAGATCGTCAAAGACGTGGGGGCGCTGCAGCTGTATCAGCGGACCCCGGCCTGGGTGATGCCCCGGCCCAACAATCCCATCCCGGAGTGGATGCGGGACATGTTCACCAACGTCCCTGGCACGCGCGCGTTGATGCGTTGGGGCATCTACTGGATTCACGAGGCCGTGGGCTTTGCGATGACGCGGCAGCCGCGGCTGCTGAAAATCGGTGAGCTGCTGGGCAAATGGAACATCCGGCGTTCGGTCAAGGACCGGGAGCTGCGCCGCAAGCTCATCCCGAACTACCGCGCCGGCTGCAAGCGCATCCTCAACTCCGACACCTACTACCAGGCCATCGCCAATCCCAAGACCGAGGTCATCACCGACGGCATTGTCCGGTTCACCCCGCGCGGCATGGTCACGGCCGACGGAACCGAGCGCGAAGTCGACGTCGTCGTCTTCGCCACCGGATTCCACGTCACCGACTCCTATACCTATGTCGACATCAAGGGGCCCGGCGGCGAGGACCTGGTGGACCGGTGGACCCGCGAGGGAGTGTCCGCGCTTCGCGGCATCACCATTGCGGACATGCCGAATCTGTTCTTCCTGCTCGGCCCCAACACCGCGCTGGGGCACAACTCGGTGGTGTTCATGATCGAGTCGCAGATCCGGTACGCGGCGCAGGCCATCGCCGCGGTCGACCGGGCCGGCGCGCAGGCGCTTGCGCCGACGCGCGCCGCGGCGGACTCCTACAACGACGAGTTGCAGGGCGAGTTGGCGGGCGCGGTGTGGAACACCGGAGGTTGCCGGAGCTGGTATCTCGACGAGCATGGGGTGAACCGGACGCTGTGGAGCGGGATGACGTGGCAGTACTGGATGGCCACCCGCAAGTTCAGGGCATCGGAGTACAAATTCTTCGNCCTGGGGCGCGACACGCTCACACAAGATGTCGCGGTTACAACCGTTGTCGCACCCCAGGGGTAGTGTCGGGTTAGCTCGGAGCCGCTCCCGGCGGCGACATCGGGCTCGTAGTCGGCAAACCTACTTCTGCGGCGAAATGGGGTTCTGGTGTCCGAAGGAATGAAGCTGGTTGACCGTGTTTCGGCGATCAACTGGAACCGCCTGCAGGACGAAAAAGACGCCGAGGTGTGGGACCGGTTGACCGGCAATTTCTGGTTGCCCGAGAAGGTGCCGGTGTCCAACGACATCCCGTCCTGGAACACGCTGACCGCCCATGAGAAGCAACTGACCATGCGCGTGTTCACCGGCCTGACGCTGCTGGACACGATCCAGGGCACCGTCGGCGCGGTCAGCCTGATCCCCGACGCGCTGACCCCGCACGAGGAAGCGGTCTACACCAACATCGCGTTCA
>JGI12053J15887_10001128_pt1 | contig 12030 bp, 12 predicted proteins | sample MedBloCAOM1_O3_FD_15887 | JGI IMG/M metagenome (IMG submission 15887)
CCGAAACACGGCCCCGCTGGCGCTGCTGGCGTACGAACGGCTCCGCCGCGAGCGGGTCGCCGAGGTGCAGCGCGGCGCGCGCGAGAACGGGATGCGGTACGACTCCGCCTATTCCGACCTCGGTGTCAGAGACGCCGAGATCACCGCGCACGCCGCGTTCCGCAAGCGGCTCTACGATCACGACGTCGTCCCCGACGCGCAAGCCGCCGCGGCGACGCTGATTTAGCTGGTTGAGTGTTGCAGGGCTGCTGATGTGCCGGTCTCAGTCAAGTCCCGATTGTTGTCAACATATTGGCAACAACAATATCATTGATACACTTCCCGCATGACAAAGATTTCGATCGTGACGGGTGCGACCCGCAATCTCGGCTTCAGCCTCGCCCAGGGGCTTGCTCGCCGGCTGGAACGGGACGACGTGGTTTATCTGACGGGGCGAGACAAGGGCCGCGTCGCTGAATCGGTCCGTCGTTTGTCCGGTCATCGCGCGAACGTAACAGGGGAAGTTCTCGACGTGTCGGATCGTGGGGCGGTGGAGCGTTTTGCAAATGCTCTCGCCGACCGCCATGGAGGCGTCGATATCGTATTCTCGAACCACTACGCACGGGTGCAGCCGGGCGAGAATGCCGCTGAGGTCATCGACGGCTATGTTGCCGCCAACAACCTCGGGACCACCCATATCTTGCGGAGCTTTGCGCCGCTTATTCGTGATAACGGGCGGCTATTGGTGGTGGCGAGCCGCGCAGGCAGCTTGCGCGCCTTGGCCCCCGCGCTGCACGGGCGTTTCGAGAATCTTCAAACCCTTGATGATGTTGACCGCGCGGTATGCGCGTGGCGCGATGTCGTTCGTCAGGGACTTGCGGCCGGACAGGCTTGGCCGGAGTGGATCAATATCCCCTCGAAGATCGGCCAGGTCGCCGCCGTTCGCGTGCTGGCGCAGCAGCGGCGGGCGGAGGATATGCCGCGGGGAATCCTGATCGCCGCGATCTCGCCCGGGCTCATCGACACGGCGCGTCGCGGCAATGGCTCGATACGACCGGTGCTCCGCCACCTGAAGAGGTTGCGATCCCGCTGTTGGATCTTGCGTTGGAGGAAGCGCCGGACAGCGCCCTCTATGGCGGGCTGATCCACCTCGGCCATGGCGAGCCTGGGCGGTTTCGGACACTTGTGCCCTGGATATGAAACCTGGGAGATGAAACAACGCAAAAAAGTTGGAGCGGACGATGCTTCTCAAGCGTGCTGAACAGGCGATGCTCAAGTCCAAGACCGCGGCGCTCAAGCCTGTGGGACTCACGCTTGCGCAATACGTTGCGCTGGCGGAACTCGAACAGAAACAAGGCATCACGGCGGCTACTCTGGCGCGGGCCTGCTTTGTGAGTCCTCAGGCCATCATGATTCTGCTTAAAAGCATGGAGCAGCAGGGGCTAATCACGCGGCAGCCTCATCCAAGGCATTCGAATGTGCTCGAACTTCACATGACCGAAGTCGGCCGCGAGGCGTTGCACGCCGGTCGCGCCCAAGTCGCTCCCGTGGAGAATCGCATCTTCGTGGCCTTCTCCAAGCAGGAGTTGGAGGCCTTGCGCGGTTTCCTTTCCCGCTTCGTCAGCGCGATCGATGCGGGATAAGCTCACCGGCCTTGGTGGAGTTGAAAACGAACTTGCCGTATGTCGCGGGCTCGCGGCGGACCCAAGCGATGGACGGTGGCCGCCTGAGAAAGCGGAAAGTAGCTAGGCGCCGGCCGAAGGCAGGCTGGCCGCCGCAATCGCGACGATCAGCGCCAGACGGCGTCCGATCCGGGACGGCGCCGAGCGCAACAGTGAACGCAAATGTCGCATATCGCAGCTTCCTTTTGCGCCGGCGGAAACAATCGTTTCGCGAAGCACTGCGCAGGATGCAAACATGGTCCCGCCCCGGACGCGCGTCGAGGCCGTGGCGAAAATAGCAACGCGTCCATCGTCGGAGCGTCGATTCACGGTGGTTTTATTGCAGCCATTCAGCCGGCTGCGGTAAAAATCTTCTTCCCGGAAAATTGACCGCGTGCTGGCCGATGCGCCGATAGTGTCAGCCAGCCACAGCGATGGGAGAATGCTGACATACCTCTAGCAATCAATGGGCGCAGGCGTTGCCAGCACCGTCGCATAGAATGTGTCACTAAACGTCTCGATCGGTGTTAGCTGGATGTCCGCGCCCAGCCAGATCAATTCCAATACACGTCGCGGACTCCCCATTATAGCGCGCCACTTCGGTCGCTCGACCCAGTAGAAGTAGCGATATCCCGCCGAGGCCAACACGCGTTTGATCTCTTCCGCTGCGTCTGCCCCGCGGATCTCGAACGCTATCAACGGTTGGTGCGCCGTCAGGGTGCTGATTAGGCCCTGAAGGGCGTAAGGCTCATGCCCCTCCACGTCGATTTTTAATAATTCGACTCGCACGCCCTTCTGAATGAGGTTTGCCAGGAGATCATCCCCTCGAATCACGTCGACAGTGGCTCCTCCGCTCCCTTGCTGTAGGTGAGCGAAGCCATACCGATGTTCCATTTCTCAATCGAAAAGAGAGTTGCCCTGCCGGGCTCGGCACCGAGCGCCTGCTCGACGACCTTAACGTTGCGGCAACGATTCTGCGCCAGGTTTGCGCGCAGTATGTTCGCCACAATGGGATTTGGCTCAAAGGCGATCACCTCCGCGAACTGGCTCGAAAGCGCTACTGAATAAGCTCCGATGTTTGCCCCGATATCAAGGAAAATGCCCGGTTTAGAACGGGGATCTTTGGATCGACCCAACTGGATCAGGTATTGCAGAGCCTGGATTTCGTACCGCTCAAAGAGTCCGTTGGCGATCGTGAGGTTGCCAATTAAGTCGCCCGGCCGAACGTAGAAGTCAAAATCCCGACCGGCGCTGGTGCGTCGAAGCGCGGCCGACCAAAATCGTTCTGAAACGCGCTCCCACAAGAAGCGAGCGCGGCTGCGATTTACCAATATCGGTGCTTTGGTCGTCATTGTTTTATCTTTTTGGCAAGGAAAACCGCGAGAAGTTCCACTGCGTCGGATGTGTTGGCCTTGCAAGATAGACCGAAACGGGTGATCAACTTGCCCGCTTGAATGCCTTACCCTGGCGCGGCAAATACGGTCTGACCAGTCTAGGCGCAGCAACTACCCCGGCGCAAATCCAAACGTCCGCTCGAAACGTTTGGCGTAGTCCGGCCAGACCTCCGGATTGATGAGGCGCGGCGGCCGCTTGCCGTCGAGGGCATCGAGAATTTGCTCGGCGGCGATCCTGCCCATATTTTCCCGCGCTTCCCTGGTCACCCCGGCCGTATGCGGGCTGGCCAGCACATTATCGAACTGCAGCAGCGGATGGTCCGCCGGCGGCGGTTCCTTGGCCCAGACGTCGAGGCCGGCTCCAGCAATTGATCTGTTGCGCAATGCTTCAAGGAGTGCTGCTTCATCATGGATGAAGCCGCGCGCCGTGGTGATGAAATAGGCATACGGCTGCATCAGCGCGAATTCGCGCGCGCCGATCATGCCGCGGCTCTCCTTGGTCAGCGGACAGGAGATCGAGACGTAGTCCGAGCGGCGCAGCAGTTCGTCCAGTTCGACCTTGGCGCCACCCCGCTCCGCCATCTCGGTCGTCGAGAGATAGGGATCATAGGCCAGCACATTCATGCCGAGCAGGCCCTTGCAAAGGCCGGCGATGCGGCGACCGACATTGCCGAGCCCGACGATGCCGATGGTCTTGCCCCCTGCCTCGGAGCCGATCAAGGCGTTGCGGTTGACGTTGGGGTCGCGCCGCAGCGCGCGGTCGGCCTCGATGATGCGCTTCGACAAAGTCAGCAGCATGCCCAACGCGTGTTCGGCTACCGAATGGGCATTGCCACCGGACTGATTGACGACGACGACGCCGGCTTCCGTGCAGGCCTCGACATCGACCGGATCGTAGCCCGCGCCATTGCTGGAGACGATCAAGAGGTTCGGCGCACGCCGCAGCAGGTCGCGGTCGACGTGGAAGCGGGGTGCGAGTTCGTCGCGCGCCGCACCGATTTGATAGGCGTGCGCCGCGGCCAGGATCGGCACCGATATCTCGTCAGGACTTTCGTTCTCGAGCCGGTCCAGCCGCACATCGGGCCGCACCCGCAGCATGTCGGCATAGATCTCATGCGCCAGATACTTGACGTAAAACACACGCTTGTTGTTGACGGACATTCTATTGCGAGCCTTCAGTTCGGAAATCCATAGAGTTTTGCCGGATTGGTCCGCACCAGACTCATTCGGCCTTCATGCCGGCGGCCTCGATGATCGGCCCCCACTTCTTGTAGTCGGCGCGAATCCTGGCGTCGAATTGCTCCGGCGAACTGCCAATCGGCGCCGCGCCGAGCTTGGCGAGACGCTCCTTCACCGGCTCCGTGTTCAAAGCCGCGACGAAGTCGTGCGCGAGTTTCGCCACGAGATCGGGGGACATGCCGGCCGGTCCGAGCAAACCCCACCACACTTCGGTGTCGTAGCCGGGCACGGTCTCGGCCATGCCGGGCACAGTGGGCAGAAACGGCGCGCGCGATGCGGTCGTGACGGCGAGCGCGCGGACGGTGCCGGCTTCAAGCTGTCCGACGGATTCCGGGCCGTTGTTGAAGGACATCGGGATCTGCCCGCCCAGAAGATCGTTGATCGAGGGCGCGCCGCCCTTGTAGGGAATCGCGTTGAGATCGATCCTGGCAAGATTCTTCAAAAGCTCCCCGGCCAGATGGGTCGATGTTCCCGTCCCCGCATGGCCGAAGGACAGGCTTCCCGGCTTGGCGCGCGCCTGCGCGATCACATCGCCCAGCGTCTTGAACGGAGAATCGGCGCGCACCAGCAGGATATTGGCAGACGAGGCCAATAGCGAGATCGGCGCAAAATCCTTGAAGGTGTCGTAGGGAATTTTGGGGTACAAAAACGGATTGGTGGCGTGACCGCTCGCGACAACAATGAGGGTGTATCCGTCCGGCGGCGACGCCACCAGCGCCTGCGACGCGACCACGCCGCCCGCACCCGGCCGGTTTTCGACAATGACGGTCTGGCCCCATTGCCGGGAGACCACATCGCCCAGCGTGCGCGCCAGGATATCCACGCCGCCGCCGGCCGCATATGGCACAAAAATATGCACGGGCTTGGACGGAAATGACTGAGCGGACGCCACGCCGCCAGCGGCAACCATCGCCACTGCCGCGGCAATCATCCGGAACCACCCGCCCATGGCATTCCTCTCCCACCATTCTCGCTACTTCTTTTATCGCATGCCGGCACAGCGATCGCTTCGCCATGAGGCGCAGATCACGGGCAACATCCGGGCATGTTGACAATCCCTGAGATCCCGTCAAGTTTCGACGCCTCGACAAGACGGTCGCGATCATGTCGCCAACGACAAATCGTCGCAAGCAAGGGAGAATTCGATGGCGGCTGCCGAAGCACAAACCTCGCCCCAGGCCTTTCAAGACATGGCCCAGCGAGAAAAGAGCTGGCACGAAATCGTGCTGCAGACGCTCAAGCGCAACGAGATCAGGCTTGTGCCTTATGTTCCGGATCGCGTGCTGACGACGCTGATCAAGAATATTCACGCCGATCCATTCTTCACCACCTTCCCCACTGCCCGCGAGGAAGAAGCCGTCGGCATCGTCTCGGGCGCCTGGATGGGCGGCCTGCGCGGCGCGGTGCTGATGCAGACGAGCGGCTTTGCCACGCTGGCCAATGTGCTGGCCTCGCTGGCGATCCCCTATCAGATACCGCTGATCATGTTCGTGTCCGAACGCGGCACGCTCGGCGAATTCAATTATGGGCAGTCGCTGGTGTGCCGCACCATGCGGCCGGTGCTCAATTCGCTGGCGATGGAGCACCACACTGCCACCCGGCTCGACGAATTCGAGTTCATCGTCGATCGATCGATCAAACAGGCCATCACGACGCAAGCGCCGGTGGCGCTGATCCTGTCACCGCTGTTGACCGGCGGCAAAGTCTTCGAGAAGTGAGTGAAAGCGCATGAACATGGCAACCAACCCTCCTGCCCGCAACATCAAGGTGATGAACCGGTTCGATCTCACCTCGCGGCTGGTCGCGAAGCTGAAGAACGAAGAGGCCGTGATCGGCGGCATCGGCAACACCAATTTCGATCTGTGGGCAGCCGGCCACCGCCCGCAGAATTTCTACATGCTGGGCAGCATGGGCCTCGCCTTCCCGATTGCGCTCGGGGTGGCGCTGGCGCAACCGGAGCGCCGCATTTTCGCGCTGGAAGGCGACGGCTCGCTGCTGATGCAGATGGGCTGCCTGTCGACCATCGCAACGCAGGCGCCGAAAAACCTCACCATGATCGTGATGGATAACGGCCTCTACCAGATCACCGGGGCGCAACCGACCCCCGCCGCCGCAGTGGCTGATATCGTCGCCATCGCCACAGGCTGCGGTCTTTCCAACAGCGCCTGGGCGGCCGACGAAGAGGATTTCGAGCGCCTGGTCGATCAGTCCCTGTCGGCGACCGCGCCGACGCTGATTGCGGTGCGTATCGACGACAAGCCGGGCGTCGGCGCAACGCGGCGCGACCCCGTGCAGATCAGGGAGCGTTTTATGTTGGGCCTCGGCGTGCGAGAGGCGTTGTGACCTCGAACTGGCGTCATACAACGCGAGCATCGCCAATTCGGGAGAGGGGATATCCGGTCGATGAATCGTGATATCCCATCCTCATGATCATCATCCTGCGAATATTCGCCTGGCTTTTGGCCGCTGCCGTTACATTCGCTACCTTGGGTCCGCCCCGGTTCCGGCCGCACGCCGACCTCGGTCAGGACGGCGAGCATGCGCTCGCGTTCATTCTGATCGGCTTGGCGTTCGGCGCAGCCTACCCCCGGCATCGATTGCTCGCGACGGTGATGGCCGTCGCCGGAATCGGCCTCCTCGAAATCCTGCAACTCTGGGCGCCAGGAAGGCACGCGAGACTGGAGGATTTTGTTGTCGATGCGTCGATGGCCTGTGTCGGCCTCGCGATCACCGCCGGGCTGAACTGGGCGATCCGGCGATCGCGCCGACCAAACCCGGCATGACATGAGAAAAACCCCCGCGGGGACAGTCCCGCGAGGATCGGTCGACGAGTTTGTCGCCGCGGTTAGTCGATGATCTTGATGATCTTGCGCGTCCGCGGCTCGACGATCACCCGCCGGTCATTCACGACGGCGTAGCGATATTCGCTGTACCTCGGCACCGGCCGCAGCTCGACGGTCTCCGGCAGTGGCTCACCCACCACCACCCGCTCGCGCACGGTCACGGACGGCGCGCGCTCGTCCTGAATTGAGGTGATCACGGCGTTGGGGATTTCCAGGCCCGCGCCGACAACTGCACCTACCGTGCCGCCGACGATCTCACCTACCGGGCCAGCGACTTCGCCACCTGTCCTGGCGCCATTGACGGCACCGGCCCCGGTGGTGGATTGAGCAAACGCGGCACCGGACGCGAACAGCGACGCAGCAATCAGCGAAACAGCAAGATGATTCCTCATCATATCCTCCGTGTGATTGACGGTCTCTTTTAACGATTGGAATGGAGGGATGTTCCGGTTCCATCTGTGCGTGTCGTCGTTGCGCCAGAACGGTTCCAGGCAAAGTCTGGAGCCAAATTCCGAACACGGTCCTGGCGCGAAGCGGGTCCGCTCAAGGAAAATGCCGCCCGAAAGCCGGACGGCATTTTGAAAGGTTTGTTGGTCCCGGTTTCTTAGAGCAGGCCCGCGCCGCGCGCCCATTTGTATTTGGCACCGAGCACGGCGACCGGGATTTCGGTCGAATAGGCGTAAGCCACGATGCCGTTCTGGTAGAGATAGTCGGCGGCCTCCTCGACCTCGATATCGCCGGCCAGCGACGCCACGATCGGCTTTTCGATGCCCCTGGCCTTCATCTCGTTCTTCACTTCGACCATGTTCCTGGCAAACACCATCGGCGGCGTCACGATGGTGTGCCAGTAACCGAGGATCAGCGCGTGGATGCGNGGATCTTCGAGNCCGAGTTTTACCGTGTTGACGTAGGTGATCGGCGGTTCGCCGCCGGTGATNTCAACNGGNTTGCCGGCCGCGCCNAACGGCGGGATNAATTTGCGGAACGCCGCNTCGAGNTCGGGCGGGATNGTCATCAGTGAAAGCTGGTTGTCGATGCAGGCGTCCGACAGCAGCACGCCCGAACCGCCCGCGCCGGTGATGATGACGACGTTCTCGCCCTTCGGCGTCGGCAGCACCGGAACGCCGCGAGCGAACTCCAGCATGTCGCGCAGCGAGCGCGCGCGGATCACGCCGGACTGGTTGAACACGTCCTCGTAGATCTTGTCGTTGCCCGCCAGCGCGCCGGTATGCGAACTCGCGGCCTTGGCGCCGGCCGATGTGCGGCCCGCTTTCAGCACCACGATCGGCTTTTTCTTCGACACGCGCTTTGCGACTTCCGCAAAGGCGCGGCCGTCTTTCAAGTCCTCGCAATGCTGCGCGATGATCTGGGTGTTGTCGTCCTGCTCGAAGAACGTCAACAGATCATCCTCATCGATGTCGGATTTGTTGCCGAGACCGACGATCGCCGAGACGCCCATCTTGGCCGAGCGCGAAAAGCCGATGATCGCCATGCCGATGCCGCCGGATTGCGACGACAAGGCCGCGGAGCCCTTGACGTCGTAAGCGGTGCAGAACGTCGCGCACAGATTGGCCGGGGTATAATAGAAGCCGTAGATGTTCGGTCCCATCAGGCGAATGCCGTATTTCTGGCCGATCGCCTGGATTTCCTCCTGGCCCTTGACGTTGCCGGTTTCGGCATAGCCCGACGGAATCAGGATCGCTCCGACGACCTTCTTCTCGCCGCACTCGATCAGCGCCGCGGCCACGAGGGTCGCCGGAATGGCGAACACGGCAATATCGATCTCGCCGGGAACATCCTTGACCGACTTGTAGACCTTCTTGCCCATGATCTCATCGGCCTTCGGATGGATCGGGTAGATCTCGCCCTCGTAGCCACCGTTGATGAGGTTTTTCATCACGGAGTTGCCGATCTTGCCGTTCTCGGCGGACGCCCCGATCACCGCAACCGCCTTCGGCTTCATGATCCGGTTCATCTGGCGCACGATGTCGTCATGTTTCGGACGCGGACGCGGCGGTTTCGGTTCGAAGTCGACGACGATGCGCACGTCGGCGGCGATCGCGCCATCCCTGGTCGCGAACACCGGATTGAGATCCATCTCGGTGATTTCAGGAAAATCGGTGATCAGCGTCGAGACGTTGACGATGATGCCGGCGATGGCGTCGCGGTTCGCCGGATCGCTGCCGCGCACAGCTTTAAGCATCTCATGGGCCTGGATGCCGTCCAGCATCGACAGCGCGTCTTCTTTGGTCGCCGGCGCGAGCCGGAAGGTGATGTCCTTCAGAACCTCGACCAGCACACCGCCGAGACCGAAGGCCACGAGCTTGCCGAACGACCCGTCGGTGACGGCGCCGACGATGACCTCCTGCCCGCCGAGCAGCATCTGCTGGACCTGAATGCCTTCGATCTTGGCGTCGGACTTGTATTTCCTGGCGTTCGCCAGAATGGTCGCGTAATTCTTTTCGACGTCGGCCGCTGTCTTCACGCCGACCATCACGCCGCCGGCTTCGGTCTTGTGCAGAATGTCCGGCGAGACGATCTTCATCACGACCGGAAAGCCCATATCGGCCGCGATCCTGGCGGCCTCGCTTGCGGATTTGGCCACGCCCTCCTTTGGTACGGGAATGCCGTAAGCATCGCAGACGAGTTTGCCCTCCGGCGCCGTCAGGCTGGTGCGTTTGTCCGCCTTGACGAGATCGAGTATTTTGCGGACCGCATCTTTGGAATTCGACATTGGCATCCTCCTTGAGGTCACTTTTTTAGTTCGTCTTTAACTCGTCGGCAGCGCGCGCGGGCCTCAGGACCGCGATTTCCCGGCACGCCTTCAGTCGCGGTTCCCGATGATCGCAAACGCGGTTCCGCGTTCGCTGCGGCATTGGTTCTGCGGCCGCTGGCGGCGCACGATGGCATTTGGTATGCCAGAGATGACCTTGTCAAGACAAGGCTGTGAACGCAAGTGCCGAAAACACGGGCAACTTGACATGCTGGTATTTGGTATGCCAAAAATCGGACCGAATTTCTTCTGTTAGAAGAGGTCTCCCACTGAAGGAGATCAATCGTGCTCATACGGAAACAAACCAAGGCGCCGCCTAATATGGCTGAGGCAGAAATTGCAATCGTCCGGATCGCGCCGGAGACCAGCTTCAAGAACAAGGCCTATGACGCCTTGAAGGAGGCCATCCTCAAGATGGACATCTACGCGACGCCCGAGCAGGTCATGCTCGACGAGCGCGCCCTGTCGGAACGCCTCGGCGTGAGCCGGACGCCGATCCGCGAAGCGATTGCGATGCTGGAGCAGGACGGGTTCGTAAAAACCGTGCCGCGCCGTGGCATTGTCGTCGTCCGTCGCACCAAAACCGAGATCGTGGACATGATTCGGGCCTGGGCCGCGCTGGAGAGCATGGCGGCGCGGCTGATCACCACGACGGCGCGCAAAAAGGACATTTCCGCGTTGCGCGACTTCTTCAAGAATTTCAACAGGGATCGCCTGCCGCAGGATCACGTCGAGGAATATTCCAAGGCCAACATCGCCTTTCACCAGGCGCTGATCTCGCTTTCGGAGTCGCCGGTGCTGGTCGACATGACCAACGACATCCTGCTGCACGTTCGCGGCTATCGGCAGTTGACGATCGGGCGGATGGATCGCATCGCGGCGTCCCTGCCCGAGCATTTGGCCATGATCGAAGCGCTCGAAGAGCGCGATACCGAATTGGCGGAAAAGCGCGCACGCGACCACACGCTCGGTCTTGCCGCTTATGTCGAAGCCCACGGCCAGGAACTTTTTAGTTAGAGCCTTTTACTTTGGAAGACGGATTAGAAGACGACGAACTCGTCCGCATCGAAACGACCAGGGAGTAGGCGGAATGTCCGCAACAGCACAGAAGATTGATGCAAACACAGCCGACGCGCAGCAGGAGCTGACCGATGGCTTTCACCTCGTCATCGATGCGCTCAAGCTCAACGGCATCAATACGATCTACGGCGTGCCTGGCATCCCGATCACCGACTTTGGCCGGATGGCACAGGCCGAAGGCATCCGCGTCATCTCGTTCCGGCATGAGCAGAACGCCGGCAACGCCGCGGCCATCGCCGGCTTCCTGACCAAAAAGCCCGGCATCTGCCTCACGGTGTCGGCGCCGGGTTTTCTCAACGGTCTGACCGCGCTGGCCAATGCCACCACCAACTGTTTCCCGATGATCCTGATCTCGGGCTCGTCCGAGCGCGAGATCGTCGACCTGCAGCAGGGTGACTACGAGGAGATGGACCAACTCGCGATCGCCAAGCCGCTCTGCAAGGCCGCGTTCCGCGTGCTCCATGCCGCTGATATCGGCATCGGCCTGGCGCGCGCAATCCGCGCGGCTGTCTCGGGGCGTCCGGGCGGCGTCTATCTCGATCTGCCGGGCAAGCTTTTCTCGCAGGTGATGGACGCAGCGGCGGGTGCGAAGTCGCTGGTCAAAGTGATCGACCCGGCGCCGGCTCAGATCCCCGCTCCGGCTGCGGTCAAGCGCGCGCTCGACGTCCTGAAAACTGCAAAACGTCCGCTGATCATCCTCGGCAAGGGTGCGGCTTACGCGCAGGCCGATGACGCGATCCGGGCCTTGGTCGAGAAGAGCGGCATTCCCTTCCTGCCCATGAGCATGGCCAAGGGTCTCTTGCCTGACACGCATCCGCTGTGCGCCGGTGCCGCGCGCTCGACAGTGCTCAAGGACGCTGACGTCGTGATGCTGATCGGTGCGCGTCTCAACTGGCTGCTGTCGCACGGCAAGGGCAAGAGCTGGGGTGAGGCGCCGAAGAAATTCATCCAGATCGACATCGAGCCGAAGGAGATGGACTCCAATATCGAGATCGCGGCGCCCGTAGTCGGCGACATCGGCTCCTGCGTATCCGCGCTGCTTGAGGGCATGGACAGTCAAT
>JGI12053J15887_10001129_pt1 | contig 12029 bp, 8 predicted proteins | sample MedBloCAOM1_O3_FD_15887 | JGI IMG/M metagenome (IMG submission 15887)
GGAGTCGGATTCTGAATCGGGATCGCTTTTGGCGCAACCGATGGCGGAAGCGAGGGCGCGAGCAAGGCAGCAGCGCCGACTCCAGCAATGCCGGCACCTACAATACCTGCGTTGGAAGGCGATGATCTAGATGCGGCGGGAGGCTGCGTCTGAGATGCAGGGGGTTGAGGCGGAGGCGAGAAAGTTTGGCTCTGCCCGCTTGGATTGGTAATTACAACGGTATTGGTCGTGTTGTTGACGACAACAGTGTTGTGGATGTTGTTGTAGATGACATTGTTTGGCGGCGGCGCAACGTATTCTGGCGTGTTGACCCAGACCGGCACCGGCGAATAGACCGGAACGGGAAGAATATATGCATAAACCGGCGGTGGCGGCGGAGCCAATTCCACGAAGTAGACCGGCCGCGGCGGCAGGAAAAATACCGGCGGCGGCGGGGGCGGCTCAAATCCAAAATCCGGATCGTCGAAAACCAGTATCGGCCGCTCGACGTAAATCACCTCTTCCGGCGGCGGCGGCGGTACATCGTAGCTGATGATTTCGAATCGCGGCGGCGGTTCGAGAGCGGCCGTTAGATAGGCTAGCCGGCGTCGTGCATCGTTAGCGTGGGCGCCACGGGGGTAACGACGCAAATACGACCAGTAAGCTGGCGGCGTATCGACGCTCCGAGTGCGCCGCCAGGTTATGGCTTCGCGGCGGGCTGCAACAATGGCTCGCACGCGCCGTGCCATCGGATCGTCAGGATAGGCGACGAGGAAGTGTTCATAATCCTGCAGATTGTCGCGATCGAGAGCTGCGAGATAGGCATCCCGGGCGTCAAAATCACGGATGGGCTTCGATCGGATCGATGAAGTCTGTTCGGGCGAAACCTGGGGCGGCGGTGCATCCGGCGCCCGCTCNAAGAAGTAAAACGGCGCCTGCAGCTTTGAAGCGTTCCATGGCACTTGCGCGCCCTTGGTNAGCTCGTTCACCCGAAGACGTACCCGGTTGAACAGGTCTGTCACCGGAAGACCACCCTCGCGCATCATCTCCGCAAGAGCCTGGGCGTAGGATGAATACGGACCAGCCTCGTTCTGCACCACCGTTCCCGGCGCAGCATTGAAGGCGATCAGAGTTCCAGGGTCGGGCTCGACAAGGGCCAGGCCACCCGCAAGCGGGGGACCGGTTTTGGCGAAAGGATTGGCGCGAGCCCCATCAAGAATGACGATGCTCGCTTTGATGCCGAGCGCCGCAAGCGGCTTGGTGTAGTCCGAAAGGCGTAAAGCCTCGGACGAGACATTCACGTCGCGTGCGATATTCGCGTCCGTTGGCACGAAATAGTTTTCGCCTTCCAGCTGCAATCCGTAACCGCTGAGGTAGACCAGCGCCACCGTATCGGGGCCTGCGGCGGATGCCTTGGCGATAAAATCCCGGAACGTCTTCCGCAGCGAATCCTGATCAAGGTCGCGAACTCCGACCACATCGAAACCAGCGGCCTGGAGGGTTTGCGCAATCAAACCGGCATCGTTGGCAGGTGTCGGAAGCGCTCCGGACGAGTAATTCGCATTGCCGACGACCAGGGCGATGCGCTTTTCNGCCGCCTGGGCACTGGCCAAGACNAGATCACTCAGAAGAAGCACCGCGAGTAAGGCNAATACGAAATTGCGTCGATGCTTCATAAAGAACCCTCGATGAGGAACCTGATCGAATCTATTGAAGATTGCCACTGAACGAGGTCTGAATGGAACAGGTCATAAATAAGGCGGAAGGCTGACTCGTCAATTTGTCACAGCTAAATGTCTCGGCTGGGCGCGACGATCCGTGTTCGCAGCGACATCAGTCCTTCGAACGCAATGACCATGTCGTCCCCGGGTTTCAAATATAGCTCCTCCGCGTTGGGCTGCCCGACCGCGACGCCACTCGGCGCGCCCATGGCGATCAGATCGCCTGGCTCGAACACGACATAACGCGAAAAGTGCTCCAGCACATCGGCGATCTTGTAGAGATAGTCGCCGGTGTTGGAGCGCAGCCGGCGCTTCCCGTTGACGTCGCAGGTAACCCACAGATTGTCGGTATCGGCGACTTCATCCATCGTCAGAATGAATGGGCCGACCGGCGCAAAGCCCGGCATGTTCTTCGCGGTCCAGAACCGGCTGCCGGAGGCGACCTCGCGCTGCTGGATTTCGCGCGCGCTGACGTCGTTGGTGAGGGTGAAGCCCGAGATGTAATCCATCGCATCGGCCTTTTTGACACCATGGGCGCGCTTGCCGACGACGTAACAAAGCTCCGGCTCGTAATCGAGCGTGGTGATGTCATCAGGTTTGACGACCGCGTCGCCGTCGCCGGACATCGTACTGACGAGCTTGATGAACCCGGTCGGCTCGTTCGGAACTTCGGTCAGCATCTTGTTGGCGGCGAGTTCCTGGCGATGCTTCTTGTTGTTCTTGCCGACGCAAAAGAATTTTGACGGGTCCGAAATCGGCGGCAGGAACCTGACGGCCGAGATCGGGCGATACACTTCGCGGCTTTCGGCCAAATCTACAAGCTTGGTAAGAGCGTCGAGCGCCTTCGGCCCGCTCGTCACCGCATCTTTGACGCTGGTCGCGGGAATCGACTTGCCGAATAAGCCTGCTAGAGCGACTACGTCGAAAACCTTCTCACCGCGCACGACTCCGAAGCGCGGCTCCAGCGTCGCGTCGGTAAAAGTCGCCAAACGCATATTCACTTTCCTCCCGGCAATTGCACGTCGTTGTCTTTCACAAGCTTGCTCCATTTGGCAACGTCGGCGTTGATGTAGCGGCCGAACTCTTCAGGCGTTTGCGGTTTGGGCTCGGNGCCGAACGTCGCCAGGTGGNCGCGGAGCTCCTGCGTCTGCATCGCGGCGACAATGACCTCGTTGAGTTGTTTGATAATCTCCGGCTGCGTATTCGGCGGCGCCAGCAGGCCGAACCAGCCCACCGATTCGTAACCGGGCACGGTTTCGGAAACCGGCGGGATATCCGGATAGAATCTGGAACGTTGCGTGTCGGTCACGCCCAACGCTTTCAATTGCCCCGACGCCACGAATTGCTGCACCACCGGTCCCGGCGCAAACATCATGTCGATGCGCCCGCCGAGCAAGTCGGTCACGGCGGGGCCGGTCCCCTTATAGGGAATGTGCAGCAGCTTGATGCCGGTAGCGCTCGCGAACAGCAGACCGGAAAGATGCGACGCCGCGCCGACGCCTGATGATCCAAATGTCAGGCCTTCCGGCTTTTCTTTCGCCAGCCGGATCAGATCGGCCGTCGATGCGACCGGCAGCGTCGGGCTGGCGACCAACAGGTAGGGCGGCGCCGCGGCGATCACGATCGGCGAGAGCACCTTGTTGACGTCGAACGGAGCGTCTCCATCGGCGCCACCCGACACCGCCATCAGCGCACCGGTCGACGCCATCAATAACGTGTAGCCATCCGGCGGCGCTTTCATGACAGCCCGGGTGCCGATCGCGCCCGATGCGCCGGGCTGATTTTCGACCACAACAGGCTGGCCCCATTTGCTGTTGAGGTTTTGCGCGATGATGCGCGCCAGAACGTCGGTGCCGCCACCGGCGGCAAACGGCACGATCATTTTGATCGCGTGATCGGGATAATCGGCGGCGGACGCCGGCAGCACGACCGCGCAAACCGAGAGCGCCAACGCGGCAATTCGAACAAGCATTTTTATGAGTCTCCCCGGAGAGGTCGCGCGTCTTGACGCTTCGCCGACACCGCAACATCAAAGCGCCCATCGCTGCTACGGAATGGCGCCGCAAAATCGCCCGCCAGCACGCGCCAGCGATACAGCGGTGAATCCGGCGGTGGCGAAAGCTCCGGCGTCCAGCCGGTCAGCTTTTCCAGCGCGTAGGTGTCCATCACGACCCCGCGCCAGCTTCGATCCACCCGCTCAAGCGGTTCTTTGATAGCCGTCGTAGCCGACCACAACGGGCTGTTATTGTCGGGCTCGCGCCCGACATAGAGCCCGGTGTGGCCTCGAATCGAATTCATCCCGGGATCGCGAAACCCCATGTAGCGGCCGCGCTCGTTGATCTGGATCACGGGAATACGGTCTTGGAAATACCAGCGCAGCATCGCGTAGGTGCGGTAGTCGGTAGTTGCGATCCAGGTCGCGCCGATCTTCTGCAACTCCGCCTGCGCCCGGTCCACGACCTGCTGGTAACCGGCCTCACCGCCGACCGGATCAGTCTTGCCGATGAAATTCCAGGGACTGACGACGTAATAGAGAAAGATCAGAACGACCATGACGATGCCGGAAGCAATCGCCGCTACGGCCCACCTGATGGCCGATTTGATCATCCATGCCGGCCAGCCTTCCCGCGGCAGCATCGTGATGTTGATGGCTGTGGCGGCAAATCCGATCGGCCACATGAACATCGGCCAGGTATCGCCGACCCGCAACGTCAGCGATTTCCAGAAGAAATAGGCGAAGGGAACGATCACAGCGGTCGAGAGCAGAATGGCGACCGCGTCACCTCGGCGATATCCCCGCCACGCCGTCAGCGTCAGGCCCGACAGCACCACCGGCAGCAGGATGAACCCCACCAGCCCGAACTGCAGGCCGATATAATCGCCGATGGTGCGCAACGACCATTCATGGGTCGCGGTGGCGCGCACGAACTGGAATCGGAACGACGCCCAATCGTGTTGACTGTTCCAGATCAAGACCGGCAGAAACAACGCGACCGCGATCAGCACCGCGAACCAGGGATATGGGCTGAGCAGCCAGCGCCGGCGCCAGTCCGGCACCAGCATGAAGGCCGCTACCGCCGGAATAAGCATCACGACGGTGAATTTCGACAGCAGCGCCAGCCCGGCGAACACGCCTGCGGCGAGCCACCAGCGCGCATCGCCGCTTTCGTTGAGCCGGATCAGCGCCCATACCATCGCAACGGCAAACGGGATCAGCGCCACGTCGGGCGAGACCTTGGCCATCAGCAGCCCGTAATAAAGTGCTGCTTCCGGCATCAGCACCGCGAGCACGACCGCGCGGACGTCATGGGTCACGCGCCGGACGATATCGGCGAGCAGCAATTGCGTGACCAGCATCGCAAGGATGCCGGCAAACCGCACGCCTAAATTCGTGTCGCCGAAGATCGCGGTGCCGAAGCGGATGAACCAGGCAATCATCGGCGGATGATCGAGGAAGGAAAGCACGCTCTCCTTCGACCAGGTCCAGTAATAGGCCTCATCGGTTCGCAGATCGAGCAGGCTAGCGTAAATCACCCGCAGCGCCGTCAGCGCACCGATCAACGCGGCAACGGCAAGCATTTGCCGCAAGGCAGAGCTGTCCGGTTTCGTGCTGGTTCTATTGGGGGCGGCAATCGTCACGGCGCTTTCTCCCCGACTCCGGAAGGGGTGTCAACGTGAGACAGCCTCAGTTCATCGTCGCCGCGAACGCGGGGCCCATAACCACAGGTATTGTTGTTGCAGAAGGTGTCTGGCCGGGGTGCCCAAAAGCGGCACTTGCGGTATGGGTCCCCGGGGTTCGCCGGGACGACTCGTCGCCGACGGAATTAAACTCTACTATCCCAAGTCTATTCTCGATGAGCGTTCGATTGGATCGCATGGCCCCAGTTCAGGAACGGATCACGAAATTCGTCCGCGGCATCAGCGCGCGGCAGATCCGCCTCGCCTGCGGGCTGGTGTTGTTTGCCTATCTGGTCAGCCATTTCCTCAACCACGCGCTCGGCAATATCTCGATGGATGCCCTTGCTGCCGGTGTCTATTATCACGTGGCGTTCTGGCAATTTCTCCCGGTCGCGATCGCGTTTTATACCGCGGCGCTGGTTCACGCCGGTCTGGGGATCTGGGCGCTTTACGAGCGCCGGCAATTTCGCTGGAAGGCGATCGAACCGCTGCAGCTCGTGCTCGGCCTGAGCATCCCGGCGCTCGTCATGACTCATATTATCGGCGTGCGGCTCGGCCAAACGCTTTTCGGACACGACAAACTGTACCCGCAGGTGTTTTTTGCGTACTGGATCGTATGGCCCTTGAAAATGTGGCTGATGTTCGCGGTCATGACCATTGCCTGGGTCCACGGCTGCATCGGCCTTTATTTCTGGCTGCGGATGAAAGCCTTCTACCAGACCGCGGCGCCATTTCTGCTCGCCGCAGCGGTGCTGGTTCCGACGCTGTCCATGCTCGGTCTCTATCAGGGCGGACGAAACGTCGTCGACAGCGATAGCGCCGAATGGAGGACGGAGAATCTTTCGCCACGCCAGGTCGGCACGCCAGCCCAACAGGCCGTGCTGGACCGCATCGAGGATGATTTCCTGATCGGCTATCTCGGCCTGATTGGATTGGTCTTGCTGGCAAGGGGCTTGCGCACGCTCAACGAGCGCCGGGCCGGCATGATCACCCTGTCCTATGGTAACGGCAGGACGGTTCGCGTGCCCAGAGGGCTCAGCGTGCTTGAGGCGAGCCTGCGCAATAATGTCCCGCATGCAAGCGTGTGCGGCGGCCGCGCCCGCTGCTCCACCTGCCGCATTCGCGTGATCGGGGATTGCAGCTCGCTGCCCGAGCCGTCGCAGCGCGAGGCGTTCGTACTCAACCGGGTCGGCGCGGCCGATCCGTCTATCCGCCTCGCCTGCCAGCTCAGGCCGGAGGCCGATCTGTCCTTCTTCCAGCTCTTCATGCCGCAGGCGATGTCGGCGAATGCCTCGCAGCCGCACCGCATCGGCCAGGAACGCTATCTGGTCAGCATGTTCGTGGACATGCGGGGCTCGACCAAACTCGCCGAGAATCAGTTGCCGTTCGATACCGTCTTCGTCGTCAACCGCTTCCTCGGCGCGGTGTCGCAGGCCGTGATCGAATGCGGCGGCCAACCGAACCAGTTCGTCGGTGACGGACAATTGGCGCTGTTCGGCCTTGGGACCAGCCCGCAAACCGCCTGCCGGCAGGCGCTCAAGGCGGTCGCGATGATTGCCGCCAATGTCGATGACCTGAATCAATTCTTGAGCCACGATCTGCGTGAGCCGATCCGCTTCGGTATCGGTGTCCATGGCGGCGAAGTGATTATCGGCGACATCGGCTACCGCGACCACATGGTGTTCACCGCGCTCGGTGATGCGGTCAATGTCGCAGCAAGGCTGCAGGACATGACAAAGAGCCTCGGCTGCGAAGCGATCGTCTCGGAGGAAGTTCGGGTAACCGCCGGCTTGCCGGCCGACGCCTTACCCGAGCAGCAAGTCGAGATTCGCGGACGCGCGGAGCCGATGATCGTTCGCACTGTCACGCGTGCGAAAATGTTGTCCGCGCTGGCCGGCGAAGTAGGTGTTGCTGCGGCGTAGGTAGTGGCCCGGGCTTTGCATTTGCCGTCCGGTTTGATGCGATCCGCCGGAGTTCAAATGCGCGTGAGATGGTTGCATCACAACGTCCCATCCGAAAGCATAAATTGACTTGGGGATCGCCGATGCGACTATTGTGCAACTGAGTCCGGTGGCGACTGGCCTCGATAAAAAAGCTTCGGAGGAGGCCCTATGCTCGATAGACGAGAGATGATGAAGCGCGCCGGGATAGCAGCGCTCGCAACAGGCTTCGGTTCGCTCAAGGCGCTCGCGCTCGATAGCGTGACGCTGCCCTTCGAAAACGGCGAACGGCCGCTGGTGAAATATCCGCAGAAGCGCCCGATGATCGGCCTGACCAGCCGGCCGCCGCAACTCGAGACGCCGTTTTCCATCTTCAACGACGGCGCGATTACGCCGAACAATGCTTTTTTCGTCCGCTATCATCTGGCGGATGTGCCGCTCAACATCGATCCGGATAAATTTACGCTGGAGATCAAGGGCAAGGTCGATCATCCCCTCAAGCTGTCNCTGAAGGACATAAAAAAGCTTCCCGCGGTCGAACTGGTCGCGGTCAATCAATGCTCGGGCAACAGCCGCGGATTTTCANATCCCCGGGTCGCGGGCGGCCAATTGGGCAACGGCGCGATGGGCAATGCGCGCTGGCGCGGCGTGCCGCTCAAAACCGTGCTCGAAAAGGCTGGGGTGCAGCAAGGCGCAAAACAGGTCACGTTCAACGGGATGGACGGGCCGATCAGCGACAAGACGCCGGATTTCGTCAAGGCGCTCGACATCGACCACGCCCGCGACGGCGAAGTGATGCTGGCCTATGGCATGAACGGCGAGGACTTGCCGGTTCTCAACGGCTTCCCGCTTCGTCTCGTCGTGCCCGGTTATTACGGCACCTATTGGGTAAAGCATCTCAACGAAATTACCGTCATCGACAACGTGTTCGACGGCTTCTGGATGAAGTCGGCCTACCGAATTCCGGACACGCCGTGCGGATGCGTCGAGCCCGGCACCGCGCCCAAGGCGACTGTCCCGATCAACCGCTTCACCGTCCGCTCTTTCATCACCAGTGTATCCGATGGCGCGAAGTTGAAGCCGGGCGGAACGACGCTGAAGGGAATAGCTTTCGACGGCGGCAAGGGCATCAAGGAAGTCACGGTCTCGATCGATGGCGGCAAGACCTGGACGCCGGCAAAACTCGGCAAGGATCTCGGAAAATATTCATTCCGCGAATGGAAGCTGCCGGTAAAACTCGCGGCAGGCAGCTACGAACTCAAGGTGCGCGCGACCAACAATGCCGGCGACACGCAGCCGATGGAGCCCACGTGGAATCCGCCAGGGTACTTACGCAACGTCGTTGAAACCGTTCGCGTCACCGCGGCGTGAGGAGATTTGTCATGACACGTTGCTTTCCTCGTGCGTTTCTCCTCGCAACTGCCGCCGCCGCAGGCCTTGCTCTCGGTTCGGCAAACGCGGCTCCGGTTTCCTACACGCTTCCGGACGAAACCGCGGCATTTAAGCCGGGGCCTAATCTCGAGGTGGTACAAAGCAATTGCACCGCCTGTCACTCGGCTGACTACGTCAACACCCAGCCGCGCGGGCCGAAATTCAAGAAGGATTTCTGGCAGGCCGAAGTGACGAAGATGATCAAGGTTTATGGGGCGCCGATCGACGATGCGGACGTCGGCAAGATCGTCGATTATCTCGCAGCGACCTACTAGGCATTAGCGCGTCGCCGGATTGACGCTCCGCTTCTGGTCAGCGCCAATGGGCCTCGACATATCGGAAATTTGACTTAGCCGAAGCATGCCCTTGGGCTTTGCCCGGGGGTAAACGGTTTCGCGATAACTCGATCGAACCCCGGATCTCGCGCGCTCCGCGTTGGCGCAACGGGGCGCGGTGCGGTTCCCCCTTCATTAAATTGGAACTACCAGCGTTTTTGCGATTGTTGGTCGCGACAAATGATCGCGAAACGGGCAAAAGCTGCAATTGCGCCGCGATAATGATCGTTTTCGGCCAGAATCCGGATGTCGTTTAAGCTATCAAGCGTGTCCCATACCGCGTATCGTGCGTCCTCGGGCATGGCCGGTTTGCGGGGACCGGCAGTTCGTAAGATTTTTTGATCCCGCGGAGACGACGTGATGGCTAAGGGTACTGTGAAGTGGTTCAACGCGACCAAGGGTTTTGGATTCATCCAGCCCTCCAGTGGCGGCAAAGACGTTTTCGTTCATATTTCGGCGGTCGAGAAAGCTGGCCTTTCCTCGCTCAACGAAGGACAGACGGTCGAATACGAAGAGGTTGCCAATCGCGGCAAGACCTCAGCCGAGAACCTCAAGGTTTAACGCGAGACGCGATCTGGAACAGCGCACTCTCGGATGCAATCCGGGGGTGGGGCCTTCCAAAAAGATCAAGAAAACAGAGCGCATTCAGCAAGAGTGGACTCCGCTCTTGCGCGTATCGCATCGGCGCAGAATGCGCTGGTTCGACCGCTAGTCCTCCTTGACCCATTTTTCAACCGTCATGACATCGGGCGGCTGCGAATAGCCGCGCGGCCACATGTCGACGACCCATTCGACCCTGGTTGCGCGGTCGACCAGCACCGCTGTGTTGTGCGGCGTCTGCAGCACCAGCGCATTGCCGCGATAATGCGGGTCGCCTACCACATGATATTTTAGAAGCCCCCATTCCTGAAGCACCAGCAGCAGACTGGTGGTATTGCGCGTAGTATCCCAGCAATCATAATTGTGCTTGTCGTCGAAGTAGCGGAAATCCGCTTTCGCGACCCGTTTATCGGTCCCGATCACCGGTCCCATCCGGCGATCGAACCAGACCACAGCCTTCTGCACCGCCGCCCGTTCGGCTACGGCCGATGCGCGGCCGGCCGCGAGGATCTGCGTCAGCGCATTACGATCACCGGGCGTGAAATCGAGGATCTCGCGGCGCCGGCAGACGAAGCCGTAGCAAACCGTCATGGATTTCGCGGACGGCGGGAAAATCGACACCGTGGTGTACAGCGCCTCGATCGGCGCGCTCAATTCTATCGCGCGCGCCGGCACCGGTGCCCCGATCAGGATCCATCCCATAACTGACATGGCAAAACCGCAAAACGCCAGGGTTTTGCCCCGCCTGCCAGATCGTTCCCGCCTCTCCGTCAGCCCCATCGGTCCCGCATTTCGAGTCAAAAAAGTCCCGCGAAAACTATCGCAGCGGTTTCGCGATGCCAAGACCGGCTGCATGATAGCGCACGGAAACCTGAGCGCGCCATGAACTCCGATTCCCCACTTTTTCCGCCCTTTGGGGCGACCTACGCGCCGGACGATGGCGCCATTGCGGCCCGGCTNCTTNAAAGCGCGCGACTGAGCGCAGAACAGGAGGCGCGGATCGACCGCAACGCCACGCGCCTGATCGATGCTATCAGAGCCAATGACGACCGCCTGGGCGGCGTCGAGGACATGCTGCGCGAGTTCGCACTCTCCACCAAAGAGGGCCTGGCGCTGATGGTGCTGGCGGAAGCCTTGCTACGGGTGCCGGATGCCCGCACCGCCGACCAGTTCATCGAGGACAAGCTCGGCCAGGGCGACTTCGTGCATCACGAGACGAAATCCAGCGCGTTCCTGGTCAATGCGTCGGCATGGGCGCTGGGGATGTCGGCGCGAGTCATTCAGCCAGGTGAAACTCCGCAAGGAACGATCGGGCGGCTTGCAAAACGGCTGGGCGTGCCAGCGGTACGCGCCGCCACAAGGCAGGCGATGCGGCTGATGGGCAGCCACTTCGTGCTCGGCGAGACCATCGAGGCGGCACTTGCGCGGGCGCAGCCGCATTCGGCGGGTACTGCGCGTTACTCCTTCGACATGCTCGGCGAAGGCGCGCGCACCGCCGCTGATGCGGATCGCTATTTCAATTCCTACGCCAGCGCGATCGAAGCGATCGGCCGCACCGCCGATGCCAGGCCCCTGCCCGACCGGCCCGGCATTTCGGTCAAGCTCTCCGCGCTGCATCCGCGTTTCGAGGCCGTGAGCCATGGCCGAGTGATGACGGACCTGGTTCCTCGGCTGATCGACCTCGCACGCCGGGCCAAGGCCTATGATCTGAATTTCACCGTCGATGCCGAGGAAGCGGATCGGCTCGAACTGTCGTTGGAGGTGATCGCGGCGGCGCTCGGTGACGCATCGCTTAAAGGCTGGGACGGTTTTGGGCTTGCGATCCAGGCCTACCAGAAACGCGCCGAGGCTGTGATCGACTACACCGACGGCCTCGCGCGAACGCTGGACCGGCGCATGATGGTGCGCCTGGTCAAGGGCGCCTACTGGGACACTGAAATCAAGCGCGCGCAGGAGCGCGGCCTCGACGACTATCCGGTTTTAACCCGCAAGGCGATGACCGACCTGAACTACATCGCGTGCGCGCAAAAACTATTGGCGCTGCGGCCGCGATTGTTCCCGCAATTCGCAACCCACAACGCGCTGACGGTCGCGACCGTACTCGAGCTTGCCGGCGGCGAAAGCGGATTCGAATTTCAGCGCCTGCACGGCATGGGCGAGGCGCTATACGCGCAATTGAGCGAAGATCGCCCCGAACTGGCCTATCGGACCTATGCGCCGGTCGGCAGCCACCGCGATCTCTTGGCCTATCTGGTGCGGCGCCTGCTGGAGAACGGCGCCAATTCATCGTTCGTCGCGGTCGCCGCCGACGATTCCGTGCCGGTTGCAGCGCTGCTGCGGCGGCC
>JGI12053J15887_10001131_pt1 | contig 12025 bp, 13 predicted proteins | sample MedBloCAOM1_O3_FD_15887 | JGI IMG/M metagenome (IMG submission 15887)
GTACCCACGTCAGTGCGCAGCGGCTGGCCGCGTTGTGCCGGGCCGAGGGCACGCCCGCCCGGGCCGTCAGCCTCGATGGTGTGGCTGATGCGTTGGCCGCGGTAGAGGTGGTCATTTGCTGCACCGGCGCGACCGGCGCGGTGCTCAGCGTCGAGCAGATAACCGAGAGCCACCGTCGGGTTCCGCTCGTGGTGTGTGACCTGGGGCTGCCTCGCAACGTTGAACCCGGGGTGGGCGATGTCCCCGGCGTGATCCTGCTGGATCTCAGCGCCGTGGCTCGCCGGCTGGAACAGCGCGGTACCGGATCCGACGCGGTCAGCACCGCGCACAGCCTTGTCGCGCAGGAGGTGCGCCACTACCTGGCCGCCCAGCGCACCGCGGAAGTCACCCCGACGGTCGCTGCGCTACGCAAGCGCGCAGCCGAGGTGGTGGATGCGGAACTGCTGCGGTTGGACGGTCGGTTGCCGGGACTTGATGCCGCGGTGCGCGATGAGCTGGCCCGGAGTGTCCGTCGGGTGGTGGACAAGCTGTTGCACGTCCCGACCGTGCGGGTCAAGCAGCTAGCCGAGGCCGGTGGCGGAGAGGCCTACGCCGACGCGCTGCGCGAGCTGTTCGAACTCGACCCGCAAGCAGCTGCTGCCATCGCCGCGCCGATTCGCCCATCATCGACCGATGATCCACCCGGGATCCGGTGATGGCCGTGGCGCAACGGTCACCGTTGCTGCTGGGAGCCGGGGGTGGTGCGTTGGCACTCGCCCAGACTGACGCGNTGGCGCAGCGGTTGCGGGCCGCGGGGGTTGCGGTGCGCATCGTGCCGGTGCATACCGCCGACGAGGGCTACTCGGCGTTGCGTGCGGCTCTGGCCGGGGGTGCGATTGATGTCGCGGTGCACTCCTACAAGGATCTGCCCATTGCGACGGATCCTCGGGTGGTGGTCGCCGCGGTACCGGAGCGCGCGGACCCGCGCGATGCGTTAGTGGCCCGGGACGCCATGGTGTTGGGTGAGTTGCCCGCCGGGGCGGTCCTCGGCACTGGATCGCCGCGGCGGTGCGCGCAACTGCGAGCACTGGGCCTGGGACTGCAGACTGTGCCGATCCAGGGTGACATCGATTCGCGGATCCGTCGCGTCGATGACGGCGAGATCGATGGTGTGGTGATCGCCGCTGCCGGGCTGGCCCGACTCGGCCGCAGCGATCGTGCCACTGAGCTACTCGACCCGTTGCAGATGTTGCCCGCGCCTGGGCAGGGCGCGCTGGCCTGCGAATGCCGGGTCGACGACCTGGACACCGAGCATCTGCTGGGCACGCTGCTCGATGACGCCGCGGTGCGCGCCGCGGTCACCGCTGAGCGGGCGCTGCTCGCCTCGGTGGCGGCTGACTCCATCGCGCCGGTCGGCGCGCTCGCCGATGTCGTCGAGGACCTCGATGACGAGGGGCGGGTTGTGTTGCGGCTGTTCTTGCGCGGAGCTGCAGCCACTGTGGACGACGGAATGCTCCGGTCGTCGGCCACCGTGCCCTATTTTGATGGGCCGTATTCCGATGGGCCGAATTCCGATGGGGAGCCAACCGATGCCGAGAAGCTCGGTCGCCAGGTTGCGGCCGAGTTGCTGGACTTGGGTGCTGGCGCGCTGGGTGTGGATCCAGCGCTGCGCGGCCCGGGTCGCGGCCTGATGGGAAACGAGTAGGTAGATGAGCCGTGTCTGCAAGACCGCTGGACAGATCGCCTTTGTCGGTGCTGGTCCCGGTGACGCCGGGATGCTCACTGTACGAGCGCAGCACCTGCTGAACTGTGCCGAGTTGCTGGTGACCGACCTCGATGTGCCGCCCGACGTGCTTGCGCTGGCCCCTGGCGCCGAGGTGCGTCCGGCGGTGGGGGAGCCCGGGGAGGTCGCCAAGGACCTGGTAGCCGAGGCCAACGGCGGCCGAGTCGTGGTGCGCCTGGTATCCGGGGACCCGCTCACCGCCGACGCTGTAGTCGCCGAGGCGCTGGCGGTGGCCCGCACGTCCACACCGTTCGAGGTGGTGCCCGGGGTGCCGACTGGTACCGCGGTGCCGGCCTTCGCCGGGGTGCCACTGGGCTCCGGGCACACTGAAGCCGACGTCCGAGCGGGCGTTGACTGGACGTCACTAGCCGCAGTACCGGGCCCGCTGGTGCTACACGCCACCGCGTCCCACCTCGCGGAGACGGCCGCCGCGCTGATCGAACACGGGCTGGCGCCGAACACCCCAGTGGCGGTCACCGCGGCGGGGACCATGCCGACCCAGCACACCGTGGAGACCACGCTGGCGTCGTTGAACGGTGACATCGGCGAGCTCATCGGACCGCTGGTGGTGACCGTCGGCTCGGTGGTCGGGCAGCGGACGAAGCTGTCCTGGTGGGAGTCCCGGGCACTGTATGGCTGGAAGGTGCTGGTGCCGCGGACCAAAGAACAAGCTGGCGCGATGAGCGACCGGCTGGCAGTTCACGGCGCGGTGCCCGTGGAGGTCCCGACGATCTCGGTGGAGCCGCCCCGGTCGCCCGCTCAGATGGAGCGCGCGGTCAAGGGTCTGGTCGACGGTCGTTACCAGTGGGTGGTGTTCACCTCCACCAACGCGGTTCGGGCGGTCTGGGACAAATTCGCCGAGTTCGGGCTGGATGCCCGCGCCTTCGCCGGCGTGAAGATCGCCTGCGTGGGGGAGGCCACCGCGGAGCGGGTGCGCGCCATGGGGATCGTCCCCGAGCTGCTGCCGTCGGGTGAGCAGTCCTCCGACGGGTTGCTGGCCGATTTCCCGCCCTTCGACGACATTCTCGACCCGGTGGACCGGGTGCTGCTGCCGCGCGCGGACATCGCGACCGAGACGTTGGCCGCCGGGCTGCGCGAGCGGGGTTGGGAGATCGATGACGTGACGGCCTACCGTACGGTGCGCGCCGCTCCACCGCCCGCAGAGACCCGCGAGATGATTAAAACGGGTGGCTTCGATGCGGTGTGCTTCACGTCCTCATCCACGGTGCGCAACCTGGTCGGTATCGCAGGCAAGCCGCACACCCGCACGATCGTCGCCTGCATCGGCCCGGCCACCGCGGAGACAGCCATCGAATTCGGCCTCCGGGTCGACGTGCAACCCGAGGTGGCCCAGGTAGGCGCCCTGGTAGATGCTCTAGCCGAGCACGCCGCCCAACTCCGCGCCGCAGGCGCCCTTCCCCCACCCCGAAAAGCCAAAAACCGCAGGCGATGACGTGATACCCGTGAGTGGCAATGCGAGTCGTAGCTCGTAACGCCACTCACGGGCCGGAGGACCCATGTACCCGACGAGTCGGCCCCGCCGATTGCGCACCACTGCTGCGATGCGTCGGCTGGTCAGTGAAACGACGGTGGTCGCGCGGCAGCTGGTGTTGCCGGTGTTCGTCAAGCAGGGTGCCACCGAGGCGATACCGATACCGTCGATGCCTGGTGTCGTGCAACACACCCGCGACTCGCTACGTAAGGCCGCGGCCGAGGCGGCGGCGGCCGGACTAGGCGGAATCATGCTGTTCGGCGTGCCCGCTACCAGGGACGCCACCGGCTCCGGTGGGATCGACCCTGAGGGCGTGCTCAACACCGCACTGCGGGACGTGCGCGCCGAGGTCGGTGACGACATCGTGATCATGGCTGACACGTGTCTGGACGAGTTCACCGATCACGGGCATTGCGGGCTGCTGGACGCGACCGGTCGGGTGGACAACGACGCGACGCTGACGGTGTACGCGCAGATGGCTGTCGCGCAGGTGCAGGCTGGCGCGCACCTGGTAGGGCCCAGCGGAATGATGGACGGTCAGGTTGGGGTGATCCGGGCGGCGCTAGACGCCGCGGGCCACCCCGATGCCGGAATCCTGGCCTACAGCGCCAAGTACGCCTCGGCGTTCTATGGCCCGTTCCGCGACGCGGTGGACTCCCAGCTGCGCGGCGACCGGCTGACGTATCAGCAAGATCCCGCCAACGCACGCGAGGCGCTGCGCGAGACGGCGCTGGATCTCGCCGAAGGCGCCGACATCGTGATGGTCAAGCCCGCGATGTCCTACCTCGACGTGCTGCGCTCAGTGGCTGAGATCACCGACGTTCCCGTCGCCGCCTATCAGGTCTCCGGTGAGTACTCGATGGTCGAGGCGGCGGTGGCGCGCGGCTGGTTGGACCGGCGGCGCACCGTGCTGGAGACGCTCACCTCCATCCGCAGGGCCGGTGCTGATCTGGTACTGACCTATTGGGCGACGGAGGCCGCCGGCTGGTTGCACTGATCGCCGGTGTTGCCACCGGCGTCCTGGGCCGCCGATCACCGGCGGGGCATGCCATGGCAGGGTGCAGGCGTGGGTTTCGCAACGTGGATGTGGCCTAGCCCGCTGCGGGTCGTGGCCGAGGTGTTGGTCGCGATCGTGCTCGGCGGATTGACCTGGTGGTGCTGGCACCGCGGCGTCGTCCTCACCGCGACGCGCCGTGGCATTGCGCTCTACCGTATCGAAGGACGTTGGTGGGCGATGGCCGTCGGCGCGGCCACGCTGGCGGGGATCCTGTTGCTCGACGCGGGACGACGGATGACGGCGCAAGCATCCCGACAGCACTACCGATGACAGCCCCCGAGTCGGCTCGGCTCTTCGATCGGGCTTGCGCTGTGATCCCCGGCGGGGTGAACTCCCCGGTGCGGGCTTTCGGCGCGGTCGGCGGCACGCCGCGCTTCATGGTCCGAGCGGCGGGACCCTACCTGTGGGACGCCGACGGCAACCGCTACGTCGATCTGGTCTCATCCTGGGGTCCGATGATCCTGGGCCACGCGCACCCCGCGGTGGTCGAAGCGGTACAGGCGGCCGTCACCCGGGGGCTGTCCTTCGGCGCTCCCACCTCCGGCGAGACCGAGCTCGCTGAGGAGATCGTGCGCCGAATGGAGCCGGTTGACCAGGTCCGCTTGGTCAACTCCGGCACCGAGGCGACGATGAGCGCGATCCGGTTGGCCCGGGGCGTCACGGGGCGCGCCGCGGTCGTCAAGTTCGCGGGGCACTACCACGGGCACGTCGACGCGCTACTCGTCGCCGCCGGCTCCGGCGTCGCCACCTTTGGCTTGCCCAGCAGCCCAGGCGTCACCGGCGCGCAGGCCGCTGACACGATCGTGTTGCCCTATAACGACCTCGACGCGGTCCGTGCCGTGTTCGCCGAACGGGGCACCGAGATCGCCGCCGTCATCGCCGAGGCGGCTGCCGGGAACATGGGTGCGGTCCCGCCCGACCCCGGGTTCAACGCCGGACTGCGGGAGTTGTGCCACTCTCACGGCGCGCTGCTGATCCTGGATGAAGTGATGACCGGATTTCGAGTCTCGGCCGCCGGCTGGTTCGGGCTCGAGCACGTGCCGGCTGACCTCTATACCTTCGGCAAGGTGATGTCCGGCGGGTTGCCGGCGGCGGCGTTCGGCGGTTCGGTGGAGTTGATGTCCTACCTCGCCCCGGCCGGCCCGGTTTACCAGGCGGGCACGCTGTCGGGAAATCCGGTCGCGGTGGCCGCCGGGTTGGCCACACTGCGGGCCGCCGATCGGGACGTCTACGCCCAGCTGGATGTGGCCGCGACCAGGCTGGCCGGTCTGCTCGATCAGGCATTGGACGCCCACAGCGTGCCGCACCGGGTGCAGACCGCGGGCTCGATGCTCAGCGTGTTCTTCACCGCCCCGGCCGGGGGACCGNTGCGGGACTACACCGAGGTTCAAGCCACCCAGACTTGGCGCTTCCCGGCGTTCTTCCACGCGCTGCTGGAGCACGGCGTCTACGCCCCNCCGAGTGCGTTCGAGTCCTGGTTCGTCTCCGCAGCGCTGGACGAGGCGGCTTTCGGAGTNATCGCTGCGGCGCTGCCACATGCCGCTCGGGCCGCCGCTACAGCCAGGCAACCAGGATGAGCCGCACCGTGGTTCACCTGCTGCGCCACGGTGAGGTGCACAACCCGGATCGGATCCTTTACGGCCGGCTACCCGGCTTCGGGCTGTCCGCCGTTGGCGTCCGCCAAGCTGAACAAGTGGCCGCCCATCTCGCCGATCGCGACATAGTGCACGTGGTCGCCTCGCCGCTGCTGCGGGCACAGCAGACCGCGNAGTCGGTAGCCGCCCGACATGAGCTGGAGGTGGTCACCGACGAGGGATTGATCGAGGCGATCAACGTGTTCGAGGGGGCCCGGGTGTCGGTCGGTGACGGGGCGCTGCGCGACCCGCGGTGCTGGCCCAAACTGCGCAACCCGTTCCGGCCGTCCTGGGGAGAGCCCTACCAGCAGATCGCCAACCGGATGCTCGCCGCGACGTACCGCGCCCGCGACCGGGCCGCCGGGCATGAGGCGGTGTGCGTGTCGCATCAGCTGCCGATCTACACATTGCGCCGGCACCTGGCCGGGCAGCGGCTGTGGCACGATCCGCGGCGCAGGCAGTGCGACCTGGCGTCATTGACCAGCCTGGTGTTCGACGGCGACACGCTGATCGACGTGGTCTACAGCCAGCCCGCCGGCTGCTCCGATCCGAAAGTGACCGGGGCGTGAGGAGTGCGCTGTGGCTCTTCGCAGCGGCTTTCCTGGTAGCTGGCTGCGCCACGGGGACCGACGCGGTAGCCCGCGGCGGCACCTTCGAATTCGTCACCCCAGGCGGGAAGACCGACATTTTCTACGATCCGCCGGCCAGCCGGGGCACTGCCGGCACGCTAGCCGGGGACAGCGTGACCGAACCTGGGACAACGGTGTCGCTGGCGCGCTATCCCAACCAGGCGATGGTGCTCAACGTCTGGGGCTCGTGGTGCGGGCCGTGCCGGTCCGAAGCTACCGACCTGGTGCGGGTAGCTCGTGCCACATCGGCTCAGCGGGTGCAGTTCGTCGGGATCGACGTCCGGGACAGTCGGCAGGCCGGCGCGGATTTCGCCCGCGACTTCGGTCTCACCTACCCGTCGATCTTCGATCCTCCCGGCCGGACGCTGCTCGCGCTCAACGGTGTCCCTCGTTCAGTGGTGCCGCTGACAATCGTCCTCGACCGCCACCACCGGGTGGCCGCGGTGTTCCTGCACGCCGTCCACGCGCAGGATTTACAGCCCGTGGTGCAGCGCATCGCGGCGGAGTCCTGACCCTTTGCCCGGCGTGACCCTGTCGTGGTGTGGGTCGGTAGCCGTTGGAACAGCCCGAGCACGGGGTTGGTAGTACTTGACGAGCTGCCTCAACCTACGCTGAGCGATGTGGGGCTGACCGAATTCGCCATCTCAGGGCCGCTGTTTCTGGCTGCGGGGGTGGCGGTGCTGGCCGGTGCAGTCAGCTTCGCATCGCCGTGCGTGGTCCCGCTGGTGCCCGGCTACCTGGCGTACCTGACGGGGTTGGTCGGTGCTGAGGGCGCCGGTCACAGTCGGGGGCGGGTGCTGGGCGCGGTCGCGTTGTTCGTGCTCGGCTTCTCGGTGGTGTTCACCGCCAGCGTGGTCACGGTGCTCGGCATCGCGGACCGGTTGACCCTCAACGAGGTGATCCTGCAGCGCGTCGGTGGTGTGATCACCATCGCGATGGGGCTGGTCTTCGTCGGGATGGTCCCCGCCCTGCAACGGGACCTGCGGGTGCACCCGCGGCCAGGGTTGGGGCCGCGGCACCTGCTCGGCGCGCCGCTGCTGGGCGCGGTCTTNGGTCTGGGCTGGACGCCGTGCCTGGGACCTACGCTGGCCGGGGTCATCGCACTGGCCGTGGGCACCGGTGGTGGTCTCGCTCGCGGAGTGCTGCTNGTCGTGGCCTACTGCCTCGGGCTGGGAGTGCCCTTCNTGTTGCTTGCTTTCGGCGCGAGGCGCGCNGTCCGGGCGATGTCCTGGCTGCGCGGACACGTCCGCGGGGTCCAACTTGCCGGTGGGGCGTTGCTCATCGCTGTCGGGCTGGCGCTGGTCACGGGGGTGTGGGCGGAGCTCATCGCCGTACTCCAAGGGCCGGTCCGGGGTTTCGAGACGCCGATTTGATGAACCGATTGACCCAGTTGACGGCGTTGGCCCGCAATACCTGGCGCGGGCTGACGAGCATGCGCACTGCCCTGGCGCTGCTGTTCCTGCTGGCGTTGGGCGCGTTGCCGGGGGCTCTGCTGCCGCAGTACTCACTCAACGCCCAGCGGGTGCGGACCTACCAGGCGCAGCACCCGACCTTGGCGCCGGTGTTGGACCGGCTGGGTTTCTTCGAGGTCTTCGCCAGCCCGTGGTTCGCCGCGATCTACCTGCTGCTGTTCGTGTCACTGGTGGGTTGCGTGGTGCCGCGCAGCATCGACTACGCGCGGCAGCTCCGCCGGCCACCGGTGGCCACCCCCCGCAACCTCGGCCGGCTGCCGCACCATGCTGTCAGTGAATCCGCGAGCACCCCCGCTGAGGTCATCGCGACCGCACGGCGACGGCTGCGTGGTTGGCGAATCGCCGAGGGCGAGGAGCACGGCAGCGTCCGGACGCTGTCCGCCGAGCGAGGTTACCTGCGTGAAGCGGGCAATCTCGTCTTCCACGTCGCTTTGCTCGGGTTGCTGGTGTCCTTCGCAATCGGCAAGCTGGTCGGCTACGAGGGCCAGGTGATCGTGCTCGCCAACGGCTCACAGTTCTGCAATTCCGGCTCGCTGGCCTACGACTCCTTCCGCCCTGGCCGGTCAGTCGACGGCACCGCGCTGACCCCGTTCTGCGTTCAGGTCAACGGTTTCACGCCCACCTACCAGCCCACCGGAGCGCCGCAAGACTACCGCGCCGCCATCACGTATCAGGCACCCGGCGACATCGCCCCCGGCACGTGGCATCCCTACCTGCTGAAGGTCAACGACCCGTTGCGGATCGGCGGCACCCGGGTGTACCTGCTCGGCCACGGTTATGCGCCCCAGTTCACGGTCACCTTCCCGGACGGGCAGCAGCGCAGCGCCGTAGTGCAGTGGCCGCCGGTGGAGCTGGCCACGATGTTGTCGGAAGGCACCACCAAATTCGACCCACCCGGGGTCACGGACGACGCGGCCCGGCGTACCGGCCAGCTTGCGATCACCGGGCTGTTCGCACCGACCGCCGCATTTCGCGGTTCGCTGCTGTCCTCAGCGTTCCCGGACATGCTGGATCCAGCCGTCGCGATCGACGTGCTCAAGGGCGATCTGGGCAACAACTCCGGCCGTGGCCAGTCGATCTTCTCCATCGATCAGTCCATGGTGGACTCGGGTCGCCTGAAGCAGGTGGCGCGCCAGAACCTGCGGCCCGGTCAGCAGCTCACCCTGCCCGATCGGACGGTGGTGCACTTCGACGGGGTGACCCGATTCGTGTCGCTGCAGGTCTCCTACGATCCGACCCAGCTGTGGGTGCTCGGCTTCGCGGTGCTCGTGCTCGGTGGCCTTGGACTGTCCCTGACGGTGAAGCGCCGCCGATTGTGGGTGCGCGTCACACCCGGGGAACTGGCCGGTACCGTGGTCGAATTGGGCGGGTTGGCCCGCACCGAGGCCGCGGGCTACGGCGAGGAATTCGAGCAGATCGCTGCTGACCTACTGCCACCCGGTCGGGCACAGCCACCGGTGCCTACCGTGCTGTCGAAGGAAGGGAGATGAGCGAGTGCCGATCGACCCTGTTGTGGAGTACTACAGTGATCTCGCCTATGGCACGGCGCTGGTTCTCTATCTCCTCGCGATGGTCCTGCACGCAGTCGAATACTCAGTGACTCCAGTCCCAGTAACCACCGCAGCGGGGCGGGTGGCGGCCGAGGGCAACGGGGCGGTCGCCACCCTAGCTCCTCCTGACAGCACACCGATGCGAGGAACGCCCGAGCGGGTCGGTCGGTCCGCCGTGGCGCTTACCGGGCTTGCGGTGCTGGTGCACGCCAGCTCGTTGGCGCTGCGCGGCGCCGCGATCGGCCGCGTGCCCTGGGCCAACATGTACGAGTTCACCTCGGCGATCTGCTGGGTCGCGGTGGCCTGTTGGCTGGTCGCGTTGTACCGCCAGGGCAGTGCTGCAACTTCGTTGCGCCGCCTGGGTGGGTTCGTGTTGCTGCCCGTGGTGGTACTGATGTTCTTGGGTGGCACGGTGCTCTACGCGCGGGCTGCGCCGCTGATCCCTTCGCTGAATTCATACTGGATCACCATCCATGTCTCCGCGGCCATCACCGCGACGGGGATCCTGCTGGTATCGGGGGTGGCCAGTGCCCTGTACCTGGTCGGCGCACCGGCCGGCTCACGGATCGCCGCCCGGCTACCGGATTCCACCACCCTGGACCGGGTGGCCTACCGCACCGCGGTGGTCGCCTTCCCGATCTGGACGTTTGCGATCATCGCTGGCGCGATCTGGGCCGAGGCCGCCTGGGGCCACTATTGGGGCTGGGATCCCAAGGAGACGTGCGCTCTGGTCGCCTGGGTGGTGTATGCGGGCTACCTGCACGCCCGGGCGACGGCCGGATGGCGTGGTTCGCCAGCGGCCTGGATCAACGTTGTCGGCTTCGCGGTGATGCTGTTCAACCTGTTCTTCGTCAATATCGTCGTCGCTGGCTTACACTCCTACGCCGGGCTATAGACACTGTCGTTCATCGGAGGCAACTAGGTGTGATCGGACGACCCGACGAGCCCGCGAGCGTGGACTCGTCGCACGACCTGTCCAGCGCGCAGTTACTCCGGCAGACTCGCAAAGCCCCGCGCTCCGGTTGGCGCCGGGCGCTGTTCGTCGCGTCTGGAGGCTCCGTCAACCTCGGGCAGAGCACTGCTGAACTGCAGCGCACGGAACTGATCTCCCGGATCAACCAACCGCTCAACGGTTGTTACAAGATCGCGATGCTGAGCCTGAAGGGCGGCGTCGGCAAGACCACCATCACCGCCACGCTGGGTTCAACACTCGCGTCGTTGCGCGGTGACCGGGTGGTCGGGGTGGACGCCAACCCGGACCGGGGAACCCTGGCCCAGAAGATCCCGCTGGAGACCAGCGCCACGGTGCGGCATCTGCTCCGCGACGCCGATCGGATCCATCGCTATTCTGATATCAGGGCATATACCTCGCAGAGCTCCAGCCGCCTCGAGATCCTTGCCAGTGAGCAGGATCCTGCGGTATCCGAGGCGTTCAGCGAGGACGACTACCGGCGCACCGTGAACGTCTTGGAGCGCTTCTACAACATCGTGCTCACTGACTGCGGGACCGGGTTGATGCACTCCGCGATGAAAGGCGTGCTGGATTTGGCGCACTCCCTGGTCATCGTCTCGTCCAGCTCCATCGATGGCGCGCGTTCGGCGTCGGCCACCCTCGACTGGTTGGATGCGCACGGATATCGCGAGCTGGTTAGCCGGTCAGTCGCCGTGATCAACTCGGTGCGCCCGACCGCGGGCAAGGTTGACCTGGAGCGGGTCGCCACGCACTTCGCGGCCCGCTGCCGCTCGGTCTGCCGGATGCCCTTCGACGAGCACCTCGAAGAGGGCGGTGAGATTGATCTCGACCGTCTCGGGCACGGCGCCCGACTGGCCGCGCTGGAGCTGGCGGCGACGGTGGCCGACGACTTCCCGCAGGCGGTCACCTGGGCCCGTTCATAGCGGGGAGGATTAACTTTCGTCGTTCGGCTGCTGCCGCTTTCCGTTCAGGCCTCGGAGAAACTCCGGATCGTCGTCCGGTGCAAGTACTGAGCGCGCGTGCGGACGCTGCGGGGCCAACGCCTTCCACAGCAGCGCTGCAACCCCAGCCACCCCGATCGCCGCCATCACGTAGGTCACGGCGGCCACCTCCTCCACGTCGCCACCCAGCGTAGTAGCGTCACGAGAAGCTGGCGAACCTGTCACCCGGATGTCATCCGGCGGCCCTGCGAGAAGGGCGATCCAACGGCGCCGGGGTGGTGAGCGAGGCGAGCAGCGCACGCACCTCCGTTTCCCGGAACCGTCGGTGGCCGCCCGGGGTCCTNATGGAGCCGATCCGCCCGGCGGAGGCCCACCGGGTGACCGTTTTCGGATCCACGCGGAACAATGCCGCTACCTCCCCNGGGGTCAGTAGGCGTTCAGTGGACTGTGGCTGGGACATCGCGGGCCTCCCCAAACTCGTCGACCTCGCAGTCGGGACCTACCGGAGTATCGTG
>JGI12053J15887_10001132_pt1 | contig 12025 bp, 9 predicted proteins | sample MedBloCAOM1_O3_FD_15887 | JGI IMG/M metagenome (IMG submission 15887)
CGCATACCGCTCTCTTTGACGGCCTGTGCGGTCTCGGCGCTGAAGTAGCTGCCCGGATCGGCAAAGCACGTGGTGCCGGCACGGATCATCTCGAGCTGGGCCAGCCGCGCCGCGCAAAGCGCATCGCCTTTGTCCATGTGCGCCTCGACTGGCCATAGCCGGCGGAATAGCCGCTCCGGCCCCGAATAGGCTTCATCGCCGCAGCTGCGCCCGAGCTGCTGGGAATTGTGAACGTGGGTATCGAACACCCCAGGCAATGCGAGCTTGCCTCGTCCGTCGATCACGTCGTCGCCCGGGTTGGACGGAAGCTCAGCCGTCTTGCCGACCGCGACAATGCGGCCATCCTGGATGACCAGCGCGCCGTCGCGGATGATTCGGCGGCTCGGATCAACCGTGACGAGATAGTCGATGTTGGCAATGGCGAGGCGAGGCATGGGCGACGACGCTCCTGGCACTTTCTTGGGCAACTAGTCCTAGTGGTCGCATCGATCTCAACAGACCGACGATCTCCACGCAATGTCTGTTCTGGTTGTAACCCCGGCCGGCAGCCGCGCGGCGAACGATGGAAAGTGCACGACCGTCGGTGTAGTCTTGCAACCGGCTGCGCGGGACAGGCCGGATTCTCGATCGTTGGCTTCATCGTTCACAACTTAAGCGTACCTCGTGCGCATCGATCGAGGGCGCTGGGAGAAATCCATGAAACTTCCCCGCCGTCAGTTTCTGCAATTGGCGGCGAGCGTGCCCGCACTGCCGGCACTCTGCCGCCTCGCGAGCGCGCAGACCTATCCGTCGCGGCCGGTGCTCCTGCTGGTCGGCTATGCCCCTGGTGGCGTCAACGACATCGTGGCGCGGCTCACCGGGCAGATGGTCGCCGAGCGGCTCGGCCAGCAATTCATCATCGAGAACCGCCCCGGCGCCGGCAGCAACCTCGCTACTGAGGCGGTCGTGCGAGCTAGTCCCGACGGCTACACCCTGCTTGAAGCCTCCACCTCGAACGCCTGGAACGCGACGATCTATCAGAATCTCAAGTTCGACTTCATCCGTGATATCGCGCCGGTTGCGAGCACGGTGAAGACCTACAATGCGATGATCGTCAATCCCTCGTTTCCGGCGAAAACCGTTCCGGAGTTCATCGCCTATGCGAAGGCCAACCCGGGCAAGATCAACATGGGATCGGCCGGTCCTGGAAGCTCACCGCATCTTTACGGCGAGCTGTTCAAGGCGATGACCGGCGTTGATATGGTGACAGTGCATTATCGCGGCGATGCCCCCGCGATACCGGAGCTCATCGCGGGGCGAATCCAGGTCGTGTTCGGCTCCGTCGTGACCTGGATTGAACAGATCAAGGCGGGTACGGTGCGTGCATTGGCGGTGACGAGTGCAACGCGGACGCAACTGTTGCCGGACCTTCCGCCGGTCGGGGAGTTCGTGCCCGGCTACGAGGGTGTCGGCTGGCAGGGGATCGGCGCCCCGAAGAACACGCCGGCGGAAATCATCGACAAGCTCAATAGTGCGATCAATGCCGGGCTGGCCGAGCCGAAATACAAGTCCCGCTTCACCGATCTGGGCGCGGAGATATTTGCAGGATCGCCCGCCGATTTCGGCAGGTTCATCGTCGACTATACCGAGAAATGGGCGACGGTGATCCGCGCGGCCGGCGTCAAGGCGGAATAGCGCTTTCCCAATCGATCTGCCCCAGCCGCCGCTGGCGGATCATCGTAGCTGCGCCTCACGAAAAGGATGGATTGCCGGGTCAAACCCGGCAATGACGATCCAACTCGTTGAGATCAGATGGAAGCGCGTACTAAGCGCGCGGTGGACGGCGCCGCTCGTGGAACCAGGTGCGGTAGTCGGTCATCTTCGCGCGTTGCGCCGCCGAGGCACGCCGCTTGCACGTCGATGCCTCGTCGCTCTTGTCCGCGGCGCCCCACCGCAGCTCGACGCAGTCGTTCAGATTGTACGCCATCTCCAGAGCTGCCGCACGGTCGATCACGTCCTTGAGCGCGAGCGTCCAGGCGGAGCCATCGCTACGGGTATACGAGAACTTGCGCGCCGCCAGCTCCGACGCGAGCACGCTCTCCAATTCGGCCTTCACGTCCGCGACGCTCTTCGCCGGCATCGCGTAGCGCTCGGGCCGCCGCGCGACGCGATCCGGGAAGGTGCGCACCACGTCCATCGCGATCAGCAGGCGCAGGTCGCGCGACGGCGTCGCGAAATCTTCCCATGCCCCGGTCGTCTCGAAGATCGATGCGCCGTCCGGCATCTCTGCCTCGCCGCGCCCGCTGCTCTGGAACTTGCGCCCGTTTTCGACCGAGGTCACGCGCGTCTTCACTTGCTCGTCGAGCGCCGTGATCACCTCTTTCATCGCGCCCAAAGGATCGAGCGGCGCCGGCGACATCACGTCATCCATGCGATCGTAAAAGTCTTCGATCCCGAGCCGCGCCTGGTCGAGCGAGAAATCGCTGTACTGCGGATTTTTCGCGATTTCGGCGTTGGTCAGCCGTCGCAGCGCGCCGTTCTTCTCGCGTACGATCGGCCGGAAGCGCTTGAACCCGGGGCCCCCGAGTGCGGGATCCTGCGCGAACAGGAAATTGCCGCGCCAGAAACGCTTGCGCGCGACCGTCCCGTCGGGCTGCCCGTCGACGGCGAGGAAGACGCCGGCCGCGCCGCCGGACTGCGGCACGCGCCGCACCAGCACCAGAAGGTGACCATACGGATCGGCGTACACGGTCCCGGGCCGCAGCGTCTCCTCGTTCAGGGGCACGGGATAATAATCGGTGTTGTCGTCGTTCGTCGCGGTGCGGCCGGATCCGGAATGGACGCCGTCGGCAACGGTCTGGCGCAGGTATGTGCCGAACGCCGGCGCAAGCCCCATCTGCTTGGCCGCCGCCAAGCTCAGCATCCTGGGCGCGGGCGGCTGCGGCTTTGCCGCAATCGCAACCGGCGGCTGCGCGACCGGGCGGCCAAACACGTCCAGCAGGGGGCGGAGCGGCGCGGCGATCTGTTCAGGCGGGGAGGGCGGAGCGGGGCGAGGCTCCTCGAGGTTCTGAATGTTCCACCACTCGTAGCACTTCGGCCCCTCGCCGGCGCCGCCGCGCGTGCACTTCGCGTAGCCGAACGGCAGCCCCATCTTGAACGCGAAATAGGCGCGCAGGAAATATGGGAGGTCGGCGCAGTCGGGGCGAATGATGAGCCCCATCTGGTCTTCGCGCAGACCCAGATGGTTGAACAGGACATTGCGCGACCGGTCGCGCAGCACTTCATGCAGTGCCGGCCACGACGGCGCTGCATCGAGCGGCGCGTCGAACAGCTTCTCGATCCATGCCGAGTACAGATTTTCCGTCTCGCGATTCCAGGTATTGCGCAAGGGCCAGAGGCTCCCCTCCGTCGCGCGCGGCCGCGGCGGCTCGACAGCGCGCACGGCGATCTCGCGCGTGATCGTGCTGCAATCGGCTGGCGCGCCGTGGCGCGCGAGCTTCGCGTGCCACGTCCCCGCGGCCGGCGACGCCACCTCGGCGAACCAGAAATACGGCGGACCGCCGTGCCGCTCACGCGATTTGGCCGCTACGCTGCCATCGGGCGCGATCAGCGAAAGCTCGCCCTCGAGCGGCTTCTCCGCGGCGAGGATGACGCGCAAGGGCGCACCCTTCCACGGCTCGACCGGTGAGGGCAGGACTGCGACCTCGGCCGCCTCTTCGCAGGCGCCGATTCGACCCTGGGCCTGTGAGTCCACTGCCGAGAACAGGCAGACGAAAAACGCTCCTGCGGTCAGCAACGATGCTGTCGCAGCAGCAGCAAGTCGGCGTGTTGGAAACAATTGAGCCCCCGTCCCTGGCCCCACTTCAATATAAAATCGCAAAAAGCTTTGGCTGAATCATGGCGGAATCGCAGGCACGCCACGATGCCTTTCGGCCCCGGTGCCCGATTGCTCCCCGGCGAGGGGTTCCGAAGGCGATGCGATATTGGAACTTTCCGGCTCGACGGCAGGTTTCGGTTGCGTGAGACGGAAAAACTCGCAGATGGAGCGGGCTGCAAATCCCGCTGGTCGCGCGCTTCTGCCGTGCCGCGCAAGGAGAGATCATCATGGCGCAATCCGCCCTCTTCCAGCCGATCCGCGTCGGCAATCTCGATCTGTGCAACCGGATCGTGATCGCGCCCATGTGCCAATACTCCGCCGAGGACGGATGCATGACCGACTGGCATCTGATCCACCTCGGCCATCTTGCGCTCTCGGGAGCGGCGCTGCTGACGATCGAAGCTACCGCGGTTCTTCCGGAGGGCCGCATCACCTGGGCGGATGTCGGGCTGTGGAACGACGAGACTGAAGCCGCCATCGGCCGGACGCTCGACAGCATTCGACGCTGGTCCGACATCCCGATCGCGCTTCAGCTGGCCCATGCCGGCCGCAAGGCCTCGACCGAGGTGCCGTGGGAAGGGGGCGCGCAGATCGCTCCGGGCGATCCGCACGGCTGGCGGACGGTGGCGCCCTCGGCAGCGCCATTTGCGGACGGCGACGTTGCGCCGGTCGCGCTGGATCGGGAGGGGCTTCGGCGGGTGCGGGATGCCTTCGGGGCATCCGCTGTCCGCGCCGCCCGAATTGGGATCGACGCGGTCCAGTTGCATGGCGCCCACGGCTATCTCATCCACCAGTTCCTGTCGCCGCTCTCCAACCGACGCGATGACGAATACGGCGGCTCGCTGGAGAATCGGATGCGGTTCCCGTTGGAGCTATTCGACGCCGTGCGCGCTGCCTTCCCTGCTGACCGGGCGGTCACCATGCGGGTATCGGGCACGGACTGGGTCAAAGGCGGCTGGGACATCGAGCAGACCATCGCCTTCGCCGAGAGGCTGGAGGCCCGCGGATGTGCCGCGATTCACGTCTCGAGCGGCGGCCTGGATCCCGCGCAGCAGATCCCGGTGGGTCCGAGCTATCAGGTGCCGCTTGCCCGTGCGGTCAAGTCCGTCGTGCGTATCCCGGTGATTGCCGTCGGGCTGATCAGCGGCTTCGATCAGGCCGAGGCGATCGTCGCGACCGGCGATGCCGACCTGATCGCGCTGGCGCGCGCGATCCTCTTCGATCCGCGCTGGCCATGGCACGCCGCCGCGGAACTTGGCGCCCACGTTCGCGTGCCAAATCAGTATCTTCGTTCCGAGCCGCGACGGTTCAAAGGCCTGTTCGCACCCCCGCGGCAGCCGGCAATGGTCGAGCCGGTGAAAAACCGTCGGACGGCGAATGGCGGCACGCTTCACCGCGCCGCCGAAAAGCGTGCGTAGGAATCAGGGATCCTGGGCGCGTCGCAGGTCGGCTGATCTTGGCTACCGGCGGCGGCGTTCATGCGAAGCCGCCGCACCGAACTGCAATCCTAGCTGCGGCCAGACTTGCGATACCGTCATCGAGCCGTTCGCGTGCGGCGATTGTTATTGTCGGTTTGCGCTTCCGGTTCTCTCGAACACGGCCAGCATCGGGCCAAGCGACATGATGTTGCCATGGCGATTGAGCGATGGCGCGTACAGGTTCGAGGCGCTGCCTCCATCGAGAAACAGGGCATTGGGGCAATTCAGCCCGTCACGGAATAGGTGTGCAAAGGCGTCGAACGACACCTCTCCCTGAGAAATAGCGAACATCACTTTGCCATCCGCGCGAACGCCCACACCATTGCGCGCTTTGAGCGACGCGCTGTCTCGGTCGAACCGAGGATGCAGGCGCCCATCGATCACCAGCATCGGCCCGGACTGCGTCGCGAGCGCCGTCCGGGGTCTTTGCTTGAGGAATGCCCGCGTCTCCGCGACGGCTGCACCATCGCCGGTTACGTAGAAGACCCCGTTCGGCTTCATGTGAAAATTGCCATAGCCGGGCTTGGTGCTGACGTGCACGAACTCCCGTCCCTGTTCCACATAGAGTCCAACGGGCTTGAGGGCCGGATCGAACATGCCGGCGTTGGTGGCGAACAGCAGCTTGCCGGCCTCGCCTTCCAGAGCGCGCGGCAGCGCGGAAAGATATGCATAGGGAGTTCCGTCCGGCCGCTTCCAATAGAGCCTGACCATGTGCTTGCGCAGATCGACCTCGCAGACGGTGTAGGCGTTGCGCTCGTACTCCATGGCGCGGCACGGCCGGCTCTCGGCCCGGGCGCCGTCGCCATGGGCGGCAACGCTTGTTGCCGCCGCCAGAAGGAAAACAATGGTTCTCGCTTTGGGCATGTCGCACCGCTCCGCGTACCGAATCTCTGGCTGAAGGTTTATTTCCCGCTCGCCAGAATTTTCAGTACGCGTGCTTTCTGTTCGGGCGTGACGCTGCCGACGGCAGCAACCGCATTCCCGTGCGTGCTGACGGGATCGAGATATTCGATGATCCGCCCGGCTTTCTCGCCGTCGGCGATGAGCTGCGGGTTGAGCAACGTCTGCTTCACTGCCTCCTGCAGGTAGGCAAGCCGTGCCGGCGGAATTGCGGGCGCTGCAATCAAAATGCGGCCGAGCTTTTCGACATTGGCGAGGAAATCCATCACCCAGGTCTGGTCCGAATCCATCCTGGCCGCCTCGAAAATGGTCGGACGGTCCGGGAAGAAGCGCGACTTGGTGCGCGAAATCGTCGCCAGCGCCCAATTCTGTTTGGCTTTGACGAAATTGTTAGCGGACGATTCCGGCACATAGAGCGCGTCCATCTCACCGCGCGTGACCGCGAGCCCGGCGTCGGCGCTGCCCTTGTATCCTTGCACGACATGGCAATCGAGCTTGAGGGCTTCGCAGGTGAAGGCGGCTCCGATGCCGAGCCCGGACGTTGCTCCCGAGGAGGCCCATCGCCACTTCATCCGGGTATTGATCGCCTGCTCGACCTCCCTGATGGGAGAAGCCGGACCCACAAGCCAGAGCCCGGGCGGCGCGCCCACGGTCGACAAGTAGGTGAATTTGGCGAGGTCGAAGCGTGCGGCCTGATCTCCCGTCAGTTGCGCGAAGGCAGCGCTGGTGCCGTTGGCCAGGGAGATTTGCAAACCGTCCGGCGGCGCAACGTACAGGCGATTGAGCGCAATCAATCCGCCGGCGCCGGGCTGGTTCTCGACGATGACCGTCGTGCCCAGCGTCCTGGCGAGGTAGGGCGCGATCAGCCGCGAGAAGATGTCGTAGCCTCCGGCGGGGCCGGAGCCCACTATCATCCGCACGGTCTTGCCGACGTAGAAGGCTTTCTCGGCTTCCTGCGCTTGCCCCGACGATACCGATGCGGTCCAACAGACCGCTAGCGACACAAGGACAACCCAACGCATAATCATTGCTTGCACCATCCGACCCTTCACCTAGCTTATCATAGCCGCGACCTGAACCGCATGAGCCGAGCGGGACAACCGGGCGGTCTCTGTTTGAAGCGACTGATGTCCGAGATGGGTCGATGGTGGCGAAAAAGGCTTGAGCCTAGCGACGAACAGTGATTCCGCTTTTCCGCCGCGATGACGTTGGAGGCGAATCATGATGGGCCGACAGAACGTTGATCAGGCAAGCCTGGTGCTGTCAACGCGCCGACCCGCTGGCTGCGCAGGCGCGCTTGGCGCGATCCCCGGCGGTCCAGCGCATGTAAGGGGGTGCCTGCAGCATGATGCATCTTGCATCGCGGTCTTTAAGGTGCGAATCGCGTAGAGACGAAGTCATGCCCTTTCACGTTGGCCTCGTGGCAACCGGAAGAGCAGCCATGTCTGGTATTCGGTCGCTTTAAAGCGAAGCCGACATCAGCCGGCGATCCCTGAACAACCGCGATGATAAGTACGCGCCCTAGAACTTGCCGCTCCTGAAGATCGTTCGTCACGACGACCACGGTGCTAAAGCGTAGCAATGCAGCCGATCTATCGCTGATCTGCGATGGCTTTCAGCAACGGGTCCAAGCGAGCCGTGTCGGCTTGAATATGGGCGTCGAATTTTTCCAGCTCGATATCTCGAGGCTCGATCCCCTGGGCGCGAATCTTGGCTTGCAGCTCGGGGTCCTTGCCGACCTCCGAGATTGCCTGACTGAGAGTCTGCAGGACGGATTTCGGTGTCTTGGCCGGCGCGAGAATGCCGTACCAGGTTGCATTTTGGTAATCGATCCCCTGCGAGAGCGCTGTTGGAATGCTGATCGGATCGGTGACCGGCTCCTTGGCAGACACCGCCAAGGCACGCAACCGACCGTCCTGAAGCAACGGCAGGACAAAGGCCGCCGGAACGAAGGACGCCTGAATACGCCCGCCCAGCATGTCCGCGATAATGGTGGCGCTTACGGTGTACGGAATGTGGACCAGGTCCGTGTCGGTCTTCAGCGCGAAGTACGCGCCGGCGAGATGGGTCGCGGTGCCGATACCTGCCGATCCGTAGTTGATGGTGCCGGGCCTGGCCTTCGCCCGTTCGACAAATTCCTTCAGGTTCGAAACCTCGAGGGCGGGCGGCACGGTCACGATGGTCGGCGCTTCGCCAACCAGGGAAACCCCGGCAAAGTCGCGAACGGGATCGAACGGCAGATTCTTGTTCAACGCGCCGAGGATGGTATGCCCCGAATTTACGAAGATGAGGGTGTAACCATCCGGGGGAGAGCTTGCTACGGCTTGCGCGGCGATCAAGCCGCCTGCGCCCGGACGGTTCAAGACCACGACTTGTTGGCCAAAGCGCTTGGAAAGTTTGTCGGCATAGAGCCGCGCGAGAATGTCGATGGTCGTGCCGGCGGTGATGGGCGCGACGATCGTAATCAATTTGGATGGATAGGAATCTTGTGCCCGCGCCGGCGGACAGAGACACATGAGTCCTGTCAGCACGGCCGCCATCAGCTGAGAAAACTTCACGACGGTCTCTCCCTTTGGACTCGGTCTTTGTTGTTTAGCGCCCGAAACTAGCAGAGCGCGACTGCGCGCACCGGCGACGCCTCGGCACCGATCAGGTTGAGCGGCAGCCCGATCAGGGTGAAGCGGTCTTGTTCGATGCGATCGAGATTCTTCAGGTAGGGCATTGTGATGATGCCGTGCTCGCTGAGGGTACGGGAGTTGTGAAACACCCGTGGCGCACCGGGCTCATCGTTGCCGTGATAGAAATCATATCCCACGACGACCACGCCTTTTTCGATGCACCACTTCGTGGCTCCGATGGTGAGATGGGGCGATTCCGTCATCCATTTTTCCGATCCGCCGTCATACGTGTTATTGTGATCGGTCCGCAGCAGCAGACGATCGCCTTTTCTGATTCGGTTGCCGAGCGAGTTCTCCATGTCCTTCTCGGTGATTGCTTTGGCGGGAAGCTTGTGTCGGAAATCCGCGATGATTGCGTCCCCGATGAACAGTTCGAGAGGCAGCTGATGGACTTGCGTGCCGCCTGGGACATTGTGCTCCGGAGCATCGATGTGGCTTCCGGCGTGCAGGCGCATATGCACGCCCCGCACGATTTGCCCGGCGCCGCCCGGCGCGTCGTGCTCCTTCAAGACCTCCATCTCGAATTGCATGTCTTTCTTGAATCCGGCAGGCGTACGCATGCCGAAATTCTTGGGATCGAGCTCGAGACTGATGTCGATGATCTTCTGGAAGGGGGGCAGCATGGCGGATCCTTATTCTGCAACGGGCGTCCAAGGCCTGAGCGAGTCGTCATTTGGCCGGGAACGAACCGAGTCCCGCGCGAATCTCCCGACGCAGCCTATCGATCGTGCGATCGATCCAGTCCTGGTCCGAAGACTCGCCGGAAAGAATCACTCTGGTCGTCTCGACGAAGTGGTCGATCGTGAGAGCAATGGCCGCATCCGCATCGCGTGAGAGCGCGGCGTCCACGATCAACTGATGCTCGGCGTCGAAGTCTCGGCCGCCCAAACCGTTCTGAACGGACAGGCGGCGGTAGCGGTCGCTCAGGTCGTAGAGCTGGGTGCGAAAGATCATCGTCTGAGGGGAGTTGCAGGCGCCGGCCAGCGCGTCGTGAAATTCGCGATTTTCCCGATACCATTCGTCGCTCAGTCGCTCTCCGTCACTCTTAGGGCACCCTCTCAGCCGATGGGCGGCGGCAACGACTTGCCCCTCCAGCGCCTGTCGCCTCCGGAAATCGCAGCACGCAGAGCAATGCCTTCAACCCACGCCCGCGTCTTGGTGATGTCGAGCAGGTTCGCAGTCGAGACGGGGGCGACGCGAAAGCCCCGCTGACCTTCCGCGGTCACCAGGTCCAAGGAGGTGAGTTTGGAAAGCGCCTCGCGCAGCGGGGTGGCACCGAGGCCGTACGTCTCCCGAAGGCGCTCGACATGCATCTTTTCGCCGGGTCGCAGTTTTGCGCTGAGAATGTCCGCGTGCAGACGGCTAAAGGCCTGAACCGCCAAGGTGGGCGTCTCCACTGATCCGCTGCGCTGCTTTGCCGGCAATACTGCATGCCCTGTTTTGTCGAGATTCAGCAAATTTGTCGAGATTTTGCAAATCTGTCAATGTTTTTGGCCCCTCGACGCCGATCCAGCGAGGCGAAGCAGAGCCCCCAAGAAAGAAAACCGTCCAGGCGGCCAAGGGCGCTCTTCTGGCCTCGACAACCCGGCCGCAGTCGCCCAACTCGCGGCAACCGCTGCACATGATCGGGCAGCGCTCAGTGTGCAGTGTTCAAGAGACGGTCTGACGGACACCGCGCCGTCTCATGTAGCCCTTGGAGCGCTTTCCGGCGAAGAGCGGACCCGCTCGCTATCCCTAGGCAGAATGCTGCTGTAGAAAAGCTTATCGCGTCATCTCGCCAAGCGCCGCGCTCGTTGTGCAGCATTCGATGAGTGTACCCTGTGAAAACTGAGGCATTTCAACCGCCATGGGGATGACAAGTTATGCCGCCGCACCGTCGTCTCGGTTTGGCTTGAACGCTCGATGCATCTCATCGATCTTGAATGTGATTGCTGCCACGGGTATCGGCGCCGTAGCGCGCGTCGTTCATGCAGTAACCTCCAAAGCGCTTGCAACCACGCGCGCATCAGCTCTTGCCCTCGGGCTCTTCTTCACGCCGCCGATTTCCGACGCCATCGATACGATCACCAACACGGTCGCGTCGTTCGTTCCGGCCGATATCGGCAATCTCAGCTTCATTTCCCCCGCAGAGGGTCAGCCGGCCGCGCTGACGAAATCACAGTCGGACGCGCTCAATACGTACAACAATGCAGTAAACTACTTTAAGTCGATCTTGAGCCAGCGGCGCGCCCAGATCAATTCGAATCAACAGCTGCCGAACTTGCCGGGACAAGCCCTCTATCTTGCCCGCAACGATATGATAAGCGCGTATAAAGATCTCACCGACGCGCTTCCGTCCAAAATCGGAAGGCCCAACAAATTCAAAATTCCTCCGGCGTATTTCGATGCCGACAATGAGCCACTGCTCGATGAGTATACGCGTCTCTTCAACATCATGCAGGCGCCGCCCGCCAACGCGCAAAACTCAGATACTCCATTTAATGACGTTGTCGACCTGGGAACAAATATTGGACGAGCTAAGGGCCTCGATGCAGCAAATGCCGAAGTGGCAGGTCGTATCAGCTTGGGCCTCTTCTTTGCCGAGACAAATGGCAATCAAAACATGGGGAATGCGCGCTCGAATACGTACAAGGGAAGTCTGCAAACAGGTGTCTCTGAAGATCAAAATGGTCGAAAGAAATGGGCGGCGATTAAAAAGTCAGTCACAGCCTTGGATCCTGCACTGAGCTTTCGCGACGACAAAGAAGAGGCGCGGGTTGGCAATTTAGATCACCGTTTCAATCACTGGACCGCCGTGAGAGATGCCCTTATGAACGCACACGCAGACCTTTTTCCGCAAATACCGGCGATCGTGAAGGCATTGCCAAATCCGATTGATCAGATGAAACTTTTTGAGCTCATCCAAATCATTCCGAGTCCGACCAAGTCCGCTCTCAACTCAGGCAACTTGGCCAATTACAAAATTTCTGACCCGACGATCATGGGATATTTGCGTAACAATAGCGTCTTCACCTTTGGACAAGCTGACAGGGCAAAAGCATCTGCAACCTTCCGCGAAATTCTCAATGCGATGTGGCTCTTCAACGACAAATTTGAACGAGCGCTGTCCAAAT
>JGI12053J15887_10001133_pt1 | contig 12024 bp, 9 predicted proteins | sample MedBloCAOM1_O3_FD_15887 | JGI IMG/M metagenome (IMG submission 15887)
CTTGGCGATGTGACCCAAGGCGGGGTGGCCTGGTGGGCGCACATCGGCGGATTCCTGATGGGGATGTCGCTCGCTTGGATCGCTAAATCGCGAACTAAAGCTGAACTTTACTAATCACGCGCATACCCTAAGGGCATTCAAGTGCGACTTTGATTGTCGGCGCTCCGACTTTTCCTATCAGAGTACGCGGCGTCAAGAATTAAAGTGCCACTTGCGTTGTCGGCGGGCCGACAACTTGGAGCAAAATTATTCTTGTTTGAATTTTGAACAGAAGAAATCGGCAGAGGTGGTGGTTAAAGTTTTACTTTCACTCTATGCCCGGCTGTTTCGCGCCGACATTCGAGACGAACTTCGTAAGCCAATCTCCAACTTCCGTAGTCTTGTGAGTTCCGCCCAGATCGGGCGTCACGAAATTTTCGTGCACCGCTGCCTTCACGGCACTATTCAAAGCCGCAGCTTCCGTGTTCCAGCCCAAAAATTCCAGCATCATCGCACTGGCTAGAACGGAGCCGAGCGGGTTAGCAATTCCCTTGCCCGCAATATTCGGTGCGGAGCCGTGGACGGGTTCAAACAGTGACGTATGGCCCGGATGAATATTTCCCGAGGGCGCAAGACCCAGCCCACCGGCCAGTTGTGCGCCCAAGTCACTGATGATGTCGCCAAAGAGATTGCAGGTAACGATCACATCGAACTGGCCGGGGTCGCGCACAATTTCCATGGCCAGCGTGTCAATGTATAAGTGGCGCGATTCAATGCCGGGGTATTCCTGCCGCACCTGTTTGAAGACGCGTTGCCACAAGTCGTGCGCAAACGTCATGGCGTTGGACTTATCGCTCATGCAGACGCGCTTCAAACCCTTGCTCTGCGCGTATTCAAACGCAAATCGTATGATGCGCTCTACACCTTTGCGTGAGTTGACGTCTTCCTGAACAGCAATTTCGTCCGCACTGTCCTTTTTAAAAAAACCACCGACGCCGACATACAAGCCCTCGGTGTTTTCGCGAAAAACCATCAGACGAATATCTTTTTCCGTGCGCCCGTGCAGAGGGGTAAGGCGCTGGTGAAGAAGTTCTACCGGCCGCGCGTTCACGTACAAATCCAGTTTGAATCGCAGGCCGAGCAAGATATCGGCGGCGTGCTGATTGCTAGGCACGCGCGGGTCGCCAAGCGCTCCAAACAAAATGGCATCGAACTCATCACGCAGCATTTCCACTGTGCCGGCTGGCAGGCTGACGCCTTCGCGAAGATACTTATCCGCGCCCCAATCGAACTCCACAAACTCCATGGAGCGCCCCGTCGAAGCGCACAGCGCCTTCAAAACTTTAAGCGCCTCGGGCGTGACTTCTTTGCCGATGCCGTCACCTGGGATGACGGCGACTCTTGCGGCGCGACCACCACGGCGCATCGGCAACTTTTCCAAAGTTTTCTCCATTCCTCGACTCTGTCAGGCAACTACGTAAGTCGTTCCGTGCGCGTGGTCAATTTTTCGATTAGATCACGGCGCGGCGTAAAGCCGATGCCCGGGCCCTGTGGCACTGCGATCGTTCCTCGCGGCGAAACAGTTACTTCAGGATCGATGATGTCTTCATGCCAGTAACGCTTGCTCGCGGTGACGTCCCCGGGCAGCGTGAAGTTTGGCAGCGTAGACAGAGCGATGTTATGCGCGCGGCCTATGCCAGTCTCCAACATTCCTCCGCACCACACCGGCACTCCCGCATGCGCGCAGATATCGTGGATGCGCTTGGCGACCGTAAACCCGCCCACACGGCCAAGCTTAATATTAATGATCTTGCAGGCGCCCAGGCTGACGGCTGCTTGCGCTTGATCTTCGTTGTGAAGACACTCATCGAGACAGATCGGGGTGTCCAGCTTCTTCTGCAATTCGATGTGACTGTACAAGTCATCCCATCCGAGAGGCTGCTCGATCATCATCAAGTAAAAGCCTTCCAGCTGCTTCAACAGCGGCCAGTCGTCAAAGCGATAGGCGGAGTTGGCATCCACCATTAATTTAATGCGCGGAAATTCCTGACGCAGTCGGCGAACCAATTCCAGATCTTTGCCGGGCTTGATTTTGATCTTGATGCGCTGATAGCCGGCCTCCATTTCTTTTTTTACCGCCGCGACTAATACTTCAAGTGATTCTTTAAGTCCGATCGAGACGCCACTGCTGATTTCTTGTTGCGTGCCACCAAGCAATTTCCAGAGCGGAATATTTTTTTGCCGCGCTTCGGCATCCCACACGGCAGCTTCAAGGGCTGCTTTAGCCATGTTGTGGCCACGGACGCGCGAGAGCAAAGACCAGACCTCGGCTGCCGACGTAAACTCCTTCCCTTTGATGAGCGGCCACAGATAATCGCGCAAAGCGATCCACGCGGTTTCTACCGTCTCGGGACTGTAATAAGGATCTTGACCGGCTACGCATTCACCCCAACCAGTCACACCGTCCAGATTAGCTTGGACCAGCAGTACCCGGCGAGAATCTACACGATCCATGCTGGTTTCAAAGGGAGCGACCAGCTTCATGGGCACTTCTCGAAGCGTAATTTCGTCGATTTTCATGCCGGGCTTGGAGTCCTCTCTAGTTCCCTAAAAATCGCTCCAGGGACATACCACATATCCGCGAGCTGCTTCGTCCCTGCGCACCGCGACCGCCGCGTATTGCCGCTGGAAATATTTCGTAAATTCATCTCGCAGCCGCTCCTGAATGTCCGCGGGTTGCTTCGGCGACTGCCCTGGAAGCAGAGATGGACCATCGCCGGGAGCTGCAGGCATCTCGATTACGGCGCAGAGTTCAGGAATTTGCACCGGCACTCCGGCGGCAGCGGCCATGACGCGTGGAGAATCGAGATGCCATTCGGCCAACAGGCGATCGGTGGCCAGGCCACGATGCAAAGGGCTGGTGGTGACTCCGTAGAAATTAGGCAAATACTTTCTGCAAATCGCGCCGAGGCGGTTCAGGTTGAAGTAGGCATTGCGAAATTCGAGGGGGTCGAAAGTCCAGCAGATGAGGCGAATGTCTCGGCTGAGAGCTTCTTCTCGCTGAGCAAGCTTCAGCATTCTTCCGATGCCGCGGTCGCGATAGTCGGCGTGGACGCCCGCCATGTGCGAGTGCAGATACGGAACACCATCGCGAATGGCGGCGACCGCCAAGGTATAGCCCGCCATACGCTGGCCTTCAAAGGCACCAAGCACTTGGCCGCCGGTGTTGGCCGCTACCACGAAGGCCGTCACCGGCTCAATTTCAAGATCGGATTCTTGCCAGATTTCGCGTTGCAACGCCACGCAAAGCTGAAATTCATCGAGCGTCCGGCACTTGCGGATGACGATGCTACCAGTCATCTTGCGTTGGACGCGCTCATGCGAGAATTTTGCGATTTCGCGCTTTGAGATTCGCCATTGGCCGATTTCCGTGCATCGGCGCTCTTTTTTTCGGTGTGTTTCACAGCGTCCCACAGTGACTCTTTATCTTCGCGCGGCATTCCATCGAATGTGCGCCCGCTCTGCGACGCGGTTTTCTCCATCTCCATGAAACGGCGCCGAAATTTTGCATTGGCTTTTTTTAGCGCAATTTCTGGATCTACCTGCACAAACCTCGCAAGATTTACCGCGGCAAAAAGTAGATCACCGAGTTCTTCTTCCGCTTTTTTGGAATCCTTTTCGGCCAGCGCATGACGAACCTCGGCCATTTCTTCCCGCAGTTTTTCAAAGATGCCGTCGGCGTCCTGCCAGTCAAAACCTGCGCGGGCCGCTTTGCGCGTCAGTTGCAGGCCTTGCAGCATGGCCGGTAATCCGGCAGAAACGCCGTCCAGCAGCGACAATGCCGGGTTCTGCTGCGGCTTTGCAGCGCCGTTTTCGGGCGAACTGTCTTTGTCGAGCCGTTCCTTAGCCTTGATGCGTTCCCAATTTTGCAGAACTTCAGCAGAGTTCCTCGCGCGACCTTTTCCGAACACATGCGGGTGACGCCGCACCATCTTGTCGTGAATTTCGCGCACTACATCCGAGACAGTGAAACGCTCTTGTTCGCGGGCAATTTCAGAATGAAAAACCACTTGTAGCAAAAGGTCGCCCATTTCCTCGGCAAACTTGGCGTCGTCACCGGAATCGAGAGCGTCGATAACTTCATAAGCTTCTTCAATCAAGTACGGGCGCAATGTCGCGTGCGTCTGCTCGCGGTCCCAGGGACAGCCCTGTGGCGCGCGAAGGCGCTTTTGCACGGTTACGAGTTTCTCGAACCATTCGCCAGCGGAGATATTGTTGGGGCGCGACGATTTGCGTGCTGGAGCACTTCGAGCAGAAGTTTTCTTTTGTGATTTGGGTGATTTTTTTGTTGGGGAGCGCATCGGCTGTCCGCAGAATTTTTTGGCCGCGGGGTTTCCACTTTACGGCGGCCAATTGTTTTTGACAAGAGTACACATCGCGCCATCAAAACCGGACTAAAGCTGGCGTAGCCAGCCGCGACGATGGCTAAACGGAACTGCCGTGATAAACTACAAGCCACATTAACGAATGAGGGACTACTTTGCCTGAAGATAAGCAAGAAGAATCTTTTCGAGTGATTGACCGGCGGCCTTTCACGGCCGAGGGCGAAATTCGTCAAGATGTAGTAGACGCAGAAGAGCGCAAAGCAGAACGTGAAGCGCAACTGGAAGCGGCGCGCCATCCTGTAACGCCAGCAACGCCGGAGCCGGCAGCGAACGCGCAGCCTCCGGCGGACGCACCCAAAGCTTCACCCGCGTTTGAAAATCTGATTCGCATGATTGGCAGCAATGCCGCCATGGTGCTGGGCGCCTACGCAGATCCCCGCAGCGGCCAGCCGGTGATCGATCCCGAAGCGGCGCGTGAATTGATCGATATGCTTGACGTGCTGCAGGAAAAAACCAAGGGACACCTGGCGCCCGAAGAAGAAAATTTGCTGCTCGATCTGCTCGGCAAACTGAAGATGACCTATCTGGAAGTGAATCAGGCGCTCGCAGCGCAGGCCGCCAAAGTAGCGCAGCAAGCGAAAGTCGGCAGCAAGCGTTAATAATCCTGACGTCCTGGTTTCACTCGAGTGCCGGGATTTTTCTGACATATTTTCCGGGCGCATTTCCCAGGATGGATGCGCTGGACAACTCCGTTCTTCCCTATGTCCGCTGAATCGAAGCATGAACCAATAAAACTTACCGTGCTCGGCTCTGGTACCTCCATGGGTGTTCCATCGCCGGGCTGCCATTGCCGCGTGTGCAGTTCCCGCGATTTCCACGATAAGAGATTGCGCCCTTCCCTGTTGCTATCTCGTGGCGGGCAAAATGTGGTGATCGATACCACTCCCGATTTTCGCCAGCAGGCTTTGCGCGCGCGCATGGAACGGCTTGATGCGATTTTGCTAACGCACGGGCATGCCGATCACATCATGGGATTCGATGATATCCGGCCGTTTAACATTCGCCAGCGAGCTGTGCTGCCGGTGTACGGCAATGCAGAAACTTTTGCTGTGTTGCGGCAGGCTTTCGCGTATGTCTTCACGGGTAAGCCCACGCTGAGCACCGTGCCGGTCGTAGATCTGCACGTAGTAGAAGGCCCGTTTGAATTGCTGGGCGTGCCCATCATTCCTATACCGCTGGTGCATGGCGACCTGGAAGTTTTAGGCTATCGATTCGGGAAAGCGGCTTATCTGACCGATTTTAGTTCGTTGCCAGAAGCTTCCGCGGCTCTACTACACGATCTGGACGATTTGATTATTGATGCGCTGCGCGATATCCCGCACCCCATGCATCAGACCGTGGAGCAAGCGTTGGCGCTGGTGCAGAAGCTGGCACCGAAGCGGGCGTGGTTCACGCATATCGCGCACGATTTGTCTCACGCGGAAACGAATCAGAGATTAAACGACCTAGGATTTCCCAACGTACAACTTGCGTACGATGGATTGCACTTCGACGTCAACGTAGACGACACCGACGAGACGCACCACGAGAATCGAGTTGGCGAGTGTAAACCCGTGCCGAAGCGTCGCGCCGCCGGCGTGAACACTTTTGCATCGCCCGCAGCATGGAATGCTTACTACTCTTCGCCCAAACGAGCTAGCGTGCTCGCGGTTGGAAATTTCGACGGCCTGCACTTGGGTCATCAAGCGATTTTGCGAGTTACGGTTGAACGAGCGCTCGAAACGAACGCGGTGTCCACGGCGCTGACTTTTGATCCGCCCCCGTTAAAAGTGTTGCGGCCTGAATCGGCGCCACCGCGAATCTCGACCAATACGCAACGCATCGAGTGGTTCAGCGTTCTAGGTCTGGAATCAGCTGTTGTGATGCCCTTCACTATCGAGCTATCGCGACTGGCTCCCGAAGACTTCGTGGAGCAAATACTGGTGGGCAAGTTGCGCGTGGCCACAATTCTGGTGGGAGAGAATTTTCGCTTCGGGCATCGCCAGGCCGGCAACGTAAAACTGTTGCGCGAACTTGGAGAGCGGCTGGGATTCGAGGTGGTGATCGTTCCGCCCGTCGTTTTTCGCGGAGAAATTGTATCCAGCACCATTATTCGCCGCGAGATTGCGGAAGGGGACGTGAGCCACGCGGGCCGGTTACTCGGACGGCCTTTTGTTTTGACCGGAGAAGTGGTCAGCGGAACAGGAACAGGAAAGAAGTTCACTTTCCCGACGCTGAACCTGGTCCCGGAGCAGGAGTTGCTGCCGGCGCGTGGCGTGTACATCACGCGCACTTGTTTCCCCAGCGATTCGCGGAGTCACCGTTCGGTGACAAATATTGGAATGCGGCCGACGTTTAATGGAAATTCACTGACGGTGGAGACGCACTTATTGGATTTTGAAGAGGAGATTCCCGCAAAGCGCATGGAAGTGCGATTCTGGAAGCGTTTAAGGCCAGAAAAGAAATTCAGCGGCCCGGAAGAGTTGCGTCAGCAGATTGCGCGCGATATTGACAGCGCGAACCGATTCTTTAATCGGTTGCGAAGACTGAGATCGGCGCAATTGGTTTAGCTACTTGTTTTGATCCACCAAAACTGTTCTTAGGAATATTGGCAATTAATGCGAACGCGTGTGCTCGCGGTCCGCTGCGGAAGTAGGCTGCGACGCAGTTTTGGAGGGCGCCGCGAGGGACGGATGGGCTGCCAAGCAGGCGGCACAGTAGCCGCCTACTTCGGTACGCGAGATAGTCACTTTCATGTCGAAGTCGCGGGCGATCTGCTCTTTCAGCTGTTCGTAGAGGCGGCTCTCAAATTCGCGGACTTTGCCGCAACGCAGGCAAGCCACATGAATATGATCCCGCGGGCCGTGACTCTCGTAGTAGTGGCGATCGCCACGCAGATGCAGCAGATCCAACTCATCGATGAGTCCCTGTTTTTTTAGCAGGTCGATGGTGCGATACACAGTGACAAGGTGCACGCCAGAATCGATTTTTTGGGCGTGCGCCAGAATCTGATCGACGTCCAGGTGCTGCTCGGCGGTATCCATGACCTGCAATATGACGCGCCGCTGCTTGGTCATACGCAAACCGCGCTGGGCTAAAATCTGCTGAAGTTTCCCGGTGGTTTCGGCGCTGTTGAGGCGTTCCCCGGTGGAGACGCGACGGGACGGCGATGCTGCCATACTAGGCCTCCGGAGAACGGTACCGCGAATTTACGAGTGCTGGGGACAGTCGTATCACGACATTGTACCCAAACGTTGCGCATCACGGCAAAGAAGAGAAATGGATGCATTGGGTCAGTTTCTGAAAACCCGACTAGCCGAGAGTTGGTGGAGTGAGTCACTATTTCGGTGCTGGTCTTATTGCTAGTGTTGAGCTAATGAGCTCATACCTCGGTGGCCATGGGGGCGCTCATGACAAACGGACAGGCTGGGATCGGAGGAGATCCAAATCGTGTCGCGCATTGGCCAACGGCACTCGCCTCGCTGGTCGTGGGCGCTGCATTCCTTGCGCTGTGGTTCTGGTTGTTGCCGCCCTGGCTGGGCTTTCAAGTTGACATGGCTGACGTGGCGCGCTGGCGCTGGATTGCGGCCGTGCCGGCTCTGCTGGGTTTCGCGGTGGCCCTAAGGTGCATTTGGGATTTCGGATGGACGGGACACGGAACACCTGTGCCGATTGCTCCGCCGCAGAGGCTAGTGGTGGTGGGATTCTACCGACATGTCCGCAACCCGATGTATGTGGGGTTCTTCGTGGGCTGGCTGGGTCTGTGGGTGATCTTTGGGCGGGCGAACTGGGCGGCAATCGCGGTGGCGTTGGTGGCCGTGGTGGGAATAGCTTTTTTTGTGCGGCTCTATGAGGAGCCCACGCTGCAAAAAATGTTCGGCGCGGACTACGCAGAATACTGCAAGAACGTTCCGCGCTGGATCCCGCGCCTGCGCGCCTGGCACCAGTGACAAGATTTTCAGCGAACACAGCATTCACGAGCGCTTCCTGTTACATGTGCGTCGCTCACCACACCGCATAGCCCGCCAACCAGGAAACTGAAGCCGCTTGTCGGTAAGGCTTACCGGGCACTGACAAAGTTTGTGGGCACAGTTTTTCAAGCCGCTATTGCAGCCTGGCATACTGTGCTGGGAACTCCTTCAATTAGAGATCGCGCGAAGTAAGGGAAGGCCGACACGCCTAGACAGTTCCTGAAAACGTGGGTTGGACCGCAAGCTGTCCATGCTCGGATCTATGTGAAGATAAATAAGCCAGTGGGAGTGCTCTTCGTAGGATTTCTCCAAGTATTCCATCGCGCGGTCGTCTTCTCCCAAGCCGATGTAAATTCCGGCGAAGAAATAAGGTGCAACATACTTTTGCTTTGTTAGATTTGTCAGATCATCGAGGATCTGGATTGCTTGCTCTCTCCTGCCCGCTGTGGCGAAGGTTTGCGCCAAAGCCGCGTCCATCATAGGACTGCCGCCAGACAGCTTCACTCCCTTCTCACCCTCGGCGATGGCCAGTTCATAGCGGCCCATTTTCCTGAGTAACAGACCCAGAATCCAGTACGTGACGGGGTAGTTTGGGTCCAATTCAACAGTTCGCCGAAGTTGTTCGAGTGCGTCGTCGTATCGCCGGGCCATGTAAAAGGCCCATCCGATAGCGCTGCTGATAATGAGGGACAACGGATCGAGCTCTTGACTGTTTTTCATTCTCGCGACAGCTTCTTCATGACGTCCCATGGTCATCAAATACTCGGCGTACCAATGATTGGCAGTCGGATAGGCAGGATTTAGCGCGAGGCTGCGCTCGAATTCCATTTGAGCCTCTGGCCACTGCCAATCGTGAAGCCACAACACGGCTGCCAGTGGCGTGTGGGCCTCGCCGAGATCCGGGTCGAGCCGCAGCGCGCGCATCGCGGTCATTTTGCCTTTGGGGAACGCGTCCTTCGGTGCCAGATAGCTATTCCACCCCAGAAGCACGTACGAATCGGCCAAACCCGTGTATGCGAGAGCGTAGCTTGGATCCTTCTCGACAGCTTGCTGAAAGTATTCGATAGCCTTGTAGAATCCGTCTTCGGTCCACCTGTTCCAGTGATGACGGCCTTTTAGGTAAAGCCGGTAAGCCTCGGCATCGTCCGTTTGGCGCTTGGTTAGCCGCTTCTTTTCTGCCCGGGTGAGCTTTAACCGCAATTTGCCTGATATTTCGTTGGAAATTTCGTCTTGAATCGCAAAGATGTCGCCAGGCTTGCGATCGTATTGTGCGCCCCACAATTGAGACCCTGTCGCCACATCGACTAACTCGGTCCCAATGCGCAAAGATCCACCGCTTTGCATTATTCTTCCGGTGAGAACGGCGCGCACATTAAGTTCGTGACCGACAACTTGAGGATCAATTCGCCGGCCTTTATAGCGAAATACCGTGCTCTGGGCCATCACTCGCAGTTTTGGGACGGTCGCCAGAATATTAATAAGACTGCCCGCGATTCCGTCACTGAGGTATTCGTTCTCCGGGTCGCGGCTAGCGTTTTCGAAAGGCAAAACTGCAAGCGAGTCAATGATCTTCGAGACCCGCTCGGGGCGGAGGGCACTTGTTTGCGCTGTCGAATTCCGTGCCCTGTGCGTCCCGCTCGAGTGCAGGTGACTCATGGTCGATATCGGTGCGGATTCTGCGTCTGCTTTCGCAGCTCTCCAGTGGGAAACGGTGCCGGAATCGGTGTCTCGCTGCAGTTGTTGCAGATCAGTGCGTATGTCAGCTGCGTGCTGATAGCGTTGCTCTCTATCTTTGTGGAGTGCCTTGTCGATGATTTCTTCGAGCCTCGGCGGGATATCGGGATTGATACTTCGCGTTGGAACAGGCGACCGTGTCAGAACGGACTCAATAATTTTGCCGCCCGTGTCCCCGCTAAACGCCTGGCGCCCTGTCGCCATTTCATACAACAACAGACCGAGCGAGAATATATCCGTGCGCGCGTCCAGATTGTCTCCGCGGACCTGTTCGGGTGACATGTAGGAAGGAGTGCCGCTTATGATTCCCACAATCGAAGTAGAACCCGGCAGCTCGCCCGCGAATTCTGCGTCCGCTGTTGCAGCCCCTTTGGGCACAAGTTTTGCAATGCCAAAATCGAGTACCTTCGCCTGTCCACGCTTCGTCACGAAAATATTCGCGGGTTTGATGTCACGGTGGATTATTCCTTCGGCGTGCGCTGCATCCAAAGCTTCCGCAATCTGGATCCCCAGTTTCAGCATTTCTTCGAGAGGAAGGGCCTTCCCATGGATGTGACTACTCAGCGTTTCGCCGTCCATGAATTCCATGGCGATGAAGCCGCGGCCATCCTGCTCGCCGATGTCATAGATGGTGCAAATACCCGGATGGTTTAGAGCGGATGCGGCTCGCGCCTCGCGGCGAAACCGCTCCGACGTCTGAGAGTCTTGCAGCATGTTAGCTGGCAGGAATTTCAGCGCAACCGGGCGGTTCAAGCGGATGTCGACGGCCTTATAGACCACGCCCATGCCCCCTGCGCCTAGTTTTTCTATGACGCGAAAGTGAGAGATGGTCTCGTCAATCATGGCTGAGCCGCCAGAGAAAAAGCAGCTCTGCCGCAGTCTAGCGCAAAGCGCGGAGCATCCACAGTAATCCTGTGAACTTACTGGCCATCCGTATCCAGTAGGGGATCAACCAGGACTTAACGTGTGGCCTAGTCGCACCTCGCGCGTTTGCTTGCCTTTTAGGTCGGAGTCCTGGCCGCCCAGTTCAGGGAAACTGGTTGGTCTCAGCGACGAACGCGCGCTGTAGGAAATAATTCTCGGTTTTTTCGCGCAGAATTTGCCCATAACCGTGTGCGAAAGTAAAGGCTCCGCTGAGCGCAAAGGCCAAGCGCTCAGTTCAAATCTTCGGGCTTCTTCATAGCTGCACGAAACTAATTGAAACGGTTCTCTGAAATTTTAGGAGTGGATGGGCAGCATTCGCATTACGTCGTTGTACACGGCGTACGCCATTATGGCCAGCAAGAAGACGAAGCCAACCTGAACAAAGCGCTCTTTGAAGGCCATGCTTAGGTCACGCCGCATGATCCCTTCGATGGCCAGCAAGAGAATGTTGCCACCATCGAGAATTGGGATAGGCAGAAGGTTGAGGATTCCGAGATTAACGCTAATCAGGACCATTAGGGAGAGGACCGCGAGCGCGCCCTTGCGCACCGCTTCGCCGGCGGCGCGAGAAATGCCCACTACGCCCTGAAGCTGCTTCACGGAAACGCGGCCGCTGAACAATTTGACGACCACTCCCACGGTTTCCGAAATGCGTTCGCCGGTCATGACCACAGCGTCGTGCAGTCCTTCGCGGAGTCCTTCGCGGCGGTAAGAGGTCTGGTCACGGACAGCGACGCCCACTTGATAAATTTTTTCGCCGGATTCAGTCACGCCCTGGGCCGGAGTGACCTGGGTGTGAACGGCTTGACCGTTGCGCAGCAAATCCAGCTGCACGGGCTTGCCTTCCGAACCGCGCACGCGATCGACGAATTGTCCCCAGTACTGAATTTTCTGGTCATCAACCGATTGGATGGTATCGCTTTCCTTCAAACCGGCGTGCTCAGCTGGGCTGCCCGGAGCTACTTCGTCAAGTACAGGGAGGAGCGGCGGGT
>JGI12053J15887_10001134_pt1 | contig 12023 bp, 8 predicted proteins | sample MedBloCAOM1_O3_FD_15887 | JGI IMG/M metagenome (IMG submission 15887)
CTCCGCCACAATAAAGCAGCTTCGAGAAATCCCCGTAAAATAAGGCTTTCTTGCACGACCGGATTTGCCGGTTTAGCCCCCGCTGTAGGCCTGAGGGTAGCGCCAATCTGCCACGAAGGGCGACCGGAGCTCAACAGGTGAGTGAGTGAACCAAAGCTCATTCCAAGAAACCCGCCTGCCTGCGCTCTTGCCATAGGGCTGGTGTGGCTTCGGGTCGGCAGGTTCGCCCGGCGTATTGTCTTCCGCTGATTTTGACAACTTCGATGACCAAGGGCGTCGCCGAGCTGCACCAGTGCACTTTCTGCGTGCGAAACGTCGATTGATCGCGTAGTTTGCCAGACCGGTGACCCTGCGCTCGGGGAGCGCAGGCGCACGCTTAGGTTCTCCACCCAGCGTGTGCAGATCATTCAGCGGGCGCTCGCCGATCCCGTCTTCAAGGTGCCTCGCGATCGGGTGCGCGTGGTGGCGCCAGACACCGGCGGCGGCTTCGGCCAGAAAAGCGGTCTCTACCCTGAATATGTCCTCTGCCTTGAGGCGTCGCGCCAGCGGACATGGCCTGACTTGCTGCTGGCTCGACCCGGTCGCGAATGACCCAACCCGGACATTGGCCGCTGTCGTTGTAATCTCAATAATTCATCGAGGAGCGAGTAGATGATCTCACATCGTCGCTCTGTGCCGACCATCCAATCCGCAGATCACGCGTAGCAATTTCGCTCCGGCTGTCTCAAAAACGTTGCACGCTTGTAGCAAACCGAGATGTAAATTCGGACACCAAAAAGTTTGAAAAAGTGACAGGAGGAAGTCAATGAGGGCGTATAGTTGGCTATTGATGTGTCTGTCCGGCGCAATCCCGGCTGTCTTGTTTGGAGCAGTGTCGCTGGCGCCGACGGGTGCCGTGGCAGCGGACTGCACCTTTACCCAACCACTCACAACCCAGACCAGATGCCTGACGGCCGTTTCCATCCCCGGAAGCCCGCTGCGGTCGTTCGACATCAGCTTCGTCAATCCCGATCGAGCCGAATTCTATCTTGCCGATCGCTCGAACTCGGCAATCGATATCATCGACACCGAGACTTTGAAATTTAAGAGGTTCCTCGGCGGATTCGCCGGGGTTGCGCTCAAGAACGGCAACGTGGACAGTAATCACTCGGGACCGGATGGCGTCGCCACGCATGGCAGGTGGCTCTATGCGGGCGACGGCAACAGCACGCTCAAGATCTTCGACCTCGATGCGCCGCCTGCGCTCGCCCTAAAACGGACCATCAGCACCGGCGGTACGACGCGGGTCGATGAAATGGCATTGACGACGGACGGCGAGCTGCTGCTCGCCGCCAACAATGCGGAGGATCCTCCATATGCAACGCTGTTTGCGGTGAATGGCGACGATGCCACCGACCATACCAGCAAGATCATCACGACCACGATTGATCCCACGATCCTGCCCGCAGGCTTCGGGCTGTCGATCGAACAGCCGGCCTGGGATCCCAAGACCAGGCGGTTCTATACGTCGCTCCCGATCGTCAAAAACAACCCGCAGGGTTGCAATTACGACGGGAATGCTGGACCGATCACCTGCGATGGCGGTCTGCTTGTGACCGATCCGACCGCGCCAACGGCGGTCCAAGGGGCCTTCAATCCAGCCACCAACACCGGGGTGGTCCTGCTCCACGCCTGCAACCCAAACGGCGCCACGGTCGGACCGGACGACAATCTGTTGCTGGGCTGCACCCCGCAGAACAGCCCGAGCGACACGACGACGTTGTTGATCAATGCCAAGACCAGGGAGCAGACCCCCATCATTCACATCACCGGCTCCGATGAGGTCTGGTTCAACAAGGGCGATCAGCGCTACTATGTCGGGGCCAGCCGGGATTGCACCATACCGGGCACGCCCTGCCCGGCGGCGAATCAGCAGACGCCCGTGCTCGGCGTCATCGACGCCAACACGAACCTCTTGATCGATAAGATCCCGCAGTCGTTGGGCTCGCATTCGGTGGCGGCCGACTCCAAGCGCAATCGAATCTTCGTCGGCCAAGTGGCGCCCGTCGCGGTGGTCGGCTCCGGCGGCGACACGACGACCGTGGGTGCCGGTATCTGCGGCACCAGCAACGGATGCGTTGCTGTCTATCAACACAAGGTCCGTGACCGAGGCGACGACCACGAAGCTAAGAACAACGACCACGACGAAGGTAAGAAGCTCGCTCGGGACTAGACCCGCTGACGAGGCTTGCCGTCCGTCGCACGGTAGAAGACATGATCCAGTCCTAATCCGCAAAAGGATCACCAAACTGGAGGCCGGGCGTCCCCGGCCTTTTTCATGTGTGCCGAGTATAACGACAGCCCGAACGGTGGAAGCGGTTAGTAGAGCGGTCCATCTCGCGGGAGTCATGCGGCAGAAGAATCAGATCGAGTTGAACTCGGGCACCGGAGCGGAGGGTGAAGCCCAAAGCGCCGCCGTCCGAGAGATCGAAGCAAGCGCGGCGAAGGCCAGTCTCGAACGCCCGGCGCGCGCCGACGAGGTGATCGAATAGCGCTCTCTAAGGTCGGATTAGCCCGACCACCTTCAATGAGGCTGACCGACTGCTGTTCAATCTTGCATTCGCCCGCTAGTTCTTCCTGACTCCACCCCCGCTCTTTCCGAAGGCGACGGACGTTCGATGCAAGCGCCTTCACGACGGGGGAAGGTCTCGTCTTAAATCGGTCAGCAAATTTCTTTTGCGGCACGGCGGTTTTCGCAAACGCTACGCTGAACGCGCTGTGGCCGCTACAAATCTTGCATATCGATCCCCCGTTTACTCCGCTGAAGGTCTGGAATGCGATCCGAACGGCTACTGCTCGAGGAGCATCGGTTCAAAAGCGAAAAAAAGGCCTTTAAGTCACCGCTTTCGATGAACGAACGGCCCACGTCCGGCTGAAACAGAGTTGGTTCTTGCGGTAAAGGGTCGTGCGGGGCATCGACTCCGCCGGAGCCCCAGCTTTTTCGATAGGCCTGCAGGCATCGGATCTCTTCTGTATCCGCTATTGTTCATGGATATCCGGGTTCGGTGCCCAGATCGGTCCGGTGCGACTGAACGCGTCGCATCCGCTTCTCGATCTAATTGCGCGCGGGACGATACGGCCAGAACGAAACAGAGTACCGATCATTCCGCCAGCTTGGGCGATTCCATCATCAACTCGGATAAGGTTTTCGGTACACACAAGTTTGCGGGCCCCCGCAGCATCAACAGACTGTCTAAGTCACCATCTCCTTCACAATTTTTGTCGCATTCGGCGAACGAAGCTATCGGTGCAGATGACCGGGTCATGCGTCCCGGATCGGCGCCCTCCCGGCTAACTAACTTTAGTCGTTTATTCATACATAGTACAATCTGAGAGACGCGTGACGCCGCTCCATGCAAGCGAAGAGTGCCGATAAGTTGAGCGGATATGCCTCAAATATAGCTGGAATAATCGACTATTGCTGAATCCTTCACATGCAGAAGGATTGCGAAGTACTGTATTTTGTGTAGATATTATTACAATGGATAGTTGTGCCAGAGAGGCTAGGACTTATGGGGTATCGCATTGCCGTGGATATCGGCGGGACGTTCACCGACGGTGTGATTGAGAAGGTTTCGGGCGGCCAAATCTATCTAGCCAAACGTTTGACGACTCCAAGCGATCCTGGCGACGCGCTCTCGAATGTGGTCAACGACCTGCTCGCGGCGGTTGCCGCGCATACGGCTGGAGGCAAGGTTGCCGCCGAAGTGACGGACGTGATTCACGGCAGCACGCTCGTGACGAACTCGCTGATCGAGCGCAAAGGCGTTCCGACCGCGCTGGTCGCCACCGCGGGTATGGCGGATCTGATCGATATCCGGCGCGAGGTTCGCTACGACCTTTATGATCTCGACATCGAGATGCCCGAGCCGCTGGTTCCCGTCGAGCGCCGTTTCGAAATCGTCGAACGCACCACCGCGGACGGCGCGATTCTGGAGCGCCCCGAGCTCGATGCCATTACCAGACTGATCGCGGACCTGCGGGCGGCCAACGTGCAGTCCGTTGCCGTCTCGCTTCTTCATTCCTGCGTCAATGCCGCGAATGAAAATGAGGTGGGGACAGCACTTCGACATGCTTTCCCGGGGATGTGCGTTAGTCTCTCTTCGCGGGTCGCCTGCGAAATCCGCGAGTACGAGCGGACCTCGACCACGATCGCTAACGCCTACGTGCAGCCCATCGTCAAACGATACCTTGGTGAGTTGGAGAGCCGCCTGCGGCAAGCGGGAATCAATGCGAACTTGCGCATGATGGCGTCGAGCGGTGGGTCCACATCTGTGGCGGCCGCTGCGGAGGTGCCGATCTCCACCATCGAATCCGGCCCTGCCGGCGGCGTCTTGAGCGCAGCCAACGCCGGCCGCGCAGTGGGTTTCAACGACGTGCTGGCGTTTGATATGGGGGGCACCACCGCGAAGATTTGCACAATCGTTTCCGGGGTACCTTCTATCGTGCACGCTTTCGAGGCCGCCCGCGTGCGTCGATTCAAGAAGGGCAGTGGGCTACCGCTTCTGGTGGCCAGCATCGATCTCATCGAAATCGGTGCGGGAGGTGGAAGCATTGCGCGGACAAGTGAACTTGGACTTCTTACCGTGGGTCCGCAAAGCGCCGGGGCAGAGCCGGGCCCAGCCTGCTATGGCCAGGGTGGCGAAAATACCACGGTGACCGACGCAGATTTGGCCCTGGGATATCTCAATCCAGATTATTTCCTGGGTGGCCGCATGGTGCTCGATCTTGATGCGGCAAAGCGCGCGCTGGGCGCTTTGGGCAAGCGCCTGAAGCTTCCGGCCGAGTCGGTCGCCAAGGGCATATTCAACGTCGTCAATGAAGCGATGGCGGGCGCGGCGAGGGTTCATATCGCAGAAAAGGCACAAGACCCGCGCCGGTTCACACTGGTGGCGACCGGCGGAGCGGGACCGGTCCACGCGGTGGAAATTGCGCGCAAGCTGCGCGTCCCAAGAGTTCTCTTTCCCATTGCGGCCGGGACGGGATCGTGTCTCGGCTTTCTGGCTGCTCCTGTGCGTGTCGATCGGTCCTGGTCAAAGTCCGCGCGGGTCGAGGCCATCGAGTGGACCGAGCTTGCGAGTGTAGTTTCCGGTTTGAAGGCGGATGCCGAGGCTGAACTGAACGCCGCTGCGCCTCGTGACGCTGAGGTGGATTGGCAGCTGCTGGTTGAGATGCGTTATGCAGGTCAGGGCGCCAACCTCACAGTCGCTTTCCCGTTCCGCGCTCTGGATGCTGCTTTTCGGGCCGATCTCACGGAAGCATTTCAGCGCAAATATCAGGAAAACTACGGGGGGCTGCTGCCGTCGGGTACGCCCGAGGTTGTCACCTGGCGCGTCGTCGGCGCGACCCGGCAGGACGTTCGACACTTCGTGTGGCCGGCGCGTCAGGATCGCCAAAGCGCGCCCCGCCCGAAGACGAGAAGAGTCATTTTCTGCACCGAGACCGACACCTTCGAAGAGGTTCCGGTCTACGAACGATATGCTGTGCCCGCGGGCTCGTGTCTGGAAGGCCCGCTGATTCTTGAGGAGGAGGAATCGACCATCGTCGTGCCGATGGCAGCTCAGGTCGAGATTCTGGAGAATCTCAGTGTCCTCGTCCGGCTGGAGGGTAAGTCATGAACGGCATCGATCCGATTTCGCTGGAAATCCTATGGACTCGCCTGGTCAGTCTTGTGGACGAGGCGGCCGCCACCTTGGTGCGCACTTCATTCTCAACGATCGTCCGAGAGTCCAACGACTATGCTGTGGTGCTGCTCGATCGCGATTGCCAACTGCTGGCCCAGTCGAGCCTGAGCATTCCTTCATTTATCTGCACGCTGCCGGAAACGGTGCGCCATTTCCTGAAGGTCTTTCCGCGAGAGAAGCTCCGTCCCGGGGATGTCATGATTACAAATGATCCCTGGCTCGGCACCGGACATCTTCCTGATATCAACGTCGCGGTTCCGATCTTCCGGGGTGACGAGTTGGTGGGTTTTTCCGGCACCGTAGCTCATGCACCCGACATCGGCGGGCGCTTGCGTTCACCGAGCACCGCCGAACTTTTCGAAGAAGGTCTGCGTATCCCTCCCGCAAAGCTGATCGATGGCGGGATTACCAACGAGACGCTGGTCGAAATCATTCGCAATAATGTGCGTGTGCCCGATCAGGTGATGGGCGATATCTGGGCGCAGGTTGCAGCGAACCGTATGCTGGCGCGACGCCTGCTCGACACCCTCGACGATACCGGTTGCGACCTGACGGCGATCGGAAACGAAATGCAGGTCCGCGCGGAAGGCGCGATGCGCGAGGCAATTCGCGCTCTGCCGAATGGCATTTATGAAAACGAAATCAGCGTCGATGGCTTCGTCGAGCCGGTGATCATTCGCTGTCGTATCGACGTTGGTGACGAGGCGGTGAGCGTTGATTATGCCGGTTCATCGCTCCAACTGCCGAAGGCGATCAATGTCGTTCCCATCTACACCTTTGCCTATACGGCCTATTCGCTCAAATGCGTGCTGGCGCCAGCCGTGCCGAACAATAATGGCGCGTTCCGGCCCATCACGGCCTCGGCTCCGCTAGGGTCAATCCTCAATCCACGCTTTCCCGCTGCGGTCAGCGCACGGGCCATGACCGGGCATCTCATTCCGCCCGCCATCATGGGCGCCCTTGCGCCAGTGATACCCGGTAAGGTACGGGCGGCTTCCGGCTCGCCCTTGTGGTGCGTTCATCTATCAGGCCAGCACAGCGGTCAGCGCTTCACGTCCACTTTTTTCCTGAACGGGGGGCAGGGTGCCGGTGCGAACGGTGCCGGCCTTCCCACCCTCAGCTTTCCGAGCAATCTCTCCAATACGCCAATCGAGGTCATTGAATCACAGGCTCCGGTGCGCGTCCTGCGTCGCGCCCTGAGACGCGGCACGGGCGGCAGCGGGCTGCACCGCGGCGGCGATGGGCAGATATTCGAATTCTTGTTGCTCTCTGACAGTCCGGTCACCGTGTCTTTCATGGCGGATCGGCTCAAGACTCCCGCTCCCGGATTGCAGGGGGGCGGACCTGGAGCAACAGGGCGTGTTCTTCTCAACGGAGCACCGGTGGATCCGCGCGAGGTCTTGATCGTCCAACCCGGTGCCCGGTTGACGCTTGAGACCCCGGGCGGCGGAGGCTTCGGCGCCGCCCGCATCTAGGAACTGGAACGAAAACCTTTGAACCCAAGGGATGACGAAATGAAGACGCTCAAATGGACTGCAGTTGGCGCCGCTGTGCTCTCCCTATGGGTGGGAGTGGTCCAGGCGGAAGAATGGATACCGAAGAAACCGATCGAAATCGTAGTCGGCTTCGCCCCCGGCGGAGGCAGCGATCAAGCAGCTCGTATTATTGCCGCGGCCGCCCAGGAGAGTTTCGCGGTGCCGCTGGTTGTGACGAACAAACCGGGTGCCGCAGGAGTTCTTGCCGCGCAGCAGGTTTCACGATCCAAGCCCGACGGATACACTCTGTTGGTGGCAGGTGGTTCGGAGACGACGTCCGTTCCGGCCCATCGCGAAGTGCCGTACGATCCGAGTAAGGATTTCACTTCGGTCATCCGTCTGACGAACAATCCGTTCTTCTTAATCGTCGCGGCTAATTCTCCGTTGAAAACGATCGACGACGTTATCGCCGCCGCCAAAGCCCGGCCCGGCCAGGTTTCCCTAGCCAATACCGGTCTCGGCGGCCTGTCGCATTCCATCGGGGTGATGATCGAGCGTGCATCCGGCGTGACATTGAAGCACGTCCCGTACCAAGGCGGTTCGCCGGCGATCCAAGCGTTGATCGCGGGCCAGATTGAAGTTGCCATCGGCGCGACTGAGGAGATCGAAGGTCAGATGCAAGCGAATACGATCCGCATTCTTGCCGGGACTGGCGCGGAACGCTCCAGCCATTACCCCGACGTGCCGACCTTGAAAGAAGGTGGCTTCGACGTGGTCTGCACTAATATGAAAGGCCTCGTCGGTCCGGCCGGCCTGCCGGCCAATGTCGTAAAGTATCTCCACGACCACTTCCATCAGGCTATGGATCGCGATGTTTGGCGTAAGTTCGCCGAGCGGGTCGGCGAGCCCACTAACTATCAGGACGCAACAGGGTTTGCGTCAGCGCAGCAGGCGCAACTCGGGCGTATCAGTGCAGCTCTCAAGCAGTGAGTCCATCTTCTGAATGTAATGACGTCGGTCCGCCCCTGGGGCTGCATCGCCGGCTGGTATCGACCTTTTTATCGAGAGGATTGAGATGAACCGGGACGTGATTGCAGGATCACTGACGCTTGCAGTTGGCGTAGCGACGCTTTTGCTCGTCGCGCGGCTGCCTGCCAGTGCAGGCGGGACCGCAGGCGCGGCTTACTTTCCCAAACTTGTCGCCTATGGAGTACTGGCGACTGGCGCCTTTATTAGCGCTCAGGGTTTGAGGACGCCTGTGAAAATGGTGGCATGGTCATGGCGCCCCCTCAGCGCGCTGGCACTGGGGGTGCTGGCCTTCGGCGTGTTGATCGAACATGCCGGACTCGTTCTAGCCAGCGGCTGTTGCGCTTTTGTGGGGTCGCTCGCCGCCCCCTTTCCGGGCTGGAAGCAACGCGGTGTCACCATCCTCTTCATCTGCGTTCTGGCGGTCGTAATCTTCAAATATTTTCTCGGACTCAATATCAGCGTGTGGCCGACATGGACCTCCTGAACAATCTCATCTACGGGATGAGTGTTGCGCTCAGTCTGCAGAATCTTGGCTTCTGTTTCCTCGGCGCGACGTTGGGGACATTGATCGGTGTCCTTCCCGGCATTGGCCCCTTGGCCACCTTCTCGATCTTGCTTCCCATCTCCTTTTATCTCCCGCCGGTTGGCTCGATAATCATGCTCGCTGGCGTCTATTACGGCGCCCAGTACGGTGGTTCGATTACTTCCATCCTGGTCAATATTCCGGGTGAAGCATCGACCGTCGTCACCTGTCTCGACGGTCATCAGATGGCGCTGCAGGGCCGAGCGGGCGCCGCTCTCGCGGTAGCTGCGCTAGGGTCATTCTTCGCCGGCTGTGTGGTTACCGTATTCATCGCAGTCGCGGGCCCGACGTTGGTCAAGCTTGCGCTGCTGTTTGGGCCTGAGGAATACGTTGCGTTGCTGACGCTTGGCCTCGTCTCCGGAGTACTGTTGTCTGGAGGGTCCATTGCGAAGGCCATCGCCATGGTGCTGATAGGCATATTGCTCAGCCTCGTGGGGATGGACGTCAATTCCGGCGTGGAGCGTTTTACCTTTGGGATTTTTGAACTCTCCGATGGGCTCGGCTTTACGGCGGTCTCGATCGGTCTGTTTGGAATCGCCGAGATTGCCAGTAGTCTCGAGGATACTCACGGCGAGGGGCGCAAGATCGAAAGAATCGTTAGCCTTTGGCCGACCCGCGATGACTTCAAGCGGTCGTGGGCGCCCGTTTTGCGCGGGACTGCTCTCGGAACGTTGCTCGGGATACTGCCCGGCGGCGGCGGGACCATCGCGGCATTTAGCGCCTATAGCCTTGAGCGCAAAATATCACGGCGGCCAGGAATGTTCGGGCGCGGCGCGGTGGAAGGTGTCGCCGGCCCGGAAGCCGCCAACAACGCGGCGTCGCAAGCTAACTTTATTCCCATGCTCAGCCTTGGCATCCCGCCAAATGCGCTGATGGCGCTCATGATGGGCGCGATGATCACTCACGGCATCACACCAGGGCCGCAGGTCATGGTACGTCAGCCAGATCTCTTCTGGGGGCTGATCGCAAGCATGTGGATCGGCAATTTGATTCTGGTAATCCTCAACCTGCCTTTGATCGGGATTTGGGTTTCACTGCTTCGGATCAAATATGTATTCCTCTTTCCCGGCATTCTGGTGCTCGCCGCAATCGGCGCATTCGCGGAAAGCAATCANGCCTTCGACATCTATGTGTTAACCGGTTTCGCAGTCCTGGGATACGCGCTCAAGAAATTGGATTTTCCGGTAGCNCCACTGCTGCTCGGCCTGGTCCTTGGTAAACAGCTCGACGAACAACTGCGCCGTGCGCTGCTGCTTTCCGACGGAGATTGGACGACTTTCATCCGGCATCCCATCGCGCTCGGCCTATTAATGTTCACCGCCATGCTCACAGTATTGATAGCGCTTCCATCGCTGCGACGTTCTCGGGATGAAGCCCTCCAGGGTGAGGAATCGGCGTCGTCGTCTGCTCCTAAAGTTCCAATCGCGTAGTACGCGAAACCATTCGTTTAGGAACAGGAAAATGCAGATGGCTAACTTACCGCCACTGGAAGTATCGGATGAGGCCTTCTATCTTGATGACAATCCAAGAAGCGCCGCCTGGCTCGGTGTTGGCGAAGAGGAAGTTGTCGCTTGAATTGAAATCGGATGAAGTTCTTGAACGTCGGAGTTGATCTTGTGGCGGGTTCAAGCATCAGAGGCTCTATCCACATGCGCGATGCAACCCTGAGCAGGGTGCAAAGCGACATTGTTGCGAAGATCATCGATTATGTTCGGCGTGAAAACTTGCCCGTCGATTCCCGTTTGACAGAGAGTCATCTCGCCGAGGAGTTTGGCGTCTCACGCTCTCCGATCCGCGCGGCACTTCAGTTGCTTGCCGAGAAGGGAATCGTGATTTCGGCCGCAAATAAGGGCCATTTTCTGGCGTGTGATGGCAGCGCGTTGGGCGACATCGACTTAACCATATCACCGCCGCCAGATGTGTCGCTGTACGACCAGATTGCCATGGATCGCATGCGCGATAGAGTTCCAGAACAGTTCACCGAAGCGAGCTTGATACGACGATACAGCGTGTCGCGCGCTCAGCTCGTCCGTACCCTCACAAAGATGTCTCACGACGGGCTGGTCCGGCGGAGCACCGGGCATGGCTGGATTTTTATGCCCAGCCTCAATTCCGCGGCAGCGTATGCCGCCAGCTATCGCTTTCGCATCATCATTGAGCCTGCAGGCCTGATGGAGCCGACCTTTCGGCTGGATCAGAAGACGATGGCACGCTGCCGCGATGCTCACGAGCAGGTGCTCGTCCGCGCGAGGAACGGCAAGCTAAACGGCAGAGAAATATTCGATACCAATGCCGAGTTCCACCAAATACTGGCGGTCATGTCGGGAAACCGTTTCATTGCGCAAGCGATTGAACAACAGAATAAGCTTCGCCAACTTAGTGAATACTACATTTATGACGACGAGAGTCGTATTCAAACGTTGGTGCGCGAACATTGTGAGATCATGGATGCGCTCTTGGCAGGCGACCAAATCTGGGCAGCTACGCTCTTGCGNCGGCATCTNGAAATCGCGAGCCGTTTAGTGCCGCCTTTTGGCGGGATGAGTAGCGAGCGTNCCCCAAAAGCATGAACGACTGCGATCGCGAAAACCGGGACGATCGNTGCCATCTGCAGTCATTTCGAGATAGTCGAATGCAGAAATGGTTCTGCGTTCGAGATCGTGTCGGAGTACGGAGCCAAGCAATGGAGTTATGCAAGTGTTGCATCTGACAATCGATAGGGGCGTTGCTCGGCTCACATTCGAAAATCCGTCCAGGCTGAACGCCATCAACGAAGCCATGTGGCGCCGCTTTCCGAAGATTTTGGCACAGGTGCAGGATGACATAACTGTTCGTGTCCTGGTGCTTCAGGGCGCGGGTGACCGCGCCTTCTGTTCCGGCAATGACATCGGAGAGTTCGAGAAAGTGCGTGCCGATCCTCTCGCCGCAGCTGCCTACAATGCCTTGCAGCGGGAGGTGGCGACCCGGTTTCGGGCGCTTACGAAGCCAAGCATTGCTGCAATACATGGTTATTGTCTCGGAGCTGGTTTTGAGCTGGCTCTGATGTGCGACCTAAGGGTCTGCACCCACGATGCACAATTCGGAGTGCCTGCGGTAAGACTCGGTCTGCCCTATCGGCTTGAGGATATAGCAACGATCCTCAATGTGGTCGGGCTGGCTCAGGCGCGGGAAATGGTATTGTTGGGGCGACGCTACGGAGGTGAGGACGCCCTT
>JGI12053J15887_10001135_pt1 | contig 12022 bp, 10 predicted proteins | sample MedBloCAOM1_O3_FD_15887 | JGI IMG/M metagenome (IMG submission 15887)
CGATCCTGATCGACATGAAGAAGAAAGCCGGCGTCGATCAATGGGAAGGCCAAGTCTATAACGCCAAGGATGGCCAGTCCTACAGTTCCACCATCAAGCCGGTCGGCACCGACCAGCTGGAAATTCAGGGCTGCGTGCTGGGCTTCCTCTGCGGCGGCGAAACCTGGAGCCGCGTTGGGCCGCCGATTCCGAGCAGCCCAGTCAATAGCATGGCCAAAGGCGCGCCGAAGACCGCGCCCGGCGCGGCGCCCAAGACCACGGGCTCGGCAAGCCCGGCGCCCAAAGCGTCAGGTCAGAAGCAGGCGGCCGGACAGACCGATACCGTCGGCGATATCTGCCTACTCCCCGATATCGCGCGGTTTGCCCATTAGCGCCGGCTGGAACAGCAACACGGCAGCGAGCGTCGTAACGAGCGAGAGCGCGAGAAGCTTGCCCATGCTCGCAGTGCCGGGATGACTGGATAGCCACAGGCTGCCGAACGCGGTCGCCGTCGTCAGCGCGCTGAAAAAAATCGCTCGCGTCAGGCTGGTCTGCAACAGATTCGTTCTGCCCGACCGCCAGGCGGTGACGTAGTAAATCTTGAACGCGACGCCGATGCCGAGCAGCAGCGGCAACGCGACGATATTGGCGAAATTGAGCGGCAGCCCGATCACCACGCAGATTTCCATCGTCACTGCGCCGGCCACCAATAGCGGCACCAACGTCAGCAGCACGTCGGTGACCCGCTGCAGCGCAGCCCAGAGCAGCAGGCTGATGACGACCAGCGCCCAGATGCCGGCATGGATGAACGCCTTGACGACGGTGTCGCCGGATTTGAGGATCGATACCGGTCCGCCGATGGCGGTGGGCTCGGCTGCGAGAACCGCGCTGGCGAATTTCCGCAGCGTGTCGTTGTCATTGGGATCGCCCTTCGGCAACGCCTCGACGCGCATCAGCCCGTCCTTGGCCTTCCAGGCATTCACCAGTTCCGGCGGCAGGTTCTTCAGGGTCACCTGCTGGGCCTGCATGGTGTTCTTGAGCCCGTCGAGCGTGATCTTCAGCGGCATCACGAACACATCTTGCGCCTTCTCGCGCGTCGCCTGATCGGACTCGGCGAGCTTCGACAGCGCATCGGCCAGACGGCGCGAGGCCGCCGCGCCCGGGCCCTGCCCCTTGGCATCGGCGGCGGCCTTGCGCAAGCTCTCCACCGATCCCTTGAGCGCCTCGACATTCTCCTGATCCGTCGGCGCGGGGTCGACCGAATCGGGATTGAGCACGGGGTTGAGCACCTTTGCCGCCTGCGCGATCAGCCGCAGTTTTGCCGGCTGGTCCTGCGGCACAAAGCTGTCGAGCGACATGACGCGCAGGACTTCCGGCAGCTTCTCGAGCTTTTCCTCGATCTTCTTCGCATCGGCGTCCGAATTCGTCATGACGTTGATGGCGTTGGCGCCGGTGTTCGGGTCCTTGCGCAGATCGAGGAAGGTAGCAATCGACTCTGCATTGGGATTGCGCAGGTTGATCGGGTTGAAGTCGAACTTCATGAAGTAGAGCAGCGGCAATCCGGCGACCGCGACCAGCAGCGTGCCGACGATGATTGGGACACGATAGTCTTCAAGAAACTTGTCGACCGGCGCGAGGAACGCGTAGCCGACCGGCTCGCTCTCTCCCGGCGGATTGAGCAGCCTCAGCAGCGCCGGCAGCACCGTGATGCTGGAGATGAACGCCACCAGCATGCCGGCGCCGGCAATCTTGCCGAGTTCCGAAATGCCCTTGTAGTCGGTGGGCAGGAAACACAGGAAGCCGGCCGCGGTTGCCATCGCGGCGAGCGACAGCGGGACCGCGGAACGCCTGGCAGCTTGCGCCAGCGCTTCGGTCAGATTGTCGTTCTTGAAGCGCTCGGAGCGGTAGCGGACGCTGAACTGGATGCCGAAATCGACGCCGAGGCCGACGAACAGCACCGCGAACGCGATCGAGAGCAGGTTCAACGAGCCCACCATCATCAGTCCCACCGCGGTNGTGATCGACAGGCCGATGAACAGGTTNACGAACACCGCGAAGATGATCTTCGCCGAATGCAGCGCCATCCAGAGNATNANCAGCACGACCACGACGGTGCCGATNCCGTTGCGGATCGCGCCATCCTGAACGGTGGCGTATTCCTCGTTGGCGATCGGAACCGGTCCGGTCAGCCGCACCCGCGCCTGATAGGTCCCCGCGAAGTTGAGGTCGCTGGCGGCCTGCCTGATCGCGTCGGTCGCGTCCTTGCCCGGCTCCAGCGCCTGGTAATCGAGGACCGGCTTGAACTCGATAAAGGCACGCTTGTCGGAATCCGTGAGCGGCTTGTCGCTGACCAGCTCGCGCCAGGAGAACGTGGCGTTGCCCTTGTTGAGCACGCTCTCGACCGTCTGGGAGATCAGGTTGAACGGCCGTTCGGTGCTGTCGAGCTTGAACTGGCCGCGCTTGACGCCGGCAAGGCCGGTTTCCAGCGCACCGGTCAGGCCGCGGATGCTCGGATCGCCCGCCATGATTTCGATCAGCGGCGCGGCTTGCTGAAGCTGACCCGTGACCCTTCCTACCTCCTCCACGGGAAGGAACAGCAAGCCGTTCTTCTCATAGAATTCCCCGGAGCCGAGCGGCTGGACCGACTCGAAATGCTTGCTGTCGCCGGAAAGTTTTTCAGAAAGCGCCTTGGCGGCCGAATTGGTGAGTTCCGGCGTCGGCGCTTCCACCACGGCCAGGATCAAGCTGTCGCGATCGAACGCCTCCTCGAACTGGATGTCGCGCTTGCGCCAGTCCAGATCGGGCGAAATCAGCGTGTTGATGTCGGTGTTAATGGCAAAATGCCGGGCCGCATAGTAGCCCGCCGCGACCGCACCGACGAGCGAGACGACGACGACGAAAGGGGCAAACCGCGTGCAAGCCCTAACAATCGAGACAACAATACTTGTCAGCACATCGTTTCTTTCTAATGTTGAGGAGCTTGCCGAAAACGCCAGCTGTCTAGCGGAGTTCCACCGGCCGATCTAATGGTTGTTTTGGTCACTTTTCTTCGGGGACAGCGCAAAGAAGGGTGCAAAACAGCGCCGAACGGCGTTGAGAGATTCATATAGCCCGCTCCGGCNGGCGGAAAAGTGACGAACAAGTGAGGGACTGAGCGCTATCTGTACTATGGTACCGTTTCCTGATCCACCTTTTCCAGCCCCTGGTTTTTTGACACAAGTTCCTGTGCTTCCATGCGCACGGAACCGGGATGCGGCGCGGGAACCGGCATGGTGCGGATATTGCACTGCGTGTATGCACGGGTCCGGTGGAGCTTCAGAATGAATGTGGTGCAACTTGCGTAACGGACGTCCCATGGAAGTGTATCTCGCGCAGCCGCGCGGATTTTGTGCCGGCGTGGTGCGCGCCATCGAGATCGTCGAGCGCGCACTCGAGAAGTACGGCCCGCCCGTCTATGTGCGACACGAGATCGTGCACAATAAATACGTGGTCGAAAGCCTGAAGAACAAAGGCGCAATCTTCGTCGAGGATCTGTCGGAAGTGCCGCCACAGGCGGTGACGGTGTTCAGTGCCCATGGGGTGGCGCGGAGCGTTGAAGAGGAAGCGGCCTCCCGCGGCCTTCCCGTCCTCAATGCCACCTGCCCGCTGGTGACCAAGGTCCACAACCAGGGCAAGCGCTACATGTCGAAAGGCCGGGCGCTGATCCTGATCGGCCATGCCGGCCACCCCGAAGTGGAGGGCACCATGGGCCAGGTTCCCGGCCCCGTTCTGCTGGTCCAGAACGTCGACGACGTGGCGGCGCTGAGGCTGCCGGCCGACACGCCGGTCGCCTACATCACCCAGACCACGCTCAGCGTGGATGACACAAAAGACATAATTTCCGCCCTCCAGCAGCGTTTTACAGATATTCAGGGCCCTGACATCAGGGATATCTGCTATGCGACACAAAACCGCCAATCCGCGGTAAGGGACCTGAGCACGCTCGTGGATGTCATTTTGGTGGTGGGGGCCGCCAATAGTTCCAACTCAAACAGGCTGCGCGAAATCGGCACCGAGGTCGGGGTGGCGAGTTATCTCATTGCCGATGGCAGCGAGCTCAACCCCGAATGGCTGAAGGATGCCAGGGCCGTCGGCATCACGGCCGGCGCCTCGGCGCCCGAAGTACTGGTCGACGACGTGATTGAGGCCCTGCGGCGGATCGGACCCGTGACGGTGTCGGTGCTGCCCGGCCGCGAGGAGAACATCGAATTCCGGCTTCCGGCGGAACTGACTGCGGGCTGATCCACTTCTCTCTCTTCAAGTCCAGAAAGAAACTTCGAATGGCAATACCCTTCTTCAAGGAACTGCGTATCGGCGGCTATATGGTCAAGCAGAAGCTGCTTGGCCGGAAGCGCTATCCCCTCGTGCTGATGCTGGAGCCGTTGTTCCGCTGTAACCTCGCCTGCGTCGGCTGTGGCAAGATCGACTATCCCGATGCGATCCTCAACCGGCGTATGACGGCTCAGGAGTGCTGGGACGCGGCCGACGAATGCGGGGCGCCGATGGTGGCGATCCCCGGCGGCGAGCCGTTGATCCACAAGGAGATCGGCGAGATCGTGCGCGGCCTCGTGGCGCGCAAGAAGTTCGTCTCGCTGTGCACCAACGCGCTGCTGCTGGAGAAGAAGCTCGACCTGTTCGAGCCGTCGCCCTATCTGTTTTTCTCGGTGCATCTCGACGGCCTGAAGGAGCACCACGACAAGGCGGTGTCGCAAAAGGGGGTGTTCGACCGCGCGGTCTCGGCGATCAAGGCGGCGAAAGCGCGCGGCTTCGCCGTCAACGTCAACGCGACGATCTTCGATGGCCACGCCGCGGAAGATATCGCAAAATTCCTCGACTTCACCACCGAGCTTGGCGTCGGCGTATCGATGTCACCGGGCTACGCCTATGAGCGCGCGCCGGATCAGGATCACTTCCTCAACCGCACCAAGACCAAGCGGCTGTTCCGCGACGTGTTCGCGATCGGCAAGGGCAAGAAGTGGAATTTCATGCATTCCGGCCTGTTCCTCGACTTCCTGGCCGGCAATCAGGATTACGAATGCACCCCGTGGGGCATGCCGGCCCGCAATATTTTTGGCTGGCAAAAACCCTGCTATCTGCTCGGTGAGGGCTACACCAGGACCTTCAAGGAACTGATGGAGACGACCGACTGGGAGACTTACGGCACCGGCAAGTACGAGAAGTGCGCCAACTGCATGGCGCATTGCGGCTACGAGCCGACCGCGGCCACCGCAGCATTGAGCAATCCGTTCAAGGCAGCCTGGGTGGCGCTGCGCGGGATCAGAACCTCAGGCCCGATGGCGCCCGAAATCGATCTCAGCAACCAGCGTCCGGCGCAGTATATGTTCGCAGAGCAGGTGCAGAAAAAACTGTCAGAGATCCGCCGGGACGAGGCTCTCGCCGCCCAGCAGAAAGCCTCGACAGCCGCGTAGGCTGCGCAGCGCCCGATTGAAGTCGATCCCGGTCGAGACCAGCGAGCGCAGCGTCAGCGGATTGCGCGCGACGCCGCGCAACACCTTGCGCAGGTCGATATCGCCGTTCGGCTTGATCGCGGCCATCGCCAGCGCCGGCAGCGCACGGCCGGCGGGATCGCTGATGACGCGCAGCGCCGCGAAGGGAAGTCCCGCCTCGGCGGCGTAGGCGGCAGCGATATGGCTTTCCATGTCGACTGCCGCGGCACCGGTCTCGGAGCGCAGCGCGGCCTTGCAGGCGCGGGCGGCAACCAATTGTTCCACGCCCGCCAGGCTGCCCCTGACCACGCGGCGGCGCTTGAGCGCGATGCTCGTAATGAGCTCCTCATTCAAGGAGGAGCCGGCCAGCCAGCGGGTATCGCCGGCCGTGACTTCGGTTGCGACCACCACGTCACCGGATTTCAGCGCCGGGTCGAGCCCGCCGGCGACGCCGAAGCTGATGACGCCCCTGAATGTGGAGGAATCAAGCGTCGCGAGCAGTGCCCGCAATTGCCTCGGATCGCTACTACTGCAGATCACGATCATGCCGGGCCCAGCCGCAATGCGGGCCTCCTGCACAAGTCCAGTCACAATCAAGACCGGCCGTGGATCAACCGAATAGCCGCAATTGCCCACGGTCGCGGCGGCCCCAGCCCCCAAAGTCACATCCCGACCCCTACCACCCTGCTGTTGGTGCTCCTCAAATTTCGGTACCGCGCCAGCGCCCACAGCGGAAAGAACTTCGAGTAGCCATGATAACGCAAATAAAACACCCGCGGAAAGCCCGTTGCGCTATGGCGCTGCTCGTCCCACAACCCTTTTTCGGTCTGTGTGGTTTTTAGGTACTCCACCCCACGCATGACGGCCGAGTGTTCCACCTCGCCCGCCGCCATCAATCCAAGCAAGGCCCATGCCGTTTGCGAGGCGGTCGAGGGAGAACCCTCAAAACCCTTATAGTCGAGTCGGTAGCTGACGGCATCCTCGCCCCAGCCGCCATCGCTGTTCTGGATCGACAGCAGCCAATCCACCGCTTTCCGAATCGTCGGGTCGGCGTGCTCGATGCCCGCGGCGTTGAGCGCGCACAGCACCGACCAGGTGCCGTAGATGTAGTTCAGGCCCCAGCGTCCGTACCACGACCCTTCCGCGAGCTGGGTGCGGCGCAGATAGGCGATGCCGTCAGCGACCGCCTTGCTGCGTTCGACGGTTTGACCGAGCTGCGCCAGCATCGAGATGCAGCGCGCGGTGACGTCCTCGGTCGGCGGATCGAGCAGCGCTCCATGATCGGAGAACGGAATGTTGTTGAGGTAGTATTCGAGATTGTCGACGTCGAAGGCGGCCCAGCCGCCGTCGCGGCTCTGCATGCCCTCGATCCATTCGCGGCCGCGGGCGATCGCGCCATCATAGTCGCGGCCGCCGGACTGGCGCTGGGCGCGATCCATCGCCATCACCACCACCGCGGTGTCGTCGAGATCGGGATAATAGTCGTTGTTGTACTGGAACGCCCAGCCGCCGGGGCGCGCGTCGGGGCGCTTGACCGCCCAGTCGCCCTTGAGATCCAGCACCTGCTTCGGCTTCAGCCAGTCGAGGCCCTGCTTCGCCTTCGGCACCGCCTCCTCGCCACCCGCCTCGAGCAGGGCGTGGCAGGTCAGCGCCGTGTCCCACACCGGCGAGACGCAGGGCTGGCAATAGGCCTCGTCCTCACCGATCACCAGAAGCCTGTCGATCCCCTTGCGCGTGNCCGCGCGCGGCGGATAGTCCGCGGGCTTGCCGAGCACCTCGTACATCATCACGGTATTAGCCATCGGCGGATAGATCGCGCCGAGGCCGTCCTCGCCGTTCAGCCGCTCCTCGATGAACGCAACCGCGCGCTCGATCGCGCGGGCGCGAAGGCTTTTCGGAAACAGCGGCTCGATCACCCGCAACACGCTGTCGAGGGCACGAAACAGCAGGAACCAGCCCCGGCTTTGATGCGGCGCTTTCGCCGTCATTCCGATCGAGTGCGGCGCCTGCAGAAACAGCTCGTCGATACCGACACCGCTGACGTTCTTGGCCCGCGGCTTCAGCGCCGCCAGCACCATCAGCGGCACGATCGTGGTACGGGCCCAGTAGGAAATCTTGTTGATATGAAACGGCGACCACATCGGCAGCAGCATGATCTCGACCGGCAAGACCGGCACGCTGCGCCAGCTCAGCACCCCGAACATCGCCAGCATGAAACGGGTAAAGACGTTGCTGTGGATGGCGCCGCCGCGCGAGCGGATTGCCTCGCGCGCCCGCACCATGTGCGGAGCGTCCACGGAATCGCCGATCATCTTCAGCGCGAAATAGGCCTTCACGCTCGCGCTCATGTCGAAGGCGCCATCATGCACCAGCGGCCAGCCGCCATGGGCGCCCTGCACCCGCCNCAGGTAGTTGGCGATCTTGGCCTCGAGCACGGCATCGACGGGTTCGCCGAGATAATGCCGCAACAGCACATATTCCGACGGGATGGTCGCATCCGACTCCAGTTCGAACACCCAATGTCCGTCTGCCTGACGATAGCCGAGCAGCGCCTGCGTCGCCGACGCGATGCTCGCGTCGAGCGCGGCGGGTTCGATGGCAGCGGTGTGACTTCCCGAATGCATGTTCAATGACATACCTTGTCTTCGCGCCCGGTTCGATTGGAAACGGTCCCGGGCCGCCTCCGGTCAGGCGCTTCGCCTGGCCAGAACCAGATCGGCGGCGCGGTCGCCCGAGCGCACCGATCCCTCGATGGTCGCAGGCAACCCCGTAGCAGTCCAGTCGCCGGCGAGAAACAGGTTTTTGAAAGCCGTGGCCGGGCCCGGGCGCAACGCATTTTGCTCCGGTGTTGCCTCAAATGTGGCACGGCGCTCGCGCACAATCTGCCATGGCGGCAATTCGCCCTGCACGCCTCCGGCCTGGCAAACATCGCGCCAGATCGCCTGCGCCAGTTCCTCGCGCGGCATGTCGACCAGGCGGTCGCCATTGCTGATGGTGATGGAAAGCCGCTGAGGGAACGCAAACAGCCATTCCACCAGCCCGCCGACGACCCCGAGGATTGGTGGCGCACCCGGCAGCGGATCGAAGCGGAAATGCGCGTTCACGATGGCGCGGAATTTTTGCGGCGTTTTCAGGCCCGGCAGCAGCGCAGCCGCAGGGCGCGGTGGAACGGCCAGCACCACCGTGTCATCGGGCCCGATCTCAATCGTGTCGTCGCCGAATTTCAGTTCGCCGATGCGGTCCGCCGACATCGTGAACTCGCGCAACTCATGCCCGAACCGGATGCGCGCGCCGTTTTTCTTCAGCAATTCGATCGCGGGCTCGACCAGCACTGCGCTCAACCCCTCGCGCGCGATCAGCGGCCGGCAGGCCAGGCCGCCTGCGAGCAGCGTCTCCCGCACGATCGCGCCGGCAAGCCCCGCGGAGCCCTCGGGCGGGTCGACATTGAGGGCGGCCAGCAGCAGCGGCTGCACCAACCGCTGATACAGGTTGCCTTTGCAGGGGATGGTCTTGCCGACCAGTTTGTCCGGACCTGCCCAGATCAACGGCATCAATGCGAGATAATCTACCAGACCGGTGTCGGGGACACGGCGCGCCTTGTCGAACACCCAGAGCGGCAGGCGGCCGTCGCCGAGGTCGAGTTGCCAGCGCCGGCCGGTGGAGAGATCGACGAACGGAAACTGCGCGCGCTTCGGCCCGACCAGCCCCGCCTCGTCCCGATCGAGCGGGCATAAGCGAGCGCATGACGGTTGCCCGAGAGCAAGAGGTGATTGCCGTTGTCGATGGTGAGATTGGTCGCGGTGTCGAAATAGGAACGGCAGCGGCCGCCGGCCTGCTGCGTCGCCTCGTGGACATGCACTTCGTAACCGGCGCTCGCCAGCCGGACGGCTGCCGACAGTCCCGAGATTCCGGCGCCGATGATATGAACGGTATTTGGCATCAGATGATGGCGTAGCGGAGAAGGATGGCAATGCGCGCCATCTTGTTGACACGCACCGTCGCGCGCGGGGCAGCAAACCCCCTCGCCACCAGCAATTCGAGGATCGCGCGGTAGTATTTCGACATGATGCGGGGCGCGCGAACCACGCGTCGCCGATTGCGGCCCATCACCTCGTCGGCCTTGGAAAAATGCATCCGCGCCCGCTCCGCAAGCGGCGCGCAGGCTTTCGGCAGCGCCCGTTCGGCAGTCACCTTTTGCGGATCGTCGCTGGTGATCCCGGCGAGCAACAGGCCCTCGCGCGGCAAATAGAGCCGGCCGAGGCCGGCGTCTTCGTCGATATCGCGCAGGATGTTGGTCAGTTGCAGCGCGCGGCCGAGATGATGCGCGAGCAAGATGCCGTCATCCTCGGGCAGCCCGAATACCCGCACCGACAGCCGTCCCACCGCGCTCGCCACGCGGTCGCAATACAGATCGAGCGTCGCCATATCGGGCGCGCGGATATCCTGCGGCACGTCCATCTCCATGCCATCGACGATGGCGAGGAAATCCTCGCGCCTGAGGCCGAAGGTTTTGACCGATGTGGCGTAATCCTTTAGCCGCGCCGGTGGATGGCCCCGATAGAGCGCGTCGATATCGTCGCGCCATCGCTGGAGCGCTGCCAGCCGCTCGGGCCGGGGACCGTCGGAATCGGCGATGTCATCGACCTGGCGGCAAAAACTGTAGACCTGGAACATCGCCTCGCGCTGCGCGCGCGGCAGGATGCGCATCGCGGCGTAGAACGAGCTGCCGGACGCGGTGCTGCCGTAGTTTGCGTTGGCCGCCGCCGTCGTCTCGATGCTCATGCGCCGGCCGCCGGTTTCGATACGGGCCGCCGGCCCGAAGCGCGGCGCGCCGTCTCGCTCAAAATGCCGCCGATGCTGTAGGCCGCCAGCTCGATCGGGTTGAGATGGACGCGCTCGTTGAGGGGGTCGCGCACCTTCAGCATCGAGACGATCTTGTCGGCAAACGCCTGGATCACCGAAATCTCGAGCCCGAGGCGGAAATCCCTCACCTCGGCGGCGAGCGGCTTGCTCTCGTTGAGCAGGGTTTCGGTCCGCACCGCGAGCGCGTGCAGGCACTGCAATAGTTGCGGCGACGACTTGCTTGCGCCGAGCTCTTCGACCGACGCGCCCGCCGCGGCCAGCGCGTCGCGCGGCAGGTAGACGCGATTGAGATCCCTGAAATCCTTGGCGCAGTCCTGCAGATGATTGTTGATCTGCAAGCCCGCGCACAGCGCATCCGAGGCCGCCCAGGTCGAGGTGCTCTCGCCGTGGACGTCGAGCATGAAGCGGCCGACCGGCATCGCCGAGTAGCGGCAATAATGGATCACCTCGTCCCAGTTCTGGTAACGCAGCTTGGTGACGTCCATCCGGAATGCGATCAACACGTCGAGTGCATGGCGCGGTGGCATCAAGCGCTCGGCGAGCGCATGGCGCAGCTTGACCGCCTCCGGCTGGGTGTCGCCCCTGCCCAGCAGTTCGGCCTCGAGCAGGTCGAGCAGGCGAAGCTTTTCCTCGGCGCCGAGTGTTGCGTGATCGGCGATATCGTCGGCGGTGCGGACGAAATTATAGAAAGCGAGAATCAGCGCCCGATGACGCGGATGGATGATCCACGACGCGACCGGAAAGTTCTCGTCACGGTGTGTCTTGCCGGATCGCAGCTCGCTCGCGCTGGTCATCAATTACTGGCTACATTCATTGGCTTGGCGCGGACCATGGAACACCCGCGCACGCAAGGGAACGCGTGCCCCATATAGGGGAATACGCCGTCAAAACCAATGCTAAGAGCGGCGTCCCGCGTACGCCGCCGGCAGCCCTTGCGGCTTATTGTCCGTGGTTTTTCAGGACCTGGTTGCAGGCCGCCGACAATTGCGGACGGTTCTGCTGCAGGCAGGCGAGGATCGTGAAATCGCCCTGGTCGATCACCTTGCGGCAGTGGCGCTGAACGTCGCGGTTGCACGCGGCCTGTTCCTCCGGCGTGCCACTCCGCTGCTGCTGCTGCTGGGCGAAGGAACCGGTAGAGACCGTGAGCGACAACAAGGTGAGTGCAAGGAGAGATTTACGCATCGTGATCCTTCATTTCGACGGCAGAATCCCGACCCGAACATCGCATGGGCACGCCGGGAGGGATTTGTTGGATGGCAGGCGCCGCGTAACGCAGCAACGAGCGGAGGACAAGCACTGCAAAATGCGGCTAAATTAACGGCAGCCTCGATTACATCATAACCATTTGAAATCTAAAAACTAATTCCAAGGATTAGCCTTCATCACAAATGGCTATTGCGGGGCAAGGCGGCCGAAAGCTACATGGTGGCGAATGAGATTCGCCGGCACCAAGGGCAATAGCGGTCTGATTGAAGCGAAAAAATGCCGCGCCGGGCGGGGCTNGCAGGCCATAACTATCTGCCATTTGAACCTGACATACTGGGACGACACTAAATCTTCGATGCGGCGAGACGCTGCTCCAGCGAGGGCGTCTATTTTGGATGGGAAAACTTACCATGAAACTGTTTGGTTCGGGCCTGTTCGGTCAGGCTGTCGCGGCTGCCGGCGTCGGCGCCGCGCTATTGTTGTCGGTT
>JGI12053J15887_10001136_pt1 | contig 12017 bp, 8 predicted proteins | sample MedBloCAOM1_O3_FD_15887 | JGI IMG/M metagenome (IMG submission 15887)
TATCACATGGTTCGGAAATACAGACCAGAGCCCGCCCTCTCCTTTTTCGGCAACTCTCAATGCTGGTTAAGAGGCAAAAAGTTCCGGTTGATTTGAGAGTACTTCGACTTCATACTTGCCCTAAGTTCAACGAAATATCTTTTGCCGAGCGTTTATTTATTGCGTTTTGGCCGGCGAATAGCAGTCAGTAGCACGGGATGGCGAATTGGCGGATACGCGACCTATAATCCTGTATTTTAACGGCACCTTTGTGCATCATCAAAACGGCGCACACTATCGTGTGGCAGACCTTCTCAGATTCTTGGTAAATTGTGGATGTAAAGTCGTCTTCTATAGTTTTTCCAACCATTCCGAATGTCCGTGGGGCGAAGGCGAGATTGTTCGATTTCTGGCCGAATTCCCTACGGTGTCACTGGTGCTCGACCCGCGCTCTCGGTGGCTGCACTATTGGACTAGGGCAAGGAAGCTGCTCACGAGTCTGCTTCCTTCTCTTACGCCATGGCTACTCGCAGCGCGGCTTCCAGGCGCGTCACCCCGCTACGACCAACTGAAGAATGACTTTCCCCAGGCTATTTACGTCGTCAATTATGCCAACGGTTTGCTCGAACTTAATGGAATTGATTCGCGAAATGCGATTGTCGAGACGCACGATCTTGATTTTCTACAGTTCACCAAACGTTATGGCTTCGCCCTGACGAGTCGGAAAATTGTTGGCAAATTTCGCAGCGAGTTTAGCTTACTAGGAAGTACATCCGCATTGATTGCAATTTCCAGAACAGAGGCAGGTATTTTTAGGTTATTTTTTCCTGAGAAACCGGCATTTTTCGTCCCGGATTATGGCACCACCAAACATAAGCCTGGCATCGCCGGCGCGCGCTTGTTCGATTACGATCTTCTGTTCGTTGGCTCCGAGCATCTATTCAATGCCCGAGGAATCATCAGCTTCATGCAGACTCAGCCGATGTTGCTTGAAAATTATCGACTGGCAATCGCTGGTAAGGTCGGCTCGGTGCCGGAGGTCGTCGCTGCAGCCGCCATCTTACCGAATGTCAGTCTGTTAGGTTTTGTCGACGACATCGGCGATCTCTATAACCGAACAAAGATCGTAGTTTCGCCTGTTGATGGTACCGGCCTTAAGATTAAAGTTGTCGAGGCCTTGAGCGCCGGCAAGCCGGTGTTCGGCTCACAGCATTCGATCGAAGGTCTCCCGCCTGGAGCGGACGACTGCGTTTTCACGATAAACNCGGCGCATATGTTGAAGATGTTGGCTGACCCCGCTTTGCTTGCCGCAGCTGGAAATGCCGCTCAAGAATTTGCGCGAAGCTTGAGTCTCAAGGGTGATCTTGCGCAACTTAGATCTTTCCTTGTTGATAGGGGAGCGTGTTGAGGATCCACGACGCAGCCGCGCGGCGGATAGAGAGGATCGCTTGCTACACATTCTCGTTTGAAATCACCATCGTGACGTAAATTGGGTTTCATACATGTACTGCCTTTCCAGAAAAATTATCGCGTGTTCCTTCAACTGCTTCGTGAGCATTGCGAGCATTTTCCTGGTTGCTTCGATTCTGCTGGTCCCTCTGAAAGCCGCAACAGCGCAGGATATTTCGATCAGTCAGCGGAGTAGCATTGACCCGCGAGATGATTCGAGCCCCTGGGGCGCAGGTTCGGGTGCCGAGTGGTTTTCCGAGTACCCCAAATTCAATCCGCTTCTTAAGGCCGCCGGCATCCGGTGGCTGCGGGGCTTTTATGAATGGCAAACGATTCAGCCAAAGCAGGGACTGTTTAATTGGACTCTCACAGATCGGCTTGTCGCGAATGCTAAGGCAAACGACATCCACCTCAGCTATGCATTTGCCTATCTTGCACCCTGGGCGTCGGCGGACGGAGGAACACGCAAATTTCCGATCAAGAATATGCAGTTTTGGCGAGACTACGTCAGCGGGCTAGTCTCGCGTTACTCTGAAGACATCAAGTACTGGGAAGTATGGAATGAATTCAATGGTAGCTTCGCCGAAAACGGCACGCCCAAAATTTATGCTGACCTAGTACGGGAAGCATCAATTTCAGCCAAGAAAATAGATCCAACGGCCAAGATTGGTATGAGCGTGGCCAGCTTCGATGTCAATTTCCTGGACGCTGTTATCAAAGCAGGCGCCGCCAATCATTTTGATTTCATCTGTGTTCATCCGTATGAGAAATTAAACGCGTTGGATGACAACGGAGAAGGTGATTTTCTAACCATGGCATCGACGCTTCGCGAGATGCTTGCCAAAAATAGCCAGTCCGTCGAAACTCCGCTTTGGATCACTGAGATTGGTGCACAGGCGCCAATTAAGCCTGATTCAACAGCAGACACAAAGCAGGCAGTTTTGTTGACTAAGGCTTATTTGTTGGCGATCGCCTCGGGGTTTCAACGTGTGTTTTGGTTTGAAGCACGCGGGCCCGCTTACAATGAACAAGGTGACTTTGGACTTATCCGCGCCGACTTCACGGCGCGTTCCTCGTATCGCGCTCTAAAAGTAATGAGCGACATTCTCGGTCCTGAGCCAACGAATGTTGGCTGGATAAACCTCGGGAACGTCGGTTACGGCTTTCTCTTTAGCGGAAGCCGCGGATACGTTCTTGCCGCGTGGGCACCGACAAGGCAAGACATCCGAGTTACATTCGATAGCGACGTTCAAATCCTTGACCTGGTGGGAAACAAGGGGCAGCTCTCCACCGGCCGCGAGTTTCGCCTGACCAACGTCCCCCAATTTATTGTCGATGTGCCATCCAAGCTAGTGGAACAGGCAAAAGCCAACAGGCAACGACCTTTCCCTTGGGGGAAGGAACACTCGCAAGCGCAAGTCGTAAGCGCCACCCTAAAAGTTGACAACATCGAGCGCGGCCTTCGACAGATCAATCCTGAGACCACCGTTCCGGTCACTATCGGCGATCAGTCCTGGCGGCGAGCGGATTTTTCAAAACCTGGCGCCGAAGGTCATTACGTTTACTTTTCGGTCGCTCCGCAATTCATTCCCTTTGGAACCACGGATTTGGAGATCGTCGCGGTCGTTCGGCGGGCCGCGGCCGATAAGGTTTCGGGAATGAGCCTGGACTATGAATCTCAACGAGGATACGTCGGCGCCAGTTATTTCGGCATCCCTGCCGACGATGAATGGCACGAGTTGAAGTGGAAAATTTCCGACGCCGACTTTGTGGGAAAGTGGGGATGGAATTTTCGCCTTAGCGGCATCGCTTCTCCCAACGAGTTTCTGATCCGAGAGGTGCGGGTAAAAAAATCTGCGCCTTAATCGCCCAAAAATAAATGCCCGACGTATTGAAAGCGCGGCGTCGACAAGCAATAATCGCGATGGACGTTAAGTTTCGAAATGCTCCATATAGCGAAGGCCATCTACGAGCGATCGTCCACGAGACACCTCGAACTTGGACCTCTACCATTCTGGTCGCCTACACGAAGTCCTGGTAGCTCAGAAGCCTACCTGGTTGCTATCGGAGTCGTAGAATATTTCCTGGATGATCGCGGCGCAGCAGTACATCTCTCACCGCTAGCCAATTGCCCTTGCAGCGACCAAACCGATCCACCCAACGTTCGGGAAACAGTGCCCTGGCATGGTTCATAAGCATATTTTTCACGACCAGCTTCGCCGCCTCGCTGATCGACAGCGTGCCTTTGCGCGCCAAGTAAATTGGGTTAACGACTTGCGAATAGCCCAACCGCAGACCGGGAAGCCGCGCGCCTTTGATCCCCTGATGAACGCCGTAAAAAGCGTTGGTTTTTACGATCCGGCCACGGCGACCCACGCGCGTTGCGAAATCGACGTCTTCCTGCCAAGCATATAACGGAAGTTGTTCATCAAAACGATCGCTGCCGATTGCTGCAATTCGGTAAGCCATGTTGCAGCCATATAGGCCATTCAGTTCGCAAAGCACGGTTGGCTCGGATCTGGGCAACGCGTCTTGACAAGCCACTATTCTCGCGGCCTCTTCATAGCTAATTCCTGCAGTATTGATTCCATCGGCCAAGAGAACTCCATTTGCCGCGACAATGTCCTGATTCTCGCGAAACCAAACGTCAATTCCTTCGATACAGTAAGACGACGGAACATAGTCATCGTCAAAATAGACGATAATATCATTTGATTCCGAAACGGCTTCCAAGCCGGCGTTTCGCTGCCTGGGCAAACCCGGATCGCTAATCACCACCGTTACGGCTTCTCTAATGTCCTCCGGGCATGGCAGATCAGTCACCTTAGCTACTGCATAGACTAGAGCCGCCGGCTGCACTGTCTGGCGGCGCATATGATCCACCCAGCGCCCCAACTCGACCGGCCGCCCAGTGCTGGCGATTACTACCGCGACCCTGCTTGGTGACTGTGTCGACAAGGAAATCCTAGTGTTTCTCAAAAATGTTAACCATGGCAGCTTCACGGATTACCGTGACGAGCTGTTCCCCTGCCCGCCTCCAAGTGAAAGATTGCGCGCGTTCCCGGCCGGCCCGTGAATAGTGAGTCCATTGGACCAGATCATCAGCTAGCAGTCGGATTGCGTTTATCCACTCCCGAGGATTGTCCGGTGCAGCAAAAAGAGCGCTCGTAGCACCGATTTCGATAAGCGCGCCAGAAGGCGCGACGACGGCTGGGCACCCGAGAGTCATACCCTCTAATGGTAATAGGCCAAAGCCCTCCGTCGTCGACGGAAGCCCGACGCACAACGCGCTCTCCAGTAACGCCCGAACTTCACCATCGCTGACTCGACCTGCGAACACAACATTCACCGGTACGGCATGACCAAAGGCCTCAAAATTCTCACGGCGCGCTGACCCGATGAGGACTAACTTCAGGTCGGCTAGCGCTGGCGCCGCAAATGCACGCAGCAACAAGGCGATATTTTTGTGAGCTTGGACATTTGCGAGTCCCACAACGAATTTGCGTGACTCTAAAACAAATCGTTTCACGATATCGGGTTGCGAGTCATGAACTAGCACATGATCGACACCGTTATGAATGACCACAATATTTTCTCGCCGGGCCACACCGAACCGAACCAATTGATTTGCGGAAAATTCCGACACCGTCAATATCCGCGCGTGTCTGCGGCCTAATACGGGAAGCACCTTGCGATAAAAGTTGCCGAACGCCCACGTGTATGAGTCGGGTGTAATGAACACCTGAGCGTCATGAATCATGGTGATCGCGGCCCGACTCATCATAGGACCGAGGTTACACAGATTGAGCAGGAGGTCGGGCTGCGTAAGTCTGGGAAGATCAAGTTGTTCCCAAAGTTGGCCGCGGAACAGGCCTCTGCGCTCCAAACGAAAAGAGTCATGGCTGACGCGGTCAAGATTTGAGGGCGCAATTAGTCTTGGGGCCTCTCCGAACACATCTTCGAGTGCGGAATACTGATTGGCCAATTGATGCACGAGTTGCTCAGCAACGAGGTGCACACCCGTCGGTCCCGCAGTCAGAAATTTCGCATTGATCGCTAATCGACGAAAAATTGCCAGCCTCCTTATTAGTGCTCCACGGCCCGCTCAGACAATCGGAATCTTCGTACTATGCCTTCGCGTGCATTCGGGAACCAGCGTTGAAAAGAACCTACGTGCGCACTAGTGCTCTGATGTCTTGAGATGCTGCCGGCGCTATCGATCTTGAACATGCAAAAGCTGCAAAAACAAAAAATGGTAAGCCGAGATCGACTAAGGCACCGGAGGCTAGTGAGGTAATAAGCCACGCGAGGCAGGTGTACTTGGCTGCTTGTCGGTAGGCATCGAATTTTGAGTTTGAAAGGTTGGTTCTCCCACGGTCAAAGAATACCGAGATGAGGAAGAGAGTTATTGTCAGAGCGCCAACGATACCGAGGCTAGCGAGGACACTGATCGGATAACTCGACGCCCGTACACTTCCATTTCCAACACCAAAACCGAATGTATCGAAGAAATTCTGCATTGCCTGGCTATTCCACGATGATCGCTCGATGCCAGAATCCGTGGACATTTTGTTTAACACAAGGGTATCGAGAAGATCTTTAATGTAAGAAGAAGTACTATCATTCATGGCAATGACGATTATGAGTATCGGCAAAAAGATGGGAACACCGGCGATAAACAACAACGTTTGAGAGTTAATCGGCCGGCGCAGAGCGTTGACCACCGTTTGCAAATAGATCACGGCCAGAAAGACGGCCAATCCCACATAAGCCGTCGTCGAGGTTGAATATAACAAGGCGAAAAGTGAAAGACCGGTTAGAATAAACGTAAGACGAGGACGAATCCTGGAGAGCCATAGCTTAATCGTAAACGCGAAATATCCCAGTGTAGCAGCTCCGAAAGACGACGCCTCGGTAAAGGAACCTGTAATCCGCTTCAAACCTGCGAGCTCTGTCTCGTTGAGCAACCCGTAATTTGCATTTCGAATAAAGGACAGTAGTTCGGTGGTGCCTGTAAAATAGGTCAAAAGGTCAACCGCGGCAAACATCAGATTAAGTGCCGCACAGACTAATGCTGCATTCCCGATTGTCCTTTTACCCTCGATAGTGCCCGCGTACGTGTAGAGCAGTATGAAACAAATAAAATCTGCAATGAGATAAATCGACTGCGTGACGTTGGACATGGCCGGCTCAAGCGGCAAAGTGTAACCAATCGTGCGAGCAGGAAAGACAAAAGTCTGCCCGGCAAATATCCTGGGTAACAAATAAGCGGTGGCAAGACTGTAGATCAACGTGATTAGTAGCCAGAAGCCTGGATTTTCAGCCGCAAGACCATCGGTCACTCTCTTGGAAAAGGCGTTAGTACTAACCAATTTGATTGCGAGAAATCCAATTAACAAATGAGCAGGCGGAATATTTGTTCCTCCGAGAGAAGGCAAGGTAAACGCCGCTGCGGCTCCGAGCAGAGTTGACGATAGGAACATGTAAACGATGAACGGCGGCTCGAAGAAAAGGCTCGCGAGCCCAACCGCGATCGCGATAATACCGATTAACTCAATTGTCATCCGCGGGCTCGCGCTTGTTCAGTAATCGTCGTTATCGTAATTAACTCCGAATCACAACTCGTCGCGCACAAGTGTTGGTTGGTTGTTCGTTGAAATGCCCTGGACCGACTAAATGATTTAGCGGGACGTCCGGACATTTCGTGGGTACTGGAACGTCGCAGCTTTTGCACCTGCAGGATCGTGCCGTCTTGTTGCGTCTCGCGCAAGTCAAGTTCCATCCGGCGAGGCTGCACAAGAACAAATGACCGCAATGATGCTTTTCGTGCAGGAAACTGACTGACCTGATCCATTAACAATGTATCTCCAAATTTCTAATGGCGGGATCATCTGAAGCAAGCTCGAGCAGGATAACAAACACCACTCGAAGAAATTAAGCTTGTTAACCCCGGGCTCGTGACTATTCCCGAGAAATCAGTCAGGTTAGTCCCCGATGTAGTTGCCAAACCATCTTTACGCCGAACACCAACTGGTTCAAAGATTGTCGCTGTAGAACCGTTAAGCACACGATCGCCACGATACTTCTGGGAGGCTTTTATGCACCCTAACCCGGGCAAGACCCTGAGGCTGCCTCTGGACACGGGAGCTCGCAAAACCATCGCCGTCATTGGCGATGTGATGATCGACCGGTATCTAACAGGCAAAATTGACCGCATCTCCCCCGAGGCGCCGGTTCCCATTCTCCTGCACAGCAATGATCGAGCCGTTGCCGGTGGCGCAGCAAATGTCGCCGTTAATATTGTCGCTCTTGGCTCCGACGTCCGCCTCGTCGGCGTAGTTGGATCTGATCCAGACGCAGAAGACCTGAGAAAAATTTTGGTCGAATTGGGAGTGGCTGCATCGTTGGTCATCGATCCCGAGCGTCCTACGATAAGCAAGACGCGTATTGTTAGCGGTCGACAGCAGTTTTTTCGTATCGACCGCGAGTTCGCTAGCGAGCCATGCGAGGACGTACAGAAGAAAATCGTCCATGCAGCTCGTGCTGCAATCCTGGAAGCCGATGTCGTGCTACTCTCGGATTATGGAAAGGGTTTATTTAGTGATCTCGTCTTGAAGCATGTCATTAACGCCGCCATCACAGCGGGCAAATTCATACTCGTTGACCCAAAGCGCCGGACGTTTGAGTCGTATCGGGGCGCCGATATGATCAAACCGAACAGCAGTGAACTGTCGGCCGCTACCGGATTGCCGTGCAACACTGATCGTGAAGTTGAAGCCGCCAGCGCAGCAATCAAAAGCCAGTTTGATGGAACATTGCTTGTAACCCGTGCCGAGTCGGGCATGTCTTTGATGAAACCTGGAAAACCCGTTTACCACTTTACTACGTCGGCGTTAGAAGTTGCCGACGTTTCTGGCGCGGGCGATACAGCACTTGCTGCGCTCGCGGTCTCGATCGCGGAAGGACGCTCCATCGAAGAAGCCGCCGTACTATCAAATTTTGCCTCTGGTGTAGCGGTCAGCAAACTCGGAACCGCAATCGTAAGCCGCACTGAACTCAATGCAGCTATCGCTCGCTCTGAAACGACGGTCCAGCATCCTGGGTCGCTGGCAAGTCCCCTAGAAGCCGCAGAAAAGGCCGCCGGATGGCGTCAGAAAGGCGAACGCGTCGTCTTTACGAATGGCTGTTTTGATCTAATACATGCCGGACATGTTGAATTGCTATCCTCCGCGGCGCGTGCGGGAGACCGCCTGATAGTGGGTCTTAATTCCGACGCATCGATCCAAAAGTTAAAGGGACCTACTCGGCCAATTCAAACCGAGACAGACCGCGCGCGCATTGTCGGGGCGATTAGGGCGGTCGACCTTGTCGTCATCTTTGATGAACCCACCCCGATAGCTCTCATAGAAAAGATTTCTCCGGACGTGCTAGTTAAAGGGGCTGACTATAACGAGGATCAAGTTGTTGGTGGCGATCTCGTAAAGGCTCGCGGCGGCCGAGTCGTCCTCGTTCCAATCGTTGCGGGCCGCTCCTCCACGAAAATCGTGGAGAGGATACAGCTGTGAAAAGATCGGGGCCACGGCGTTAATCGTTGAGCGGGCGGCCGGGGGCAGTGCGCATAACCGCCTTTTTAAGGATACGCGTTTAGGAGTTGCAGGACACCCTTCGCAACGACGGACGGCGGTTGCTTATACATACAGACCGGTTCGTTCATCCCCCGCGGACAACGGCTCATCCAATCCTTCGCGATCCACCAACATCCCCCGCATTCCGCCGGGCGTATGGCCACGTTTCCATCATAAGAAAAGTAATCTGCGCTCGACGGCCCAAAAACCACACAACACCGAATTCCGTAGCAGCTGGCAATAGTAACCAATCCACCTTCGTTATCGAGGTGGCAGATAGCACCTTTGATCAATCCGGCTGCTTCGGGAAGACTAGTTTGTCCAATGAGGTTCAAATCGACTCCGTCGATGTTGACGCTGGTCGATGCCCCTATTTGAACGAAGATCAGTTCCGGTCTTGCCTTTCGGACTTCCTTTATGACCTCGCCAAATTTTGGGTATACCTTTGATGCGGTTCCACTGTGTGTTATCTGCGAAAGGTCAAAGCCGTTGTGCACCGTGACATACCGCTTGTCGCCGAGCGCGTGCTTGGCGACGACGTTCTCGTCGGCAGCCAAAGCATACCGGTCGCCTCCGTAGCTTATACCGGCAATAAAGTGATTGGCTGTCGCGCGATTCTTACCGTGCTTGTAAAGCAGCTCCTGTGCCACGATCCCGTCATGGTTATAAGCGAGCGTTTTATCATCTTTGTGGCCGTCTGAGAAACTGCGTATCGACGCCAGGATTTTTGACAATCTTTCGGAGTGGTTATTTGTCAAAGTAAGTTTCGCTTGCAAAAATTTCACCGTATCTCCGATCTCCAATATCGCGTCGTATTCTTCTGAAATCTTGCCAAATGACGTGTCTTGGAAGCAATCGCGCAAGCCACTGCCAACATTACCATAGATCCACCGCCCAAGCGCGACGTTGGAGGTGTAAATATCGAAAGAAACATTTGGACAAAATTCGCCTAGATCACGAAGAAACCGAGCGGCGATTATGTTGTCGCCAACCACTCCCCCAACGACAATCGCAACGATGATCTGGTTTGGCGCTCGCTGCGATTGGGCCGTCATGCGCGCCAAGGATCGTCGGGCTTCAATGCGACGCCGAATTGCCGCCGGGCCGCGCCGCGAGATGAACCGGACAAAGTACTGACCGACCGCCAACAAACTTTTTTGAGTTCGATAGGTTTCTATGGCGCCGCTCAATGCCGATTCGATTGACTTCCAAATCACGTCGCCATCTCCTTTGCATTTGCTTCGCCGAAACGTACTAGAACTGACAGAATTGAGCGAGTGGGACACGCGCGAAAGGCACGATTCCAAGCCTTCCAAATCTCCAAGCCTTCCAAATCTCCAAGCCTTCCAAATCTCCAAGCCTTCCAAATCTCCAAGCCTTCCAAATCGCCAATCTCGTCGAATTGCCACGAGATGCCCGCTTACAACCGTTGTCCTCGTTGAACAACTGCAGCACGCTCGATCGCTCGAAACTTATCGTGCGGTTGAGGCGATTGTTCCCCCAAGAAATCCTTTTCGCACATCGGCAGCTAGCAATTGCGCGCCGAACCGGCGCCTTTTGGTAATCCGTCGCGCTTTTGGTAATCCATCGCACCGTGCATTGGCACCTTGGCTTGCAGTCAACGATACCAGCGAACACCCCAGCGCAGTGAGAACGCAGCAGATGCCAAGATTAGGTGATACAAACCCCATGGGTTAATTCTTTACGCCCACCTGCCAGTTGCTCGGGGTTGCATCCCCAGCGCTCGCAAACACACTTTCAGCCCTCGACGTTGCCTTGATTTACCAACAAAGTACCGCAAAACTTCGTATATTGGTAAACGCACATCGACAGTATTTGTAAGGAGGTCACGGTACACGGCTTTTTTGCGGTACCTGCTTTTGGTCGAAATTGAAAACGCGTGTATGTGCTAGGCTAAATCATTCCAGCCGCTGCGGATGGTCATGATATTGGGCGGTCTTGTGCGATTTGCAAAGTCCGATAGAGACCGGCTTACCTTCGCACAATCGTGCTACACCACCAAAATAATTTGGGGGACACAATCGTGATTTTCGCACCACCCACGCCGGCGCGGAGCCTGGCACCAGCGTTCGCGAGCAGCCGGCTCGAGAAATTTATCACCGAGCGGGCGCTTCCCCTTTGGGCTTCGTCCGGCTTCGATCGGCAAACCGACTGCTTCCATGAGCGTTTGGAGTTCTCATCGGCCCCCGTCAGAGAAGTGCCAAGGCGCTTAATGGTACAAGCCCGCCAGATCGTGGTTTACGCGCGAGCCTCTCTTTCAAAATGGTATAAGGACGACCAGCAATGCGCGGAACGGGCCTTCGAAACAGCGTGCAGACGATATCGATCTCCAGATGAGAATCCCGGTTGGGTCTTCTCGGTTCTTCCCGACGGAAGTCCTGCAGATCTTACGCGAGATCTCTACGCTCATGCGTTCGTGCTCTACATGTTGGCGTGGATGCATAAGCTGACTTCCGATCCTTCCACTCTCTTAATTGCTGACACCACCCTTTCGGACATCGACCGTATTTTCGTCAGCGGGGACCAAGCCGGCTATTTTAGCAGGGTTCCGGGCAGGACAGATTTGCGAGAGCAAAATCCTCATATGCATCTTTTCGAGGCGCTACTCGCGCTTGCGGAGACAAGCGGGGCCGAGCGTTATTTGGCCCGTGCGCATAAGCTGATTGATCTGTTCGACAACGCGCTGACCGATTCCGCGAGCGGTACCGTGCGTGAGATGTTCGACGCACAGTGGCGGCCGGAACAACCGCCGGGTGAGAATTCAATAGAACCCGGACATCAAATGGAATGGATATGGCTTCTGCGCGAATGGGAAAGATTGACAGGTTCAAGGGCAGATGAGCGGGTGCACCGTCTATCCAGGCACGCTACCACATTTGGGATCGATAAGACGAAAGGCTTCGTTCGAAGTGTCGTTCGAGAAGACGGCATGGTCATTTCCAG
>JGI12053J15887_10001137_pt1 | contig 12016 bp, 10 predicted proteins | sample MedBloCAOM1_O3_FD_15887 | JGI IMG/M metagenome (IMG submission 15887)
CCACGAAGTGGCGGCCGACTGCCAGCGATCACCCCGTCGAGTGGGCAGAGCACGGGTTCTCCTTTCCCTGGATCACCTTGATACGGTCAGTCGCCAGCGTCGATGACCGCCGGGCGTCGGCCAATACCCTCTCGTAATCACAGATCAGTGGACTGCTATGCCACATTGACATAGCCAGCGTGGAGAACCTGGGCTACAGTCCAGCCGCTTTCATGCCTTTCGCGCGCGGACGGCCGGGCAAGCCACGGGGAGGAGCTGGGGATGAAGAGGCGTGCGGGTGATCGAATCTGCCTCGCATGCCGGGTAACCGCGCTGTCGCAGTACAACGCTGATCCGCTGTGCTCGGCGTGCGAGCGGGCGTCTCGCGACTCGGCACGGATGGCGCCGACCTGGTTGTGGGACTCCGACCCGATGCGCGAGGCGCTGGCCCGCGTCGACATTCCCGCAGTCGTTGCGATCTTCCGACATGTCTCCGGGCTCTCCCAGATGGAGCTGGGCAACCTGGTCGAGGGGTGGTCCCAGTCCCTGGTGTCCCTCACCGAACGGGGGCAGCGCGACACCCTCTACGACATCCGCAAGCTGCTCGCCTTCACCGACGCCGTCGGCATGCCCCGAATAGCGCTGCTGCCACTTATCCTCGGCCAATCGAATGCCATCCTGGAGAGCGACAACACAGTCCCGCTCCAGGGAGTCGACACCGTAGACATGGATCGTCGGGAGTTCACCACCTTGGCGGCCGGACTCGCCGTCTCCGCGCTGGTGCCGGCACCGACCCGGGCGAACGGGGCGGACCGAGCGCACGTGCGCTACCTGCAATCGATCCTAACGCGGCTGCGCACTCAGGACCGCACTGTCGGAGGTGGCGCCCTGCTATCTCAAGCGCTGCGATCTTTCGCTTATGCCCGCACAATCCTCGATGAGAGCGACCACACCGCGGCAGTCGGCCACGCTTTGCTCGTGGTCACGGCGGATCTGGCGACTCAAAGCGCGTGGTTCGCCTATGATGCAAACAAGCAGCCGCTGGCCCGCCGGATCTACCGGGAGGCCGTACTGTTGGCCGATAGCGCCGGTGCCGGCGAACAGCGGGTGCGTGTGTACGCCAATATGGCGCAGCAGTCCATCCACCTGGCTCGCGTCACCGGTCATCAGGGCTTTGCCCGGGAAGCGCTGCGGTTCACCAACCGCGCTGTGGATGCGGCCCGTCATGAGCTTTCTCCCGCATTGCAGGCCCTCATTTCCTTGCGACAGGCCCTTGCGTACGCGCAGCTAGGTGACGACGTCGCGTTCCGCTCAAGCATCACGACCGCTCGCTGTGAGCTGGACCGCGGCCCCCACGAGGCAGACCCGACATGGACAAAGTTCGTCAGCCATTCGGAGATCACCGGTTACGAGGCGATGGCGAAAGCACAACTTGGCGCGCCTGATCAGGCAACCCTGCTCTACCAGGCAGTCCTCGATGACGCCGATCGGTCCCCTCGCGACCTGGCGTATTACCGGGCACTACTGGCCGGAATCTTGGTGCAGGCTGGCGACTACGACGAGGCGATCAGCCACAGCCTGACCCTCCTGTCCGATTTGGGCACGACAATGACATCAGTTCGCGTGCTGAGAGAGCTCCGTCCAGTCCGCGACGCCGCGGGGGCAGCAGATGACGCGGAATTCTGCGACCGGTTCGATACGGTGGCCCGCGCACTGAGCACGGTCTGAGGAGGAGCGTAGGTGAGCGGCCCCAGTGCAGTGCAGTTCCGTCGCTTCGATCGCGCCGGTGCTCGTGAGCAACGTGACATTGTCGCATTGATCCATCGGGACGCCTACGCTGCCGACAACGCCAGCCGTGACGCGTTTGCAGGCGAGAGCGCGTTCATGCAGCGCTTCGACGCCTACACCTCTCGCTCCGAGTTCGATCTCGTCATCGCCTACCGGTGCAACGAACCGATCGGACAAACTTGGGGATGGGCGTTGGGCCCTACCACCGCCTGGTGGGACGACCTCACCAGCGAGCCTGAGCCCGGCTTCACCGTGGAGGATGGACACCGGACTTTCGCCCTATCGGAACTCATGGTTCGACAGCGTTGGACCGGGCATGGTGTCGCCCATGCGCTCCATGACGAACTGCTCCAGCACCGCCGCGAGATTCGTGCAACGCTGCTCGTCCGTCCCGAGAACACCATGGCCTATAGGGCATACACCCGATGGGGATGGCGCCCAGTAGGGCAGTTACGCCCAAACTGGCCGGACGCACCCCTGATGGACGTGCTTATTATGCCATTGCCTCTCAGCAAGTAGGGTTGACGGCGCCCGCTGCCTTACGGCTTTCGTGTTTGCATATCCCGGTGCCGCGTCATGGTCACACGAATCAATGATCCGGCAGCCGAAGGAGGGAGTGCCGTGACGCGCGTCGGCATCACCGGCCACTCGAACCTCACCGTGGATTCAGCACCATTGGTGGCGGACGCGCTGCGGGCCAAACTGGCCGCGCACGTCAGCGGCGGTCTTGTGGGTGTCAGTTGCCTAGCCCGAGGCGCCGACCAGATCTTCGCCCGCGTGGTGCTGGAGCTAGGCGGAGCGTTGGAGGTGGTGCTACCCGCGGCGGACTACCGCAGCCGCAAGGTCACAGTGGAGGACGCCGCAGTCTTCGATGAGTTGATGGGCCACGCGACGACGGTCCGCACATTGCCCTTCGAGACCTCCAACCGTGAGTCCTACCTGGGCGCCAGCGAACACCTGCTATCCACTNCGGAGCTGATGGTGGCGGTATGGGACGGCGAGNCCGCCGATGGCCGTGGCGGAACCGGCGATGTNGTCGAGCGGGCCCGAGCGCTTGGCTTACCGGTGACCGTAGTTTGGCCCGTCGGAGCCGCGCGCGAAGTAGGNGAGACAACGGCCTAAGGCGTCAGACACANGCGCTGCAGACCTGTGCCGTCGGCAGGGCTGATTTGACTGGTGCCGCCGTAGGCTCGTCGCGGTGACGTCGAACTCACGAGTCCGTAGGCCGACCGCCGCCGCTGGGCTCGTCATCCTGCTCACCAGCACCGGACTGCTGCATTTCGCGGCGCCCGCGTCGTTCGACATGATCGTTCCCGAGCAACTGCCCGGCGCCGCTCGCACCTGGACGCACCTGTCCGGGGTGGCCGAGTTGCTGGTGGCGGCGCTGATCGCGGTTCCACGCACTCGCCGGTTCGGTGGGTTGCTCGCCGCGCTGCTGTTTGTCGCGGTGTTCCCGGCCAACGTGAAGATGGTGATCGACTGGTCCGACCGGCCGGTCTGGATGCGCGCTCTGGCCTACGGGCGGCTGCCGCTACAGATTCCGCTAGTGCTGGCGGCTGTACTCGTCTACCGCCGGGCCGGGGTCAGGAGCGGCCGGTAACACGACGAACCGGCGCTGCGATAACGGAGCAAGGCCAGCCGTTTGCGCGACCGCACGCCGCTCGTCGTCCGCGGGGGCTCGCTCGACAAGTGCGCGGCACGTCAGTTTCTGACCGCTTGTCGCGCCGGTTTCCTCACCGGGCGCACGCGACACTCCGCCGCAGGTGCACCGTTTGCTGCCGTCGTGGCCCTACCGTTACTTTCCGTCCGTCGTAGATCACGATCTGGTTGCGAGCAGGTGTCGTTCCGGTGCCCCCGGAAGCCGGAACGGCTGCAGTCCCGCCCCACGCACCAGGTCCCGGCGCGGAAGGGACCTAGAGTTGGCGCGTCACCGCTCTCCACGCGGCTGTCGGCAACATCCGGAGCTGGTGTTCCCCTCCACACCCGACTCCAAACCTCGCGGCACGCATCGTGTGCCCCGGCCAGGTCCGGCACTACGGGGTCGCGCCGTGACGGCGGCCGTTGCCGCTGGTGCTATGGCCGTCGCCGGTCACTCCATGCACGCCGCCACAGCCGTGGCATCTGAGCAGGTCGCCGACGTCGCGCCGGCCGCGGTAACCGGTCCGTCCGTGGAACCCGAGATGCTGCAGATCGGCCTGCCGCGTGACGCCGCAAGCGGCGTATCAGCGCTGCGCCGCGCCGTCGAGCGGGCGGACCGGGCGACGGCCTATCAGGAGGCCCTGCGAAATCGTCTCGGGCAGCCCTATCAAGCCGGCAACAGCCACAGCCTCGATGGTTGGATCGCCAAGGCCCTTGGGCTGATGGGACTGCCGCAGGCCCTCGCACCCGGCGTCAAGTCGATCATCATGCACGAATCTGGCGGGAACCCCAACGCGATCAACAACTGGGACAGCAACGCTGCGGCGGGCAACCCTTCGCAAGGGCTTATGCAAACCATCCCCAATACCTTCAGAGCCTGCGTGCTGCCCAGTCTCTCCAACCGATCAATCACCGATCCGGTGGCCAACATCACCGCTGGGATCCGCAGCATGATCGCCCACCACGGCATCGGCGCTGTGATGGCCGGTGGCCGGCGCGACGCCCGTGGCAACTACATCGGCTATGGCGGCGCTGGCTGCTCGTCCTATGACCTCAATGAGTACGCCTCTCAGCTACGCAACCTGTGGACCGATGAGCCACTGCCCGTGGCGGCAGCGGCTCATCACACAGCGACTGCTGGCACAGCGACTGCTGGCACAACGGCTCCTGCAACAACGGCTCCTGGCGCAACGGCTCCTGAGACCGTGCCCGCGACCCAGTGATCACGCTCGCTGGGTTGACCGGTTAGTGGCGGTTCACCGAGGATGCTGCGGCGTTGGCCCGGCGGACAGCGCCACGATCCGGTACAGCCGCCGCATGTCGTGCTGGTCGTTAGAGCCGGTGCTCCGACAGCGTCCGCGTGGACGGGCGCAATTACCCCAGCTCGTCGTAGTGGTGCAACGTCCGCACGGTCAAGCCGGTCAGCCGGGTGAGTTGGCCCACTTTCCAGGTCGAACCGTCGACGTCGGCCATCGGGTTCTCATCTCCTCGTGCCCCGCCGGTTGCGGTAGCCCAGCGAACGCTCAGTCCTCACGCCACGTCAGGTGCAAGTCCCTGTGCCCGCGACACGTCCGCACGTCCGGGAAGGTTGCGGAGATCGTGGACGTTGCCTGCTTGTGACGCCGACGTGAGGAGAGTGTTGTGACATCTGAGGTGGAGCGAGTCTTGGTAATCGCAGCACATCCAGACGACGTGGACTTCGGATCTGCTGGCACCATCGCAACCTGGACTGACGCGGGCCTCGAGGTGTCCTACTGCATCGCGACCGATGGCGACGCTGGGGGTTTCGACCGGGGAGTACCCCGCTCGGCGATCGCCGGTATCCGGCAGGACGAGCAGCGCAAGGCGGCCGCCGCAGTAGGCGTCACGGACGTCGAGTTCCTCGGCTACCCCGACGGTCAGCTGGTCGTGAGCATTCCACTGCGGCGCGACATCACCCGCGCCATCCGCAGGGCTCGCCCGGACCGGGTGGTGGTCCCGTCTCCGCAACGCGACCTGCGAAATGTCTATGTCAGCCACCCCGATCACCAGGCGACTGGCGAAGCGGCCTTGTGTGCGGTCTACCCCGACGCCCGCAACCCGTATGCCCACCCTGAACTGCTCGCTGAGGGACTGGAAGCACATACCGTGCCCGAAGTCTGGGTGGCGAGCTCCAACGACCGGGCTGACCATTACGTCGACATCACCGACACCTTTGACCGCAAGATCGCGGCACTGCGCGCCCACGCCAGCCAGACTGCCCACATGACGGGCTTGGAGGAGCGGATGCGAGGTTGGGGCGCCATGCAGGCCCAGGCCGCTGGCTGGGCGCAGGGTCGGCTGGCGGAGGGCTATCTCGTGCTCGACACCCGCTGATGCGGATGTGCGTCGTCGCTGCCGGTGAGCAGCACGTGAGCCACCAGCTCGGGATTGTCGTTCATCGGGACGTGCCCGCAGCCAGGCAGTCGCAGCAGCCGGACGTGCGGGATCAACCGGATGACAGATTCGGCCCGTGGTCGCCGCATCAACCAATCTCGCGATCCCCACGCGATGGTTACCGGCACGTCAGGCACCTGACCAGCAAAGATGATCTTGTTGCCGGCGGCCAGGGTGGGACCGAAGCCGACCGCATCAATCATTGCCTGCATGTCGTCGAGCAGCACCTGGGGCTCGAGCAGGTCCGGACGGCCGAACAGGATGCCGCACATGAGGGTGCGCCCGGCCGCTGACCGGGACAATCTCAGCGCAAGCTTCGGGGGCATGTACAGCGCGGCGAGGTGAACTGACCGCACCGCGCACAGCGACATCCGCCGCCCAAGCGGGCTCCACAGTCCCGCTGGGGACAGCGCCGTCGCGCTGCTGACCATTCCCTGCTGGGCGAGCACGAGGGAGACCAAGCCACCCATCGAGTTTCCCGCCACGTGCGGCCGGTCCAGCCCGAGGTCCGAGAAGAACTCCTTGAGCACGATGACCGCGGTGTCGAGCTCGTATGATAGGTGGTCGGGCAGCGGAGGGGACTCGCCGAATCCCGGGAAATCTACCGAAATGACGTCGCGGTGCTCGGCCAACCGCTGCTCAACCGGGAGCCACGCTTGCCTCCGGTGTCCAGCCCCATGCAGCAAGACGAGCGGCGGTCCCGCGCCACACCGGTGATATGCCAGCTCCACCCCGACACTGTATCGATATGTAACCCGCCAGTAACTAGTGCTCTAGGGTATGTGACCATCGTGGGAGAATTGTTAACCGACTCGCGCGTCGCCCGTCGGGTGGCTGCGGTGCCGCAGATCCGCTACCCGCAGGCGTTGCCGATCAGTCAGCACATCGGCGAGATAGCCGCGGCGATCCGGGACCATCAAGTGGTGGTGATCGCCGGGGAGACTGGCTCGGGGAAGACCACCCAGATCCCCAAGATCTGCCTGGAGCTCGGCCGCGGGATCCGGGGAACCATCGGGCATACCCAGCCGCGCAGACTGGCAGCGCGCACGGTAGCTGAGCGCATCGCCGAGGAGCTGGACGTGCCGATCGGTGGTGCCGTTGGCTGGAAGGTGCGATTCACCGATCGGGTATCCGAGAACACCCTTGTCAAGCTGATGACCGACGGCATCCTGCTGGCCGAGATCCAGTCCGATTCGCTGTTACGGCAATACGACACGCTGATCATCGACGAGGCACACGAACGCTCGCTGAACATCGATTTCATCCTCGGCTACCTCAAGCAACTCCTGCCTCGCCGACCCGACCTACGGCTGATCATCACCTCGGCGACCATCGACCCCGAACGGTTCTCCCGATATTTCGACGGCGCACCGGTAATCGAGGTCTCCGGCCGCGGCTTCCCGGTAGAGATCCGGTACCGACCCTACGGAGTGGACCGCACCGACGACCGCGACCAGACTCAGGCGATCTGCGACGCGGTGGCCGAACTGCGCGCCGAGGGCCTCGGTGACATCCTGGTGTTCCTGTCCGGTGAGCGAGAGATCCGCGATACCCAGGATGCGTTGCACGCGCTGGACCTGGCGAATACCGAGATCTTGCCGCTGTATGCGCGGCTGTCAGCGGCCGAGCAGCACCGGGTGTTTCAGCCGCACCGGTCGCGCAGGATCGTGCTGGCCACCAACGTCGCCGAGACGTCGCTGACGGTGCCGGGGATCCGGTACGTGATCGATCCCGGCACGGCCCGGATCTCTCGGTACAGCCGCCGCCTGAAGGTGCAGCGGCTGCCGATCGAACCCATCTCCCAGGCCTCGGGAACCCAGCGCGCCGGACGGTGCGGGCGTACCAGCGACGGCATCTGCATCCGGCTGTACTCGGAGCAGGACTTCCAGTCGCGACCCGAGTTCACCGATCCGGAGATCGTGCGCACCCATCTGGCGTCGGTGATCCTGCAGATGGCGGCGCTGAACCTGGGCGAGGTGGCCGCCTTCGGTTTCATCGACCCGCCGGACCGCCGGCAGATCTCCGACGGCGTCGCGCTGTTGCGCGAGTTGGGGGCTCTTCAACAGGAGTCCCCAACCTTGCGGCTCACCCGGATCGGACGCACGCTGGCGCAGCTGCCGCTGGATCCTCGGCTGGCCCGGATGTTGGTTGCGGCCCACGAGAACGGTTGCCTGCGCGACGTCCTGGTAATCGTCGCGGCGCTGTCCATCCAAGATCCTCGGGAGCGCCCAACTGGTGCCGAGGCGGCGGCCGACGCCCAGCATGCCCGGTTCGTTGACAAGACCTCCGACTTTCTCGCCTACCTCAACCTGTGGCGCCACGTCGAGGAGCAGCAGCGAGTCCTGTCATCGAGCCAGTTCCGCAAGTTGTGCAAGTCGGATTTCCTGCATTACCTGCGAGTCCGGGAATGGCAGGATCTGCACGGGCAGCTGCTGCGGATCACCCGCGACCTCGGAATGAAGCCCGATCCGTCCCTTCCCGGCGCGCGTGTGGACCCGCAGCAGGTGCACGTCTCATTGCTGGCCGGGCTGCTCTCACACATCGGGCTGCTTGATCCGGAAATCCGCGACTACCTCGGCGCGCGCGGTGCACGATTTGCGGTCTTTCCCGGATCGGCGCTGTTTCGCAAGCCGCCGCGCTGGGTGATGGCCGCAGAATTGGTGGAAACCTCCCGGCTATGGGGTCGGATCGCCGCCCGGATCGATCCGCAATGGGTGGAACCGCTGGCCGGGCACCTGGTCAAGCGCAGTTACAGCGAGCCGCATTGGGAACGCAAACGCGGCACGGTGGTGGTTTACGAGAAGGTCACGCTCTACGGCATCCCCATCGTCGCATCCCGCAAGGTCGATTACGGGAGAATCGATCCGGAGCTGTCTCGCGAGCTGTTCATCCGGCATGCACTGGTCGAGGGTGACTGGGAGACTCGGCACGCCTTCTTCCAGGCCAACCGGGCGCTGCTCGACGACGTCGGGGAACTCGAAGCGCGAGCTCGTCGGCGCGACATCCTGGTTGACGACGAGACCCTGTTCGACTTCTACGACCAGCGCATTCCCGCGGAGATAGTCTCGGACCGGCATTTCGACAGCTGGTGGCGCAAGGTCAGGAAGACCCAGCCGGACCTGCTCGACTTCAAGCCCGCAATGCTGATCACCGGGGATGGTGTCAGCGAGTCGGACTACCCCGACTCGTGGCCACTGGGCACGCTGGCGCTGGACCTGTCCTACCAGTTCGAGCCGGGTGCCGCCGCTGATGGGGTGACCGTGCACGTGCCACTGCCGGTGCTCAACCAGCTCACCGCCGGGCCCTTCACCTGGCAGGTCCCCGGACTGCGCGAGGAGCTGGTGATCGCGCTGCTGAAGTCACTGCCCAAGCCGGTGCGCAGGATGGTCGTACCGGTGCCTGACCACGCCAAGGCTTTGCTGGCCCGAATGACCCCCTATCGCGAACCCTTGCTGGACGCTCTGGAACGCGAGCTCGCGGAGGCGGGTGTGGCGGTGCGTCGCGAGGACTGGCGGCTCGACCAGGTTCCGGAGCATCTGAAGATCACGTTTCGGGTGTTCGACGGTGACCGCACACTGGCCCAAGGCAAGGACCTCGGGGCGTTGACCCGCCAGCTGCAGCCGCAGTTGCGGACCACCCTGTCCGCCGCGGGGGCCGGGCTGCACCGCCGCGGTCTGCGCAGCTGGGATATCGGGACGCTGCCGCAGACCTACCAGCAGGAACAGGCCGGTTACCTGGTCACCGCGTACCCGGCACTAGTAGACGAGGGCGACACCGTCGCCATCGCGTTGCTGCCCACCGAGGCGGAGCAGCGGCGCGCCATGTGGGCGGGCACCCGCCGGCTGCTGTTGCTGGCAGTCCCCGGATTGATCAAGTCGGTGCAGCGCGGGCTTGACCGGCAGACCCGGCTGGCGCTGGTTCGCAATCCGGACGGCAGTACCGAGGCATTGCTGGCAGACTGCATCGACTGTGCCGCCGACGCGTTGATCGCCGCCTGCGGTGGGCCGCCTCGCGACGAGGACGGCTTCGCCCTGGTGGCCGACCGGGCCCGCAGTGAGCTCCCTGACGCGGTGCGCGCCGTGCTCGCTCACGTCCAGCGGATTGTGACCCAGGCGAACACCGTCGAGACGCGGCTGGCCGAGCTCACCGGGCCGGTGTTCCAGCCCGCGGTCGCGGACGTCCGCGCGCAGTTGGCCGATTTACTCGCACCTGGCTTCGTCACCGCGACCGGCGCGCAGCGACTTCCCGACCTGACCCGTTACCTGCTGGCGATCGCGCGCCGGCTGGACAAGCTGCCCCGCGATCCGGACCGCGACCGCGACTGGATGTACCGGGTGCAGACCGTCACGCAGCGATACCAGCAGTTACGCCGGCAATCGGGCAACAACGGGGCCGGCGAAACCCAGGAGCTGCAACGAATCCGCTGGATGATCGAGGAGCTGCGGGTCAGCTACTTCGCCCAGGAGCTACGAACCCCGTACCCGGTGTCGGACAAGCGGATCTACCAAGCGATGGACGAGCTGGCCAGGCCGTGACGTCTACCAGCGCCGGACGCGAGAACCTTGATGCTGATCACGTGTCACGGTACGACTCGAAACCCAACGCCGGCGCCGCAGCGGAGGTGCGGTTCCTCACCAGGCTCGGTCTGACGCCGGAGTCCTCGGTGACCTCCCGCTGCTTGACGCACCTCAGGGCAGACGGCGTGCCGGGCGCAGGCACGGCGAAGGCGGCCGGGTGCGGCCGCCTTGGGTGGCCACCGACGTAAGATGCGTCACCGCAGCCGCATGTGCAACCGGACGGTGGTTCCGGTGCCTATTTGACCGGTCGGTATCTCGACCAGATCGCACAGCGAGTTGACCAGCATTAATCCGCGGCCGTGCGGCCCGGCCTCGTCGGGCGGCATCCGGCCGACCAGCCGGTCGTGCAGCTGTCCGCTGTCAGTGATCTCGCAAATCAAGCTGTCGGTGTCAGGGTCCTGCCAGACCGAGAGGACACCCGATGCGTGAGTGTGCTCCAGGGTGTTGGTGGCGACCTCGTTGACCGCCAGGCACAGATCGGGCACCCGGTGCGCCGGCAAGCCAGCTCGCAAAGCCAAATCCTGGACGAACAATCGCAGCGCCCGCAGCTCGGTGAGCGATGAGAAGACCCGCATGTCACCCCACCAGTCCGGGGGGTCGGGCAACGTCCGCAGGCTCGCGTCTGCGACGGCACGGGGATCCCGGTAGTCAGCGCTGATCTCCCGCCGGTCCTGCTCGATCAGCACCGGATGGGCCTGGCGGGACTGAGCCAGCGTAGACGTGTCCAGCCCGTGGCGGTCGTATGGGCACAGGATGGTCGCCTCATAGTCCGCCAACGCGATGTTGATCAGCGCTTCGTGTTGCAGCGCGGCGCGGCACTCCGCCGCGGACCGGCCCGGCCAGATCGGTTCGTCGACGATACGGACCCGGCGCTCTGGATGATCCCGGACAAACGCGTGCAGCACCGTGCGGATGATCCGGCCCGGGTTGCGACCCGCCTCGGTCATGTCGATGAACTTGACGCACTCGGCGTCGGATCCGAGTGCCGATCGCAGCAGGTCAAGGTGTAAGTGTGGGACCGCTGCCAGCGACGGTTGGGCCAGCTCGAAGCCCTCCCGAAGAAAGGTCGTAACGGCCATCGCGTAGTCGTCGGCGTCGCGGTAGAACAACGCCTCGTGCATCAGGCCGGTGTCTCGGGCTAGCGCTGCGTCTGGGGACGGGCCTCGTCGAGCGTCGTCAGTCAGCACCGCGCAATCACCTCTTAGGCTGGTCTTCGTCTGCCTTGGCGGCAGAGAATACAACGCAAGTGACCGAAACACACCTCGAATGAGCGACAACGGCGGCGGGGCAACCAGAGGAGGAACATCGTTACATGCACCGTCGGTTGTTCGAGGCCGAGCATGAGGCCTTCCGCGAGAGCGTCCGTGCCTTCCTGGCCAAGGAGGTCAGGCCGCATCTCACGGCCTGGGAGGCCGATGGCATCGTGCCTCGGGAGCTGTTCACCACCGCCGGTGCGGCCGGCTTTCTCGGCATGGCGATCCCGATGGAATTCGGTGGCGGCGGAGTGGCCGACTTCCGGTTCAACGCCGTGCTGGACGAGGAGATCATGGGCGCCGGGGCCGCCGGCGCGGGGCTCGGCCTGAGCCTGCACAACGACATCTGCTTGCCGTATTTCCTCG